>OLOC01000067.1_pt1 | contig 89814 bp, 105 predicted proteins | sample 1643111 | NCBI WGS metagenome assembly OLOC01 (sample SAMEA3136633, study PRJEB25190) | human gut metagenome
CAGTACCTCCTGTGTTTTGAATATTTATCTCTTCATATACTCTGTACTGGCAGATACAAAATCGGACATCATTTTCCGAAATTTATCAAATTTTCTTGTTTTTTAATTCTCCATCAGTGTGATTACTGTGTCATGGAGTTTAAGCTCATCGAAAATAAAGAACCTTTCTGTGGTATCTGTTTTCTAAATGCAGGCAACAAAAAAACAGTCTGCCTTGACGAAAATCACTTCAATCAAAACAAACTGTTCTTCATATTTACTCTAATTTTATTTTATGAGAATAACTGATTTCACGAAATTTGCAGGTGAATCTGGAATATAAACAAGAGGAAAAAATAATTTTTAAACTCCATTTGGTCTTTTCGACATCCCGCAAATCCTTTATTTATGGGCTTTTCCGCGATTTTTCAAGCTACTCAAACTCTAGACAGACAGTAAACAATATAAAGGAAAATCATTGATTTTTCGGCATTTTCAGGCTCTATAAAACAAAACAAAAAGATAAAATGAAATATAAAAATGCAATAATAATGCAATGAATACTGTATGTATTTGTTCACTGACTTCATCATAATACCTAAACAAAAATACTGAAAAGGGAAGCTTAATATTCAATAAGTTTCCCCTTTCATTTTGAAAGGAGACCAATATGGATTACCAATTAGAATTAAAACAAATTGTGGATTTTCCACGCTGCCGGATTTACCGGGAATTTATACAAACGCTCATCAAGGACAGAAACATTCGTACAAACGGAAGTTCCTGTCTTTTTTATTTCCTGATTCTCTGCTCCTATGCAAACTACTCTTCATCTTACCGTAACATAGAGCATCTGACCTATACTGTTGCTCCGGGAGAATGGATCTGCACACTGAAAGAACTGCAGCATCAGTTCCGTTTCCGGTTTCAGCACCAGGTCCTTTCTGTTCTGGATACCTTGGCAGAACAAAATTTCCTGACTTACACCTTACATGAGAAAAATCGCATCATCAGATACAAGGTCGTAGACTGGCCCAAAGACAATACAGCGCTTTCCTACAATTTTCCCTGCAAAAAAGACATTGGATTTTTCTTCTTTCCAATCACAAATGTTCATAAGCTGATTCACATGGGAAAATGTTCCGAGATGGATGCCCTTCTGGATCTTTGGATCCATGCAGTCTATAACGATCCGTCTGTACGTTGTTCTGATTCCGGTCCGGTTGTTTACTTCAGAAATCAGACCGGCAATCCACTCTTCAGTTATCAATACTTGGCAGAACGCTGGCAGCAATCCAAATCTTCTGTCTCACGTCTGCTAAAAAAACTAGAAAACAATGACATGATAACTTTAATCTCTTATTCTGGAAAACATGGCAGCATGATCTATCTCAATAATTATCTGTCTGTCATGTTTAATATAAGTGACGTAATGATTGACAAGGAGGAAATCGCTATGAAAATGGAACTGCCAATTCACATTCCCGACGAAGTACCTACTGAAGAAACTACCGTTTCCTGCGTTCCGGAATCTGTTGTTGATGAACAAATCATCGTTTCACAAGAAGGCTTTTGCGTTCCAGAACCGCACACAAAAACCATCGTCCGAAAAGTGGCTGAAATGCTGGAAACACAAGGCATTGTGTGCTGTCGATGCCCAAAAGCCAAGTATATATTATCTCCATTATCAGCCTGCAAGGATATAGTATATAGATATTCACTACGTATTATCTGCCCTCTGGGAAGTGCATCTTACCATTTTGAACTAAAGATCAAACCGCAAAAACCGAAAGCTAAAACCACTCCGTCTGTGCGAACACAAACACAATCTTCTAGTCCATCCTTTTCCGAAATACCGGAAATACTGCTGAAGGGAGGTGAATAGATATGGCAGGAAAACATTATCCACCTGTTGTATCACCCGAAGATAACCCGCTGTATCACGATACATACAAACTGCTTCGGTGCTATCGGGATTCTACTTACAGTCTGAAGGTGGCTGTCCGGCAAGTAGAAATACAGTTTCAACTGGAATATAAGACCAGCATAGACGAATTTCTGGACTCTATCTATACCGCTGGTGCCGACTTAACCGGAAGCCAAATAGAGGAATGGGCAAAAAGTATCTCCAGAAGCAATAAGATGATCAAGTTGTTGCTCTCTTCCGTTGATCTTCTCCGCAAAAATCACAAACATGGAGAACAGTATTACTGGATTTTATACTATGCCTTCCTCTCACCACAGGAGTTGAAGAATACCGATGAAATTCTGGAGGCATTGGAAGAACATATTGCAAACATCTCCTACCGCACTTATTACCGAAAACGCCAGGCAGCAATCAATGCATTAAGCAGTATCCTTTGGGGATTTTCTGCAAAAGAAACCTTAGATACGCTAAATAAATTCTTCCCAGAATAGAGATGGCATAATATTGTCACTACATTGACCTGTTTCTGCGATTGAAGGGGAATTTTACCCATGTTACAATAGGTATTGCTTATAGTATTCCTATTTTTCCCGCACCTGATATGGTGCTTTTTTTGTACCCGAAAACCAATCGCTGACAGCAAGATTCCTTCTGCTATACGTACAGCATACTTCTATCAAATAAGAAACGTAGATTGTACGTACAGCGTAAGTACATTTTCTATATATGAACAGAAGGGAGATACCCATGAAAACACGAAACGAACTCTACAATGGGGAAGGAGCCGAACTATTGCGATTTATCACTACATATCACACACTTTTGTATGAACAAGTTTTACGGCTATTCCCCAAAAACAGAGATTCTATCAAATCTCTGATTACCAATCTTTTCAAACAAGGTAGAATTATCCACGACAAAGAGAATGACCTACTCTGTGACACTGCCGAATCAGCATCCAATCCGGATTATGGCATGATCGCCGCATTCTGGGTTCTATTGGACTTCAAAAAAGCAGTTGTCTACCATACAAGCGGAGATTTTCCAATAAAACTCAACTTTTTTTCAAAAGATGAATGGTATGAGATTTTATATATTCCACTGGAACAGGAATATCTTATCAATCATGTAATGGAATCGCAATCTGCAGACCAAGTAAAACGGCTGGTTGTCTTAGAAAATGAGGGGCAGGCTAGAAAGGTCACCATAGACAATGTGGTAGCCTTTTGCTTAGTAGATACTACCAGCGGAGTTGTCAGTTACTATACAAAGAAATGAGGTCCTATGAATAATAAAACCATTTACGAGCGCCTTCAACAGATTGAAGATGAAATACAAAGGCTAAACAACACGCTTTTTGCACTGAAGACCACAGACATAAAAGTATATGGCAAGCGTTATGAGGAACTAAGCACCAGTGCTGCCCTGCGATCAGAACGTATTACATGCCAACTCAGGAATTTGGTATTCACTATTTCTTCCAGTGGAAAATCAGATTATCTGAAACAGGCTGCAGATGTACAGGGAATCCAAATTTCCAGTTCCGAACAAATACTAACCATTACACTACCTGGTCTTTTACCCAAACGGAAGGTAAAAACCAATACTGCTTTCCTACATGAACCATTAAATCTTGCCTTGCAGACCTACATTCTGGAACATCCCATTCAACTATACCAAAACTGTGTAGTTTGTTTTAGCCAGATATATGACCAGAACCTTTCACTGCATCGCGTCCGTGATTATGACAATCTGGAGTTTAAACAAATTCTGGACACCATTGCTGCCTATGTATTGGTAGATGATACCGGATTATTATGCGACTCTTATCATACAACGGAACTGGGAACCCATGACCATACTATCGTGTCTATCATGGATTGCGAAGCCTTTCCCGGTTGGATAAAAAGCCGACAAAAGTGTATAAGAACCATATCGGAAATTTCGTGATATTTCCACACAAATATCCGACATGGGTAATCTTTCTGCAGAGACCTTATAATCTCTGCTGTTTTTATGCCAGAAAATACTTCCCGGCTACCCAAGTATAGGCTGGCATAGGTAATAACTGAATTGAGGTGACTTGTTTTGATAAAACCAGACTCTATGAAATATCAGGTTCTGGAAATGATCGGAATTAGTGGAGAATTTCCGGTCAATCAGCTACACCGGCTGATAGAAAGCAGCTCTTATGCCGAAAAAATCATAACTGAGCTGAAAAACGAAAAGCTGATCCGAACGCATTACCGGGACCGGCTAAGAGGTTATCGCTTAACCAAACATGCCAAAGAACTCCTGCTCGCACAAAATATGCCCCGTTTCCATGACTATCTTACTGGAAATACAGAAACAAATCTGATCCGCAGCGAACTTCCCAGAAGAATCCGTCTGCATCAAAAAGCTGAAATCTATCTGACTTTACTACATGCCAACATTCCTATCTTCTATGATGTAAAGCCTAATATTTTCAGCAGGACTTGCGAAGCGGACAGCTCCTTTATACAAGATCTTCCACTTTTTTACAGTTCCAGAGAAATAAAAACTCTCGGTTATGATACAACGAAAATCCGAAATTCTCGAAGCGTCGGAATTCTGTTATCCCCACAGTGTGTTTACGCACTCTATAATACTGGGAACAGTGTCCTGAAGTGGGAATATAAGACCGAAGTGAGACTTACTGCTTTTCTGCAGCATTACCTGCAGGGACGCCCCTACCATGGAAGACCTGCTGTACGAGCAATTATGACCGGAAAAGATATGGATACTGCCTATCATTTACTGACAAGCACTGGCGGATACCGAAAATCGCTCTTTCTTTTAGATACTACCTATGAGCATTTCCACTATCTGCCCAATAATATTTATGGCGAATATCTGTTGCGTCTGCTTGTGCGACCACAAATGCTGCAGCAACTTGATCGGTTATTGTTATCAGACTATTTCTCTCAGCAAGAAGAACTGCCGATTGAGCATGACGGCATAGATAGTCAGAACCATCCCGTCCTGCTTGCTTATGATTTTGACATGCAACGAATCAACCGTTTCAATACTGGTTTGAATGTATATGATCTTTCAGGAATCCTGGTGTGCTTTGACTTTCAGATTCCTTGTCTGCGGAAATATCTAACCGCAGATATACAGTTTTCCAGTATTGACTTTCAAAAATTCAAAAGGGGGTTTTTCCATGAAAAGCCGTAACTGGTGGAAGCTTCTTTATCTGCTCCCCATCTGTGCCTGTACCGTCTATGCTGGAGGGTATGTAGCACAATTCATAAAAAATTATCAGGAATGGACGGCGGCTGGAAACTTTGCCGGGAACGGTACTTATCCAAAACCAGCCTCCCTTCATCCGCTTGACTGTATCCATACAATCCTACACCATTTCCCGTACAATCTGTATGGGATTTTTCTGTGTCTGACTGTATTTGGACTGATTACCTTCCTGCTGATGCGAATGGGAAGTGATCGAAATGGAGAAATCAGTGATCGTGACCGAAATTTTAATTACTCCACGCAGGGAACCTACGGCACTTCCGGATTTATGACATCGGATGAAATGTTTAAAGTTTTGGAATTAGCTGGAGATGTAAGGAAAAATCAGGGAACCATTCTGGGAAAACTGAATGGGAAAGCTGTATGTCTTCCAAATAAAACGCGGCTAAATAGAAACATTGCTGTCTACGGTGCATCCGGAAGTATGAAAAGCCGCGCCTTTGCCCGCAATATGATCTTCCAGTGTGTTGCCAGAGGAGAAAGTTTAATCATTACTGATCCCAAAAGCGAACTCTATGAAAGTATGTCTGTTTATTTGGAAAATGAAGGTTATACAGTAAAAGCATTTAATCTGGTCAATCCCGAAAACTCCGACAGTTGGAATTGTCTGGGTGAAATCAACGGACAGGAAACGATGGCTCAAGTATTTGCAGATGTCATTATCCAGAATACGGGTTCCGGAAAAGGAGATCATTTCTGGGATAATGCGGAGATGAATCTGCTAAAAGCCTTAGTCCTCTATGTGGATCAAGGATTTCCTGCAGAAGCAAAAAATATCGGACAGGTTTACAAATTATTGACTATGAGTTCAGAAAAAGAACTAAACAGCCTGTTCGATCTGCTTCCGGTATCCCATCCAGCGAAAGTTCCCTACTGTATCTACAAGCAGGCCAGTGATACTGTGCGAAGCGGTGTTATTATCGGCTTAGGTGCCAGACTTCAGGTATTTCAGAATAAACTCATTCGGCAAATTACCTCTTATGATGAAATAGATCTGGCACTTCCAGGGAAACAGAAATGTGCTTACTTTTGCATTACCTCTGATCAGGACAGTACCTTTGATTTTTTGTCTTCTCTGTTTATGACTTTCATCTTTATCAAACTGGTTCGTTATGCAGACAAGTATGGAGAAGATGGAAAGTTACCTGTTGCTGTACATATACTGGCTGATGAACTTGCCAACACTGGGGCTATTCTGGAATTGAATAAGAAAATCAGTGTAATCCGAAGCCGTAATCTTAGCATTTCCTGTATCTTTCAAAATTTGCCTCAGATGCAGAACCGCTATCCATTCAACCAATGGCAGGAAATCATCGGCAACTGTGATACTCAGTTATTTTTGGGATGTACTGATGAGGTTACAGCTACATTTATCAGTAATCGGAGTGGTGATGTAACTGTCGGTGTCAGTAGCGAAGCCAAACAACTCAATAGCTGGAGAGTCTCCGATTACACGCCGGAATACCGCCGTACAAAATCTATCGGAAAACGCAAGCTCCTAACTCCGGATGAAATCTTACGCCTCCCACTCGATGAAACGTTGATTATTCTGCGCGGACAGAAGGTACTTCGTGTGGAAAAATACGATTATACACTGCATCCGGACGCAAAGAAACTAATTCCACGAAAAGCATCAGATCATATTCCGGCGTGGCGTGAAAACGGAATTCATGAAGAATCGGATTATATGCCAAAATCACCGGCTACTGCCACGCGAAAAAAACGCGGCTCTGCGTCTGGAAATACAGCCAGAAAAAAAGTGCAGGAGCCACTATATATATCTGAACCTGTTTATCAGGAACCATACTATGACGAATTCAATCCAGAATTTCTCTCAGAGGACTCGGAAGATAATTTCCCAGACTCTGAAATGGTTCCATTAGATAAAAAATCAATTATGTCATAAGTATGAAAGGAGACACATTATGCCAAACGATGTAACAAACACAAACGCAGCCATCTTAACCCTTGATTCTGATGCAGTCTTAGAAACTGCCCAATCAAAAGCAGATCTTATCTGGCACGAGATCCAGAATGCCTACCGCACCAGAAAAATCCTAACCGGCACACTTGGTGGTATCGAAAAAACGGAAGCAGGCAATCTGATTGCTGTTATCTATTACAAAGAATTTCGGGCTGTCATTCCAATCACAGAAATGATGATCAACCTCCTTCAAGATGAGGCACACGATTATGGATCGCTGTCTTTGCGTCAAAATAAAGTCCTCAACAATATGCTCGGCTGTGAAATAGATTTTATCATTAAAGGATTGGATACCAAAACACGCAGCATTGTTGCAAGTCGCAAAGAAGCCATGCTGAAGAAACGCCAAATCTTCTATCTGGATCAGGATGTTTCCGGGCAAACAAAAGTATACGTGGATCGTATCGTGCAAGCCAGAGTCATTGCGGTTGCCGAAAAGGTTGTCCGCGCTGAAATTTTTGGTATAGAAACTTCCATTCCTGCCAGAGATTTATCCTTCGACTGGCTTGGTGATGCCAGGGAACGCTTCCATGTAGGGGAACACATTTTGGTACGTATTCTGAACGTAGAAGGTGATACACCTGAAACACTCTCAGTTCAGGCAGATGTAAAGAGTGTAGAAGGAAATACCAGCAAAGAAAACTTAAAGAAATGTCATGTTCAGGGCAAATATGCCGGTACTGTGGAAGACATCCACAAAGGAACCGTGTTTGTACGGTTAGAACTGGGTGTCAACGCTATTGCTCATAGCTGCTATGATAATCGCACTGTTGGGAAAAAAGACGTTGTTTCCTTTGTTGTCACCCATATTGATGAAGACCGTAATGTAGCTGTTGGCATCATTACACGAATTATCAAACAAAATATATAACTATAAGCGTAACAAGAAAAGAATACTGATCTTTCCATCTTTTCTTGCGATATGAAATTCTTCATGTTATACTGAGCGAGTATAACTAATCGGGAAAGAGAAGCGGATGCAATTTCGACCAGCCCTCTAGTTTTTAAAGGAGGGTGATGCCCATGAACACAATGGAAGTACTCACATTGCTTTTAGTAGTTTTTGCGGCTCTGACTTACATAGATAATCGACATAATAAGAAATAGCATCCACGATAAACCCTGAGAAAGTTTGATGGATGCTATGTCTTAACATAGAAATAAATTAAATTTTACTGAGGGCATCAGATCTTGCATCTGATTACCTTTCTTGATTAGATTATACACTGGGGGGCATGAGAAATCAAGTCCCCCTTTTTAATTGCTTGTTACTTAGCATAATAGGAAAAATATAATTGTGAAGAATCAATATCCTATATGTGAATTTGATACCAGTAAAAATCCAATTATTCATCCGGCGAATTTTCTAACGAAAAATCTTCCAGAGAAATGTGTGATTACCTATTTGAGAAAAGAATTGAATCAATTTGTAGAAAAGCATAAGCTTCCGATTATTGGTTACCTTAACTCCGAGGTGTTTGATATACCAATTTATGAATATGTAGATGGTACAGATAGTATTTGTATTACGATGGCACTTTGTGGTGGACCTAGTGTGCAGATATTTATGCGGACTTTTCGAGAAATGGAAAGCGTTGTGGAACAGTATAACCGTGACCTTGCCGAGTGGGAATACCAAGTCAGCAGGAAACCAACAGCCACCGCTAAAGAACAGCACAGACCGCCTGAAAAGCAGAGCATGCTAAAACATCTGCGTGAGATACAGAAACGCAACAAACAGAAACCGCCGCAAAGACAGCGTAAGAAATCCATTGACAGAGATAGCCGATAGGCATTGAAAACCGCCGTTATGATGTTACTCATAGCGGCGGCGTACATAAATCAGATTATTTCACCGTTTAATTAAATTTACTTTTTATTTTCTCTTGATTTTAATAATATTTATGTTATACTTAATATTATTAAATCTATATAGAAAGGAGACTTGAAATGGAAATAGACAAAATCCCTCAATGGATACTTGCATTAGAGACAGAGGACGCAACATTTCTAAAAAACTTTGTACTAAAATCAGGTTCTTTGAAAGAAATTGCAAAGTTGTATGATGTTTCCTACCCTACTGTTCGTCTACGATTGGACAAACTTATTCAGAAAATTGAGATAAGCGATCAAAAAGAGGAAGAACCATTTTCTACATTTATCAAGGGGCTTGCGGTTGATGCCAGAATTGATTTAGAAACCGCAAAAATCATCATTGAAAAATATAAACAGGAAAGGAAGTAAAAACTATGTTATCTAAAATTCTCTGGAGCATTGGTGCGATTGCCGTTACACTTATAATTACCAGCAGTCAAAAATATTTAAGTACAAGAAAGAGTTGGCTATTAGGAGCGATTATCCCTATATTTTCTGTTGTAGCTATGGTTGTCTTGTATTTTAACAAAAAACTTACATTTAACATTGAATTTATTGTACCTTGTGCAATTATTATCGTATTAGAAGTTTTTATTTGGGTGGACGGGAGGCGTCAATACCGTAAAGAGGAACTTGTGAGAATGAAAGCCAAAGACATTAACTAAAGGAGTGGTAAATATGATTGATTTGATTATCGGATTTGTGATTGCCGGAATACTTTTTGTTGCTGAATATTTTCTTTGTGTAAAGCTGAAAAATCCTTTATGGGGCGGCATTATCCCTATACTCATCTTGATAGGAACTATTTGGATTTTTGCAAGTGGCAGAGTGCCACTTACTGTCAGAAATGTTTTTCCGTTTGTAATAGCCAACACTATTTTTTGGGGCGATTGGGGAACTGGCAGAGAAAAACGCAAGAAATTGCAACAAGAGGAAATGAATAAAATGAAGGCAAAAGACATTGAGTAATAGCAAAATTAGCTGAGCCAGTCAATGGTCAAGATAAAAGGGTTACACCCGCCGTTGACTGGCTCATTTCTCCTTGCAATAGGATAATTAAGAGAGAGACAGCAAAAATGCTGCCGCCCTCTTTTTAGGAATAAATCAGTTTGCTATATACAATCTCTCTCGCTCTTGCCTGTATCTCATTCATTCTTCCAATCCATAAAATCGGGTTTTTGCTTTTAAATATTCAGTCACGCCCTCCTTGCCAGCCATTTGCTCGACCAATCGAAACATCATTTCCGTTACCTGTTCGTCAATGTCAGCAAAAATATTGTAATTCTTCTTGTAATATATTGCTTAAAATCGTATTTGAGTTCATATCTGTATCCCCCTTCGTTACAATGCTAACCCAATCTCAAATGCTAATAGCATATACTTCTCGGCATTAGTAAGTCCATATAATTCCAAATCCCGCATTTCCCATTTTTCTGAACTTAGATTATCTGCTCCATACAAAAATTGCACAAACGGAATCTTCCTGTACTTGGAAACAGCCAGCATAGATGCACATTCCATTTCAACTACCAGACAGCCTTCTTCTCTACGTTCCTGAATAACAGGTACAGTTTCTCTATAAATTCCATCTGAAGTCCATGTTTTTCCTTTTACATAAGAATATCCACAGGCATTCAGTACATCTTCTAATACATAAATCGCATGATCCTCCATGTCTATTTCCTCTGATGGCGCTATGTAATGGTAGCTTGTTCCTTCGTCACGAATTGCAGAAACTGGAATCACTATATGATCTTTTACCTTCTCGTCATCCAACACCCCGCAGGAACCAAATAATACAAACTTCTTTGCTCCCATCGCTACAACTTCCTCAAATCCAGACACACATGCCGGCGCACCGACTCTGGACAAATAAAACGCAATCTCCTGATTTTTATATCTCATCTTATAAACGGGCATCGCTCCGTTTGCTGTGTAAAGCTCTGCAATTTTTTCTACATCTTTTAAAGAAGAAAATTTTTGAATGATTTTTTCCGAGAATGTGGAAACACAGATTTCTGGAAAGTTCTCTATTTTTTTCGTAGTATCAACTGGTGTGAACAACGCCGGCTCTGCTATTTTGTCCCTTTGAAAAATAGTTTTCATACTGTTCCTCTCCTTTCTATTTCTGTCCGTCCTAATAATACTTTTCAAATCGACACTGTTCTTTCACTTCTTTTCCTAATAAGGTAATTGCTTTTTGCGGACAACTACTAATACAGCGATAGCACATCGTACAATTTTTACCACTCATTGCTTTTCCATTAGAAATTGAAATATTATGCATTGGACATAACGTTGCACACAATCCACAACCAATACAGCTTTCGTGAATCATCAGCTTATCTGTATAGTTCTGCGTTTTTCCATAAAACCAAAGTCTTTGTCCAAATAGTCCTACCAAATGAGAAATCCAGGTTATTCCTTCCTTCGGATAGTTTCCACGCTTAATTTCCTGTGAAACAGTTTCTATTTTTTCATCCGCTTCTCTTACAATTTTCCTATTCTCTTCAATAGACTTTTTTAATAATTTACTGTCACAAACAGAATCCGGCATCTTTATATGAAGTCCTCCAAGAATAATTGCTCCATATTTTTTTAACAATCTTGCAGTACAGCCAGCACCATCGCCACTAAATGCCCCCATCGTCGCAACACACAATATTTTCTTATCTTTCCATAAAGTAGGATTTTTCTTAATAAAGTCCCTCACCATATATGGCGCATTAGAATACTGTGTCGGATACCCCAGTAAAATCATATCATTTCTTTTTATTTCTTCACCAGTGTTACGGCTCTCTATTGGTATTGCCTTTGCAGATGGATCTAATAAAGCTGTTAATTTTTCCACGCAATGCTTTGTATTGCCCGTACCACTTAAATATACACCGAGCATTCTTCTCATCTCCTCACTATAAGCGAATCTTTTAGTTTTTATTATACACTCACACTTTTTCATCCGCAATCTCCATCAAATACTATTTTCTTTGTCTCTAATCCGGCACATCAATGTCATTATCTGGCACAGTTCTGCGATTTACAGGGAAATCTACCCATGCTAGAATGATACTGTCAAAAAAATATGCAAAGCAGGACACGTCTTTTCCGGAAATCAGCCTCACTTCCGGTTATAGGCGTGTTTTTGTTTGCAGGAAAGGAGTCCGTTACAACTGAATATAAAATGCTTCCCAATGTATTGACCAGCCGGAAGCTGTCGAGGCAGGAAACTATAAGCACAGGGCAAGGTGATGTATTTCACTTTGCCCTCTTTTATGAAGGAGGTTTTTGCATGAAATATCATGTATTCAAAGATTCCCCGCCAGGCAAAAAACGCCATCGGGATTATGGAAAATATCTGTACGCAGGCTTTCTGATGTTCACCCTGATTGCCTGTAATGTGCAGCCAGTTATGGCTGCTACTATCTGGGACAAAGCTTCAGAAATCATGAAAGACGTATACAACCAGATCATTCTAATCTCCACGATTGCTGCTGTCGTAACTGCATCTGTTGCACTGTTACTGATGAATTTTTCAAAAAGCGGAAAAACCGTAGATGAATCTCGCGCATGGCTCAAACGAATCATCATTACCTGGGCTATTTTGAATGGGCTTGGATTTATCATGGCTTACATCACACCATTCTTCGCAGGTGGAAAATGGAATGGATAACGTACAGAGAAAGGAGTCGTCATTATGGGAATACTTGACGGAATTGTAGAATGGATTGCCGAACAGGTTATGAATATTCTAGATCTGATTACCACCTCTGTATTAGGTGCATTGGGATGCTCTATGGATACCTTTCTCCGTTACTTTCCGGCAGCCGAAACTATGTATCAGATTTTTCTGGCACTGGCGATTGGACTTATTCTCCTGAACTGGGTATGGCAGCTTTTTAAGAACTATTTTATGGGTACAGGAATTGATGCGGAAGATCCCATCAAACTCTCGCTTCGGACCTTTATGTTCCTCTTCCTTACCTTCTATGCAAAAGACATTGTAGATCTTCTACTAGATATAGCGGGAACTCCCTATGGTTGGATTCTTACAGAAGACTTGCCACCTTTAGAATTTGGTTCCTTCAACTCTGTCATCACCGTCATTTTAGGTGTGTGTGCCAACGGCGCTGTTGCTATCGTTGCCCTGATTTTAGTGCTAATCCTTGCTTGGAATTACATCAAGCTTCTTTTCGAGGCTGCAGAACGTTACATCTTGCTGGGAGTTCTAATTTATACTGCACCAGTCGCCTTTGCAACAGGTGCGTCTCAGGCAACCGGAAACATATTTAAAAGCTGGTCTCGGATGCTTGGTGGACAGTTTTTTCTTCTTTTGATGAATGCCTGGTGCTTACGTCTGTTCACTTCCATGGTCGGCACTTTCATTGCAAATCCACTGTCAATATAGAAGGGAGGAACACATGAAACACAGAAAAAAGCTAATGATTTTATTGACACTTACTGCCTGTATGGTACTCTTTTGCTCCTTTCCGGTATTTGCAGCCGAACTGACAGAAGCACAGGTTGAACAGGCAGTCGCCGAACAGGGAAAGGAAACCGTTACCGGAAATGTCTTTGTTTGGTTCCTTTGTGCCATTGCCTTTTTAAAGGTTTCGCAGAAAATTGACAGTTTCATGGCAAGTCTTGGAATCAACGTAGGAAACACTGGTGGCAATATGATGGCAGAACTTCTAATTGCCGGGCGCAGTCTTGGAAATTCGTTTCGTGGTCATGGTGGTGGCAGCCATGGCAGATCTTCTTCTCCTGGAAGTGCTGCCGTCGGAGGAACTTTCCTTTCCGGTGGACTTGCCGGAGCAGTAGGACGTCAAGCAGAACGCTCCGCTGTCAATGCAGCTACTGGATATACGGAGGGACCGAGTATAGGAAACGCTCTGTATCAATCTTCCTTAGAAAAGGGCGGAGACTTTGCCAACAATGTAATCAGTAATATTGCCCAAGGGAACTACGGGCAGGTCGGCTCCATTACCGGGGAAGGGGCGGAAGCTGCTTTCCAGTCTTATATGGGAATCAGTGCTGATAATAAAGCGGACCATTCCTACACTAACGTAGAAATCGGCGGTGGAAGGATTACCGGAGTCGAGACTACCCCCGATGGAACTAGTCGGGAATTTGCCATGTATCATGCTGATCAATACACTGCCCCTACTCAGGGCAATTTTGACACCGTACATTCTGTGGACGGATCCGCCTGGTATCGGCAATATGCAGAAGATACAGTTTCTAAAACACCATACGATGCTGGTGATGGAAAAGTAGCCTACAACGAATCCATCGTACAGAAACTTCCGCCGACGCCTTCAAGAAAGGATCGTATTTAAAAATGGCAACCGAATCATCCGGATTTGATGAGGCAATGGATGTAGGCACAAGTACCATTTCCCATCTCAAAGCCTTAAAAACGGCTTCCACCATAACGAAAGCTAGTTTTGGTGCTGCAGGCGGTCCGTTTACTGCTGCAGTCGGAATTGCGATTGCCAACCGGCATGGAATTGCAAAAATCATCATTGTTATCATTGCCATATTGCTGCTCCCGGTTCTTTTTATTCTCATGCTTCCGGGACTCATCTTCGGAAGTCTCATGGAAGATACCGGCGCTTTAAACAGCAATACCATTATCAATGATAATATCCGAGCATCCCGCGAAGCGATTGTAGAAGTCCTGGAAGAAAGTCATGCAGACATTCTTTCTGAAATCAATGCTGCCATTGCAAAACTTCCGGAAGGGGATACTGCCAGTATCAATGATTCCTACACATACAATATTTCCGTTAATGCCAATCTATTGATTTCCCAGTTCTGTGCCAGTCAGGATAATTACGAAAACATCAATCTAAGGAAACTAAAAAGCCTAATCCGAAAAAATAAGGATGGGCTTTTTTCTTATGATGTTGCAACAGAAACAGTCACGATGGAAGTAGTCGTAGAAGGTGGTGCAGAAGGTGAAAATAGTCCGGAAGGAAATGAAAACGCAGAACCACAGACAAAAACAGTTACCTTTACCAGACACACCTATACTGTGCAATATGCAGGTGATGCATATTTTGCTGATCATGTTTTTCATCTAACAGATGAGCAGAAAAAGCTTGCTCAGGATTATGCAGAAAATCTAACCACCTTTTTTGGGAATGCCGCTTCCGGAGTTGCCATGGCAATCAACTTATCTGATGAGGTTCTCTCTTACCGTCCTGCTGTCGAACGGATTGCCGCCAAGTATGGCATGAGTGAATATGTAGAATTGATTCTTGCCGTTATGATGCAGGAATCCGGCGGCAGAGGACTGGATGTGATGCAGGCGGCGGAAGGCTCATTTAACACCAAATACCCGCATAAACCAAATGGAATTACGGATCCGGAATACTCCATTGAATGCGGAATCCAAGAACTAAAGTATGCACTGGAGAAGGCAGGATGTACCGGTCCTACCGATTTAGACCGAATCAAACTCGCACTCCAAGGCTACAATTACGGATCCGGTTACATTGACTGGGCTATGGAACGGGACGGTGGATATACCAAAGAAAACGCCATCGCCTATTCTGACATGATGTGTGCCAGACCAAGCTGGCCTTATGACCGTTATGGAGACAAAGAGTATGTGGAGCATGTCCTTCGCTATTATCAGATTACCAACAGCGGTGGCAGCTATCCTGCAAACGGAATGCAAATCCCGCATTATCTTCAGACAGACTATGGAAACATTCCATACGGCGGAGGTTCTATTGCCAGTAGCGGATGCGGTCCAACAAGCTTTGCTATGATTGCCAGTTATCTTACGGATACCACAATAACTCCGGCAGATGCTGTTGCCTGGTGTGGAAATTCCTATTATATGCCGGGAGTCGGTACTTACTGGTCCTATTTTCAGGCAGCCGCCAACCATTTCGGTTGTGGCTCCGTCACACAAACCAGTGATGCCAATCAGGTTCTGCAGGCACTATCGGAAGGTCATCCAGTAATCAGCTCCCAAAGAGCCGGGCTGTTTACCAGCGGCGGACACTTCATTGTACTGCGGGGCGTAACTGCAGACAGTAAGGTTTTGGTCAACGATCCCAATGACAACAGTTCCAAAAACTACATCAATCGCGAATTCGATATGATGTCTGAAGTCCATGCGACATCCAATGCGTATTGGATCTTCGATAAAAAATAAAGGAGATACCCTATGAATAGAAAAAAAGTTATTTTATCCATCCTGATGATGGTTTTTTTAATTGCAGTCGGATTTGTTCTCCCTCATCTTTTTAAAGAGAAACGGGGAGAAAAGCCGGCTTCTTCTGCTCCAACGAAGGAAGAAACTACGGATACGGAACAATCCTCAAGTAAGACAGCACTCACCTTTTTGGATTTTAGTGCCTTGCAAAACTTTTTCTCAAAAGGGCAGATAGAAACTTTATGTCAGGAGTTGCAAACGTATCTTACCGATACCGGGAACTCTTCGATAACTTCCGTTCAGTTCTTAGAAGACAAAACCACTTACCCAAATGCTTCTGACATCGGCTTTTCTTTCCGGTTATCGGATGATTCCGTTCTTCCTGTTTATTACAGTTCTTCCATCGGACGCTTTTTCTATGGAGAAGAACGAACTCCCGGTACAGAAGAAATAAAAACCTATGAACAGCAAACGGATGAAAATCTCCCGGTCCTGACAACAGAAGAAATTGAACTGTTACCCGAAGGCGGCTACGACGATACGAAAGAAACTGAACCGGAAAAACAACCATCTGATCACAAAACCACAACGGAAGCTGAGGAGGTGCAGCCATGAATGATTCTGAAAAGCAAACCATCGTCTTCATTCCTCGAAACTTCATCGAAAAAGGAACCTTCATGGGCGGTATGTTTAAAATCCGCAATGCCATTGAAGGAGGCATCTTAGCTGTTTTGATTGCAGTTCCAGTGATTCAGCTCCCACTGTCTTTGACGGTACGCATTATCATTCTTTGTATGACAGCCCTTCCGGCAGCTATGATTTCTTTAATTGGAATCGGTGGAGAAAGTATCAGTGCTTTTTTAATGAACGCCCTGCGTTTTCTCAAAAACCGGCGCGTCATCTACCGCATAGATGTAAATCCAGATCCGAAAAATAAGCATCGTATCAAAAAACCGCGGAATAAAGAACCAAAGGCAAAGAAACACAAACATCCCAAGAAAAAATCAACAGCTTCCATGACAGCATCCGGACAGTCTGACGAATATGAGGGTTGTGTTTCTGATGAGATTTCTTCTCACGATGTAGCAATTTCTAAAAAAAAAGAGCGTCGCCAGTTTGATACTTCCACAAAACGCGGAATCCGCAAGCAGGCTCGTGAAGATATTCGGATCTTGAAATATGAGAACCGTCAACTAAAGAAAGCACAGAAACAGGCAAAACGCGCAGTACGCACAGAATTAAAGCGCCAGAAACAGGAAGAAAAACGCAGAGTCCGGGAAGAAAATCGTCAAAAAAAAGCGGAAATCAAAGCTACAAAACAGGCTGATAAAGAACGTGAGCATCCGGCTTCTGATATAAATACTGCTCCTGCTTCGTCTAAACCAAAGAAGAAAAAACGCAGGGATATGACTCTGGAGGATTATCTTCCGATTGAGAAGATTGCCAATGGTGTCATCTACACAACAGATCACCGGTATGTCAAGATTCTGGAAATTGAGCCAATCAACTTTTTGCTTAGAAGTACCAGAGAGCAGCAAAGCATTATCTTCAGTTTTATTTCCTATCTGAAGATCAGCCCGGTTAAACTTCAGATCAAGATGATTTCCAAAAAAGCAGACATCAACAAGCATCTGAACCAGGCTCAGTTGGAACTGGAACGTGAAACAGATCCTAACTGCAGACAACTTCAGAAAGACTATATTCAGTTTGTACGCCGGTTAAGCTCCAGAGAAGCTGTATCCCGTCGGTTCTTCCTGATTTTTGAATATGAACCATTCAATGTAAATCGAAAAGTAGAAGAAACTGAAATTCTGGCAGCTCTTGAAACCGCAGCCCAGACCGCCAAAACCTTCCTGTACCAATGCGGAAATGAAGTGGTATCCCACGATAATGAAGACGAGTTTACTACGGATGTCCTTTACACCCTGTTAAACCGTACCAAATCCACAGAGGTTCCACTTCCAAAGCGTATCAATCAGGTACTGACTCGTTATGAAGAAACCGGCAGGGAAGCTGAAATGGATGCCATACATATCAATGAATTTATTGCTCCGGAATCCGTAGATTTCAAGCACAGTAACTATGTATTGATTAACGGTGTCTATCATGCCTATCTTTTGGTTCCTAGTGACGGATATAAGCCAAAAGTCGCACCTGGTTGGCTGTCACTGCTTATCAATGCCGGCGAAGGAATTGATGTGGATTTTTATCTCCACAAACAGCCAAAGGATAAGATACAGCAGCGTTTGGGACAACAAATTCGTATCAATCGTTCCAAGATCAAAGACGCTTCCGATACGAATGCAGACTTCGATGATCTGGATTCTGCCATCCGTTCCGGTTATTTTTTAAAGCAGGGACTCTCCAACAATGAAGACTTCTACTATATGAACCTGCTGATTACAATTACAGCTAACAATCTGGAAGAACTCCAGTGGAGGATTCAGGAAATGAAAAAGCTGCTGATTTCTCAAGACATGGATCTTCGCTCCTGTTACTTTCTGCAAGAGCAAGGATTCCTGTCTTCTCTTCCGCTGGTCAGCCTGGACAAAAAACTTTACGAACTTTCCAAACGCAATACACTGACTACCGGTGCGGCAAGCTGTTATCCATTTGTCAGTTATAGCATTTGTGATGACAACGGCATTCTTTTTGGTGTCAACAAACATAATAACTCCCTGGTCATCGCCGATATTTTTGACTCCAAACAGTATAAGAATTCCAACATTTCCATTCTTGGAACATCCGGAGCCGGAAAAACCTTCACCATGCAGACTATGGCTCTCCGGATGCGCAGGAAAGGCATTCAGGTATTTATCATTGCTCCATTGAAAGGACATGAATTTTATCGTGCTGCAAGAAATGTAGGCGGAACTTTTATTCAGATTTCCCCTGCCAGTAAAAACTGCATCAATGTCATGGAAATCCGAAAAGTAGATAACTCTGTAAATGAACTCTTAGATGGACCAACGCTGGATGCTTCTGCTTTAGCCGGAAAAATACAACGACTGCATGTTTTCTTCTCCCTGCTCATCCCTGATATGAGCCACGAAGAAAAACAACTTTTGGATGAAGCTCTCATCAAGACTTATGCAAGAAAAGGCATCACTCATAAAAATGAGTCCTTGATTGATCCGAAACATCCGGATCAGTACAAGGAAATGCCAATCCTGGGTGATGTATACAATGTCTTGATGGAAAGTGAAGACACCAAGCGTCTCGCTCACATTCTAAACCGACTGGTACATGGTTCTGCATCTTCCTTTAACCAGCAAACCAATGTGGATCTATCCAACAAATATACCGTTCTGGATATTTCTGAGCTGACCGGATCCAGCGACCTGCTGACTGTCGGAATGTTTGTTGCCCTTGACTTCGTATGGGACAAAGCCAAAGAAAACCGTACGGAAGAAAAAGCCATTTTTGTAGATGAGGTATGGCAACTAATCGGTGCTTCCAGTAACCGCCTTGCTGCAGAATTCGTGCTGGAAATCGCCAAAATCATCCGAGCCTACTCTGGTGCAGGCATCTTTGCCACTCAGGACTTAAACGACTTTTTTGCACTGGATGATGGAAAATACGGAAAAGGTATCATCAACAACTGTAAAACCAAGATTATCCTCAATATGGAAGACGAGGAGGCGCAGCGAGTGAAAAATATCCTGCACCTTTCTGAAACAGAGGTTATGAACATCACTCATTTCCAACGAGGAAACGGACTGATTTCTACAAATAACAATAATATTACGGTGGAGTTTAAAGCTTCCAATCTGGAAAAAGAACTCATCACCACAGACCGGCAGGAACTTCTGGAAATTCTCAAACGCCAGAATGAAAAAGCCGGGTAACAAACAGGCAGCTCCTATTGGCTGTCTGTTTTCATTTGAAAAGGAGGAGACTTATGTTACAAAAAACAAAATTACCATATACCCGCCTGTTTGCATTTCTACTTGCAGTTTTCGTTGCAATCGGCGCTCTGTTCTCGTCAGTCAAACCTGTCCATGCAGCTGATGGGACTATCGATTTCCATGCCGGACCATCCATCGCCTATGGTGATTATTTTACGTCACGAATGACCTTTGATGGCAGCAATACTGCATACTGCGTAGAACCTCTAAAACGCACCCCGCCAAGTGGAACATATTCTTATGATCTACTGGAAAAAACTTCCCCTCTTCGTAAAGCTCTTTACTACTTAAATGGCGGCTACGGATATGATACCGTAACAAAGGAGAAATATTTCCAGGGCTGGAGCGATGACAATGCTTATGTTATCGGACATCTGGCTGTTGCATATATCTATGCTGGAAATACGGGAGATACTGGTGCTTTCCATGGTGCCCCGCAAAGCTTTATTGATAAAACTCTGGAAGTAGTACAGGGAATCAGTGAACTGCCTGCTCCACCGGAAAATTTTCGTGCTTTTCTTGTTCCGGGAAACGGAAACCAAACCTTTGCCGGAAGCTGGTATCAGGTTCCGAACGGCTGGATAGAACTTCAGAAATCTTCTGCTAATCCATCCATTTCTGATGGAAATGGAAATTATACTTTAGAAGGTGCAAAATATGGCATCTACAAAGGGGACAAGCTGATTCAGACTTTAACAACAGATAAAAATGGCTATGCGAAATCAAAAGAACTTGAAGAAGGCAGTTACACAGTGAAAGAGATTTCCGCACCAGCCGGCTTTATCGTGGATGCTACCGCCCATGATGTGAACGTCAAGCCAGAAGAAACCAGCACTGTAAAATCAAGTGACATTCCACAGAACAATCCAATTTCTCTGATTCTGCAAAAACTGGATCTGGAGACTGGTGAAGGAAAACCACAGGGAAATTCTTCTCTTGCAAATGCTGAGTTCACCATTAAGTTTTATACAGAGCTTTCTGATACCGATCCTGCCGCAAGCGGAAAGAAACCGGTACGTACCTGGGTAATGAAAACGAATGCCTCTGGTGAGATGCACTTTACCAAGGATTATTTTGTATCTGGAGATGAATTTTATTATGCATCCGATAAAAAGACCGTTTGTCTTCCAATCGGAACTGTAACCATTCAGGAAACCAAAGCTCCAAAGAACTATTTTCTAAATGAAACAGTCTTTGTACAGAAGATTACCGGATCCGGAAGTCAGGAAAGTGTATCCATATACAATGCTTCCAATGTAGAAGAACAGGTTTATCGTGGCGGCGTGAAGGTACAGAAACGGGATCTGGAAACACAAGATACTGTGTCTCAGGGAAATGCGACTCTTGCCGGCGCTACATTTTCCATTACCACATTAAACGAACAGCCGGTATGGGTAAATGGAAAACTATATCAGAAAGATGAAATGTGCCTTACCATTATTACCGATGAAAATGGTCTTGCTTCTACGGAAGAAAAAGCGCTTCCTGTCGGTCATTACCGTATTGAGGAAACCCAAGCACCTACTGGTTACTTGAAAGATGGTGCAAAAACATTGGAGTTTGAGATTACCAAAGATGGAGAAATGGTAGATCTGACCAGCAAAGATACTTCCATTGCAAACCAGGTGATCCGAGGTGGGGTAAAAGTTCAAAAACGGGATATTGAAACCGGTGAAACAAAACCGCAGGGTAACGCCACTTTAGAAGGTGCTACTTTTACTATTACCAATTTAAGCACTCATCCGGTTCTTGTAAATGAAAAACTCTATGAAAGCGGACAGGTCGTACTGACTCTGAAAACAGACAAGAGTGGCGCCGCTGCTACTGCTAAAGATGCTCTCCCTTACGGTCATTACCGCATAGACGAAACAGAAGCTCCGGATGGTTATTTAAACGAAGGTAAACTCTCGCAAGAATTTGACATTCAGGAAAATGGTAAAATCATAGACCTGACTTCCAAAGAACACGCAATCCTCAATCAGATCATCCGCGGGGATTTAGAATTTGTCAAAGTCTCTGATGGGGATTTGAATCGTTTAGCTAACGTGCCATTTTCCATCACCTCCAAAACAACTGGAGAAAGCCATACGATTGTAACCGATAAAAATGGATATGCCAGTACATCTGCAGAATGGAATAAGCATACGGCAAACACCAATCGTGGAGAAACTTCGGAAGATGGCATCTGGTTTGGCACTTCTAAACCGGATGATTCCAAAGGCGCTTTAATTTACGATACTTATATTTTGGAAGAGCAGCGTTGTGAAACCAACGAGGGAATGAATCTCTTGAAGATTGAGGTAGAAGTATATCGTAACCATGTGGTGATCGACATGGGTACTTTAACAGATGACCGAATCACCATCGGCACAACTGCGCTCGATAAAGATACGGAATCTCATCTGAGCAAGCCTGAAGAGAAAATCACGATCATTGATACCGTAGAGTATGAAGGTCTCAAGAAAGGACAATCCTATAAGCTTCTTGGCACCTTGATGGATAAAGAAACAGGAAAACCGATTGAAGTGGACGGAAATCCGGTAACTGCCGAAACTACTTTCAAGCCAAAGAAAACATCTGGATCGACTGAAGTGAAATTTACTTTTGATGCTACTTCACTTCGAGGAAAAACAATCGTTGTCTTCGAGGAACTGTATCAAGATGATCTGAAACTGGCAGTCCATACAGATATTGAAGATGAAGATCAGACCATTTACTTCCCGGAAATCAAGACGACGGCGAAGGATGCCCATACCGACAGCAATCTTTCTCTTGCCGGCAAGGAAGTAACACTTGTGGATACCGTAACCTATAAAAATCTCCTTCCGGGAAAAGAATATGTAATGACCGGAACCCTAATGGATAAAGAAACCGGAGAAGCTGTTGTGATCGACGATAAAAAGGTAACTGCGGAAACCACCTTCACTCCGGAAACCGCTGAAGGTACAGTGGACGTACAATTTACGTTTGATGGCAGCACATTGGCTGGAAAAACTGTCGTTGTCTTTGAATCTGTTTCCTATGAAGGAAAAGAATTTGCTGTCCATGCCGACTTGAAGGATGATGGACAAACTATTTACTTCCCAGAAATCAAAACGACAGCGAAAGATAACGTTTCCGGTAATCACTATGCAAAACCGGAAAAAGAAATCACTTTGATTGACACTGTATCCTATCAAAATCTAATTCCAGGAAAAGAATATACACTTACCGGAACTTTGATGGATAAGGAAACGAAAAAACCTCTGGAAGCAGATGGAAAACCAATTACCGCCCAGACAACCTTCACTCCTGAAAAAGCAGATGGGAATGTGGAACTTTCCTTTACGTTTGATGCCAGCGCGCTGAGAGGCAAAACCATCGTTGTTTTTGAATCCGTTTCTTACAAAGAAAAAGAAATTGCCGTTCACGCTGACATTGACGACCATGAACAGAGTATTTACTTCCCGGAAATCAAAACAACCGCCAAAGATGGAGCAGATGATGATAAAGAAGTTCTGTCCTCCAAAGAAGCTACCATCATAGATACCGTAACCTATAAAAACTTGATCCCAAAAGCAAAATATAAACTTGTTGGAATCCTCATGGATAAAGAAACGGGGAAAGCAATTCTCGTAAACGAAAAAACAGTAACTGCCGAAACTGAGTTTTCTCCGAAAGAATCTGACGGTTCTGTGGATGTAACATTTACCTTTGATGCCAGTGAATTAAACGGACACGATGTGGTTGTCTTTGAGAAACTCTTCCTCTTAGATGGTGATGTCGAAACTGAAATTACTTCCCACGAGGACATCAAAGACGAGGGACAGACAGTCAAACTGACAGAAACACCTAAAGAACCGCCAAAAACGACTCCACCGGTAAAAACAGGGGATGACACTACGCTTCTGCCATTTATCATTCTTGCAGGCACAGCACTTCTGACTGCTATCGGATTTGGAGTTTTGTATTTTAAGAAACGTAAAAAATAATTTTCAACTGATAACCATGATTTTTTACAGGCAGTCTTTCACAGGCTGCCTGTTTTTAAGGTGATGAATATGAAACAATCCCATATCAATGCCGATGCCAAACATCTGCGGCACTTTTTAGATCTGTGTAACGGCAACTGGCATAGCTGCGTCTATGTACGTTGTGTCTCCTGTGATACCCGTAGTTTTTGCAATGGCTCTCATTTTTTGTATCATCTGGATTCCTCCGGCATTCCTTGTGTCCTGACCATGGCAGACGCAGAAATGATCTTCTCCCGGATACCGGAACCAACCGAATGTGTCAATGCCATTACACTAGATGAGTTTCTTGCTCTTTACAGCTCCTACCTGAAATCCATCCATCTAGCAGGAAAACCCTGCCCTTGTATCGCTCTTCTCAGGTATCAGGAAAATGCACATTATAACTGGTGACAGTAAAGTTGCGATTTTCGCAAATCTTGCGTACAGAATAAAAAAGGAGGTGTACGTAGAATGAACTTAATTCTGATATTACAGGGGATGGATATGATATTTACCCGCTTGATTTTTCTGCCCGCACTTATCATCCTGTATTTCAAATTTCGTCCACGCAGACCTTGGACCATCCGCACCCGCCGCCTGTATTATTTATGTTTAATTCTGGTCGGCTTATATCTATTACGGTTATTTTGTGCAGGATTTATTTTTACTCCGGTAAACTATCCCCGTTTTACGGACAGTGGATTATTCCCACTGATCAAAGCATTGTTCTATCCGGAATACTAGCAACGGCTTCTGGCATTTGGTTCGTATCCGGGATCTGTTTCACTGCCCAATACATGGGAATTCGTCACCCGCTTTCTTACAATATACGTATGAAAAACGTAAGAAACTATTATTTCAGATGTTTTCTACGTTTTAAAAACGTAAGCGAGGTGAATCTTTATGAAACAGAAACCAATTCACTGCCCATATTGTGGCAGTACAGCAATTTTAAAAGATGCTTCCTATGTATATGGAAGTAAATCCAAAGGCGGAAAAGTTTATGTATGCAGTCGCTATCCGGAATGTAATTCTTATGTAGGGGTTCATCCGGGAACAAATATTGCTAAAGGAACACTTGCCGACAAGCAGCTTCGTTTCAAGCGTATCCAGGCACATCAAACTTTTGACCAGATCTGGAAGAACCACATTCTCTCCAAATCAGATGCATACCGTTGGATTGCCGACAAGTTTTGTTTAACTGCTAAAGAAGCCCATATCGGAGAGTTTGATCTGTATATGTGTGAACAACTCATCTGTGAATCCATGAAAATTCTCCGCAATAATCACATCCCACTTCGGGCTGCCAGTTGAAAGGCGGTGGGATTATGATTATACCAATGACAGACATAGAACGAAAACTTACGGAAGATCATCTTTCAATAGTTGCTAAAGTCATTCAAACTTTAACCTGCGGTTGCAGGTATGTCTCCTATGATGAACGCCAGGATCTTCTTCAAATTGGCAACCTTGCTCTATGTAAAGCAGCAATGAATTACGACGGAAACCGTCCTTTTGAAACCTATGCAAAAGTTGTTATTCGAAATGCCATCTACGATTACTGGAGAAGTCTGCAAAAGGAGCGAACATATACTTGTTCCATGGATGCTATCGCAGATAATGAAACAGATACCTCTTATCAGCAGCTCCTTGCAGATACCTCTTCTTTACAGAATTGGGAACAGGAACATAATCTCCGATCCATCTATGAATACCTGCAGACCTTGCAGAATGTAAACTGCACCACCATAAAAAAGGGAATACAGGCATTATTGCTTCAGCAAAACGGCTATACCAGTCAGGAAATTTCCAAACATTATGGAGTTCCGGCAAGTCATGTCAGAGCATGGAAGAGTAAAGCCCGCAAATACCTGCAACAAGATGCCACCTTGTATACCCTGCTATCCTGAAGGGAGAAGATACCATGTTGACACTATATACTGCCGTCGGAATCTTACGATTTGAAGATTGCCTTAAAAACCATAAAACGCCCATAGTTATAAATAATCACCGAGAATATGGATTAAGTGAAGAAGAATTTATCCTATGGAGCTGTCTGGCATTTCACATACGCCAGATTCACGAATTGCATACTGCATTTTCAGAACGTTTAAAGCTCCACAACCGTTCTGAAAACATTCCTATGGAGCCTTATCTGAACCGACTGATTGTTCGGGGATTGATAGTGAAAGGAGACGGTCTTACACGTATAGATGCCTTGTACCGGCTTTTAGGTGAATTATATCTCTGTCCACTGAAAGACAATTTTGCCACTCAACTGTTTTCCTGCATTTATCTCTATCTCAAACGGAAAATAGAGAAAACCGACATGGCATATTTCTTTAGAAAGGTCCCCCTCTCGCCCATGGAAAAGGTTGTCCTGCAAATTGCAAAACGGGTGCAAATATCTACTGCAGAGCTGGCTGCCTGTGTAGAACATGGTGTATTTCCCAAAGATAACCGTCAGCTCCTGTCCCAACTTTATGACAGCACTGACGCCACCTTTCATACCGTTGCCGAAAATCTGCAGCTAAATCATACGCAATATCCAATACTTGAGGCTGTCACTAATTTATATCTGAACAAACAAATTGCATTTGAAAAATTATAGAAAGGAGCCGCAATGCCAAAACCATTACTTTCCAAGCTGATTGTCCAAGGGGCAATCGGCTTTTTCTGTGTCCTTTTCGGATGTGTCTATGGACTACATACCAAAGATCATATTTTCCTCATTATGAGTCTTCTGATTGGTATAGGCAGCATCATACGTGTCCTTGCTCTTTTGTGTACCACTAAAAAGCAAGCGTATACAGAACTTATCGGAACCTGTATCAAAAGAGAAGTCAGTCCCCTCACTAAGCATCAACAGATTTTATTTCAGACTGCTGATCAAACAGAATACCGCTTTACACTGGATAAGCACTCCAAACTTTTAACCGGTCACCATTACCGGCTTTATTTTCGTCGTCAAGCCGGATTGCAAATGGAGAACAATCCCCGCCCGGAACTATTGGGGTATGAGGAGCTTTCTTCCATAGACAAAACAAATCTAGAATCTTAATCAAAATATTTGGAGTCACCTGGTCATATTCTAGTCAGATGGCTCCAAACATTCTATTGTTTACTCTCTTATCTCCTACCCCTTTTTCATTTTATCTATATCTTGTATTTGCATCATTGACTATATCTATATCTTGTGTTAGTATAATATTGTATTTGAGTTTTTGTGTGTTCCCATTTTCGGGAGTCTGGACCATTCATCCAGAACACATGCAGTTTAAGTTGGAAAATCGTGTCATTATACTGCCGTTTTATACGGTGCTATAATGGCACTTTTTTTATTTTAACCTATTTTATTATTTTAACGCCCATAGAGGCAGAAAGGAGATTTTTATGTCATCAATCATCTTAGTAACAGGAAGGGTAACTGCCGATCCGGTTATACAGCAAGGGAGAACCACAGGTACAGAATATATAAACCTTGGACTTGCAACCAACCAGAGAGGCGCCGACGGAAACGATGAAGCCGTTTTCTATCAGTGCTACTGCAACAAGTTTCTTGCTGACCGTCTTGGGAAAGCAGGTGTCAAAAAAGGAACCTGCTTACTGGTATACGGCGAATTGGAACTACGCCCATTTCTTTATCAGAAAGGGGAACGTGCCGGTCAGCCGGGTTTAGACGCTCATATTACGGTAAAAGACTGGCAGTTCTTACCAGCGAACCGCACTGATGGAAATGCAATGGCAGGCACTGCAAATCCTGCCGCCGGAACTACTCCACCACCTGCAGCACCGGGTACGGGTTCTGCATATCCTGGTGGACCTGCCATGGGAATGAACGGGGCAATGCCCGCTAACCAAACCATGCAGAATGCAACGGGACAGCAAATGCCACAAACACAGGCTGGTTATTCGATGCCACAGGGAAATCCTGCAAATGTAGCACCAGTCGCAGGCAATTATTCTGGAGATGGATTTACCAATATTCCGGAAAGCATGCCACCACAGCAGCTTCCATTCCCGTAAAAACAAATCAATGAACTGAAAGTCAAGAGGAATTGCATCTGGTCAGTAATACTGACCTTTTGCAGTTCCTTTTTTTCTGAAAGGAGAAAACGCACATGAAATCTAAAAGAAAAACACCTAAAACTTTATGTATGATTGTTTCTATCCTATTTGTAACACTGATTTTTGTTCCAAACAGTAAAAATCACTTCCTACTTGCAGGTATCGGAATTTCTGGTCTTTTCCTGGTTATTGGTTCCCTGATTCTTCCGGCTTTTCCAAGACTTTCACGCAAACTGTCTTATCGCCGGACAAAAGGACACCAAAAACCCTGGACATGGCTGAAAAATCCAGAACCGGTCACTGATGCAGAAAAGCTTCTCTGGAGGCAAATTAGTTATCAAATTACAGATAAGCTTCAAGCTGCCTTTCCGGATGCCACTTGGGAGTTTCAAAAACACCCCTCTATGGAGCAGCTACTAAGTGGCTGTACCATACGGCTTCGTACCTTTCATACAGAAGACTATAATTTTGCAGAAGTTCGCATGAACCCGTATGGATACCTGGAACTTCAGATGCTCACTATTTCTAGTTTAAAGAAATCGAACATCTCTTCTGAAGAAGGGGATACACCGGAAGCCGATCCAGAGTCTTGGTATACTCTCATAGGAAAAGTCAAATTGGAAAATCTCATTGGGCAGTTACATGCCAAAGGACATAAGAAACTTTATATCAATGAATCCGGACAGATTTATATTCAGAACGGGGACACACAGGAAATCAAAGATCACTTTGACTATTTTCCACCCCGCAATTACTGGGATGTTTTAATCACACTTTTCCAGAAAGAGGATCTGACCGCAAAAGAAACAGATCAGGCACTTGAGTTGTCCTGGATCAAAGAATAAGGAGGGATCAAAAGATGTCAAATACAAAATTAGTACCAACATGGACTTTTCAGCGCTCACTGCCGGAACCATTTGATGTATATTCAGGCAGTAGTGCTGTATTTAAAAATATTTCTTCCAGATATTGTACCCAGCCGCAAAAAAAGGCAACACTACACGCCGCAACTTTGCAGGCAGTGTTTACCTATATGGATCTGGAAAATCCTCCCGCCGGAAAAACTCCGGAAGAATTAGGAGCTATCGGAAGTCAATCCAATAATTTTACGATTGCAGAATATCCAAGCCGAACCGGACAACTCCATGTGGTGATTTATAACCGCATCACTGGAAAGTTTATTGCTGGTAAATTTGAACAGCCTCTGGATCTGGAAACCCAGTCCGAAGCTTACCAATTTACGGAAACAGGGAACTCAGGTTCTGCTCTGTACTTTGCTCTCATGCCAACATTCCTTGGTGACGAAGAGTTCAGTGAAAAATATCAGGAATTGAAAGAACAACGGGAACGCGGGTATCCAGATATGGATGAAGCAGCTCAGACAGCCGCTATTCTCTGCGATAATGTTTATCGCCGGATCCGCTATGGTGATACACTTCCTTCCGGAAATATCAAAAATGATATTCCGGCAAAGGGATTGATTCAAAGACTTACTCCTCTAAACATCCAAAAGGGTGTATTTGCACCTACTGATGTGATACAGGGAACCTTTCAGGTCTTAAAAAGCGGAGTCAGTTACAAACGCAGCCACACCGCCATTTTACAAAGTGATTTTGTCAGCAAATACATTCTGTCCGAGTCCCGGACACTCACTCCCCAAGAAGAATTAACAGTTCCAATCCTTGAAGACTGGTACATCATACCAAAGGAAATCCAAAGGATCTGTGAACATGCCAAATTAACTACCAGCACCAATCAGCCAATGCGTAATTTTCTCCTCCGGGGACCTGCTGGAACCGGGAAAACTGAAGGTGCCAAGGCAATCGCAGCCGGTATGCATCTGCCATACCGCTGTATTACCTGCTCTGCAAACACAGAGATTTTTGATCTGCTTGGTCAGATTCTCCCAGATGTAGATGGGAAAATGGCATCCATTCAAACAGAACTCCCTTCATTCCAGGACATTATGCTGGATCCGGCTACTGCCTACGAAAAGTTGACCGGAACCTATGATGAAACAGTAACGGAAGATATAGTCTATCAGACATTAGTGGATCACATTTTTGAAGAAATGCACCAGAAATATACAGAAACATCCAAAAGCCAACGCTTCCGCTATGTGGATACCCCACTGGTAGAGGCAATCCGTAATGGGTATCTGGTAGAAATCCAAGAGCCTACGGTCATTGCAAACCCTGGTGTTCTGGTTGGTTTAAATTCTCTTTTGGATCGCTGCAACAGCGTATTTCTGCCAAACGGAGAAGTTATCAAACGCCATTCAGATACAGTCATCGTAGTTACAACCAACAATGACTATGCAGGATGTCGTCCAATGAATCAATCCGTCATTTCCAGAATGAACTTAGTCATTGATATGGATGAACCAGATGAAGACACCATGATTGAACGCGTGCTTGCCATTACCGGCTGCTCAGATAAAAAATCTGTTCGCACCATGGCACAGATTGTACGCTCCATTGCTCAATATTGTCAGGACAACCTGATTACTGATGGATGCTGTGGAATCCGAGAACTAATCGCATGGGTACAATCCTTTATGATATGCGGTGATTTAATGGAAGCCGCACATTATACGATCCTTTCTTCCGTAACGGCAGATACAGAAAGCCGTTTGGAGATTGAAGGCAGTTGTCTGGAAACCGTAATTGCGGCATAAGTGATGTTATGATGAAACGAAATTATCCAGAAGAGGAGCTTCGCCTTACACTGGCACAAAATCTGGTCTTCCTTCGGAAATCCCGGAAAAACAGATTGTCACAAAAAGCGCTGGCAAGGTATCTACAGCTTCCAACCAAAACTGTTATGAATTATGAAAATGGCAAAGCTACTCCCATGGCATACGCAGTCCTTCGCCTGGCGAATTATTACGGCTGTACAGTAGAGGAGCTTTTGACCACAAATATGCGAAAGAAGGAAAGGTGAATACATTGAACAGTAACCAAAAAACTTTAAAACGAATGATTCAGGATACCAAACTGCAGATTTCAGATGAGGAACTATTCCTCTCAGCAGCATTCCAAAAGCACCAGACTTCCCTGGCGAAAGCGGCTACTGGCCGTTCTCGCTATGGGTTACAGGTTATCACAAACTGGGATACATCAGAAGATGCCGGAGTTGCTTATACCGATAACTATAAAATCCATTGCAATGCCGGGAACCCCATTACACAAAGTTTCCCTTCCCGCTTTTTGCGGGCATTGAGTATCAGCGGATTTACCGGGCATGAGACCGCACATCTTCGATATTCTGATTTTACTTCCCTTAACCTCTATCTTACAAAATTGGAACAGGGGATTTTTTATCCTGAACCACCGGAAATAAACGATCCGGAATATCAGAGAAACCTGGATGTCATTACCGAAGCTATGGAAGAAAAAGATAGAGCTGTATGCTTAACACTCTCACGCTGTGCTGCACAAATTAACAACATCCTAGAAGACATCTATATAGAAGCTCGTATGTGTGAAGACTGTCCCGGCACGTTCAAGCAGGGAATCCAGATGAATCATTTCCGCATGACTGAACTGATTCCGGACATCCACGACCAGATTGCTCAAGGATACCAACCCTTTTCTATTATGAGTAATCTTCTGTTATCCTACTGCCGGACCGGCAACATCAACAACCGTACCGACTACTCCGGCGAATATATGGATACACTGATGGACTGCACCGAATACATTGATGAAGCCTTAAATGCACCAGAAGGGAAAGCCCGTATGGCAGCCAGTAACCATTTGGCAGTCATCTGCTGGAAATACATTGAACCTTTGGTGGATAAAATGCGGGAAGAATTGGAAAAGCAAGATGAAGAAAGCGCTGCGAATGACTTAGAAAAGATACTTGGAAATGAATTAACCGGTGCAAGCCCACTCCCTATCGGAAAAAACGGAGGCATCCCCAAAAATCTTGGCGGACCTTCCAACGGCTCTGCTCCAGGTGTGGATTTTTCCCCAAAGGGCAGACAAGAGTTAATGGAAGCTGCTAAGAAGGTGTTTCAGGAAGAAGGTGGGAGGATTGAACTTGCCAAAACAACAAGTATTATGGATGGCAATAATCCGGGGATTACCTTTGAAAATCAGTATTCTGGTTCCGGCTACGAACATGCCGCATCTGATCTTGCCCGCATCTTAACAGATGTGGCAACAGGGATTGCGGAAGAAAAGTATGAACAGGAGCTAACAGAAGAACTCCAGAAAACTGCAGATGAAATCAACTATGGAAATGCACATGCCGGTATCCACGTTACGGTCCACCGGATGAATACCGTTTCCGATTTCCTGATTCGGGAATACAGTCAGATTGCCACACCACTTTTACGGGCATCCAAACGTCTGCAAAATTCCATTTTGCCACTGCTGAAGGATGAAGCAGAAGGTGGAAAACAGAAGAATCTGATGTTTGGAAAACGTCTGGATATGCGCGTCCTGCACCGGGAAGACGGAACCATCTTTACCCGTACACGCCTGCCAAATGATGAACAGCGACTGGCAGTTGGATTACTGGTGGATGAAAGCGGTTCTATGGACTGGGGTGACCGGATTACACATGCAAGAAAAACAGCAATCGTTTTATATGATTTCTGCATCAGCCTGGGAATTCCAATTACAATTTATGGACATTCCACCGGTTATGATGATGTGGATCTTTATTCCTACGCCGAATTTGATTCTCTGGATGCATCTGACCGTTATCGTCTGATGGATATGTCAGCCAGAGGAGGTAACCGGGATGGCGCTGCTCTTCGCTTTGTGGCAGAGCATTTAGCAAAACGTCTGGAAACAAGAAAGCTGTTGATCATCATTTCTGACGGTCAACCGGCTGCAGGTGGATACTCTGGTACAGCAGCGGAAGCTGATCTTCGCGGAATCAAGAAAGAATTTCAAAAGCGTGGGGTAATCACGTTTGCGGCAGCCATTGGGGATGATAAGGAGAACATACGCCGAATTTATAAGGATGGTTTCTTAGACATAACCAGATTAGAGGATCTGCCAAAGAACATGACACAGCTTGTAAAACAATATCTTAAATAGAAAGAAGGGATAACTAAAATGAATGAAACATATCAGAACCGTATCACAGACCAAATCTGCAAGATCCAAACGGATAAAAAACTGATTGCGTTTTACGACAAACTGCTTACTACTTCCTATAACTCCTTTGCCCAGCTACACGCTAAAGGAGAATATGTGGAAAATGGACACAAGGCACACTCTCTCATTGGGATTTCCATTCAGGATTACTCCAGTGGTACAGGAGATCGGAATATCATTACCCGATTTCATCTCGCACCAGAGCAAATCCAATTTCTCTTAACCAGAATTACAGCCGGGTTCCCGGAATTTGAATGGAGTCAGAGCAAAATCTTTGGAAATCCAGATGCGAACGGATACTCTACTGCACAGCAGTTCTTTATATCCCGCCATGTGTATAACAGCAAACAGGAAGTTCAGAACAGTCCTTGGAGAATCCAGATTGTCAACGGGAAAGGAATTAAAAAACAGAATCGAAATGGTGGTTCCTATATGCAGGCAAAAAGCTTTGTTTCAGAAAAAACTGCTTTCATACAGTTGACAGATATGGATCTTTATACTCTTTTAAAACGAGTGGACTCCTACATCACCAACTGGGAGGCAGCCTATGCACCGACCTTAATCATAAACGGTAAGCAGATGCTGAACCAACAAAGACAGGCACAACAGCCAGCCGCAGCACCATATAACCAAGGACAATACGCAGAACCAAATTTTTACGTTGCGTAATAGAACATTAGAAAGGGCAGTCTTCAATGGCTGCTCTTTTTGTAAAAGAAAGGAGGACTTTATGGAATATGCAACCTTACTGAACATGGATCGACAGGGGCGTATCGTCATTCCCATTCAGGTCCGGAAAGCCCTGAAACTTGAGGAAGGCGATTTACTCGCTCTGGAAGCGAATGAAAAGAATATCCTGCTCCGTAAACAGACCGCATACATTCCTCTGGATGCAGGTCTAAAGGAGTTTTTAGACATTCTTCATGCCAATGTTCCCAGTCGCATTCTGCTTTGCAATGAAACAAAGGTACTTGCAGTAAAAAATTATCATGCCGCACTGAACATGCCGGTAACGGAAACCATACGTCAATTTGTCCAGAAGGAAACCATGCAGTTATTTTCTCTGCAGGATGGCGTTTATCCGATTCCTTCCGGCAGGTATCCAGTATCTGCCTTTTTCCCAATCCCCGGTGAAACCAGATATGGATCGGCACTTGGATTACTGCTTTGTCCGATCAATGACCGTAATTTCAGCGAAATGGAACTGGGGTGTGCAAAGATGACTGCAGCCGCCATCACACGCTATATCAATCAGTGAAAGGAGTGTAAACACCACGATGAATCAGAAAATAAATACTAATTGCAAAAAAGAAACATTACTCACCGGACAGATCTGTTTCCCGCTTCGTATTGGGGAACGTGCCGTTATTATCGGAACCGGATCACGTTCTATGATAACATCCAGAGTTATCACTATTCAGGAAGTATCTGCAGATGGTGTGGTATTTGAAACACAAAACACCATTTACCATTTAAGCTATACCTCTGAACCAGTTTCGGAAGTGATGTGTGCTTGAGTCATGTATATGAATTGGGGAGCAGCCTATGTAAGCTGCTCTCTACATTAAAGAAAAATCGGGAACAGGTGCCTCTTCATATTCTAAAGACACAATACAAAGTGCCTTACGAGGCTCTGATCAGACAGATCAACGAGACCGCCACCGCATTTGTTAAAGAAGTGGTTTTTTCAAAACTTCTAATGAATCCGGATGAAGAAAAAGAAGAACAATATTCCGTTATACAGGAAATCATCAACACTTCCGGAATACTAAAGGAAATGAACCATTCATTGTCCCAAACGTATGATGTGGAACTCCTGCATAGGCAGGCTCTAAAGCTCAGGGGATGCATTGAGGATGCACTCTATCCTTATATTGCACGCAAAGATTGTTTGGTAGTGGATATGGAACATATCGAAGATACACCGATCATCTATAACACCATTACCCGAAAAGTTTATGAAAATGACCAATGGGTTGACCGCAAACTGGATCTGCAAGGAAAATTCCTTTTGTTTATAAAACCAGATAACGGCAGTCCTCAACAATCAGAAAAGGAGATGTTACAAAATGAATCTAAACCAATACCTTCCCTACATATTCCTTCAGAATATGATACAAAAACGCAAGGATCGCATTTATGAATATCAACACCGGTCTTATTGGGAAGCAGACTTTATCAATCGCTGTTCAGACCGACTGTATAGCGGTATTGGGCGCTGCAATCTGCCCTATGAAACACTGTCGGAAGACAGGGAACTTTTAAATACTGCATATACCATTTATCAGAAAATACAAGATTGTAATGTTGCTTATAATGATACATTGGACTGCGTAATTGACCGGGTAGAAGAAATGATAGAGGAGGACCACTTGGACAGCATGTATAAATAGAAACAACTAAAGAAATACTTCGAGCCGCCCAGATGGACGGCTCTTTTCATGTCTTATACCATAGCAAAATGGCAGTAAATAGTTTCTACTGCCGCTTTGCTACTTTAAAATTCATTTCTGCTATATTTAACTGTTACAACAGCTACTATTTTCTCTGGCTCTAATATCTCATAAACAATAATATATCCAGAAACAAATAGCTGCCGATAACCTTTATAGGCATAAAATCCTCGTTTACGTTCTGCCCCTCGGTAGGGCTGTTCATCAAGACTAAGAATGGCTTTTTCGATTTGATCTACAATATCCATTGCACTGCTATCATAATTACTATTCAGTGCAATCTGTTCATAAATCTGGTCCAAATCCCGGTATGCCTGCGGGAACATTTTAACTGTATATTTATCCAAAATGTTTTCTCCTCAAAACAGAAAGAGCTTCTTTGGCATCCAAAAGTTCTGCTCCTTCGGCAACCTCTTGCTCTGCATCATGTATTGCTCTATCTATTATTTTTTCACTCATCAGTTTATCATACGCTTCTATACTCATCACTACTAAATCTCCAAATCCATTTTTTGTTATAAAAATTGGTTCCTGCTGTTGATGACATAACTCTGAAATCTCATTTGTATTTCTCAATTCGGTAATCGGTTTAATTACTGGCATAAATCCACGCTCCTTTCTTTGTACGTTATTATAACATAATTATGTACATTTCGCAATGTAATAAACCGTACTACTCAGCTACTACTCACTTTTATTTCTTACATTTATGAAGTTGTTCTTTCAGAGTCAATAATTCAAACTCTCTCCTGTTTCTACGGAAGTCATAAAAAGAAAACTTAGGTTGTTCCCAAAGATTCTTTATTTTCCATATATAATGTTCTCGCGAATCGCAGAAGAAGTTTCCTTGTTTTTTATGTAGAGCTTTCATAATCCGCAGGGTTTTTCGAGACACCTGTGGATAATTTCCGTTTATCTGATGGTATAAATACGCTGATCCTCTTTTGCTTTCAACCAATATAACCTGACGTCCCTTTATACACGACATATCCATTTTTAATATATCGTTCCCACGTATCCCTGTTTCATAAGCGACTCGTAAAAATAATAACGTTTCCAAATCTCTCTTTTTCCATAATTTCCGTAACACAATTTTATAATTTTCTCTCAAGCGTGCTGATTGTTCTGTATCTTTTGTTCGTGTAGCGTACATATTCAAACCGCCTCTCTTTGACGTGACTCTAAAAAACGCCAAGCCGCATCTACAAATTTTACATTATCTTCTTCTGTTTCATAGGTTCTCCATAATTCCTTATGAAGTTCCTCCTCACACAATTCCATTGTACTGCATTGTTCCTTGATCATACGGATGAATGGGTAGATCATTGTTGCATAAATATTTTTTCCAGATTTTATCAAATCCCCTTCCATCTGATATGCCTCATGCAGACATTCCAAAGTAATCCGAATATCAGTTATAAACGCATACTCTGCTCCTTCACACACTTTTTCTTTCTCTGCTTCCATTTACGCCTCCTACATCCGTACTGTAAGTCCCGACAGTTTTGCAACAGGCAGACCAACCAAATACCAGTCGTCTCCCATTTCAATTCTGACCGGAACCCAGGTATTGTTTACTTTTACCTCAAAGCATTCTCCACAATGTAATCCGCCATAAAACGAATCCATTCCAAATCGAATATCATATCGCCCACTTTCTGGATCAAAAAATAAAGTTCCCTCTGTTTTGTTACTCATATTACTGCCTCCCATCTTTTTTCTCTTCATATAATAATTATCAATTTATTTCTGAAATTGGACAAACTGAGGAAATTTCTCAAAAAAATCTTTCCGGTAACGATAGAACGTAGAAGCTGTAAGCCCAAGTTCTCTCTGCAGTTGAGTTGGCGTCACCTCCTTTTCTATTACCCGCAGAAATTCCTGGTTGAACTTTTCTGGTTCTATGGCTCTCGGTCTTCCCACTTCATCCCATTCACCTCGAAGTTTTTTTGCCTCCATACCTTCCCTTTGACGCTTTTCTTTTTTCTCCATCTCCGCCTGTGCCAAAGATGCATAAATCTCAATCAATACATTATTGATCGTCTCTATCATCAGCCTTGCTAAAGCGTTGTCCATCTGTGACAAATCAATCAGTGTAGTCGGAAGTTCCAATACCATTACCCGTACTCCCTTGTCTTTTAAAATCTGCAGCTGCTTTAAAATTTCCTGCTTATTCCTACCCAGTCTGTCAAGCTCTGTGATAATCAGCGTATCTCCTTCTCGTAAAACATCTTCAACCAGAACAGTGTATCGTGGTCTGTCAAAGTTTTTCCCTGTCAGCTTATCTGTGAAAATTCCTGCCAGTTTTATATTCTGACTCTCACAGAATCTCTGAATTTCTATAATCCCCCTATCCAAATGCTGTTCTTTGGTACTGGTCCTGTGATACCCGTAATATGCCATATCTCTTCCTCCTATACATTCCCAAAAAGTTCACAAATCTTTTAGCATATCCCAAAACTCCATTTATATACTTTCTGAGAGTAAAAAATAGCCTCCAGCATCTACTCTCAAAAAGCATACTTTTTAGGAGATGTGCTGATACTACTTCTGTACGGAGATATACATAAAATCGCAACAAAAAAAGACAGAACATTTCTGCCCTGCCTTCTCTGTTATATTCAGTTCTTGTTTTTCCTATACTCAAACTTGTATCCCACACCTTTTACAGTATGAATGTACTGCAGTCTGTCCGAATCCGGCTCCAGTTTCTTCCGAAGCTGACTGATGCACCACATGACCGCATTCTCATAATTCTCTACTTCCTCTGTCCAGACCGCCTCATAGATTTGTTCTTTGGATCGAACCCATCCCGGATGCCTGGCAAGATAAACTAAAGTGTCAAATTCGTGGCGGTTAAGCGGAATTTCTTTCCCATTTCGATAAACCATCTTTTCCGGAAGTAAAATCTTCAGACTAGCACATTCTATTTTTTCTGAAGGCAGTTTTCGTTCTTCTATATCTGCAAAACCTTCTACTGCCTTCAGGATTTTCTCTAATATATGTTCTTCATTATCCGATACAGATAAGATTAAGATTTTTCCATGCAGTTCACCTCCTGTAATAGTTCTCAGTATATAAACTGTTTTATTCAATTTCTAGTTTTATATTCCCTGTAAAATTTTCACATTCGATTCCTATGTAATTCCCACCATCTGGGAGTGTAATAGTATCCGTATATTCTCCGGTAGTTTCAATTAAAGTTACTGGCTCTTCTGCACCTGAACTCCAAAATATCTTTGCCGTTCCTTCATCTACTTCCAAATTACATATAATTGAGATTTCTTTTCCTGCTTCCCGTTTTATCGAAGTACCGCCAAACAGATATTCTGTATCAGAAAAATCTTTATAATCTGCCTGATAACTTCCCGTATAATCATCTATCCCTTTTTCTTTCTCCCCTTGTAAAGACAAGTTTCCGGTCAATTCTGCCAATCCGGCAGACTGAACAATATTATTATAGTGATTAAGGATTTCATCTTTCGTACATCCGGAAAGCGTATAAACTCCAAAAAGAGATAAAGTTAATAAAACAATGCTTTTCTTCACTGACATTATTACCACCCTTTCTTTGGTGCAACTTTTTTCGCCTTTTTCTTCACTTGCTTCGGCTCTTTTTCTTTCATACATAAAATCAATACCGCAGAAATTACAACAACAATCGCAAGACTGACCATACAAGTTACCGTATTCCAACTAACCGCTGCATCGTAACTGCGATAGTGAATCATTCCAAGGCTTGCTGTAATCGGATAGATATTTGCTAATGTCATATTTCCTGCTGCAAACATTCCTCCGTATCCATAAACAAAAGCAACAATAACTCCAATTAAAAAGCTGCCCGACTTTCGGGATGTAATAACAATAATCGGCAAAACTGCAAGATATAAAAAGAAATTTACCGCAGTGATTTGTAAAACAGCCTGTAATATCAATGAAAAATGAAAGCCTGGGAACCCGACAATCAGCTCTGCAATTATCGTAAACAGGCTACATATCAAACCGAACACGATAGACAATACACCGCATACAATTAGTTTCCCAGTCAGAAGTCTCTTAAAAGAAACCGGTACAGTCAGAATATTTTTCAATGTATCGTCTGTCTGTTCGCGGGAAATCATGTATCCAGCAATTAAACTAATACACATTGGAAAGATCATAGACATATTGTTTTTAATCACCTGCTCTGTAAGATATGCAAAATCCCATACAGAACCGTCATTTGCCATCGAAGTAAACAACGTCAATAAAACGGATAACAACATAAGCGCAACGCCCGCCCATAGAATATGATACCTTTTCAGTTTATAAAATTCTGTTTTTATGATACGAACCATGCTTATTCACCCCTTTGCTTATATAATCTGTCAATCACGAAGAAAGACACAACTGCCATGATTCCAAGGATAATCACCACCTGAAAAGTTGATGGAATCAAACCTGCCATCTGTTGTAAGTCCATTCTAATTCCATGTTCTGCCATATCCCCGGCGCTCCAAAATGTAGTCAATGGTGTCGGTAAGATCCACAAGATTGTTTTTGGAAGTGCATCAAATAATGCAGTAGCACTCATATTCAGCACACTGTAAAACACACATAACAAAATAGAAAAAACATAAGTCTTACTGAAAAACACAACTAAAACAATCAGTGGCAGCGTACCTGCCGTAATAAAAATTCCTGTTTCAACCGCTAAAAACAACTTATACCCAATTCCATATACTTCCAACGTGCCAAACCCACATAAAATCGTTACAATCGTAGACGCTACACAGAAAACGATTCCGAAGAAAAATAATACAAGTATTTTTGCAAGAACCATTTGTGTACTGGTAACAGGAATTGTACGCAGATTTTTAAATGTATCATTATCACGTTCCATAAAAAATAACATTGCCGCAATCACGCCTATCAGACATGGTAGTAAAAATTGAATACCATATCCAAGTACCATATTAAACAATCCGTCAAATGCATCCGCTTCATCTACATATCGTTCCATCATGGATGGGGTTGTCATTAAATATGTCAATGGAATCGGAAAAAGAAAAGCTGCCAATATTACCAACGGAATAAACTTTTTCCGCTTCAGTTTTAAAAATTCACATTTCACTAATTTAAGCAATTCCCTCGCCTCCTGTCACACGCTTGAAGTAATCTTCAAGACTTTCTTCGCAGGTATGTGCTTCTGATACCTCCAATCCATTTTCTACAAACGCTGTCACAACTTTTCCTACTGGCAAATCAAGATTATGCAGTCTTAAATTATGATCATCCTGAATCGAGAATTGATTTTCATGAAACTTATGTTCCAAAATCCTTGCCGCTTGTGCGGTATCAGAAATTGTAAATCGAATATGCTTACTGCTTTTTTGCTCTAACTCTGCAAGGCTCTCTTCTTCTAACAAGATTCCATGATCAATAATTCCTATATCATCTGCCAGCAATGCGATTTCCGAAAGAATATGGCTAGAGATCAATATTGTCTTTCCTCTCACATCACAAAGGTCACGAATAAAAGAACGTACCTCTGCAATTCCTATCGGATCAAGCCCATTGATCGGTTCATCCAAAATCAACAATTCCGGATCATGCATAACCGCAAGTGCAATCGCCAAACGCTGCTTCATTCCCAAAGAATATTGCGAAAACAATTTTTTATCTTTGTAAGGTAATCCCACCAAATCCAAAGCATCTTGAATCGCATGATTGTTAGGAACTCCACGAAGTGTAGCAAAAATACGCAAATTCTCAGTTGCAGTCAGATTCGGATAAAAGCCAGGGGACTCAATCAAACTTCCAATACGCGGCAACAGTTTTTTTTCATTTCCTTGTAAATCTTTTCCCCATATTTTCACTCCGCCGGACGTTGGTTTGGTAAGTCCGAGCAGCATCTTCATAGTCGTTGTTTTTCCTGCTCCGTTTCTTCCGAGCAGACCATAAATCCTGCCTCTCTGCACATGGATATTCAAGTCAGCCACACTTTTTTGTGAACCATATTTCTTTGTAAGATTTTTTGTTTCAATAATGTACTTGTTCATATTCAAACCTCCTGTTCTGTGGAGTATTCTATCACACTAGTCTTGCACTAACCTTGCAATGCCCTTGCATTAACCTTGCATTTAATCTCTTTTTTCCACAATGCTAACATCTATATGAAAATAAAGGCTCCCGCCACAAAAGCGAGAGTCCTAAAGCAGTGGAAATGTAACAGCAAACACTGTTCCTTTTCCTTCTGTACTTTCTGCTGTTATTTTACCATTCATTTTTTCTACAAGCTGATATACAATAGATAGTCCAAGACCACTTCCTTTTTCAGACCGCCCTTTATCACATTTATAAAGTCGTTCAAAAATATGCTTTAGGTCTTCTTTCCCAATCCCGATACCGTTATCCTCTAAAAAAATCTGTACAGTTTCTTTCTGTTTTTGCATTGTAATTCCTAATCTGTCTGCCTGGCTATGAGAAAGCACATTTTGAATCAAATTGTTTAAAATCCGCATATAACTGTCCATATCAAGCTTTACCCGAAATGGCTGTTCCGGTATATCAATGTTATATTCTATCTGTTTATCTTCAAATACCGGTATCCAATCGATCAAAATATTTCTTGTCAGTTCTGCAATTTCCACCACTTCTATTTCCATAGAAAATTCATCAGAATTTAATTTGAACCAGTCAAAAAGCACATCAATATATTCCTTTAAGTCATACGCTTTTCTCCGAGCCGTTTCGATATACTCATCACGATCTTTTCCTATAACAATTCCTTTATGCGCTGCATCAAGATAACCAATCAGCGTTGTGAGTGGTGTTCTGACATCATGGGAAAGGCTGGTCATCAGCTGACGGTTCGTTTCTTCTGCCTGCCTTACTTTAGAAAGCCTGTTTTCATAGGATACAATGATCTCATTCATTTCATAAGCAAGCGGAGCAACTAACTCATTTGCAGCCGATAAAATCCTCCGGTTTCCATTTCCTTCTTTTACATCATGCAATGCCTCTGTCATTTCCATAATCTGCTTTCTTACACGCCGTAGGATAAAACAGGCAGATAATATAGTAATGATACTCACTCCAACTGATAAAACAATCATTACCTGCATATACTCATACCTCCTTATTGAAACGGTATCCGATTCCCTTGATCGTCTGAATATATTTCGGTTTTCCGGGATTTACCTCTAGTTTCTTCCGAAGTCGGCTGATAATTGCCATAATATTGCTGTCATCATAAACATACTCTTCTCCCCAAACAGATTCATATATCTGCTGTTTCGTCAATATCTTACCCTGATTTTTTGCACAAAACAACAACAAATCGAACTCCTTTGGTGGAAGTTCAAACATTCCATTCTCCGTTGTAATACAGCGGTTATCAATATCAATTTTCAGACCTTCAAAAGTAAGCTGCTGTATGTCCTCCTGCTGATTAAAGCGTGTATAGCGGCGGATAAGAGAAACAATTCTTGCGATCAGCTCATCCATATCAAATGGTTTTGTCAGGTAATCATCTGCACCTGCTCGTAATCCCTTTACTTTAGATGCACTATCATTTTTCGCTGTAAACATCAAAATTGGTAAACTATATTCTTTCCGGATTTCTTCTAATGTTTCAAACCCATCCATCCCCGGCATCATCACATCTAAAATTACAAGCTGATACTCCTGTTCTTTTAACTGTTGGATTCCTTCTCTTCCTGTATTACAAATATCTGCTTCGATATTCTCCGCACACACACTGCGTTTAATCAACGTACATAATTCCTTATCATCATCTATAATTAAAATTCTATTCATGACATAACTCCGTACCTTTCTAATATCAACTAGCATATCACCTGCTCACACTATTATCACTTTCTATCAATCAAATCATAACTCATATCCAGAAAATCCAGTATTTTCGCCTCACTCACACTTCCATCCAACAACATGGTAATCCAGTATTTCTTATTCATGTGATAGCCTGGAAGGAAACCATACGTCTGTGTCAGCAAGTCCACCATATCCGGTTCACATTTCACATTGATGATTTCTACCTCTCCATCCTCTTTTAATCCCAGTTTGGATTTTTCAACCCGCATAATAGCTGCATACCATTTTCCATTCTTATGTCGAAGAATTGCACTCTCTGGAGAACTCCTCCAGAGATATTCCGGAATTGATCCATACTGCTTATTTACATATTCAAAAATTTCTTCCCGTTTCATCTCTAACACTTCCCATACATATATTTAAATAACGATTTATAAGTTTTCATATTTTTATTTATGCTGTTTCATCTCTTCTAATCAGATATTGTAGCACAAGGATTTTCCGCTATCCACATAAAATCAAACAATATTGTCGCATAAGCAAAGCCGACAGCTTCACTATTGAAACTATCGGCTCTATTTCTTTTACTCTTCTGAGCGATTTTCAAACTTGTATCCCACACCTTTTACGGTATGGATGTACTGCAGTCTGTCCGGATCCGGTTCTAGTTTCTTACGTAGCTGGCTGATGCACCACATGACCGCATTTTCATAATCTGCTACTTCCTCCGTCCAGACTGCCTCATAGATCTGTGCTTTGGATCGTACCCAGCCCGGATGACTGGCAAGATATACTAAGGTATCAAATTCGTGACGGTTTAGCGGAATTTCCTGTCCCTTTCGATAAACCATCTTCTCTGGAAGTAAAATCTCCAGATCTGCACGTTCTATTTTTTCTGAAACCAGTGTCCGGTCTTCTATGGCAATAGATCCTTCTACTACCTTCAGCATTTTCTCTAGTATATCTTCTTCACTTCCTGATACAGATAAAATTAAAATTTTCCCATTCGTATTACCTCCAACAAATCTTGATATTACAATTCTTTTTCACTAAATATTTCAAATGCATCTCTTATCGTATTTCTATCCAATACATCTAAAATGAAATCTCTTATCTTCTTTGAATCCTTTTCGTGCTGGATTTCCTTCTCCCCTGTATATTTTACGCTCCTTTACATCATAGATTACAGACCATACGGTATCTGCTCCAGTTTTCCGATCATACTGACACATAAAACCATACTTACCGGATAAAATTTCTTCTGCACACTTCAAACTAAAATGATTATTCTGTGCTTTCAATGCCTGATATGCCACTTTGTATCGTTCCGAAGAATTCCAGTCATCCACTTCTTCACTGTTCTTATAAGCGCTTAACTTTTCAGAATTATAGTTGTTCGCAGTTACTACAAATTCTTCTCCATCTTTCGGTAAAATCACTTCTACTTCATACGGATTGCACTCAACCACCGCCATATCTCCAAATACATCTACAACTGTTAAAATTTGTTGTGAAGCAATGGGAATCTCTTGTAGAAAATCAATAGCTTCTTTCGTCGTTCTGCACTTTTCCAAAACATACCGTACTAACATTCCGGCATTTAATCCTGCTTTATGCACCTTCGGATATACAAAAGTCAAACCAACAGCCAAACCATATTCATTGACTCCATCTTCCATCTGAACAAAGGCTGTTGTATTTCCTTGAAATGAATATCCACCGTCCAACTGATATAAACAGTTCATGTATAACTTTTCCAGTTCCGTTAAAAAGTCACTGTTTCTACCGAAAACAATATGCTCCTGATCCCGGAAAGCAAAGCATGTGCAATGATTACTGAACTCAAAACAATACATACTCAACAAGAACGTACACAAATCTTCATAAGAACTCTGTTGCCCATCTGCAATTCCTTTGATTTCTTTCAACACTTCCGGATAATATTTCTCATAGACTGGCAGACATCGCATTGCAAACTTTTTCCGTTCTTCTGTAATCTGAAACGTATGTTGCTTATGAATAAAATTTCCATGTTTTCTTAACATTTCTCCCCAGTGAAAACCGGCTTGATAATGTGTATTTTTAAATCTTCCATGATACATTCTTACACCTACTTTTATGATTTTTCGTCTGTAAGATCTTACATATTCATAACCTAGCAGAATAAAAAATTTTTGTCAACGAAATAAAATTTGCTCCTTAAAAATACACAATCTTCCACTAAAACAACGTTTTTTTCAAATCAGCAATCCATGTCTTAATCGCCTGCGCCAATGTAATCTGCTGACAAAGTACCGCCATACCTGTTGCCGGAACATCCTCTGCTTTTTCTTTCAACTTCTGATTATTTTCCAAATAATTTAAAAGAATATCTATATTCATTTCTATCTCATCCAGGCATTCCCTCTGCTCTTCTTTTGGCATGCTCTCTAAGTTTACGATAACAGCATTGAAATCCAAAAACAGATGGATTGGCTTTTTAGAAATTTCGTGCATCAATTTTTCAAACTCTATCTCTCCGTTTTCCGTTAAAGAATACACTGCTTTTTCCGGCATATTTCCCTCTTTTTCCGTTCGGCTGGAAATCAAGCCTTTCTGTTCTAACTGAATCACTTTTTTATAAATAGAGGGTGTGCTGATCTTTACCCATTTTGAGATATTCCGGTATTCCACCAGTTTTTGAATGTCATAAGCACTTAATTCCTCTTTTTTTAACATTCCTAACACGATTAAGTCAATGGTCGCCATTTATTTTTCCTCCTTCCTTCTTGACAACTACTGTAAATTATAGTAGTATAGCTTTTGCATTTCAACTACTATATTTTATAGTAATGTATTTTATACTATATGTCAAGTGAAAGGAGTTACACATTATGAACAATCAAAAACAAAAAATGGAATTACTCGGAAATGCGCCTGTTGCAAAAGCACTCTTGGCTATGGGAATTCCAACTATGATCGGAATGCTGATCAATGCTTTGTACAACCTTGTGGACGCATACTTTGTCGGCGGATTAGGGGAAAGTCAAATGGGTGCAATTTCTATCGTTTACCCTCTTGGACAAGTTGTTGTCGGTTTGGGATTACTATTTGGAAACGGAGCAGCGTCCTATATTTCACGACTATTAGGACAGGGGAAAGAGGAACAGGCGAATAAAGTTGCAAGTACTTCTCTCTATTGCAGTTTAACCATAGGTATCATTCTCATTCTCTTCTGCGTCGTATTCTTGAAGCCGATTTTAATACTTCTCGGTGCAACCAAAAGCATTCTTCCTTACGCAATGACCTATGCAGGAATTTACATAATTTCTTGTATCTTCAATGTATTTAATGTTACCATGAACAACATTGTCACAAGTGAGGGCGCCGCTAAGACTACAATGCTTGCACTACTAACCGGAGCAATCTTAAACATTGCTTTAGATCCACTTTTTATCTATACCTTTGATTTGGGTGTTGCAGGTGCAGCCATTGCAACTGCGATTTCACAAGTAGTATCTACACTCGTTTACCTATACTACCTTTTCAGTAAAAAAAGTATTTTTCGTTTCCACTTAAAAGATTGTTCCTTTTCCAAAGAGATTTTTTCAGAAATATTCAAAATTGGAGTACCTACCCTTGTATTTCAACTATTAACAAGCCTTTCCATTTCTCTGATCAACAATGCTTCCGGTACTTATGGAGATGCAGCTATCGCCGGAATGGGTGTTGTTACCCGGCTTGTTTCTATGGGTAGTCTGACTGTATTCGGCTTTATTAAAGGATTCCAGCCCATTGCAGGATATAGCTATGGTGCAAAGAAATATGAACGACTACGCCAGGCAATCAAAACCTCAATCCTCTGGTCAACGATTTTTTGTGTCGTTGTAGGCTTTGGATTTTTCCTCTTTCCAACACAAATCGTTTCACAATTTACAACCGGAAATATAGAAATGATCCACATCGGAGCTAATTCCTTACGCATCAACGGTATTACTTTTATGCTTTTTGGCTATTACACGGTATATTCTTCTCTTTTCCTTGCATTGGGGAAAGGAAAAGAAGGTTTTTTACTTGGGGCATGCAGACAAGGAATCTGCTTTATCCCTATTATTCTCATTCTTCCCTCCATTTGGGGATTAAATGGAATTTTGTACGCACAGCCAATCGCTGATGTTCTTTCTTTTCTTATCAGTCTGTTTATGGCGCTTTCTCTCCATAAACAACTAAATCCTTCCGAAACTCAAGTAAACTAATATACCATATCGAAAGCGGTACTGCCCACACGCAATACCGCTTCTCTTTTAAATCCCAGAATTAAATTTATAGCCTACACCCCAAACGGTTTTAATATAAGAACTTCCTTTCGGATTATTCCCCAGTTTCTTCCGTAGCTGGCTGATGCACCACATGACTGCATTTTCATAGTCCATGACTTCTTCTGTCCAAACCGCATCGTAGATTTGTTCTTTGGATCGTATCCAGCCCGGATGCATTGCCAGATAAACTAAAGTGTCAAATTCATGACGGTTGAGTAAAATTTCTTTGCCGCCGCGGTAAACCAACTTTTCCGGAAGTAAAATCTGCAGATCAGCACGTTCTATTTTTTCTGAAGAAATCATTCGTTCCTCTACATCAGCCGAAACTCCGACTACCTTTAGTATTTTCTCTAATATATCTTCTTCATTTTCTGCCACAGACAAGATTAGGATTTTCCCATTATCATCACCCTCATATCCATTCTCTGCGAAATAAGCGGTTTATTTTTGCTTTTTACTTATACACATCAATAGTATTCTCTACACACCTTTATCCACAAACTATTTTAATTTTTTGTATTTATAGAAAGTCCACATACCTATTAAGATTGGAAATCCAACGATACCATAATTAACTTCCCACATACCTCTTTCATAAATTCCATCTATCAAATGTGGAATTCCACTCAGTAAGGATAACACCATAAAAAATGTAATAACAAAATACACTTTTTTTGCCATAACGCGCACCTCCTAATATTATTCTACAAATCCATTTTTTCTAGCCTATGTACACCAATATATGTAAGGCATATCCCTATACAAAAAAGGTACAAGATAAACAATGTTACATCAAGCAGTGTTGACGAACTTTCTGAAGAAATTTCAACCAGGTAATACAATGGCGAGAAATATTTTATTCCATTCAAAAAGGACAATAAATTCATTATGATATAAAAAATCATATAGGCAGCTACACATACAAGTGTTTTCAATTTTGTAGCCATTAACATTACAATAAAAATTGTTATAAACCAAAATATAGAGACTGAAAGAATTTGAGCAATTTCTGTACCCATACGATTATCACAAAAAACTCCATTTGCAACATTGGGATTGCGAGTTAAGACAGCATAGTAACAAATAATACTCGTTGCTATGAGCAAAACATCTATAAAAGCAGAGTATAATAATAACGCCAACTCCTTTCCCAAATAAATCAATCGCCTATCTCCAATCCGATTTATACATAATCGCAGACTTTTACTTTCAATTTCTGAAGCAAAACTTCTTCCGATAATTGCAGACAAAATCACATTAAAAATAAACATAGATTGGCTCATTTGAAACATTGCACTTGTAAAACCTATCGCTGTTACACTGCCAGAACCCGTATATGTAATAACATTTGATTCAAATGCCAATCCGACAGAATATAGAATGGGTACAAGCAGGATTGTAAACATAAGCCATGTATCTTTTCGGCTAAGAAGTTTTTTTAATTCCACTTTTGCAATCGTTACAAGATCTCTCATGCTTTTATCCCTCCATTCCAAATAGGCTTTTGAGATTATTCTTTTGAATTGAAAACCCACATATATAATGTCCTTCTTGAAGTAATATCTTTTGAATGTCAATAATTAGACTTTCCTCTTGAAATATGATTTTATTTTCATAAAACTGCAAATCATGTCCTTTTTGATGAAGTGCTTGTTTTATGCTTTCGGATACATTTGTTTCAATCTTTACAGTATAAGTCTGCTTATGTTCAATCTGTTGATCCAGCTGTTTTTTTCCTGTTGAAATCATAACCACTCTATCACATATTTCATCTACGTCATCCAAATCATGGCTAGAAAACAATACCGGTATATTCTGCTCATGCGCCATATCCAAAATTGTTCGTTTAAAAATTTCTTTTCCAACAGGATCAAGCCCAACAAAAGGTTCGTCTAAAATCAAAAATCCAACTTTTGTAAGCAGACACTGACATAACCCAAGCCGCTGTTTCATACCAAAAGAAAATTCTTTTACTTTCTTTTTACGGCTATCATAAAGTTCTGTTTTTTCTAGTAACTCTTTAATTCTTGTGGTGGATTTCTGTCCGGCAAGTTTTGATAATAATTTCAGGTTTTCTTCTGCAGATATATAATCTAAAAATTGTGGCTCAATCAAAATACCAAATTCTTTTATTATTACTGAATCAGAAAGGATATTTTTCCCTTTATAGAATATTTGTCCGGTACTCGGCATGATATATCTACAAATACTATTTAGAAGCGTTGTCTTTCCAGCTCCATTTTCACCGATAAGAGCTACGATTTCCCCTGAACAAATATCCATAGAAAAATTATTCAAAGCAATTTTTTCTCCGTACCGTTTCGTCACATTTTTTACTTGCAGCAAAGGTTCTTTGCTCATTACTTCATCTCCCTTCTCGGTATAGGCACTAATCAATATACAAAAATAAAAATTAAACTTATCACAATGGCAAGAAGAAGTATCCCAATACTACCTCCTATTATAATTCCCCATTTTATAATCTTTTTAGCATTTTCCACATCATTGTATATGGAATTTAATCTCTCACTGTTTAAGTTCTTCTCCCTGACTTCTTGCACATCAATATCTTTGACAAGTTCATCTAATGTCAATCCAAAAAAATCACTTAACAATACCAAGCGTTGAAAATCGGGATATGACTGACAACTTTCCCATTTTGAAATGGTCTGTCTTGATACATTTAATTCCGATCCTAATTCTTCTTGCGACAATCCTTTTGATTTTCTTAAAGAAATCAGCTTTTCATTAAAATTCATATTCAAAACTCCTTTGTTCTTGCTTTTATTGTGTCTTAATTATAGCAAAATTAGTGTTTAACATTCTACCAATAAGAGTTGGAAATCTGTCAACCACTATTAACATTTCTCAAAATTCCTCTCTAATACTGATATTAACCAACCTTTAATAAAAAATCTTCCGTAATTATAGGATAAGAAAACGCCCAGAAGATTTATTCTTCTGAGCGATATTCAAACTTATACCCCATACCTTTCACAGTATGGATGTACTGCAGTCTGCCTGGATCCGGTTCTAGTTTCTTACGTAGCTGGCTAATGCACCACATAACTGAATTTTCATAATCTACGACTTCCTCTGTCCAGACCGCCTCATAGATTTGTTCTTTGGATCGAACCCAGCCTGGATGCCTGGCAAGATATACTAAAGTGTCAAATTCATGTCGGTTAAGCGGAATTTCCTGCCCGTTCCGATAAACTTTCTTTTCTGGAAGTAAAATCTGCAGATCTGCCAGTTTTATTTTTTCTGAAGGCAGTGTCCGGTCTTCTACATCAACAGACGATTCTACTACCTTCAGGATTTTCTTCAGTATATCTTCTTCATTTTCTGCCACAGACAAAATTAAGATTTTCCCATCCGCATCACCTGCCTTGATTCTTTCTAATTGTTTATTCTGTCCGCAACCGTTCTACCACACTTCCCTTATTAAAGAAATGCAACACAACCACTGGAATGAGCGCCGCTAAGATCAAATAAACGACGGCAATAAAAGGAGCCGGAACCAATGTAAACGTATATTTACAAATCTAACATAGTATTTGATATGATATGTATGCTTTCTTGTTGTTTTGAAGTGTTCTCTATTTGTTTTATAATTTTCCCATCTTTGATAAAAAAAATCTTTTTAGCATAACTTGCAACTACTGGATCATGTGTCACTATCACAACAGCTTTTTTCTTTTGATAATTTATTTCTGCGAAATACTCCATAATTATTTTTGCAGATACAGTATCCAAATTTCCAGTCGGCTCATCCGCCAAAATTATTTGAGGATTATTTACTAACGCCCTTGCAATAGCAGTTCGCTGCTTTTCCCCTCCCGATATTTCATAAGGATATTTTTTCAATATACCTTTAATTCCCAATAACTCTGCGTTTTCATTTAATCTTCTTCTCATTTCTGCCGCACTTGTATGTTCCAAAATCATAGGAACTATAATGTTTTCCTCTACTGAAAGACTGTCAAATAGATTATAATCTTGAAAGACAAAACCAATATTTTTTCTTCGTAGCTCTGACATTTCCACATCACTATACTTACGGATATTGATACCATTATAAAAAATATCGCCATGTGTAGCCTTGTCAATTGTTCCTAAAATTCTCAGCAACGTAGTTTTTCCACATCCCGATTTTCCCATAATGCAAATACTGTCGCCTTCACCTACTTCTAAGCTAATTCCACGCAAAACGGTATTCTTTTTTTCTAAATGAATCTTATCTATAAGAGAATTATTATAGGTTTTATCAATATTTTCTGCTTTCAAAATTTCCATTTTATCGGTACTCCTTACTATTTACAATTTTTTCACTAAATACGATTTTGCAATCTGATAGTAAGTATATTGAATTGCTATGACAAATAATTCAAAAAGAGCAAATCCGCTAATATAAGTAACATTCAATAACCCAACTCTATTACATTCCGCGACAATATATAGCCAGACTGTAATATCAGACAATAAAACCGAAGAGAACAATAGTTCTTTGAAATCACAAATTGCATATTTTTGTCTGTCTTTCCACTCCATTCCTAAATAGGTCAATATATTTATGTTGTTTTTCTTGTATCGTATATCACCCATTTGTTTCAAGAAAAGAATACCCATGCTGCAAATGATTGTAAATGCAGCCATAAAGTAACTAGAAATTCTCAAGACTAACATACTGTTTTCAAAACCGTCTGCTGTCTGATAAGTTGTAACAATAACACCTCCAGAAAAAAAGATAATGATAATATTCAATGCAAAAATAATAAATAATAACGTCTTATTTGTCTTGTATCTATACATAAAATCATTGAATTTTAGTATATTTTTCTGATAAGAATTCTTGAAAAACTTACGATATATATGAAATATAAAACTCAAACCAAACGAAGCGAAAAAATAAAAAGCCGTCAAGCATTCAAATAAACTAAACATAATACGCCCAAATGTTGCATTATTTAATTGGATTATTGAATCTATTAAGAGAAGAACTCCGGCAAAGGTGAATATACACATAATGCGATATGCTTGCTCGCCCTTGTTGCCCAAAGATATTGTTTTTGATAAATCCTTTTTCCAAATTCCCCATAATCCAATCAGACAGCTTACTCCCCAAAAAAAGAATACTATCGGCACAACGATAATTGCATTTTCAAACAATATATTCCAGCTTAAATTCATATTTATGTCCATAACCATAAAAATCATGGAAATACATTTCATTATGGTCATACCCAGACTTATGCCAAAGAATGTCGCCACAAAAAAAATTATCGCAAATTCTATTTCCATAAAAAGGAGACAGTTTTTCTTTGAAGAACCTAAGACGAGGAGTAAAGCATAGTCCTTCATTCTGGATTTTACATAAAACCGAATAGAGTAAATAATAAACAGCAATCCCGCCACCAGTATTACAGAATAATAGAAAAAAAAGACTATTTTCACACTTTCTGAATCTCCACCCAAATTTATGGCTTCATTTACAGCAAATAAGGAAGTGATAGTAAAAATGATTGCAGAAAATAAAGCAATGCTGATTCCATAAACAAAACATTTCTGTTTATCAATGTTTTTAATAATTATCTTCCACATTTCCGCTTTCCTCGTTTCCGTGAATTGCCCGTTCCAATAAATCTACATATTCCTTTAACATGGCTTTTCCAAGTTCCGTTATTTTGTAAGTAGTTCTAGGTTTCCGATTGACAAATGATTTAGCACTTTCAATATATTTTTCATTTTCCAATTTCAATAACTGTGCCCCTAAATTTCCGTCACTTGCATTTGTAATTTTTTTTAGCTCTTGAAAACTTTTTTCGCCAGAAACCAGAGAAACCATCGCCGCTAACCTTAATTTATTACTAAACAAATCGGGTATATTATGAATCTCCACGTTTTTTCCTCCTGCTTCCTCTGGCATATAGTCCAAGTAAAATCATACCAAATGATAACATAAAAATTGAAAAAACATCTTTAGAGGAAATATTTATCGAATTTCCATGTATCTGTGCAACTGTAACCCCTTGCCCCATATTCAGTAATAGACAATAAATGATAATTCCTAATAATGCACCTCCGCAAATCAATTTATCATGGATTATTATACCTAATGTTGTCAAAGCGATAATAATACACAAAAAGGAAAAGGCTTTTTCTAGCGTGACAGCAAATTCAGCCGTTACACCCGTTTGCTCCTTCAATGTCAGATTAACAAATAATTTAGTGAAAATTTTCCCTCCAATCAACAATACTCCCCAGATTTTTAATATGCTCTTACTAATATCATTTCCGCTACGAAAAAGTTTTCCAAAATATATTAAAAAGATAATGCACATCATCACAAACGATATACCATCAATAGATCGTAAAATTTGCCATTCTAAACCCGATATTTCATTTTGTTCATTTAATAATGAATACCCAATAGTTTTTAAAACTTCTCCAAGCAGATTGATAAGTCCAATCCAAATAAAACACATTCCTATTCCAGAAATATCCCTTTGTGTTTTATTCAATACTTCTTTAATAAATTTGATGTCCTGTTCTGCGTTTTTTTTGTCCATAGCATCCTCCTTATTTATTATACTCTATATTATAGAGTTCTCTATATTACCTGTCAATATAAAATCTCATACAAAGATTATCTTGTTTGATATTGAATTATTTAGGTTATGTATTAGAGCTATGTAGACATATCCAACAGAAAAGCGGAACAGTAAAATGTAACCGGATGAATGAATATGGCAAAAGATCAGTACCCAAATAGGACTTTAAGGCTTTTGGAGCAGCGATAAAGGCAGCATGAACGTGCATGAAAGAGAGCCGCAAGAAAGTATGCGACGAAATATTTATCTCTCCCCGCTACCTTTCGAATATAGCGAACAACGGGCAGCACCCCAGTTTGCAGATTTTCTTTGAGGCTATGCTCCGTTACGATATATCCGTAGACCAGTTCTTTTTAGACAAGCCCGCAATAAAACACGTAGCGTTGGCAGCTTGACGCGCTACTCAGCGGAATAAGCGATACGGGGCTTCGGATTGTGACAGTCACTGCAAAAGAGATAGCGGAAGCCGAAAAAGAGAACTAATGAGAACGTCCGGCAAAATGGCTTTTTCTCCGTAGAGGGAAATAAGGGCATAAAAGATAAAACACCTTCTTAGAAAGCATAGGAAAAGAGTACCCTTTCCCGTATTTTCGCCCTCCCGCCCTGCGGTGCGTCGGTTGAAAATTGCTTGTTGGAAAGTGTCCCAAACCCTCGGAATAGAAAGGAGCGATTGCATGAACGGACGCAAAAGAAAAATACAAATCAAATTCTATGTAACAGAAGAAGAAAGGGCATTGATTTAGCAGAAAATGAAGCTCGTTCCCACCCGGAACATGGCGGCATATCTTCGCAAAATCACTTTATAATATAGTCATCTACTCACTAATATTAAAGTCCAAACTCTTCTGGCAGAATTTTTTAAATTATGTTTTTAATTATATCAGTTCCAGCAATCAAAGTTCCAATAGCACTTCCGATATTTGAAAAAAAGACGATTGCCAACGCTTTCAAAAAACGGTTTTTAAAAAAACGTGTTATATGAAAAATATCCTCTGGAACATTATTTACATCTTTCACAGTAGGTTTTCTGATAGTTGCTTCAACACTGCCAGTTATCCAGCCACAAGCCAAGAGGGGATCCACAGATGTTATAGGTGCAGATACGAATGCTGCTAATATAGTTAATGGGTGTCCTAAAGCTAATGCAGTAAAAAGTGCTGCTAAAACACCATTCCACAAAATCCAGGATGATAGCTGTTGCAATCCCATCTGCAAATTTGTGATAAAGCTATAACCTATCAAAAGAAGCATCACCATCGGAATTATGCAGGCAAATACCTTTACAATGCCTGAGGATTTAGGAATTGATGTGATACTATCTAAATTCTGCTGACGATAAATCTCTTTTTTTATTCCAAGGATATGAGCTGCGCCAACAACAGCAACAATCTTTTTCCCCGGAGCAGTTTTAATTTTATAAGCCAAGTATTGATCTCTTTCATGAATCAGAATTTCTGCAATTTTCGGAAAACTCTTTGCTATACTTGATAGCGCTGCCTCCAAATTATCCTTTTCTATTAAATCGTTTATATTGATTTGTTCATCGTCAGCAGAATCTTCTTCTAAAAATAAGCTCGAAAACAATTTGCATTTTTCATAAAGTGTTAGTTTACTCCAAACTCGCAGGAATGTGATTTGAATATCCCTATCAGCAAGCACTAAGTTACATTGATGATCGTTCGCACTTTTAATGCCTTGCAACATTTCTTTTCCCGGAACAGTGTCCAGTCTTTGAGCAACACGCTTTTGATAACTACTCAAAATAAGGTTTGCCAAAAGTAAACCTACTTTTTTTGACTTGATAATATCTGCTACATTTGTATTTTTCCATGCTTCGGGGTTTTGAATGCTTTTATATCTCGACACATCTAATTCAATACATACAGTGTCGGGGCAAATTGTGTTAATCGTCTGTTCTACCAATTCGACGCTTTCCTGCAACACATGAGCTGTACCAATAAGTGTAATTTCTTTATCCTCATATTTGAGGGATACAACATTATCCATCATCTTACTCACCATTAACCAATATGGATATCAACAAAGCAATATATCACCAGCAGTGCTATCGCAACTGTAATTAAAGTGAACAGAACACCTTTTAAAGCAGACTTGATCATTCCCTTCTTCCAGCGCTTAGACAATTTTTTTACCGCCTCGGCTTCCGAAAAATTTTGCTCGCTTCGTGTACTGATAATATTCTTATCCATTGCATCCAATTCTTCCTTACAAGCAGTACAATATCTAATATGATCTTCAATCATTTTTTTACTGTCATCACTACACACACCATCGTGATACAATGGCAGTAAATCTTTTATAATTTCACATGAAATGTTCATTTCAAATCCTCCTGTAATTGTTTTTTTGCCCTATAAAAAATCAATCTTGCCCAACTATCAGTTTTACCGAATAGCTCCGCAATCTGGGAAAAAGGCAGTTCTCCAAAAACTCTCAACGTAAAAACTTCTTTATACGGTTCTTTCAAGTTATGGAGAAGTATATGTAACCGTTTTACATTCTCTTTGTCTAAATATGCACTTTCAATATCAGTAGAAAAATCTTGATATTCTATATCTTCACCTGAAATAATATGTTTTTGTTTTTTTACGAGTGTAAAGTATGTATTTTTTGCTATCTGACATAACCAAACAAACAATTTACAATCTCCATTAAATTTATCAATGTTCCTCATAGCTTTAAAAAAGGTTTCTTGGGTTACCTCTTCAGCTAATAACTCATTCTGGCAGAGTGAAAGAGCATATTTGTAAACATCAGAAAAGTATTCCATATATATTTTTCCGAAATCCGGCATGTCCACCTTATCACCTCCTCGTTTCATTTATAAGACTCAGCATAAACCATTTCGTTTCAAAATATAATCATTATTTTTCAACTTTTTCAAATAAGTGGATATTCTTAATCCAAATCAAAAATCGCCCAGAAGATTTACTCCTCTGAGCGATACTCAAACTTATAACCCATACCTTTTACGGTATGAATGTACTGCAGTCTGTCCGGATCCGGCTCTAGCTTTTTCCGAAGCTGACTAATACACCACATGACCGCATTCTCATAATCTGCTACTTCCTCCCTCCAGACTGCCTCATAAATCTGTTCTTTGGAGCGAACCCATCCCGGATGCCCGGCAAGATAAACTAAAGTGTCAAATTCATGCCGGTTAAGAGAAATATATTTATCATTCAAATATATCTTCTGTTCCTTCAGATGAATATCCAAATTGGGAAATGACAGAATCGTCGGATCAGACTTTATAATAATCTGCTCCATTTGCATGTTTTTTGATAATACATCCATTACTTTATCTACAACATACTCTTCTGTATCCGTAACTTTCAACACTAAAACTTTTCCTATTCTCCATCACCTACTTAATATCTATTTTTTTGAATATATTTGCCGCCGTTATTATAATAATGCCGGATAACATCACTATTACACCAACAGATAATAGTATCTGTGCAAATGACACATTTTCATTTAACATTATTTGATTGCTCCAATATACCGGCAACAATTTTGCAATAGAACTATCTGCGCCAGAGAGATAATTACCGACATATAAAAATACCATTGTCAAAACAAATGTTACAAAAGGATTTACAAATATACCTATCAGAAATGTAAGCCCAACCAACATCAGATACATCAACATTTGCAAAGCAATAGCGCCCAAAATATCCCATGTAGACAACCCCGTAATAGATGCTACAAAAGTACCTGTTCCTAGTTCTGATCCGCTGATGAACAAGTAATAACAAACCGTACATATCAGCAAAGTTCCTGCAACTGTTGCACATACAACTATTAAAGCCGTTACATATTTTCCAAAGACAATATCTATCCTTTTTCCAATACGTAATACCATCAGTTTCATTTGTCCGCGCTCAATTTCTCCCGAAAACTGTAACGCTGAAAACAGGATAAGCAAAATCCCCATAATACCAAGACCAGAAAGGACCGTCCAAACAATAAATATAAAATCCATGCAGGAATACACACTATCCCCAGCAACAGTCAGATCCAGCTTTATCATCCCCTGTGAACATCCCCATGAAATAATACCTGCCAGAATCATAGGAATAAATAGTATCAAACTACTTTTCCTGTGACATATTTTATAAAATTCTGTTTTAATAACTCGTAATATCTTCATGCTGCTGTCCCTCCTATCGCATCAATTCTACAAGAGAAATCCCCTGATTTTTTGTATTCTCGTAAGTATCCGAATATTTAATCATACCATCATTCAACACAATAATATCATCAGCAAGATCGCATACCTCATTCAGTTGATGACTGGAAAAGATAATGGATGTTTTGTTTTCCCTGCACAACTTACGAAGGAGTTCTTTCACATCTTCAATTCCAATAGGATCAAGACCTACAAATGGTTCATCCAAAATCAATAGAGCCGGCTTTGTAATCAACGCTAATGCTAATGCCAACCGTTGCTTCATTCCAAAAGAGAAGGAACGTACACATTTTTTACTCGCACTTTCTAACCCAACAAAAGTAAGAAGTTCTTGCATACGCATCTCCCTTTTTTCTGACGGTACGGATTCTGTCAGCATCATAGCAAGCTTTAAATTCTGATATGCTGACATATCTCCATAAAAAGTCACATCTACCAAAGAGCCGATTTGTGACTTCTGTTTCTCACTGGACACATCCAGTTTTTCTCCCTGAAAAAAGATTTCTCCTTGATACCCTGTATTCAGTCCCAATACGGATTTCATTAAAGTCGTTTTTCCTGCTCCGTTTTTTCCAATCAATCCGAGAATATGTCCCTGCTGAACCTGAAAAGTTACATCCTTCAAAACAGGAAAATTTTTATATCCTTTCTGTAAATGTCGTACATCCAAAATAATTGTTCCACTCATATCAATTCCTCCTTGTACCTCACTCTAACAAAAAAAAGACAGCTACTCCCAACTGTCCTCAAAACAAGGGGTAACTGTCCTTCATTTTTCCTAATAAAAAAGCATAATACTTATTGCAAAGTGACTATCTGTCCAAGTATATTCCATTGTTCCTTGATATTTTTCCACTACGGTCTGCACACTTTTAAGTCCCCATCCATGATGTCGGCTATCCGGTTTAGATGTCTGCAAACATCCGTCCTGTATATTTGGATTGGTAGTGCAGGAATTTGATACTCGTATAATAATAAAATGATGAATACGCCGGATTGTTATTTCAATATCCTTTTTTTCTGTTAATGGTTCTTTTTGACAAGCCTCTATTGCATTATCAAACAGGTTCATCAAGATCGTACACAAATCTACCGGATCTATCGTGCAGTCTTTCGGATACTCTATATTAACAGATACCGTAATCTGCTGTTGTTTTGCCTGAGACATCTTTTGTCCCAAAATATAATCAACTGCTTCTATTCCCGTCCAACGCTCTGTGGTTTGCAACGCCTTACTTCCACTAATCTTTTCTAGATAATTTTGTGCCTCTACGATTTTCCCATCTGCCAGATACTTCTGCACGATAAGAAAATGATTCCTCATATCGTGATACAGCTCTGCATTTTCCTGATATGCTGCCTGAGCCATATCGTAATTCTTCTGTAAAAGATGATTTTGCTGGGCAATGAATGTCTGTTCGTTTTGTATCAATCTCAAACGATAAACCAAGTATACAAAACATAAACTAAAGATTAAAACAATCGTTAAAAATGTTTGTATAGGATATAAACGCAAATCCGAATAAACCCCTGAAATATGAATCAGATACAGCATTGACAGAAAAGCTGCAACTATGCCAAACAATATAAGTTTTGTTTTTCTCATTCGAACAGCTACTTTTTTTAAAATTTTTCCAATCAACAAACAAACTAATATATCTATTATTTTTGATGCAACTATAATTGTAATTCTTAGTAAACTAAAACCTGCCTGCATTTCCCGAACAATTTCCGGTGACCAGACAAAGGCTATAAATTGTAAAATTCCCCATTCAAAAAGACTGAATCCGGTAGCAAAACTGATGATAACAACCAGAAAATCCACAAATTTCCCTTTGTACAACATACATCCACCAACTGCATTCGCAACAACAAAAAACAATACCGTTGCAATACTGAATGTAATTTCTACAAGATTCAGTAAGATCACACCTGTCGTTATTACAGACGCCACACATATATAGTTTGTTATCTGTTTCTTTTTCTGAAACTGGTTTGTAAAAAAAATATGCATAAAATAATGGCATAGCGTAACCTCAATGAAGGTAATAAACCATTCCACACAAATTCCGATTGCTGTCATATCTGCTTCTCCCAAAACCGAAGTAATATGGACTTAAATTCCTTTACCCCCGCTTTACTGATACTGATTGTCTGTCCATCTAACATTCTAATCGTTTCTTCATTCATTCCTGTAACATTCGCAAGATTGATAATACACCCTCTGTCAGCAAAGTAGAAATAATCACTTTTAATTTCTTCAAATACATTTGTCAGTGTTTTTCTAACTGATACCTGCTGTTGATTTTGCAAATGAAACACTGCATATTTTCCATCCTTTAAAATATATAAAATGTCTCTGTACAGGATCTTCTGCACATGATTTTTCACTTCCACTGTATAAAAATCACTTCGTTCTAATTTATATAACTTATAAAAATCATCTAAAGCTCTTTCCAGTTTTTCTTCGATTTCTGTCTTTGGTATATAACGAAAAACAGAAAACTCATACGCTGAAAGAGCAAATTCCAAATGAGACGTAATAAAAATAACCTTTGCACTCGGAAGCATCTCACAAACCAGTTTCGCGAGTGCCATGCCATCAATTCCTGGCATTTCTATATCCAAAAGTAATAAATCAAAATACATACCATCCATCAAATCATATTGTAAGTTTTCGCTAGATTGATACGTCTGAATTTTGCACTCTATACAGTGTGTTCTAAAAAAAAGTTGTGCTACATCCTCTAACTGCTCAATTATTTGGCTCTCATCATCACAAACTGCAATTCGTAACATCTTAACATCCCTATCTTTTTGTAACTTCCGTTTTATTATACGTTATCTATCCAAAATACTCAATCTTGTAATTTTCATTCTGTCTTTCTTGCAATAGGGCATGACAGTTTCTACTGCCATGCCCCATCCTTCAATTATTCACTTACTCAACATCCCGGAAAAACCGGATACATCTTAAAAATTCCACAATCAATTCCTGGTACAGATCTTCATCAAAGAAACCGTCTACCAATGCATTTCTGACAAGAAGTGGTCGGTACATTTCAAAGATTTCCATAATAGATTCTTGATCTCCCATTCTCGCCCGGTATAAAAGCTCCCTAAATTCCATTACTTTTCTCCTCCCATCTTTCTTCTGATTTTTCGGATTGCACCATAATACATCCATTTGCATTGGTCTTCCGCCATCTGGTTCAGTTCGCCTATTTCCTTGAAGTCTCGCTCCTCAAATACACGCTGATACATCACTTCCCGTTCTTTCTCATTCAAAAGGTGCATTGCCTGTATCAGCCGTTTGTCTTCCATTTCATTCCACTCTGGATAAATTCCTTGTGTTTCGTTTAACAACAACTCTTCCCGTTTCTTTCGTTCCAGATGTTCCTCCATGGAAAGATCTGCCTCCGTATATTCCTGTTCGTCCGAATTATTTTCTGCAAGCTGAATCTTCTTCTGTATTTCCAGATACCGTTTTCTCCGTCCCTGTACAGATGCCAACAGATATGCAGAAAAGTAGTTTTTTGTTTTTGAACCTTTATAGGTATGTTCTTCGTTCATCTTCTTACCTCCGAAATTTGAAAATTTTCATAGTTTCCAAATTTCAGAGGCGGGGATCTGCAGCCTGCAATGACACAATTCAACAATTTTCGACAAAACAAAAGGTCGAGCCAGCGAATTGCCGGTCCGACCAAATGTATCGTCCATGTAGGATAATGCAGATAATTCTTTTTCTTTAACGCATATTCTGCGTATAGAACATCCTGATATTCTTCTCTCTGACAAGAACTTTTTTTAATGAACTACCTGTATTTCCATATCTTTTCTTTTGTTTCACAAGACTTATTTCTCCGAAGTTTCTTCCCCATCACCTCTGTTGTATGCGTTATATTGCGTGATACTATGTGCCTTAACACATTTTCCTTGTAGGAAAACTACGGTAAAATATGCTTTAAGTGAGGTGATACGGATGCTAAAGGATACCGTCAAGAAAAGACTCGGTTACATGGTAAAGAACGAACGTGAACACCTTAGATTATCCCAGTCAGCCCTGGCTGAACAGGCAGGTGTTTCCATCCGGACCATCTCAGATATTGAAACTTGTAACGGCAATCCGGAACTTGCAACGTTGATTCCTCTTGCCCAATATCTGAAGATTTCCCTGGATGCGATTATTCACGAAGCTCCACTAGAAACAGACCATACTACATATCAAATTCTGGAAGAACTGCAAAACTGCTCAGAAGAGGATCGTCTGATTGCTCTTCGTACTTTACGGGAATTACTTGCAGCACTTAAAGAAAAAGACCAAATCAATAAACCACATTTCTGACAATACCTCAGTTTTTAGTGTATCAGCACAATCTGTGATAAAACTGTGCAGAACCTGTGCTAATCCTGTGGCTTATAATATTTTGTAAATTCAAAAAGAAGCAGTCGTGTGAGAAAACTGCTTCTTTTCTATGCTATCTTCTGCGGAAAGCACTCATTGCGTTCCTTACATTTTCTACCACCCTTGGATCAATGGTGTCCTTAGTTTCTTCTGGAAAGGTCATTGTTATTTCCGGTTCTTTTTCGCTCTTTTCCATACTATTCGACTGCATTGCTTTATGCACTTCCTGTCTGACAGTTTCCTGAATGATTGCCTGCAATCCCTCATTACTGAAAGTGTTGCTTTCCTGTATACCATCCACATGTGCAACAATCGCTTCTGCAATCAGATCCGCTTTATCTTTAACCGAATTTAACAATTCTACGGCACGTATATGGGAAGCCTTCATTTTATCAAACCCCAAAGTGAACTTAAATGGATTCTTCTTTTCCACACAATCACTCCTCTGCTGTCATCATCTGGTAAAGCTTGTCATATCCTTTCGCATTGGCACAAATATCTTCAATAAACATATACTTGCCTAACCGATCTGATTTCTCGATCAGTTTTTTCAATAACGCTGCTCCACCACCGATAAATACGGTATAGGTAGACCTTGTGTCAATACCGCGCTCCCTGATGCTACTCAAAAGATCGGTTACAAAATCCTGAGCAATCCCCTCTGTCATTTTTACAACCGCCGACTCATAAAACTCCGTATTTCCCTTCAGAATACTGTCAACATCACATTCCTCCAGTAAAATATCGTACTCACTATTCACACCGGAAATCACCTGATTATACATGGTAATAACCCCACGCTCCAGAGAATCACAGGATTCCATATCCGGCATTCCTTTTCGCATCAGCAAATAATCCGTTGTGAATCCGCCTATATCAATACCAATGGACTTTGGAATATCCTGCAGCTTATCAATGACAGTCATCATTGCTGCATAATCTTGTGGAAAAGCCATCACATCATGGATTGCTACATGGTATGTACCGCCTTCCGTTATAATTTCGTGAACTTTATTTTCCCCTTTAAAGTAACACTCATACTTCTCACACAAATCCGCAAAATGTTTTGGCGGTAATCCGATTGGCAAATTGATCTGCAATACGTCTTCCGGAGCAATCTGCGGATATTTCTTCAACTCTTTGACGATAGCAAACAGGGTAAGAACAAAAAAGCGTTCATCCTCTGTCTTATCCCTCTGGTAAGGAATCCGCCTGTTACTGAGCAGATAATATTTTCCTTCATAGAAAATATATTCCTCTCCCCTGGCAGGTTTTTTATCCTGTGTAATCAGTGCGGTAGTAAAAACCTGGTTGCAGGTCTTCATATTCTTGTTTCCATGGTCAACTGCAATTCGTAACTTTCTTATCATAAAAGCATCTCTCCTTTATTCTTGATACTTATTCTGTACGTATAGATTCCGTATAACGCAACTTATTACAAAAAAATATCCCGCCTGCAGTTCATACCACAGACAGGATACCCGTTTCTTTCTTACACAAACTTTATAAAAGCGCTGCTTCTTTTGGCATTATCTTCTGAAACAATTCCTGATACCGCTTATTGCCCGCAGGAACCAAAGGACCACGATAAGATGTTTCAGACCAAAGCATCAATTCTTCCACTTCAGAATAAAATGGGCGGTTCGGTGTCGTAATATTGCCATACTGCACTTGCGGCGTACTTGGTTTCAGAAAAAGTTCTGCATCTTTTTGCGTAAACACTTTTGATATACCTTCCATCTTTTCCGCAAAAAAAGCCTCTACCACTTGTGGTAAGAAGCCCCTTTCTAAATAATATTGCGCTCTTCCTTGTATTTTTTTTACAAGTTCAAACCGTAGCTTTCGTTCTTTTTCGCTGCACGTTTCATCCAAAAGAATATCTGCCAGCACATTTATGTATTCATAATCTAACATCTGTATTATTCCTCCACACTAATTTTTTGATCCAGTCTTCCATGCACCAGATACCGATAGTCTTTCCGCGTATTTACACAGGTAGATAACGTAATTACCCTGTCCTTTTCTGACACCGATATTCCCGTATCATATTCTGAACTTGCCTGTATCACTCCTAAAAAATCTTGATAGTCTTTCACATCCGGAAAAGAATATGTGTACGCTGCATTATTTACCGGAGCTGCGTAACAAGAAAAAATGTGATATTCATATACATAGCCCGGCACATAAACATAAAACTTCGGATACACATCGTAAACTCCTGGATCCTGATATTTTTCCAAGGTTCCGAACATGCTCCCGTCCCGCATATTATGTCCATAGATGATGGTATTCCTATCCGTAAAATCCTCCTGGTTATGATAATCCATAAATATACTGCCGCTTTTATTCGTTTCTCCATTGATCATGTGATGAAGATAGTAGGCATTGTCCGTTCCTTTTGCCACAGGATAACTGATGTCAAGCGCCGGAATCTGTATCCAGGCAATAACTTCCGAGTTGATGCTTTGCAGACTCTCAAAGTCCACCTGAAGAAATGTAAACGCTGAATTTTCCTCAGAAGACTTCTCCACTTCCGGCTCTTTGGTACTTTCAGGCTCCCGGATATATTCTTCAAGTTCTTCGTAGACCTGTTCTCCTTCTCGGTAACTCATGCAGATACGTACAATCGCACCTACGGAACCAAAGAACAGGATTCCTGCTAATATCATGCACATCATATAGATTTTATTTCGTTTCATGTAAATTCTCCTTTTCCAGCCGGAGCAAAAGCCCCGACTGTCCTCTTATAATTTCTTTTTTGAATAGTAATAATCATCAATTCCTTTAATCTGTCCATTCCATTCTCCGGAGTCGTCCATATCCCAGACCATACGGCTCATAGAAATGGATAGTTCCTGACAAATCTCATACACCTTCTTACATCCATTTTGGATAATCTGTCGTTTCTGCAGTTTATGCTGACAGTAACCGTCTCTGCCCTTTTGCCTGCAGCTTTCACACTTGCTGTAATTCCCATCACAAAGGACTTTCATTTTCTTATCCATATCGTAGGCTTCAAACAGATGCTGAAGATTTCGCTGTCTAAATGCCTCCAGCACCGGTTTTGCATTACGATACTGGTTTACCCCTGCCACACAGACAAAGGTATCTCCGGACAGAAAATGTGCAATGGTTCCCTTTAATGCTCCCTCAGTCAGATAGACCTCAGAAGTGTTCAACTCTCCAATCACATGTACCGGACTTCCAGAGGATACACCATTTTTGAATTTTACACTGGATAGCCAGATATATTTTCTACCCTCGACCACATGATCTAACCGGATTTGAAAGCCTTGGATTTTTCCCTGCATTGACAGAATTGGAATCAGGATACCGGAGTTCTTTGGAGAAAAATTGATGGTCCATTCTCCGTTTTCACCCTCGTAAAATCCTGGGACACCCTTAACAACCAGCCCTTCATCCTGCAGTTTCCTTACCAGACTTCTAATTCCAAACAATGGCACACTTCGGTACCTCTGTCCTTCGATCTGCTCTAAAGTAAGTCCTCGTTTTAACAAATCTTCCTTATGCTGTTCATTTAAAATCATAAGCGAAAGCATCCGGGAATAAGTCCGGTCTATCGTTTCAGCATCCGCAAGTTCCGCAAGAATAATCTCTGGTTCTATTTCTTTTTGTTCTGCCACGATATAATCCGTCCGATATTCTCCTTTTCCAAGCGCTTCACGTATTTGTCGGTTTGCCTCTGAAGTATTCACACCATAAAGCCTTCCGTACAGATCCAACATACCGCCAGATACATCACATCGATTACACCGGAATACATTTTTTCGCAGGTTGACATTCATCTTTCCTTTTGTTTCCCCACAAAAAGGGCAGTTCACATCCAGAGAGACAGAATTCTTATGTCTTACCTGTAGTTTTAACAAGTTGACTACATCAGAAATATCGTAATCAAACCCTGTCATATCATACATTCTCTGTCTCCTCCTTTCTCCCACAGCCTGTTAAGACTGTGGGAAGCATAATTAACCAGCCATCGGCAATGCTCGCTGAAGAATCACCCTTGCTGCAGCTATCATCAGATGGTCTTTTCCACTGTACTCATTGGCATACCATCCTAAACTGGACGGACTCTCCATTGCAACTTGTCCCATAGTCTTATTCTTCAATCTCCCACAGGTAACCGTCACACTGAGTGCCTGTTCATAGGTCATACGGTTGATCAATTCTTCCGCCGGAAGATTAGGATCCAATGCCTGATTTTGTAACGTTGGAATAGCATTCATGCCACCGATGGTATTTCCATTCGCCTGAGCGTTCTGATAAAACTGTTCCATCATCGGTGTTGCACCTTGTATTGGCGGTGTTGCTGAAGGATCCGGAGCTGCCGTATAGGCACCTGCTTGTCCGGTTCCCATATTCTGTGCCACATTTGCTGCCATCCCATTGTTTGGTGTCTGTCCGGAATTTACCGGCATCTGCATGGTTCCATTTGGCTGCGGAGTTTCCAGATTCGGTGGCACCGGAATACCTGCGTCCACTTGCAGAGGATCATTTTCTTCCCCCACATCGGCAAACTGTACACCATATCCAGCATCTGCTAATGCACGTCCGGTAGCTGCTGTCTCTGCAAGTTCCAGAAATTTATCACCAAACTTCGGATCCGCGGTGCGAAACCGCTGTGCGTAGGAATTTCCCACACAATCTTCCTTCTGGTCACATTTATCCAGATAAACTCTTGCCTCCACAACTGCCATATTCTCTGTCAGACTAATGATGTTACTGATAATTTTCCCTGTCGGATTTAAAAGCCGGAACCAAAGTTTCCGGTATTTCACATCCAGATATAACTGTTCCGCCTCTCCCTCATGGGAAATTCTCCGGGCAAGTTCCAGCGGATTGAACCCTTCTACCTTGTTTAATGCTGCTACTGCCTTTGATTTGTTATATAATAATTCGGTCATTGCCTACTCCTTTCTTTTTACCGGCAGAAATGATCTCTCTATATAATAATTATCTGCCGATTCTCAATCTTGGTCATTTTTAGAAAAATTTTTTAAACTGCCAGTCGTAATTGCTCCATTTTCGGCTGACGCTGCGTCGGTTTCTGATATATATCACAATAATATCGGATCCGTTCTGCCAGTATGGTATTCCTCGTACCGGTACTTTCCTGTTTGATAGCTACCGTAATCGCCTTTTTCTCTCCTACAAGATAAACCTTCTGTTTGGCTCTGGTGATTCCGGTATACAGGATATTTCGTTTCAGCATCTTGTAAAATGCCCACACCCAGGGAATAATCACTACCTGGCACTCATTTCCCTGACTCTTATGGATGGTGATTGCATTTGCGTGTTCCACCATATCCATCTGGTCTGCTTCATATAACACGCTGCGTCCATCCGGAAATACGATTCTGGCAAGTGGGTTGCTATCCTCATCTTCAGATATTTCGGTAAGAATCCCCATATCCCCATTACTGGCAACTTCCGTATTCTTATTTTGGAGAACTTTATCCCCTTCCCGGAAGATATGGTCATGGATATGGAGTTCCTTTTTCCCAGAGATGGGCGGATTCACCAAATCCTGTATGGTTCTATTGATTTCTATTACCCCTGCGGCACTTCGCACCTTATAAGGTGACAAAATCTGCACCTGATTCATGCCATGTACTGCAAGTTCTTTTACATACAATTCCTTAACAATTTGAGCTGCCTCTTCTGCACCTTTGCAGGCAATCATCTGGAAGTCTTCCCCTTCTATCAAGTCAGTACGTCCTTGCTGCATCAATTTTGCATTAAGAGCAATGTTGCTGTTTTTCCCCTGTCGGTATACTAAATCTAAAGTTGTTACCGGGATTTTCCCACACAGAATCAACTGACGGAACACTTCTCCGGCTCCAACAGAAGGAAGCTGATGGATGTCTCCTACCAGAAGCACTCTGGCACTTGGTTTTACCTTGCTGAAAAATTCATAAGCGAGGTGCATATCCACCATGGAAAACTCATCTACGTTTACAAATTCTGCGGATAATTCCTCCAGCATCGGTTCATATTCATCATCGCCATAAAGCCCTAATGCCATGTGCATCGTGCTGGACTCTTCATGTCCTGTACTTTCTGCCATCCTTCTTGCAGCTCGTCCCGTCGGTGCCATGAGTTGTACTTCCGTTTTGTATTTCTCCTTATGGATATACAAAATGACTTTTAAAACCGTTGTCTTGCCGGTTCCCGGACCTCCGGTAATAATGCTGATAGGACTTCTAAACACCATACGGACCGCCTCTTTCTGACAGTCCGATAACGTAATGCCCAGAACCTTCTGTGCCTCTTCCAGTTCTTTTTCTATGGATTCAGCCGGAATCTGTTTCATCAGTCTCTTTGCAATCATCATAGCTGTCCTTCGTTCTTCCTCATACTGTGTTACCCGGTAAATCCGGTCATCATCTACAACAATACTATGCTGTACCGCTAACCGATACAAAACACCATTTATTTCCGACTCTGTGATCTGATCAAGTGTCTGGTCTTCATTGAGAAGATCTAAGACGCTTTTGATCAGTGCATCCTGTTTCAAGTACAGATGTCCGTTCTGACGCATTTCTTCGTTCAGCACATAACTGATACAGCCGGAAATCCGCATGGGATCATTGGGCGATGCTCCGCATTGTCTTGCAATCGCATCCACTGTAAGAAAGCCAAAGCCTTTGACATGAAACAGGGCATACGGCTGTTTGCGGATAATCTCCATCGAACGGTCCTGATATTGTTTCAGGATCATATTTACCTTCTTGGGTGTCACATGAAAAGGAGCTAAAAAGGTCATCAATTCCCGGAATACCTGATTCTTCCCAAAGGATTCCATGATGCCATCCAGCTTTTTCTTTGAAATCCCCCGTACCTTCAGTAACTTCTCCGGTGTCTTTTCCATAATTTCCAACGTATTCAATCCAAACTGATCGACAATACGTTCCGCCATTTTCGGTCCAACACCTTTTACAGAACCGCAGGAGAGGTATCCTAAGATACCCTCCCTGGTTCTTGGTACAACTTCCAAAAAGCTTTCCACCTTATATTGAAGTCCATGAGTACTGGATTCCCAGTTTCCCTCCATCTCCACTTCAATTTCATCCGAAAGCGGAAGATCATAACCGATGGCAGTAAACGCAATGACTTTCTTTGCAGACCAGAATTTGTCTCTGGCAGACAAAGGAACGCTGGTATCCTGGGTAGAAAAAACAGCTATGGTATACCCATTCTCCTCATTTTGAAAAATCTTACGTATGAATCTGCACCTCATCGTTTATTTCCCTCCAATTTTCTATCTTTATCAATTCACCGGGATACTTGATTCCGTCGTACCAGTACACCTCCTTGCCTTTTTCAAATGCAGCCTTTATCTCGCCTGCCATTCCGGCGCTTATATACGGTCCGCAGATAACCAACACATCACACAACGTAAGCAGGATTATACCAATCTGTAACGCTGCCTCCCGTTCTTCTGGAATCTCATCATCCAACATAAGGGGAAGATGTGCATGGGATGCAAAAGTACGACAATGATAAAGCCGTTTGATCTGCATCAGATAAAACTTCGCTTTTTCCATATTCTGCTGTCTGACTTCTTTTGTAGTCGCAGACAGCGGGGAGCAGATATATGCTCTTTTTCCATCTAACATTACGCTGCCTCCTTCTTAATCCGAAATGTCCGGCTCTCTGAGGTACTGGCGTATTCCTCATAAATATCCGGATGCTGGATCTTTAATTTCTCCATCTGTTCTTTTCCAATCTGGGTACGGATGGTTGGATTGTATGTGATCTTGTAACGAGAGTTTCCGTCCTCCATCACTGCTTTGCAGCCCTGACCGAGAAGTTCCACAAAAGGAACACTCAATGCTTTTTGCTCTGCATCAATTTCCTTTTTTCTTCGTTCCAACTGTGATTTTTCCTCCGCTAACATCAGAAAGCGCTCCAAGCTTCTTGACTCCAGCCCGGAAATCGTGATTTCGGGAATGGTCTTATCCGCAAAACCTTTGTACCTCCGGATACTGGCTAAAACCAGATCTGCTTTCCCGTTATAAGGCGGCTCCACCTTTTTCTCCACATACTCATGCCAGAAGTACTCTTCCTGGTCAATCAGTTCCTGTTCTTCCATCTCGTCACGCTCCAGAAAACGGTAAACAAATTCATTCTCATTATTTCCGTACAAGCAGGCGATATAGGCTTTCTTGATGTTCATCACTGCCATATAATGCCTTACTTGAAGAACATAGTTTTCTGGGATTCCATCATCTGCCCATTTATCTTTGGCATTGTAATTACAGGTTTTACATTCCAAGATTCCGATACTTCCATCCGGAAACCGGATAAAATAATCTACATCCGCAAGCATGAACGGATAGAAGGGATGCCGGAACATCTTCCGGACAGGAAAAACTTCTAATCCGGTCTTTTTTGAGAAGATCATGGCTACCAGATCTTCCAAACGATGTCCCACTTCTTTTGCCACCCAGTTACTTTCTCCTTCATCAATCATTGGTTTTACACCAATTTTGTCGTAATAGAGATCTTTTATGGTTGCAAAGGGTGAGATTCCCATAATAGCGGCTACATCACTTCCACCGATCCCAAGTCTTCGGTAATCCAGCCATTCCTCTCTTGTAAGTGGCTCAATATTCACAACAACTTCTGGTTCATAATTCAATGCTAAACTCATTTCTTTGTCCTCCTTATAATTTGATTGCTCCAATAACGTCAAATGCCTTCCAATCCATAGATAATGTTCTGGCAATATCTTCTTCCAGTTTTAGAATTCGGCTTCCGGAAAACCCTTCACAAGCTGCAAAAAAAGATGCCTCATTGATGGCATAGTAAAGGTCATGAGCCGTACAAGGATCTTCTCCATACTGGGCAACATATTGTTCTACTACTTCGTTGCGAATCTTCTGGCTGATCTTAATTTCCTTCATTACCAGATGCAGACAATTTACCGGATTTTCAATTTCAATATCCATCAAAGAAGAAATTCCATTCATTGCCTCCTGATACCTTGAAAAAATCTTGTCCAGATTCTTCCGAAAATCCTGAAGTGTTGCTCCCTTGTCATGAGACAGTTTAATCGGACTCCCTAAACTAATCGTGCGGTTGTTTGTTTTTGATGTCATCATCGGATACAGATTTGCACCACTGGCTGCCACATCTGAAGTAGTAAGCCTGAGTGCCGGTGCAAGAGCCTTATCTTCCAGGTCATGATCCTTTAATGCCTGTCGGTAGGTATCCAAAAGTTCCTGATTTCCTTCCAATGTCCACATAGCGGATGCAATGGAATGGTCGTAGGTTCCGGAACCTTCCAGATAAGCGCTGCCGCTGAAATGTGCCTTCAGATAATCACAGGTCATAGAAAATACTGCCTCCATATCAAGGACGCAATAATCATGCTCATCCCCTCCATGTACAGCAGATACCTTCCCATCGGCTATTTTAATCAGTGCATCTCCTCTTGCGACTTTCAGACAATAATTGATTACTTTCGCATAGGTAGCCTTTTCAAGCTTCCGTAAACCTGTGCCGCTGACACCGGCTCTTTTCAAGATCGTGTGCATAGCACAATCCCGAACAGGATACACTTCCCCATTGATTTTTAATACCAACTGGGTATTCTTCTCCGTATCCTCTACAATTCCTTCCAGTTGCTTTGTACAGGCTTTCTCAATCGTTTCCGCCTCTTTCTCAAGGGGAACCAGCCGCAGCATTCTGGTTGGCTTACGGATCCATTGGGAAGCCTTCGCCCGTTCTGCCAGAAATTCCAGCATTTCCTTTGTGTTTGCAAATGTCGTTTCAAACGCATCTGCATAGATTCTTGTTTCATTCATTTGTGTGTACCACCTTTCTTAAAATATGTTTTATTCCATAAACAGCCCATGCTGTATCTGGCATTTTCTAAAACGCCCTATATTTAGGCACAAAAAAAGGAATGAAAAGAGAACCTGATATTCTCTGGTCATTCCTGATTTACTGGTATTCTTACCAAAAAACAAAAGTGCCGCTATTGTCCATAACAGACAGATAGTGACACTTTATACAAACATAAACAACTTATGCAGACAGCTTTTTCAGCCGTCCTTGAGTTTTGGGATTCTGACAAATCCACAAACTCCCCATAACGGGTATGCATAAAAATAAACTATATCAGTATACTAGCACAAGATATAGTGATTGTCAATTTATATAATCCTATATATAGTTATTCATTCTCTACAACATACTCTATCTTGTGCCGTAAGAATTCTTCACATGATTTTAGGTTTCCATTTGCACCTTCTTCTTTCGCCTGTTTATTGCAGGATTCCAGAAACGGACAACGGCTGCAGCTATTTTTGATTGCCTCTTTCACCCAGGCGATTTCTTCCCTTGTTCCCTCAATCTTCATAATGACTCCACTTCCTTTGTTTCTATCATTCCCACAATCAAAAAAAATACTCACATACTTAATCTTTGTTTTAAAACGTGAAATTACGCTTTTATTCCTTATATTTTGCTTTATTTCTTCTAATACTTCTATTTTATTCCGTAATTTGCTATCCGTAAATAGTTTAAAATAAATCAAGAGGTGTAAAGTTATGGACAAGATGTTTATTGCCAACCGTATTACGGAACTACGGCTGAAAAAGAATGTATCGGAATATCAAATGAGCTTGGATCTGGGTAGGAACAAAAGTTATATCCAGTCTCTTTCTTCTGGACGAAATAATCCGACCATGGAAAATTTTCTGGAGATCTGTGAATACTTTGAGATTACCCCGGCGCAATTTTTTGATCCGGATATTACAAATCCACCGCTTCATACAAAAGCATCTGATCTTATCAAACAGTTGGATGACGACGATCTTCTTGCACTGATTCCACTCTTAAATCGTCTTACGTCTAAATAATATATTACTGTATTTGAGCTGCCGTTTGGCAGCTTTTTTCATTTTTCTCAAAGAAATTTCTCAATTTTATCCAATTTCTATTTTTTTTCGTTAATTACTTATTGAAAACCTTTTAAAAATCGCTTTTGCGATTTTGTACCTTGATAACTTCATACCCTTCCGGGAAAGGTATACAGGTGCTGCAGATAGTGTGCATAGACGCTCGCCTGCAGCTTGATGGTTACATAGTATCACCTTCTACGTGCATGAAACAGGGCATAGGAAACGATTTTCCGGATAGAAACTTCAATTTTCAGCAAGAAGTAGTTATACCTACACAATTACTCAAAATTTGTTATAATAATGAACAGGTATTATGATTCCCCTGTTCATAGAAGGGAGGTATATGATTACTGTTACAAAAAAAGATCTGATTGCATTGGGGTATGGTCCATCTTTTTCAGCAGACATTATAAAACAAGCCAAAAATCTTATGATTGAACGTGGACATACTTATTATCAATCAAGAAAATTAGACAGGGTACCCAAAGAAGCTGTTGAAGAAATTTTGGGGATTAAATTGCCAGACGAACAAAACCAATAGTACTTCTTGCATAATTGTGCAAAGGAGGAATTTTGATGGCAAAAGATCCAATAAAAAAAGCAGACAATGGAACTTATTATTTCAGGGCAAATCTGGGTTATGATTCTGTAACCGGAAAACAAATCCAAAAATATCGAAGTGGATTCTCTACAAAAAAGGAGGCTCGTGCGGAATATTCCAAACTTATTTTAGCTGCTGAAGAAGGACTGGCAATGGAAAAGAAACAGCCCTCATTTAAACAATTCATTGAGGAAATTTATCTTCCATGGTATAAAACACAAGTCAAAGAAAGCACCTATAAAAATCGTTTAAATACTATTGAAAAGCACTTCAAATTTTTTTACCGGAAGAAAGTAAACGAAATAGAACCGATTCATGTGCAGACTTGGCAGTTAAAGCTGGCTAAAGATTATAGTCCTAATTATGTAAGAATTATACAGGGTATGCTTTCCTTGGCATTTGATCGTGCAATCATCCTCGGTCTCGCCAAGAAAAATCCCGCACGTATGGTCGGCAATATTAAATCTAAGAAAGTAAAAGTGGATTTTTGGACATTGGAAGAATTCCAGAAGGTAATATCTCTTTTATACAAAGGAGATTACTACGAACATTATTTATTCATCTGTTTCTGGCTCCTGTTCACCACAGGATTACGGATTGGAGAAGCCGCTGCCTTACAATGGGAAGATATTGATTTTGAAAGTGGTATTATCAGTGTAACCAAAACACTCTATTACAAATCAATGAACGAATATAAATTTGTAGATCCAAAAACATCAGCCAGTATTAGGACAGTTGTGATTGATGAAGATACGATAAGGGAACTGAAGGATTGGATGGAAGTGCAAAAGAAAGTTTTAAAAGACTGTAATTTTGTATTGAGTTATAGCGGGATTCCCACCAGCAAACATACCCTGCCAAGAGCCCTAGAAAAGCTGGCAGGGCTTGCCGGTGTTCACCGCATTAAAATCCATGCATTAAGACATTCTCACGTAGCACTCTTAATCAGCATGGGGGTAAATCCACTGATCGTCAAAGATCGTCTGGGGCATGAAAAAATCCAGACAACTTTAGGGACCTATGGACATCTATATCCTAACAGCAACTTTGAAGTTGCCAAAATGTTAGGCGGAATAATTAACTTCACACCTGCTACCGAAAGCATTGCTGATTACACGCATAATCAGTTCACTGCTTCGTACCACAGGCAAATATAAAAATGCAATCGTAATGCAATCCAGAGTCACTGATGCCGACAAAGCCCATAAATAAAGGCTTTTTAGCCTACCGCGGACTATTCAAATTCAATCGTTCCAGGCGGCTTACTCGTCAGATCATACATTACTCTGTTGACACCTGTTACCTCATTAATAATTCGGTTCATTACCTTATTCAATACTTCATAAGGAACTTCGGCTGCTTCTGCTGTCATAAAGTCGATCGTATTAACCGCACGGAGTGCAACTGCATAATCATATGTTCTAAAATCGCCCATAACTCCTACACTTCGCATATTTGTAAGTGCTGCAAAATACTGTCCGACTGTCTTGTTCATTCCGGCTTTGTCCATCTCCTCACGGTAAATAGCATCTGCATCCTGAACAATCTTAACTTTCTTTTCCGTTACTTCGCCGATGATACGGATTCCAAGTCCCGGTCCCGGGAATGGCTGACGGAATACCAATCTCTCCGGAATACCAAGCTCCAGTCCTGCTTTACGTACTTCATCCTTGAACAGATCACGAAGTGGCTCGATGATTTCTTTGAAATCTACATAATCCGGAAGTCCACCAACATTATGGTGAGACTTAATCACTGCAGATTCTCCACCCAGACCACTTTCTACAACGTCCGGATAAATCGTTCCCTGCACAAGGAAATCTACTGCCCCGATTTTCTTTGCCTCTTCTTCAAATACACGGATAAATTCTTCTCCGATGATCTTTCTCTTCTTCTCTGGTTCTGTTACTCCGGCAAGTTTATTATAAAATCTCTGCTGTGCATTCACACGAATAAAGTTCAAATCATAAGAACCTTCCGGTCCGAATACAGCTTCAACTTCATCCCCTTCATTCTTCCTCAAAAGACCGTGATCTACAAATACACATGTCAGCTGATCCCCTACTGCTTTGGAAAGCAATACAGCTGCTACTGAAGAATCAACACCTCCGGATAAAGCGCATAACACTTTGCCGTTTCCGACCTTTTCACGGATCTGTTTGATCGATTCTTCCACAAATGAATCCATCCTCCAGTCACCTGCACATCCGCAAACTCCAAGCACAAAATTGGATAGCATCTTTGTTCCTTCTACAGAATGAAGTACTTCCGGATGATACTGAATCGCATATAAGCCATGTTCTACATCTTCTGCTGCTGCCACCGGACAATTCGCTGTATGCGCTGTCACTTCAAATCCAGGCGCAAGTTTTGAAATATAATCTGTATGACTCATCCAGCAGATTGTCTTCTCTGATACATTTTCAAAAATCTTGGAATCTTTCTTATCTACCAATACTTCTGTCTTTCCATATTCTTTTACATCGGAAAGTTCTACTTTTCCGCCAAGAACATGCATCATAAGCTGAGCACCATAGCAAAGTCCAAGAACCGGGATTCCTAATTCGAATAATTCTTTTTTATATGTTGGTGAATCGACTTCATAGCAGCTGTTTGGTCCACCAGTCAGAATAATTCCCATAGGATTCATTGCTTTGATTTTCTCAAGATCTGTCTTGTACGAATAAATCTCGCAGTAAACATTACATTCTCTGACACGTCTTGCAACCAGCTGGTTATATTGACCGCCAAAGTCAATTACAATCACTAATTCTCTCTTCACAAGAATTCCTCCTAGATAGCATTTCTATCTTCTTTTCTCCTTTGCAGGATATTTCTTTTCCTCACAGGATACATTTAAAGACAATTTCTATTATACGTTACAAATGTTGCCTTGGCAAGAGATAAGAAAGGTAATAAAAAAATTCCCTGCGTGGTCAGGGAATTTTTCGCTAATCTAACAAAATTATTTAACTCTAACTTTAATTGTCTTTTTTACAGTTTTGTAGTTAGTATCTTTTACAGTAACTGTAATCTTGTAAGTACCTTTCTTAGCACCTTTCTTTACATAGATCTTTCCGTTTTTAACTTTAATCTTAGAATAGTTGCTCTTATAGGTTGTCTTACCAGCTTTCTTAGTTACTTTCAGTCTTGTAGACTGAGTTGCTTTTTTAACTTTAGAAGCTTTTACTGTGTAAGAGCTCCTAGAAACTTTTACAGTCTGTTTTGCCTGTTTAATTGTATAAGTACCTTTCCATGTCTGTCCAGCATACTTACCAAGACCTTTTACTTTTACAACATGTTTTCCGGCAGCTTTGTGTGAAGTATTGTATACTTTGTAATCAACGCCTTCTTTTAATGTTTTCTTGCCATCTTTTACTACAATAGTAGCTTTCTGAGTTTTACCATTGTACACTGTAGATGTTTTCTTCAGTGTTGGTTTGAATGTTGATTTAGAAGGTGAATTAGCAGCCATAGCTGTCATTCCCATCAACATTGTCAATGTAAAGATGAGAAACAATGTTTTCTTTAATGTCTTCATTGGACTCAACTCCTTTTTTACTTTGTTACTTCAATTGTTCTATAATAAACAGTCCTAACCACGTGGACTTGTTTATCCCCCTTATCATTTGGATGATTTATCTTCTGACTGCTGTACATATCCATAACCGTATCCATAGCCATATTTACCGTACTTGCCATATTTACCATATTTTTTTGCTTTTACATCTACTCGGTTCAGTACTGTTCCAAGGAGTGTACAACCGGACTGTTCAATCTCATATAAAGACTGACGGATCCATGTTTTAGATGTTTCTCCTGCACGGACAACCAATACTGCTCCATCGCACATAGATGCAATCAATGTGCTATCTGCAACACTGCCGAGCGGCGGTGCATCGATAATTACGAAACGATATTCCTCTGCTAGCTTATCTAATAACTGCTTAAATCGTGCATCTTCCAAAAGCGGCGACGGATTCTCCAAAAGCTGTGTACATGGTACCATGTATGCATCTGGAATGTTTGTCTTATATACTACATCCTCATACTCTGCCATTCCAGACAAATAATGATTCAGACCACTTGTCTCTTCATTATAATCTACATCGTATCTTTTTCTTACAACGGAATTACGAAGATCTACATCTACGAAGGCTGTCGGGAATCCGGCTTCTGCAAGCATTTTCCATAAGAAGATTGCTACTGTACTCTTTCCTTCATTCGGAAGACAGCTTGTCATCAGGATCTTCTTTGTATCATTTCCGCAAAACTTAATATTAATACGCAGACGGTTCATTGCTTCCTCTACTGCATATGGAAGTTCCGGAAGATTAATTGCTAATTCTTTCATTATCTTCTTCCCCTCCTTTTTCTTGTTTTTTTCATATCTGATTCGCTCTCAATAAACAGATCACTATCTGGAATAGAAGTCAATGGAACAAGATCAAAATATTTCTCCATATCCTCGGATGAGTGGATCGTATCATCCATCAGATATCCTGCGATTAGTACACCTGCACAGGCTATCAGTCCTAACAATGCGCCCATGATTGTATACTTGCCATAGCTTGGATTCGCCTTATGATCTGCAACTTTCGCATGCTGTGCAAAGTTGGGTGTCATCGCACTCATTGTGTCCGGCAGATAATCCATTGCCACTTCTGCCATCGTATCAGCTAACTCTTTTGCTTTCTCCGGATCTGTACTTGTCGCTTTAATCTCCAGGATTCGTGTATCATCCGGATTAGTTAAAGTATATGCCTTTTTCAGATTCTCTGATGTTGTATTCAGATCCAGTTTTTTGATTACCTTATCTAATACCGGATAGCTGAGCATTAACTGTTCATAGTCGGATGTCAGTGAAGTTCCGAGGTTCAGATCATTTAAATTCACCACGGAGTTTTCAGATGTTGTTACAATGTAAAGTTTGGCTGTTGATTCATAAGTTGGCTTAATGCCGAAAAATGCAAATGCATTAAATAACACGGCTCCTGCTAAAAAGCAGACCAGTAAATAATGCCATTTTTCTAAAAGCATCCCTGCCACTTCCAGCAAATCAATTTCCAATTCATCATTTGATTGTTTTTGGTTCATGTTGCTTCTCCTTATTATACCTTTCATACCTTTATCAACGACAGTACTCTGTCGTTATTTTTGTTTCTTATAAAACAGCTCCAGTTCAACCTGTTTTAAGCTGTCCTTATCTGGTGTAAATGTCTGCCATCCGTCATCGTCAAAACCTTCTTTTCCTTTCACCGTCAGTTTTGTATCAGCTTTGGCAGACGCCATCAATACTGCAAGCTTGGAAAACTGCTGCGCTGTAATATTCGTCGTCATATAATCCTGCAATGTATTGTAAACTTCCAGTGGAAACTTTTTATTTTCATTGCATTTCTTATAAAATGCCTGTTTAAATGCAACTTCATATACCTGCTGCCGTTTCATACGGTTGTCGTTCAGTCCGTCTCCAACGTCTTTACGCTCGCGGACAAATGTTTCAGCATCGTTTCCTTTTAAAGTGACCGTCTTTCCTTTTATAAGTGTTTTGCTTCCTGGAAATTCGTCTGTAACTTTCACAATTACGCCGCCAACCATATCATTCACCGGAACAATCGCTCCCATATTAACCATGGCATATCCGTCAATCTTCTGTCCATCAAACAGATTTGATACCGCATCTACTGTATTTTCTGCCCGTTTTTTATGATCCAGACTCATCGCATGTGCCAGTGACAGTTGAATCTTCGTAGTAGCGAGATATTCTCCCTTATCACTCAGGCTTTTTACATTTGTCATCGTGTTACGGTCAATTGTTAACGTCTTACAAGTGTCTGTACTCCGATCCTGTACAACCAAAGCAAGTGTATCGCATTGTCCGGTTCCATCATACTCTTTGAGCTTCTTAATCTTGTCTGAAGAACCAATTCCCGCTATTAAATATGTAGAAATATTTTTCTTCGGAACGTACGTCTCTCCTTTGTAAACAATGGACTCATCTTTTTCCGTATCTGTACTCTGTACACCCACCGTCCGCGAATCGGCTATTTTGGAAATCCCAGCGATCACTCCTATCATAAAAATAATAAGCACAATCGCAATAATACTTTTCTTTTTCAGTCGTTTTTTTTCTGCCTGTTCTTCGTATTGCTTCTTCATAAGAGCCTTCTTTCATATGTCTGTATGTAATTATCCTTTTGCTTCTTATTTAATGTTATACGTTTTATCTTAACCCATCAGATTTTTGATCATTGCCTGCCCGCCTGTCGGGTACATGACTTCACATGCCAGAAGTCCGATTAATATAACTCCTAATATCACACTGCATACAATCACTTTCTTCTTTGTCATATCACATATACTCCTCTCTGTAATATACTGACTTTATTTCAAAATCGCAGACAGTAGCTTTTCCCCCTGTCTGTCAATCTGTTCCAGTACTTCTTTTCCGGCTTTTTTCTCTAAAATATCACGACCATCTTGCAAATTCGGCACTCTGTGATGTGCGCCATGGCAATCACTTCCCAGAACATGTGCTTTTCCTTCTTTAAATAACTTTACAAGATTTCTGGTGTGCATCCAGCTGTCAAATGCATCTGCATTGATCTGAATGGAAACTGGAAGTTCCAGTAGTTCTTTTATCCACTTTTTATTACCGGGGATCAACAGGAAGCGATCTAAATGTGCGATTATTATCTGAAACTTTCGCTCCTTTATCAGATACTCTACTTCCTTTATCTGCTGGCTATTCCATACTTCAAAAGGCATTTCAAGCAACATTAAATTTGTTCCTTGAATGGCCAGTTTTTCAATATCCCGTGCACGGCTGATTCCGTCAAAAAAAGCCACCTCGGCACCGAGTATAATCCGGGGTTCTGTCTCTTCCGACGCTTCGACAGTGTCGTGGAACCGAACCCAAGCTTCTTCACGCCTCTTTAAAAAGTTATCAATTCTGTCTTGTGACGCATAAAAATGGGGTGTCGCCAGCATGAGATCTACTTCTTGTTGTCTGGCCATCTGATGCATATTATACGATGTCTCCAAATTCCTGGCTCCATCATCTATTCCCGGCAGAATGTGGGAATGAAAATCTATCTTACTCATAACTTCTAACCAATTTTTATAACTCTAACCATTTATATATAACTCTCTAATAATTCTTATGTATATTATCACAAAGTTTAACAAACTGCAACCTTTTTAAACCAAATGATATACCCGCAGTGTATTCTCCAGATACTGCACTGTGCGATGAACAGCCTGCGCAAGTGTAGGTTTGTTTTTATCAATGCGCATGGTCTCCAGCATTCCTCTGAAAATCAGGATACTCATCTCATTTAACTCACTGATTTCTTTATCTGTCAGATTATATTCTTTTTCCTGCAATACTTTTGTCAGAAGCATTTGATTTCTTTTATAAAAATCTCCATTTGCCATAAATTCTTCGTATTCTTCTATTTCTTCTACTTTTTCCTGTGGAAAAATTTCATAATACCGACGAAATATCTCCGTCATATTTGTCTCTCCAAGCGGGCTAAAAAATAAGAAGTTGTAAATGCGTGGATGACGAAATGCCTGCTCGCAAAAACATCTCCATTCTCCAAGATACCATTCTCTCATACTCTTGCCTTCTGAATATTTGATCTGCGATGTTTTTACATACTCATTTAGACATTTCACACTTGCAAACATTTCCAGCTCATCCAGGCTGTCAAAATAATTGTATAAAGTTGCGCTGTTATATTTGGCACGTTCTGCAACTTTTCGGATCGTCAGATTCTCAATCCCGATCTCTTCCATCAATTCTATCGTTGCATTGATAAAATATGCCATTACGCGCTTTCTCTTCTGTTCTCTCCGAAAATTTCTTGTAATCATATTTTTCCTCTCGATTCTGCTGTAACTTTCTCCAATTCATCACCTATCGTACCACATTCCCGTTTACTCTGAAAGTGTCATTTATATTTTCTATTGACTTAATATATGCCAATCTGTTTTGTCTGTTATTATCTTTTTTCATCACAGAGACAGGCAGAAGAAAATGCCTGAACACATTCTCCCGCCTGTCTCTACTACCACATTTTCAGACCTTTATTATAGTACTTGATTCGCGACATTTAAAAGTCATTATTTTTCTTCAAGATGCCGGTGCAAATATTTTTCTCTTGTAGCCAGTCCGCCTCTGATATGCCGTTCAGATTTATTTCTGTCCAGAACTTTTCTTGCCTCCTTTGCAAGCGCTGGGTTGATCGCCAGGAGACGGTCTGTTACATCTTTATGTATCGTGCTCTTGCTCACCCCAAATTGTTTTGCTGTCTGTCGCACCGTTGCTTCATGTTCAATGATATAATATGCAATCTCTACCGCCCGCTCTTCGATGTAATCTTTCATATAAAAACCCCTGCATAGTTTGTTTTTTACAATCTATGCAGGGGTTTTTTAATGTATGTCTGATTCGATTTTCCTACTCCCATATCTTCCGGCTGCAATGTTGCCTGTACGCTTGGTGTAATGGATACAGATCGGTAACTTTCTGCAATACCGGTAATTGTCAATGCTACAAAGTAAATGATGATAGATGTGCCAGGAGCTGTAAATCCCATCATAGCCATTGGAAGAGCTGCAAGCACTGTATACTGAGTATTTTTAAATAATTTCAAAGGAATTAATGGCTCATTGGCCTTTTCTTCCTTTTTTGCTGTCGTTCTATATTTAATTGTTATTTTTTAACCACTGTGTTGCACAATGTGCGAGGCATCCTGAACCGATCGGACACACGTCTTCGTTGAACTGCACTTTCGGATTGTGTGCACCATACTGTCCTCTCTCATCTGTATATCCTGCTGACAGATAGATAAATGTAGATGGAATCTTCTCCGCAATTGTTGCAAAATCTTCCGATGCGCTTGCTGAAATTCCCGGATATGGAGTTAAACCAGGAATATCCATTTCTTTCATATATCCTACAATCTCATCGGTCAATTTCGGATCACAGATCAGAGGTGGTACTTCTGAAAGCATGGTAATCTCTGCCGTTCCGCCGTAACTTTCTGCTGTCTTTACTGCTGCTTCTTTCATTCTTCGTACCATAAGTTCTCTCGCCTGCTTATCATTGCTGCGGATTGTTCCTTCGATTACTGCCGTATCCGGGATGATATTTGCAGCTGTTCCGCCTTCAAATTTACCGACTGTCATAACACATGCTTTTGTCGGATCAACCTCTCTTGCCATGATTGCTTCCAGAGCTGTGTAAATGTGAACTCCGATATTGATCGGATCAATGGCATTCTGTGGATATGCACCATGCGAACCTTTTCCTTTAATATCAATCCTGAATCCGTCCACGGAATACATCATTGTTCCGTTATCGTTATACATAAAAATTCCTACCGGCATCTGTCCTGCTGCCACATGATAGGCAAGTGCGGCATCAACTTTTGGATTCTCTAGTATTCCGTTCTCAATCATATCTTTGCTTCCTTCAAAAGTCTCTTCTGCCGGCTGGAACATAAACTTAATTGTTCCCTGTAATTCAGATTCATTTTCCTTCAGCATCTTTGCCGCTGTTAAAAGCATTGCTGCATGGAAATCGTGTCCGCACGCATGTGCTTCCTGACCGGACGGACATGCAAACGGTTCCCCACTCTCTTCCGGCATCGGAAGTGCATCCATATCTGCCCGAAGCATCAGAACCTTTCCACCCTTTCCCAGTGTTGCCGTCACACCATGACCACATTCTTTTGGCTCTAAGCCATATTCTTTTAATTTTCCCATAACAAATGCCTGCGCTTTTGGCATATTTAAGCCAACTTCTGCATTCGTATGAAGATAGCGGCGGTTAGCAACGGTCTCTTCTCTCAGTTCCTTCGCTCTCTCATAATAGTTCATATCGTCTCCTCCTTCTTAATAGCATCTTTCTTTCATACTTTACTCTAATTTTTAAATTGTAGAATATATTTAGAATATTTCCGGAATACTTATAGAATACTTACAGAATATTTATGGAATAATCATAGCCGTATTCAATATATCAGTCAACACTTTTCTATAGCTCCTTGTGATTTTTGCTATAATTTACAATTTTTCGCCTTGAATTATGTGCATTTTTTCAGTAAAATATACGAAGGAAAGGAGAATTTCATGAAAACAAAGATTGTAATTATAACGAGTACATATCTTCATCCTTTTGTTGAAAAAGCTTTTGAAGAATTTAAAGAAGAATGTGATGTCACAATCGCAGATTATACAAATTTTGAACACATCGCAGATATCTATAAAAAATACGAAACCATTGCTGACGGTTTTATGGTCAGTGGTACAACAGCCCTGTCTGCAATCGAACATCATGTAGGAGAATTTAAAAAGCCGATTGTATCTTTTCACGCAGATATGATTTCCTTTTACCACGCTCTTGTAAAATTTTTTCTTGAGCGACGTGATTTGGATCCAAAGCGCTGTATTTTTGACTTTATGCTTCCGATTATTCAATCACCAGGCAATTATGAACATACTTCTGTTGATTATCTCATCCATGAACTGGATTTAAATAATCTGGCACTTACGATGGATCAATGGGCAAATAAAAGTACAACCGGCGATTTTTCCATGATTGAAATGAATATTGCATTGAAAATTATCGATCTTTGGAAACAGGATAAAATCGATATGGTATTCTGCTCTTACAGCAGTACAATCCCCTTATTAGAAGAACACGGAGTTCCTTATTATTTTCTTTATCCTGTAAAAGACCAGTTAGAATCCCAGATCAAGGAATTATTGTCCCAGATCAGACTGGAAAAATACCGCGAGAATCTGCCCGCAGCAATCGCAATTGCTGCGCATGAACCGTCTGTTTCTGATAAAACTGACCAAATACTGGAAGACGCTATTCAGAATATCAAGAAAGAGTTTCTGATCGACGCCATTTTGCAGAAAGAATCCAACGTTTACTACATTTATACCACTCACCGTGTAGTTGCCATGATTACCAAAAACTTCGAGGTTGGATATATTATCGCAATGTTGAAAAAAAATTACGACATCTCTGCCGCAGTTGGTTATGGAATCGGGAAAAATATTACAGATGCGAAAAAGCATGCGGAAAATGCCCTGCGGGAATCCTGGAATACAGATGGAAGTTTTGTGATGAACGAGACCAATCAGCTCATCGGACCGCTCGGTTCTTCACAGCTTCCGAGTTTTCCGCAAAATCTTCCGGATAACATCTTTAAAATTGCAGAGAATTGCAAACTCTCTACATTAACGATCCAGAAACTGACCTCCATCATCAAAATGACCGGTTCATACGAACTTACAACAAATGAGCTGGCAGACCATATGGGCGTTACTGTCCGAAATGCAAACCGCATTCTCCGCAATCTGGAAAATGGCGGTGCCGCTACTATTGCCCACACAAGGTCAACTACTTCTAAGGGGCGTCCGGTTAAAGTTTACCGGTTAAAATTATAGTATTTAAGAGATCAGTAAATCACTTATCCCGCCGGAGGCTTTTATATAATAAGAAATGCAATTTTCTATCATATAAAAACAGCGTCACAGAAACGATTTAAAAATCATTCCTGTGACGCTGTTTTTATTATTGAAATTAAATCTCGTATTTTGCTCTATGCAGCTGTCCGATTAGTTGCTTGAGCTGCTTGAATCACTGGAGCTCTTTGAATCGCTAGACTTCTTGGCAACCTGAACGCAGTTCTTTCCAAGCCATTCTTTTACTATATTCTTCAGTGCCGCATCTTTCAGATCCTGCTCTTCAAATGCTTTCTTGAGCGCATCTACATTAGAGCTGTATCCATAACTCTTGGCAATTGCTTTCAGCTCTTTATTGTAGTCTTTCTTGCTCATCTTGATGTTCTCTTTGTCTGCGATCGCTTCTGTTACCATGTTCTGCTTCATCGTATCTTTAACAGCAGCTTTTACCTGTTTGTTGAATTCTTCTTCTGTCATGCCCATCTGCTGCTCAAGGAACTTGCTATAATCCATGTTGTAAGCTTTTGCATACTGTTTGTACTGGCTGATCCATGCGTTTTCCATCTTCTTCTGTTCTTTCTCGTCATACTTCTTCACTTTTGTATTAGACAGAACTTTCTCCCATGCACCACTCTCAACAGATTCTGTATATGTATCCTGTGCTTCCTGCTCCAGTTTTTTCTTTACTTCTTTCTTATACTCTGCAACTGTCTTGGATTTACTTGAAACTTTCTTAACAAATGCATCGTTCAGTTCCGGTGTCTTGGACTCTGTGATTGCTTTTACCTTAATTGTAAAACTAACTTTCTTACCTGCAAGCTCTTCGGAATAGTTCTCTGGGAATTTTCCATTCCATACGAACTTGTCCCCAACTTTGTGTCCGATGATACTGTCTTCAAATCCCTCGATAAATGTGTTCGATCCGATCTTTAACTTCTGGTTATTTGCAGATCCGTTGTCGAATTTCTTGCCATTCATCTTACCAACGAAGTCGATTGTAACGGTGTCACCTTTCTTAACTGCACGATTCTTAATCGTCTTTGTCTTCGCATTAGACTCCCGGACAGAATCAATGAAACCTGTCACGTCCTTATCCGTTACATCATCAGCTTTGTCTACCTCATCAATTTCCACACCCTTGTATTGTGAAATCTTCAAGTTGTCATTCTCGATTCCTTTACTGCTCTGACATCCTGACAACAGAAGAGATGCCGTCATAATTCCTGTTAATAATACTGCTGCTTTCTTTTTCATAGTTCACCTCGAAAATATATTTACGCATTCGCACATGCGAACCCATAGCCTTATTATGTTATACCACATTCTCCCCCTTATGCCTACCCTTTTCACATTTATTTCACAGAACACGCTATGTTGACGGGCATTATCGTGTCGAATTAAAGCACCGGAGACAACAGCCTGCAGAACTGCTCTTTGAAGCGGATCAAAAGCGTTCTCTGCTCGTAAGATTTCTTTGTCACAAGAGAGCTTTTTGTCATATCATTTTCAAATGCATCTTCCAACTGTTTTGTTGTCCTTGCACTATAGATTACTGCATTTACTTCAAAATTCAGTGCAAAGCTACGGATATCCATATTGGCAGTTCCCATGCAGGTGACAAGGCCGTCGATACACAGGCATTTGCTGTGCAGGAATCCATTGTCATAAGTAAAACACCGCACCCCCGCCTCCACCATCTCACCGATGTAAGAATAAGTCGCCCAGTATACAAATGGGTGATCCGGCTTACACGGGATCATCACGCGCACGTCAATTCCGGATTTTGCTGCGATAATAAGCGCGTCCCGGATATCATCATCTGGTATGAAATACGGCGTCTGTATAAAAATATTTTTTCTTGCCATATGGATCAGGCACAGATAATTGTTACGGATCTCCTGACTATGCGAGTCCGGTCCGCTGGAAATGATCTGCACCGGATCACGCCCGTTCCGGATATAAGTCGGCAGTTCAAACAAATGATCCTCCAGAAAAATATTATCTCTCGCTGCATAATTCCAGTCCAGTGCAAAACGGACTGCAAGCGAAGTGACCGCCGCTCCTTCGATACAAATGTGGGTATCTCTCCAGTATCCGAATTTCTCATCTTTTCCCAGATACTCTCTTCCAATATTAAATCCGCCGACAAAGCCGATTCTTCCATCGATCACTGCAATCTTCCGGTGGTTTCGATAATTCACACGAAGCTGCAGTTTTCCTAATACTGCCGGAAAAAATTCTGCCACCTGAATGCCGGCTTTTTCCAGACGATCCCAATCGCTGTTCTTCATTCCACGACATCCCATACTGTCAAAAAGGACTCGGATCTCCACACCCTGTCTGGCTTTTCTTAAAAGTACTTCCTCAATTTCCTGCCAGAGTTCATCATTCCTGATGATATAATACTGCAAATGAATATAATTTCTCGCATGATCCATCTCGGATAACAGTGCATCAAATTTCTCCCTTCCGTCTGTATACACACGGATATCGTTATTATCGGTAAGCACCGCCTCCCCTTCGTTCAGATTATAGAGAATCAGGCTCTTAAAACGCTCCAGTTCCGGATCACGGAGCTTCAACTTCCGCCGATAGATCGATTCTTCCTGCCTTCGCACCGCATGTTTGATCTCGCCCTCAATTTCTTTCATCTTGAACATCCGGTCTTTATGGAAATTCTGCCCTAATACAAGGTAGAGAATAAATCCAAGTCCCGGCAGAAAATAAAGCAGCAGAAGCCATGCCCATACGGTCGTCGGATCCCGTCTTTGAAAGAAAATAATCAGAATTGAAAATACGAGATTGATGATAAATAAATGATCCATCAGCCATAAATATGCTTCACTGATCATATGACCTGCCGCAATAAACATTCTAAACACCTCCCCTGTTATGTAAGTTCCCTGCTAAAATCTCAAATCTCTTGCACTTGCGTCAAAAGAATGATACAATGTACTTCGTGAAAAACAGATTTTAGGAGGTTCGCTGTGAGTAAATTAACGATTGTCTTATTAGTGATCTTAGTCGTTTTAATCATTGCATGCATTGCATTATATTTCCTCGGGAAAAAAGCTGAGAAGAAGCAGGCCGAACAGCAGGAACAGTTAGATGCTGTTAAGCAGACCGTATCCATGCTGGTTATTGATAAAGGTCGTATTCGTCTCAAAGATGCAGGTTTCCCGCCGATCGTACTGGAGAACACGCCGAAGTATCTTCGCCGTTCCAAAGTACCGGTTGTTAAAGCAAAGGTTGGACCGAAGGTAATGACTCTGATGTGCGATGCTCAGGTTTATCCTACAATCCCTGTTAAGAAAGAAGTAAAAGCCACAGTCAGTGGTATTTACATTACAGGTGTCAAAGGACTTCGTGGTCCGCTTGAAACACCGGAAAAGAAAAAGGGATTCTTCGCAAGACTGAGAAACAAGTAAAATGAAAATGATTTTATAAAAAGGACAGGCTTTTACCGACCTGTCCTTTTTATTTTGCTTTTACACACATCTTAATCTCACTGTCGGCAACTTTATCGCCATTAATATCCAGCTCATAATTTATCCGGATATTGATCCGGTCGTCGGATTCTTCTACTTTCAGATCCTTTGTATATATGCCAAGGAGAAGCTCACCATACGGCGTCTCATACGGAGTCATATGGATCTTGTCTTTTTCAAATACCATATGCGTGCCTGAAAGACCGCTCTTTAAT
>OLOC01000083.1_pt1 | contig 79776 bp, 68 predicted proteins | sample 1643111 | NCBI WGS metagenome assembly OLOC01 (sample SAMEA3136633, study PRJEB25190) | human gut metagenome
ACACAACCCGCTACGGGGGAGACTTACCCGAAATCTGATTTATTCAACAAAGCCCCGTCACACTCTTTGCTCCCAGCGCGACAGCGCACTGAATAGCCAGCAGGCCAATGGTTCCGGCACCAATAATAATAACGTTTTTATTCTCACAACCTTGCGCTAAATGAAAAGCATGCAGTCCAACGGTAATCGGCTCAATAAAAGCCCCATCCTCAATAGGCATATCCGTGGGTAGAGCAAAGACATTTTTTCGCTTAACGACAATATATTCAGCAAATCCACCATCACGCCGCGAGCCAATAAAATCATATTTTGCGCACTGGGAATAAAACCCTTTCAAACACTCTGGACAAGTAAAACAGGGTAATAACGGCACACAGGCAACCGCATCGCCAGGGTGTAAATCATCAACACCGGATCCCACCGCATCAATATAGCCGCTAAATTCATGGCCTAACGTTATTGGATAATAATGTGCACCATTTTTAAATATCCTGGGTAAATCGGAACCACATAAGCCCGAGCTGGCAATTTTTACCCGTACCTCATCCTGATGTTTAATTTCAGGAATGACGCTTTCTGCAACGCGCACGATACCATCAGTATCATTCACCACTGATTTCATAAAAACTCCTGATTGTTAAGGGGGATAAACTCCCCCTCAGTTAAAAATTATTCTGCGAGAACGGCTTTCTCTTGTTTAATAAAACCACGCGCTCTACGCCAGGTAATGAAAATACCGGTCAGATAAATTGCGCCGATAATAATGAAACCGGGAATATTTTGCGGGGAGAAAACCTGAATCAGTAACCAGGTAATGGGAGAACCGCCCTGATCCATTGAAGCCACCATACCCCCGGCTTTTAACGCCCCAGCATTAGCCGCCAGTTGGGTGTGCAAACCAATAGTTTGCGTCGCGATCCACAGAGTGATGCTCATGATGATGACACCCGAGATTAAGGTGCGGAACAGATTTCCACGATGCACGGCGACTGCCATCGCCACAAAGAAGCCGATGGTGGCAAGATCGCCAAACGGCAGCACCTGATTACCCGGAACACAAACAGCAATTAAAATGGTGAGCGGGATAAAAATCAGGCTTGCCGATACCACCGCCGTATGCCCCAGCAGTAATGCGGGATCCAGGCCAATCAGGAACTCCTGACCGCCGAACTTCGCCTGTAAACGACTACGGGCCTGCTTAGCGATGGGCGTTAAACCATCCATGATGGGTTTAATCACCCGTGGCATTAGCAGCATCACTGCCGCCGTTTTTACCGCCAGCTGCAATACACCTTTGACATCGTAACCCGCGAGGATGCCGATAATCAGCCCCATCACAAAACCCACGGTGACAGGCTCGCCAAATGGACCAAATTTGCGCTGAATATCGTCGGCGCTAAATTTAATTCGGTTAACGCCTGGGATTTTCTCGATGATAGCATCGACCAGCACCGCAATCGGCCCCATATACGCCGACGTACCGTGCGGAATAGCAATACCTTCCAGCTCAAAGAAATTTCGGGTATCGCGGGCAAACCAGTCGCCGAGCTTATAAACAAACGCCGCGTGAATTACCACACCTGCCATCCCTATCATCCATGAACCGGTTGCCAGATGCAGCAACGCGCCGGTGAAGGTCATATGCCAGATATTCCAGATATCAACATTTACCACCCGCGTCATACGGGTCAGTAACATCGCCACGTTAACCAGAATCGCAATCGGAATCGCCACCAGCGCAATTTGCGACGCCCAGGTCATTGGTGAAGAGCCCGGCCAGCCGACATCGACCACATGCAGATTCAGGTCGAAATTTTCCGCCATCGCTTTCGCCGCCGGACCAATGGAATCCAGCATTAAGCCAATCACAAGGCCAATGCCAACAAAGCCAATCCCGATATGCAGACCCGCTTTAAAGCAATCGCCTGCCTTCATGCCTAATATTTTAGAAAAAATAATGATGACAATCGGAAGCATCACCGTAGGGCCGAGGTCGAGAATATAACGCATGACTTCTGAAAACATAGGTCACCCCTGTAAGATAGTCAGAATTTTATTTTGTAATGCTTCGATACCGACACCAGAAATAAAAGGCATGCCGTGAACTAACGGAATATCGCCAAAACTACGATCCACTTTGGCAGTGGTGCATATCAAATGCACACCATCCATATAGGTTTCTATTTCATTAACCCGACACTGGATTAATTCAACAGGAATATTATGATTCTGACACAACTCTTTAATTTCTTCTGCCGCCATCGTAGAGGTCGCAACCGCGCCTCCGCAAGCGACAATAATCTTGCGTTTCATAAATAGTCCTTTTTATTGTTACAGAGGGATTTATTCGTCTGAATCTAAAACATACTTTGTGAAGTATTCCTTTAACTGGGTTTCAGGAAGAGTGATTAGTGTCTCGACGATATCGGGCTGTTGTAACTTGCCAAATAAACAGCGTAAAAGTTTCAATTGCTGCTGCGGATTTTCCACAATCAACGCAATAACCAACGATACCTCCACGTCGTTATCATCATCCGCTTGCTGAAAATGAACTTTATTTGTTGGCCTTAACAGATAAATGGCTGACGACTTAGCATGAATCGCCTCACAATGCGGTATTGCAATGGCGTGCTGCTCAAGCATTATCCCGGTAGGGAATTCTGCTTCTTTGGCAATTAATGCCTGTGGCCAGGTATCATGAACCACACCTTTGGCGAGCATCTCATTACCGATATGGGTTAAAACTTCGCTACGATCGACAAAAGAAATTCCGCTACGAACAAACAGGTTAGTCATATACCGTCCTTATTCCGCACAGCCGTAGCGATAGGCGCGCAAAACATCATAAATTTTATCCATAATCAGCTGATGCGGTATTGCTGATAATTCCCCGGACTGAATGCGTTCAAATTGTTTGGGAAGATACTGACTAATCATGCCCAGTGGGATGTCCACGCCTTCAAGATTCACCATCATCGTTTCGACGCTATTTTTAATCCGACTATGCGGCCAGTAATAACGAATACGATCCGACAGGCTGTAACGAATATCCAGTAATGAATCGTTAAAACCCGTACGATAATATTTTTTCCAGTATTGCGGTTCGTCGAGCATCACTTCTTCAATTACCGCCAGGCAACCGCTGCGATTTTCAGGGGCGATAAGTTCCTGCTCAATTTGTGCCAGTGCAAATATCGCCTCGCGTAAAGCAAAGGTTAATGCGGGACCGACTTTCAATATTGCAAAGTGATCGCGGACTAATTCCCAATAAGCCGTCCGGGTCTGGTAATCGGTAGAATGTGCTTCATAAACCATTCGGGTGTTTTCTATCCATTGCGCCAGCGGCTGCGCTTCCTGCGGCTGATAATGGATAATATTGCTGTGATCAAATTCCACGCCCGGCTGCACCACGATGGCAATCACGCGTGTTAACGCCTCTGTCAGCCCACGGGCAATAAAGGCCTTTTGATGCGTACGTAAAGTATTGGCGGCATCTTCAACATGGGTGATGTGTACTGACTGAATGGCGCTGGCCTCACCGCCCGGAACCGGAACTTCGGTGCCAATGACATAGCTCAGTTGCTCACGCTGGCAATCTGTCGCCACACTTTCCGCAGCAAAGCAAAGCACAGCAGCTCGTTCCGCAACCGTTTCTGGTGCTAACGGTATGGGATCCCCCGCGCAGGACATTGACGCATCAAGATGAATTTTACTGAAGCCGGCACGAACATATTCCTTTACCAGCTCGACGGATTTTTCCATCGCCGCATCCGCATTTTCTTGCTGCCAGCAGTTTGGCCCCAGATGATCGCCGCCGAGAATAATGCGTTCGCGTGCAAACCCAACTTTATCGGCAATCGTAAAAACAAATTCGCGAAAGTCTGCCGGTGTCATTCCGGTATAACCGCCAAATTGATTGACCTGGTTTGACGTTGCTTCAATCAGCACTTTGCGCGTGCTGTTGCGATCAAATGCCAGCGCCGCTTCGATAACCAACGGATGGGCAGAACAGACTGAACATATGCCGATATGTTCACCAGCTTTATGCCGGGCAATTAACGTTTTCATGTTTTTTCCTTGTTAAATGGCAGGTGCGTTATGCCCTGCCCTCGCAGCCACAATCGGCAATCACTTTGCTCACCACATCGCGCATTGCGGATTTAGCCGACTGCAAATAATCCCGGGGATCGGTCGCTTCAGGGTGCTCGGTCAGGTAATTTTTTAACGCCTGCGAGAAGGCATTTTTCAGCTCCGTTGCAACGTTGATTTTGCATATCCCCAGTTTGATGGTTTGCTGAATATCCTTAGTCGATAACCCTGACGCGCCATGCAGCACCAGCGGTAAGTTCACCCACTGGCGAATGTTCTCCAGTCTAGAAAAATCAAGCGCCGGTGCGCTGGCCTACATCCCATGAGCCGTGCCGATGGCGACCGCCAGGGAATCAATTCCGGTTGCCTCGGCAAATTCACGCGCCTGAGCGGGGTTGGTATAAAAAGCATCGGCTTCATTGACTTGCACATCATCTTCCTGGCCGCCAAGTTGCCCCAGCTCCGCTTCGACGCTGACATCAAAGCGATGGCAAAAATCCACCACCTCTTTGACCCGTGAAATATTTTGCGCAAAAGGCAAATGCGAGGCGTCAATCATGACTGAGCGCACGCCAGAACGAACCTTCTGAGCGATATCGTCAAATTTCGTGTGATGGTCGAGATGAATTGCCAGTGGATGGTGATATTGCTTCGCCATCGCGCTGACCAGCGCCAACAGATTTTCTGTACCAGCATGAGTAAATGTGCCAGGCGTTCCGGCGATGATGACCGGCGCATGCAGGTTGGCAGCGGTTTCCACCACCACTTGCATCGTTTCGAGATTGTGAATATTGAATGCCGGAACCGCATAACCGCCGCGCTGTGCGTTGTTCAGCATCTGCTTTGTCGATACCACGTACATTTTCATATCCTGTCGTTTGTTTTCGATTTCAAAATATAATGAAATTATTTGTTTTTAAATATCGAGATAACGATCACAAAAACGACAATATGAAAATTGTTCGAGGAGTGAAAGGCAAAAAAACGGCCTCCCGATAGGGAAGCCGTAGCAAAGTGCGCGTGTTTTTATGCCGGATGCGGTGTAAACATACGTGGCAGTGCTATGTAGGCATGATAAGACGCTTCCGCGTCGCATCAGGCATAGGTTGCCGGATGCAGTGTAAACGCCTTATCCGTCCTACGGGGTGGTGTTGTTCGTATAAGGCGTATCAGGCAATAGTAATTTTGCTATCGAGATAAACGTCCTGCACGGCGTTAATCAGTTTCACGCCGTCAGCCATCGATTTCTTGAACGCCTTACGTCCAAGAATCAGCCCCATTCCGCCAGCACGTTTGTTGATAACCGCAGTACGCACTGCATCACTGAGGTCAGTTTCACCGCCTGCAGCACCGCCGGAGTTTATCAACCCAGCCCGGCCCATATAGCAGTTAGCTAACTGATAACGCACCAGATCAATCGGGTTTTCGCTGGTTAACTTGCTGTACACGCGATCGTCGGTATAACCGTAATTAATCGCTTTATAGCCGCCGTTATTTTCCGCCATTTTTTGTTTGACGATATCTGCGCCGATGGTTGCCGCCAGATGGTTTGCCTGACCGGTCAGGTCGGCGGAAACATGGTAATCAACGCCATCTTTCTTAAAGGCGGAGTTACGCAAATAGGCCCACAGCACGGTCACCATGCCCAGCTCATGCGCACGTTCAAAAGCCGCAGAAATTTCTTCAATCTGGCGACGTGACTCTTCCGAGCCAAAATAGATAGTCGCACCAACCGCCACCGCGCCCATGTTGAAAGCCTGCTCCACGCTGGCATACAGCGTTTGATCGTAGGTATTCGGGTAACTTAGCGTCTCGTTGTGATTAAGTTTGACGAGAAATGGAATGCGATGCGCATAGCGCCGCGATACCGACGCCAACACGCCGTAAGTTGATGCCACACAGTTACAGCCCGCTTCGATCGCCAGTTCAACAATGTTTTTCGGGTCAAAGTAGAGCGGGTTAGCAGCAAATGAAGCTCCGGCAGAGTGCTCAACGCCCTGGTCAACCGGCAGAATAGAAAGATATCCTGTGCCAGCCAGACGCCCGGTGTTGTACAACGTCTGCATATTACGTAACACCGCTGGCGGGCGATTATTGTCAATCATTACGCGGTCTACGTAGTCATGTCCGGGGAGATAAAGCTGGTCAGAAGGAATTGTCATACAACGGTGCTGTAAAAGGTTGTCGGCGTCTTTGCCAAGCAACTGCGCAATATCTGTCATTACTATGCTCCCGTAAATTCCGATTGGATATCGGCTATGGATTGTCCTGGCCCGCCTTTTGCGGGCAATCATAATCCTGGTCGTTACGGGCGAGTTTTTCCATCTTTTGGATGTTTTTTCAGCGTTTTCTGTTGGCTCGATTCATCAGAAAAAATGTTAGCGCGGTCAAGTTTTCACCGTAAAGGTATTTAAAAGGTATTATTAAGTGGTATTGTCATCGCGTACCTTACATTACCTGTCATGAAGGAATTAAAAGATGAAAACAACAGCAAAGCTGTCGTTCATGATGTTTGTTGAATGGTTTATCTGGGGCGCGTGGTTTGTGCCATTGTGGTTGTGGTTAAGTAAAAGCGGTTTTAGTGCCGGAGAAATTGGCTGGTCGTATGCCTGTACCGCCATTGCGGCGATCCTGTCGCCAATTCTGGTTGGCTCCATCACTGACCGCTTTTTCTCGGCGCAAAAAGTGCTGGCGGTATTGATGTTCGCAGGCGCGCTGCTGATGTATTTCGCTGCGCAACAGACCACTTTTGCCGGGTTCTTTCCGTTACTGCTGGCTTACTCTCTAACCTATATGCCGACCATTGCGCTGACTAACAGCATCGCTTTTGCCAACGTGCCGGATGTGGAGCGTGATTTCCCGCGCATTCGTGTGATGGGCACTATCGGCTGGATTGCCTCCGGTCTGGCATGTGGTTTCTTGCCGCAAATACTGGGGTATGCCGATATCTCACCGACTAACATCCCGCTGCTGATTACCGCCGGAAGTTCTGCTCTGCTCGGTGTGTTTGCGTTTTTCCTGCCCGACACGCCACCAAAAAGCACCGGCAAAATGGATATTAAAGTCATGCTCGGCCTGGATGCGCTGATCCTGCTGCGCGATAAAAACTTCCTCGTCTTTTTCTTCTGTTCATTCCTGTTTGCGATGCCACTGGCGTTCTATTACATCTTTGCCAACGGTTATCTGACCGAAGTCGGCATGAAAAATGCCACCGGCTGGATGACGCTCGGCCAGTTCTCTGAAATATTCTTTATGCTGGCATTACCGTTTTTCACTAAACGCTTTGGTATCAAAAAGGTATTATTGCTTGGTCTGGTCACCGCTGCGATCCGCTATGGCTTCTTTATTTACGGTAGTGCGGATGAATATTTCACCTACGCGTTACTGTTCCTCGGTATTTTGCTTCACGGCGTAAGTTACGATTTTTACTACGTTACCGCTTACATCTATGTCGATAAAAAAGCCCCCGTGCATATGCGTACCGCCGCGCAGGGGCTGATCACGCTCTGCTGCCAGGGCTTCGGCAGTTTGCTCGGCTATCGTCTTGGCGGTGTGATGATGGAAAAGATGTTCGCTTATCAGGAACCGGTAAACGGACTGACTTTCAACTGGTCCGGGATGTGGACTTTTGGCGCGGTGATGATTGCCATTATCGCCGTGCTGTTCATGATTTTTTTCCGCGAATCCGACAACGAAATTACGGCTATCAAGGTCGATGATCGCGATATTGCGTTGACACAAGGGGAAGTTAAATGAAAACAGAACGTATTCTCGGTGCTCTTTATGGGCAGGCGTTAGGGGATGCGATGGGGATGCCCTCCGAGCTTTGGCCACGCAGCCGCGTTAAAGCACACTTTGGCTGGATTGACCGTTTTCTGCCTGGACCAAAGGAGAATAACGCGGCCTGTTATTTTAACCGCGCCGAATTCACCGACGATACCTCGATGGCGCTGTGTCTGGCGGATGCGTTGCTGGAACGTAAAGGCAAGATCGATCCGGATCTGATTGGGCGTAATATCCTCGACTGGGCGCTGCGTTTCGACGCCTTCAACAAAAACGTGCTAGGTCCGACCTCGAAGATTGCGCTTAACGCCATTCGCGACGGTAAACCCGTTGCTGAACTGGAAAACAACGGCGTAACCAACGGCGCAGCGATGCGCGTCTCGCCATTAGGTTGTTTGCTTCCGGCGCGCGATGTTGATTCCTTTATTGATGATGTGGCGCTGGCGTCGAGCCCGACCCATAAATCCGATCTGGCAGTTGCAGGTGCGGTAGTCATCGCATGGGCGATTTCTCGTGCTATTGACGGAGAAAGCTGGTCAGCGATTGTTGATTCACTGCCTTCAATTGCGCGACATGCCCAGCAAAAACGCACCACCACGTTCAGCGCCTCACTGGCGGCGCGGCTGGAGATTGCGCTGAAAATTGTGCGCAATGCCGACGGCACCGAATCCGCCAGCGAACAGCTTTACCAGGTCGTTGGCGCAGGTACCAGCACTATTGAGTCCGTTCCGTGCGCCATTGCGCTGGTTGAACTGGCACAAACCGACCCGAACCGTTGCGCCGTCCTCTGCGCTAACCTTGGCGGCGATACAGACACCATCGGTGCTATGGCGACGGCAATCTGCGGCGCGTTGCATGGCATTAACGCTATCGATCCTGCGTTAAAGGCGGAGCTGGATGCGGTAAATCAGCTTGATTTCAACCGCTATGCCACAGCGCTGGCGAAATATCGTCAACAACGGGAGGCGGTATGAGCGGCGCTCGATTACACACGCTGCTGCCTGAATTAACCACGCGTCAGTCGGTGATGGTCGTCGGCGCGGCGGTCATTGACGTGATCGCCGACGCTTATGCCCTCCCCTGGCGTGGGTGCGATATCGAACTGAAACAGCAGAGCGTTAACGTTGGCGGCTGCGCACTGAATATTGCCGTGGCGTTAAAGCGCCTCGGCATCGAAGCGGGTAATGCCTTGCCGCTCGGTCAGGGGGTATGGGCGGAGATTATTCGCAACCGGATGGCGAAAGAGGGGTTAATCAGCCTGATCGATAACGCCGAAGGCGATAACGGCTGGTGTCTGGCGCTGGTTGAGCCGGATGGCGAACGTACTTTTATGTCATTCAGCGGTGTGGAAAATCAGTGGAATCGCCAGTGGCTGGCGCGATTAACCGTTGCGCCTGGCAGCCTGCTCTATTTTTCCGGTTATCAACTGGCCTCGCCCTGCGGCGAATTGTTAGTGGAATGGCTGGAAGAGCTGCAAGACGTGACGCCGTTTATCGATTTTGGCCCACGTATTGGCGATATCCCGGATGCATTACTGGCGCGGATCATGGCCTGTCGACCTTTAGTGTCGCTCAATCGTCAAGAGGCTGAGATTGCCGCCGAACGTTTTGCTTTATCCGCAGAGATAACAACACTTGGCAAGCAATGGCAGGAGAAATTTGCCGCGCCGTTGATCGTTCGTCTCGATAAAGAAGGCGCATGGTATTTCAGCAACGACGCTTCTGGCTGCATTCCGGCATTTCCAACGCAAGTTGTCGACACCATTGGGGCGGGCGACAGTCATGCCGGTGGCGTACTTGCCGGGCTGGCCTCTGGTCTGCCACTGGCGGATGCCGTATTACTGGGCAATGCAGTGGCGTCGTGGGTTGTCGGGCATCGGGGCGGTGATTGTGCGCCAACGCGCGAGGAACTACTCCTCGCACACAAAAACGTATAGATCGCTGCGACAGTGGCTAATGCTGTACTCAATAGGCCGTTGCTGTTGGTCAAGCGCCACTTGCTTGATCACCAGCACCGGTATTTTGCTATCTAACTGAATATGTGACTGAAACTCGGCATTCGGCATCCGGGCGCTAACGCGGGAACGCGTACGTTGTGGGTAAATGTGCTGGCTGCGGAAATAGTCATAAAGTGAAATCCCGATGGCATCAACATCATGAATTAAATGCGCCGGAACCCACGATTCCTCAATCGATACCGCTTCTTCATCGACATAGCGAATACGCTTAAGCAAAAAGACATCACTTCCTGCTTCGACCGCCAGCTGCTGCGCGACTTCTTCGGGACATTTCACGACACGCTTGTTAACCCATAGCGTATCGGGCTTTTTCCCGCGCAATACCACCTGCTGAGAAAAACCTCGCGCTTCTTTCAACGAGTATTCGAAGATGTTGTTGATCTGCGTGCCGTAACCGCGCGAACGCGTCACCACACCCTCTTCTTCCAGCGCCTGCATCGCCTTGCGCACCGTAATGCGCGAAACGCCGGTTAACTGACTTAAATCACGCTCACCGGGCAAAATATTGCCATGCTCCAGCACCCCGCTGCGCACGGCATTTTTTACCGTTTCGGCAAACTTAATATAAAGCGGCGTGTTATCCGCCGCTAAAATACGCTCGTTCAGTTGGGCAATCAGCTGGGTATGCGCTTGTTCCATTTGTCTTTTTCCTGCCGGGGAGTCTGGTGGGAGTATATCACTGCTTCTTATTTAAGGCGTTTCTTTAATCCCATCAACGAATGCCTGCAACTCCTCCACCGTGCCATTAAATACATTAAAATCCACCGGACCATTGATGCCATCTACCTGTCCACGGTCGGAATGCTGCCAGAAGCGCCAGGCCATGCCGTCATTGTCCGGACGACGTTGATAATAGTGAGCCACCCACCACGGATATTCATTGAAATAGCCCGCCAGATTGGTGTGATAAAAAACGGCTCCTGAGTAAATAATCGGCTTTTTTCCCGTACTTTTTTCGACCATTTTTAGCCACTGACTTACTCGTTTGCGTAATTCTTTTGCCGATAATTTTCCCCGTTCTTCTACGTCCAGTACCGCAGGGAAATCGCCTTGTGAGAAATCCACCGTTTGCAGAAATAATCGTGCCTGAACCGGCGCTGCTACCGACGGGGAGAAATAATGATACGCCCCGCGCAGCAGGCCATTTTCGCGGCTTAGTTGCCAGTTACGCGAAAAATACGGGTCCACCAGCTTTTCGCCTTCCGTCGCCTTAATAAAAGCAAACTGTAAGCGGATACCGTTGTCGCGCATTTTTGCCACCCGCTGCCAGTCGATCCGCTCCTGCCAGCGAGAAACATCTATTCCGTGAATGGTGTAACTGGCAGGAATGCGAATAGCGAAAGATTTAACCGGGCGATAACCGTAGAAATGGATGTAGTCTGTAATCTGAACTGCTGTCGAATAGAAAAAATTCACCGTCTGACGCGGATAAATTGCAACGATGGAAATTAGCCCAAGAGCGCATAATAGAGAGGTGAGTTTTTTTCGACTGGTAATTCTTAGCTGCATTGGTTTCATCCCTGAATGTCAGTGCCAAAGGCTGACAATAACCAAAGCAGCTATAGTACGGTGCTCACCACCAGGCGTGGAAGTGGTGAACCGGACCAATACCGTGACCAACTTCCAGCGTGTCGGCCTGGGCTAATGCTGATGAAAGCCAGCTTTTTGCCTCCTGTACGGTGTCAGCCCAGTTTGTATGGCGCGGGCGTAGTGCAGCCAACGCCGCAGAGAGCGTACAACCAGTGCCGTGGGTGTTTTTGGTCATAATGCGCGGTGCGGTAAACCGTTGTTCACCCTCGCGGGTAAACAGCCAGTCCGGGCTTTGCTCATCATCCAGATGACCACCTTTCATTAGCACTGCGCCACAGCCCATCGCCAACAGCGATCGCCCTTGTTCCAGCATTTCCTGTTCGGTGCGCGCGTGTGGCGCGTCGAGCAAGGCGGCAGCTTCGGGCAAGTTTGGCGTTATTAATGAAACCTGTGGCAATAATCGACTGCGCAGCGTAGCAACCGCCGAAGGTGAAAGCAGCGGGTCGCCGCTTTTTGCCAGCATAACGGTGTCGAGTACCACGTTTTGGATCTGATAACGTTGCAACCGTTCTGCCACCGCTTCAACAATATCGGTTTCCGCCAACATACCGATTTTAGTGGTGTCGATTCGCACATCGCTGAACACCGAATCGAGCTGGGCGGCGACAAAATCAGGCTCAATGCGATACACCGACTGTACGCCACGGGTATTTTGCGCCACCAGTGCAGTAATAACTGAGCAACCATAAGCGCCAAGTGCCGAGAAGGTTTTAAGATCGGCCTGAATCCCCGCACCACCACTGGGATCAGTACCGGCAATCGTCAGAGCGTTAATTCGTTTCATGCCTGCACCTCCTGCGTCAATTGCCAGAGCGCATCAAGGAAATGTGGAACAAAACTGCCTGGCCCCTCGCTTCTGGCGACTGCGCGCTCTCCGGCTTGTTTCATCCAGTGACAGGCAGATGCGACATTTTCCAGCGTATCGCCTGGTAACGCACAGCAGGCAGCGACAACCGCCGATAATGCACAGCCAGTTCCTACCACTTTGGTCATTAACGGATCGCCACCGTGAATGCCAACGGCGCGATGGCCATCGGTAACATAATCCACCTCGCCAGTGACCACGACGATTGCGCCAGTTTCCCGTGCCAGTGTTTGTGCAGCGGGTATCGCGTTAGCTGCGGCGTCAGTGGTATCCACTCCCCGTCCACCATTAGCAATGCCAGCTAATGCCATGATTTCCGAAGCATTACCACGTATCGCTGCCGGTTTAAAAGATAAAAGTTCATGACAAAAATGGCGGCGATAATCGAGCGCACCAACCGCTACTGGATCAAGCGTCCAGGGTGTTTGAGAGCTTTTTGCTTGCTCAACGGCAGCACGCATCGCCTGAGCGCGTGGCTGCGTCAGTGTGCCAACGTTAATCAACAAGGCACTGGCGATAGCCGCAAACTGACTGGCCTCTTCGGTTTCGATAACCATCGCTGGCGATGCACCGAGCGCCAGCAAGGTATTGGCGGTAAAGGTTTGCACCACATCATTGGTCATGCAGTGCACAAGAGGGGAATGTTGGTGAAAAAGGTGTAACGCGTGCGCAGATTGCGCTGAACCCAGCAGGTCGACTTGCATAGTTTGCTCCTGCCATAACGTGAAGAAGCAATGACCTGGTGGTCCGTGACTTCCCTACGCTGGCATTATCCAGATCAGGTGATACGGGTATTTCTCAGCCTTCACGTAGAAGGGCACCCCGAGTCATGAAGATTGAATCTCTATACTTTTTGCCAGCTTAGGGGAAGTTGCTTGCTCTTGCAAGCCCGCCCTTCCGGTTATCGCTTCTTCACGCTGTACTCCACCTTGTACCTCAGTTTGTACCCCACCACAGAAACAAAAAAAGGAGCCGTTAAGCTCCTTTGTGACATAACCCAAGATCTCATGGATTCCGAGATTCAGTTTTGCGTTCTGTTTTTCTACGTCGTTCAAAGGTGCGGATTACATCCCAGATAAACAGGAACAGCACATACCAGTAAAGCGCGGTGATCATACGCGAGTGTCCTGGTTCCAGTAGGTTGCTACCGTCCTCAGAGACACCGCCATTTCTTCCGCAGCCTTTTTCTGAGTTAGTCCTTGCGCCTTGTATTCCAGAACCTTCAAACGCGTTTCATGCTGCTTTCCAGCTTTCTTGATTCCAAGGCATTCGATGGTTGAGCCAGGGAAGTAATGGGTTTTGAGGTATTCCGCTGCCGCCATGTCGGGAACGACAAACACGAGAGAGTGGTCGGTATCAGTGTTGCGAATGGATGTTCGACTAAGAAACTGGTAGCACCGTTCAAAATACATTGTCTGGCGCTTCTTCTCCATCACCGTTTCAAAATCCCAACCGATACGTTCGCAATAGTCTGCCCAACGTTTACGATCTTTATCGCCCAGATTTGCACATCCGAGGAACACGGCACAATGAATGCTCTGATAGTTGTTCATCCCGTAGCTGGACATTGAAACGTCAACACCACCCATGCGATCACCAAGCTCAGTGAGTCCAATGGTCTTAAAATCGCAGATAGCTTTGTCGTTGTTGGTTGCAAAGATAAAATCCTTTCCGACGATTTGGCGTATTTCCCTCAAGTGGTTGTTAAAGACATTAGCGAGTTCTGACTGCCCCGCTCTTTTGACATCTTCTGAGAGGACAACCACCATCTTGATAGGCACGTTCTTATGCTTGCGTCTCTCGGGTTCTGGCTGAAGGTGCTCCCCGGCTTCCAGTACTGCGATTTGAGCAACGTTCTCAGCCATCCATACAAACCCACTGCGATCTACACCAGCGCCAAGCACAGTGAAGCTCTTCGCCCACGTTGAGGCCTTCAGTATCGGATTAAAAGTGTACGCAAAGAAGCTGTATGAAGAATCACACTCGGTATGCATCACGCCACCACCGTCGAGGGCCACGTATAGCACTTTCTTAAGATTGTCACTGTTAGCGTGCTTCTCATGGTAATACTTGTACAGATTGTCGTAGTGCTCTTCGCGCAGGTACAGCAGCCCGTTTCGCTCTTCCAGCCATTCCAGGAATGGGAAGTTTTCTGCTGTCCTGTCAGCATGGCGGATCGTCGCTTCTGCTCCAAACCAACCATCAGGTATCTCATCTACCACCACATTGTGTTCTGCCAGTAGAGAGCGCATCTCAGGATTGAACGTAGCGAGGTGGCAGTAGTTGGTGAAACATTCGTGGGTGGTTATCACCACATTTGTCTGGAAGTTATCAGCCAGGGTGCTTTTCAGGTTGAGAGTCGCCCCTTCAACGAAAATGTGATGGTTTGGGATTCTCAAACGATTTAGATCTTGCTTGAACTGATCGGCTAAAGCGTGGGTTGGTACTACGATTAAGAATTTTTCTGGGACAGCTTCGCTCTTGAAGCTCAGGATGTACTCTTTCAGACGGTGGCTCTTTCCTGAGCCGCAAATCGCATTAACAAAGTTTACTACTGGTTTCTTTTCGGTCATTCGGTTCCTCTCGGTTTAGGACTGCTGTTATTAATTCACTCACCAGCGCGGCGGCTGACTTGTCTTCACGGTTGGCACGTTCAACAAGCGCCTTGTGGGTTTCATCAGTGAATCGGATGTTCATTCGGTTGTTCCTCGTTACGTAAAATCTCCTGAAGCTGCTCAATGCGGTAGCTGATCAAGGCCACCCTGAACATCTTGCGTCGTTCGTCGGAGAGATTTTTGTTGTGGGAGTATTGTTGGCAAATCTTGGGAAGGAGCTTTCCGCTACGCAGAGCTTCGAGCACATCAGTTTTCGTTTGGTACATGTACCTCCTTATTATTACGGTTGTTGACTATTTACTATTCATCATACATCAAATCGGTTGCAAAGTCAACAATTTTCTGATGATTTTCAACACCTTAATAAATAAAGCACAATCTGATATTGCATTTAATATTAATAAATGTTAGTTTTGCCAACCTTTTCTTTTACGCTTCCGTTCAAAACAACCGAGGCAACTAAAAAATGAACAATAGCAACTCAACCATGAGGACTTATTGACTACAAAACATACAGGAGGATCGATATGACAGATAACCAGGGACTTTCCCCAACCGAAGTTGAAGCTCTCTTCACAGAGACATTTACCACCCACTCCAACACTCCCCCAACGCAAGTAACGAACACCATCGAACAGATGTTTGATAGTTTTGTTCCGCACATCACCGAAGTAATGCACCGTCAGAAAAGAAGCATTCACCCTAAGATTCTGAAGTTCACCACCGATCACGTACGAGTGTGGAAATACCTGCGTGAGAACGAAGTACAAGAAATGACTCAACCCTTACCAGATGGTAAAGGAGAGGTGATAACAGGTATCGTCTTCGATCTAAGTTGCGCCGCTCGTGACCTGGCTATGCCACAGAAATCACTCAGTACACTTATCGAAAGTTTGGAAAAGGCTGGCTGGATCGGATGTTTCCCTATTGGTAGTGCACTGGGACTCTACCTGATTACGATGTCCCCACCAGATCACATACTCGCAATGTGTACCATCACGCATGCAGCGCCAACCACCCTCACCATGGACATCCTTACGGACACCCGCCGACTCCACTAAGCAGATAAAGCAGCGGAAACCGAGACAAAGTTAGCAATGAGATTTCCGGCTTAGTATGCAAGTAAGCCGATTTTATGGCTGAGCCATTAGCACAAGTAACCTGATACAGAAGGTGCAGAAAAGTCTAAAGTCTCTTTAGAGTTATTTGCATCTTCGGTAAAAGTACAGGCTTACAATGTAACACGGTAGTGTGGAATGGTTGCATAAACTCATGTGTACAAGGGCATCTTGCACAATGGATGTATGGACGAGGTGTACGAGTACATAAAATGGGATCAATAACTGTTTATTATTTAAGCAGTAGTTAGTGGTTTCTTAGGTGTTAATGTTCATAATGTGAGCAACGCGAGCATAGCAGATTACCTTTACAGGAGAATCACGCCTTAACAATCACTTCTGGTGCAAAGGTGCTCTCCTGTAATTGATATCTTTCATGTTCTGCATTACATGCTACTCATGCAGCATACTTTTCATGTTCGCAGTGCTCATCATGAAACAACACTCCACAGAGCTGGAAAAGACCGCCTGATTTTCAACCGACAATTAACCGATAAATGATGATTATCAATAGGTTTAATCTATGTTAATTCTACCTTTATTTACCTGCCAACAACCCTCTTACAGCACGTTAACCCATTCTTGTCGATTCTCATGACACCTGATGCCATACGGGTTTCAGTGAAATTACTGGCAATAAATTTTGATACATTCGTTAAGCAACTCATTCTCAATTGAAAATTTGAAATAAGAGTTTTTTCAAATCTTCCTTCACTCTGAATCCGCAGTATCAAATGTCTTCGCATACGGGCACTTGCCCTTTGTTACGTAGGTGAACAGATAAATGCTGTTCTGGTATGTGCAGAGCGTCTTTCCACTCTCCGTCGTTTCCTGCTGGGGATCGGTCATTGTGATCTGCCCTGCTGCCGACAACGGTGAAAACAGTAGTCCCGATATCACCAATAATGCTTTCTTCATAAGCCTTACTCCAGTTGCTTGTTATCGTCGAATAGCTTAGCGCTCATTATTTACACAATAGTATTGTGCCACTCAAATCGATCGATTTTACTGATCTATAAGATCGATTTTATTAATTAAAGTGGTAAGATAAAGTAATGCGCTAACAGCGCCCTGTCACCAAATCCAACAAGAAAAAGGAAGACCATGAAAAAATTGATTCTCGCAACGCTGCTCGTCCTCCCCTTCGCCTCAAGTGCAACAACTTTCACCTGTAAGGCGATCCAGGAAGGGCAGATCGATTCTGGCAGCCAAAAATCCTCAGTCGAGACTCGTCTTGATGTTCAGGACAAAAGCATGAAAGTGAGCATGGGTGGTAAAACCTGGCGGCTGGGTTTCATTGGAGAGAAAAGTATTGCGAAGATGTACGCTACCCCAGATGGTGGGATTGCCGTCACTTACATCGACAACGGTAGCGATCCTGTTTTCGTTATGCGCCCGACTAACAACGACGGGCAGACCGCTATCTATACGCTTAGTTTGTGTTCTGAGGCTTAAAATTAGGCGTGAGCAATCACGCCATTTCCTTCTTGATGCGGTAAAAAGTGGCACGTGATACTCCAGCCAGTTCCATTACTTTAGCGGGTTTGTGTCCTGCACTGAGTAAGGATTTAACAACCTCCCGTGCCCTTTCATCCTTAGCCTTACCGACATACACACCAGCCTCTTTTGCTTTCTCGATACCTTGTTTTTGACGTGCACGTCGAGTCTCATAATCCTGACGGGCCATAGTAGCCAGCATATCGATCAGCATGTTATTTACTGCTGCCATAATGCCATCCACCACGGGTGATGAATTATCCCCTTTAAGCATGTCCCATGAGGTGGGCAAATCCACCACCACCAGTTTCAGTCCCTTATCCTGAATTGTACGCTTCAAACTTTCCCACTGGACAGCCTCCAGACGACTCAGGCGGTCGATAGACTCCACCAGCAACAAATCCCCAGTGTTAGCCTCATCAAGCAACAGTGATAGCTGAGGACGTTCAAGGGAAGCACCGGAAGCATTCTCGACATATTCCTTCCTGATAGCCCATCCACGTTCCCCTGCAAACTCACGCAACGCCGGGACAGCACGTGTGGAATCTTGTTCTCTGGTAGAGGCTCGTGCATAAATTAGGACGTTCATCATCTGTCTCTTTGAGGTTTGTTTTTAATACTCAAAGTATACATCACAGATGAAACGTTATCAATTCTCTAATATCGACACCCTAATGATACTAAACATCGCGTTGTCAGTGAGGTATACCCAAAAGAGATATTTTCATGGCAATACCCTTGCGGATATTTCGGGGGCTTGACGGTACAAACAGGGGGTGTCAAAAAATCTACGCTAATCACTTTCTCCAATTGCGCTTCTATATGGGTTTCATTGTTAGTGCTATTGTGCATCATCGTTGTTCAAGTGTAACTTCAGGTAACCCCCTAAAAAAATGAATATCAAATGATGAAACGCCTTGTCAGAAATCCTGGTAAGTTCGAAGCACTCGAAGCATACACAGCATTCAGCCGTGAACATGGTTATAAACTGGAATCACCGGAAGACACTGAAAGATTCCTTGCTCAGTTTGGTGAATCGCTCAAGGCATCACAGGATAACCAGACACTACTTCATGGTAAGCGCATGGAGGCTTGCTTTGGTCAGGTTGCAGCTGGTTTGGGTGGCTGTAGGATGGTTAAAACTGAAGATACTGGTGACGTGATTTCTGATGACACTGATATGTTACTGCCCGATTACAGACTGGTATTGAAGGATGGCAGACAAATATTCGTTGAGGTCAAGAACAGCAGTCTGCCCAATGCATCATCAAAATACATGCTGAGAAAGGATTACGTTTCAAAACTGCAACGTTACAGCGAGATTAACGGCGTCCCTTTGTATTTTGCAATCTATTACCGCTGCCTGAGAATATGGACGCTGTTACCTATAAGTTCATTCATTGAACGGGAACGAAAATACGAAACGACACCTGTTCACTCCCTGGCAAACAGTGAAATGGCGATGCTCGGTGATTTGATGGTTGGAACAAAACCACCTCTCATATTCGAGCTGGTAGCCGATAAAACTAAAGATGCTTCCGTTGAAGGCAATCAGGCAAGATTCATCATTGGCGATGTGAAAATGTACTGTGGTGAGACAGAGATTGAAGACCGTCAAGAGAAGGATATTGCATTTTACTTACTGAGGTTCGGCAGATGGGATTGTGATGAACCAGAAGGTGTGATGGATGAAAACGGGAAACTTCATAGTGTTCGTTATACATTCAACCCTGAATCTCAGGATGAGGATGTCAAAAGAAATGGCTTTGCAATATTCGGTAACTTGAGTTCGATGATAACCGAAGCATACAACGAGCACACGGTGTACGAGCAGCAGGTAACAGCTATCACGCCAAAAGCTGACCCTAGTGTGTTTTCTGTCCAGATTCCAAGAGATTACAGAGGTAAAGTGCTTGGATTACATCGTTTTAGTATGCAAGCAAACCCTGACTTCAAAGAAGAATACGCTGATGGGACTATGTACAAACTGACGGCAGATAAACCATGACATTTACTGATTGGCTAATACTGAACCAGCATACAGGCGAAATTGCACGGGCTATTGAGTCACTAAGACCAACCACTGATTACGTAAAAGATTACGTATTTCCTGTTACAATGGCCTTTGCCTCTGCTTTTCTTGGTGGTCTTTCGGCGGTCTACATCAACAAGAAACTTGAGCTGCAAAAGATTGCCAGAGATAACCTTGTTACATCCATTCAGGCCGTAGCTCTTGCTCAAGACTGCCTAAGCAATCTGGTATCAATCAAAACAAACTATCTCAGCATAGATAGTGATGTACCACTTATCAGGGCTTCACAGTTTACAACGATTATCACCAAGTTTGACGATGTAACATTCAACACCAATAGCTTATATTTTATTCGGCAGATACCGACAGCAAATAAAAAGTTTTTTGAATCTCTTTCATGGAAAATAAAACATCGCATTTTCCGTATAAAAATAAAAACACCCTCAACTGAAGAGTTGCGCGGGACATGGAGAAATAGTGTCAGAGTTGGTGCTATGTTTGGGAACTACAATCAAGTTATGGGATTGCTACGATACAGAAACGAATTGAATGAACAAGTTAAAGACAAGATTGCGATTTTCAGTGACGCTCTACCACTTGAGCATGTTCAGTCAACGCTTGGTAAAAAACTGTGTGGCGGGTTTGTCGATATTACCGAATCCTCCATCTCCCTGGTAGACCATGTAATGGTAGAGCTTCGTCATTTTCTGGAAGAGTTTCCTGCAATCGCAGAGAGTAATATTGAGTTAAGCAGAGTAAGGGAATGGGGAGGCGTACCAACCTATGTGAATACACAAGAGGCATTTTTGAAGTGTATGGAACCGATTATGAAACCAGACTTTAAAAAGTTCCTTGCTTACACAGGGATGTCTGAGCAGGAAGCGCGGGACAAGTATACGTTCAAATCATGGTTTGACTAATAGATAAGCGCAATCCCACGCTCTTCTTTCATAAAGATTAAAATTATAGCAACACTGGTCTTATATTAAAAAAATGAAACCAAACTTAGAGCTTTTTAAATAAATTATCATAGTGTATACTGTTCAAGTAACACATTGGGATTATTTGAATGAACAGTAAAGAAAAAATGCTTGAGTCAGCTATAAAAGCATTAGTTATTAAAGATATTTTTCTAAAAGAAAATAACGCAACAGCCATTTCTAATGATTTTGTAATCGATGAATTCAGTGTCGCTAATTTCAGCAGGCGAGTAGATTTAATTCATTCAAAAAACGATAAAATTTTCGCATACGAAATAAAAAGTGAATTCGACTCACTCAGCCGACTAAAGGGGCAAGTTGATGAATACCTAACACATTTTGATAAAGTAACGGTTGTCGCTGCTCCACGTCATATCGATAAAGTCCTTTTATTAACACCGAAACACGTTGCTGTTTGGGAAGTAGCTGGTAGTAAGTTAAAAATGGTTAGGAGAGGGAAAATATTACCAATAACCGATAAAATGAAATTTATCCGAATGATGACACTCATTGAATTATTGAGTTTAGCAAAGAAATCAAATATTGAGATCAAAGATAAAAAAAGAAAAATAGTAGAGTTATCCCTGCTTTCCATTCCGACAAAATACTTAAGAGAAGAAGCAATTAACAATTTAAAAAAAAGGTACAGTAAAAGAGAAGTAAATTATTACGATGCATATAATTATAATAATTATGGTCAAAGCGGTAAGGCAGAACCTCGAAAAAAAATATTACAAACAAGAAATATAGACTCGCTTATACACGCAATAGAAAAATTATAAACTCAACTCAAAAGCGATATCACTTTGATGAAGTAATATCGCTATAAATTAATCAACCCAATCTTCTTCCGTATTCAATGATTTTAACACGTCGAAATAATGTAGCTGTTGGTAAAGATGTAAATTTATACGGACGGCAGTAGCCCTATTAGCAGAAGTGATTCCATATTGATCACCCAAACTTGTCTTTTCGATCATCTGAGTACCCCATAATCTCAGCTCTGCGTCCCAGTATTCTGAGTTCATTACTTCGATAGCCGCCTCTTGATAAAGAACCTCTTTTTCAATGGTATCATCCAATTCCTTACGAATGAATCGCCATTCATTTTTTAATGGATAATCAATGCGAGGTGGTGGTGTCCCGCTTCCGCCATCATTGCCTGAAGCTCGGGTACTACCACGGTCTGAGTAAATAAACTTTACACCCTGACAATCTGCAACAACTTTATTATAAATTTGGCGCTCAAAAATTGGAATTTCTCCACGATAGGAACCTGCAAAAGAATAAGGAAAAGAAGTTCCAGATACGCAGAAATAGGCCTCTGGCATCAAAGCATTTAATTGCTTAACTAAATTTGAGTTTTTATAATACTCAATCAAATTGAATCTATTAACATCACCATAATCTAATACGATCAATATTCCTTGCGGAAATTTTCTTTCAGATAGTTTCTTAACAACGAAAGAAAAGTCTCCAAGCTCAATGGAATGAGCGCCTGACAACTCGAATCTTACAACTATTGTTTTATTAATGTTTGAAAAGTTAGACAATTGCAAATCTAATGCAGATAAGTCATTGAGCTGGAGAGTTGGGATTATGTTCTCGTTCGTTGAAATAAAATTAACCCAATTCTCATATCCATTATTCGACTCCGCAAGGCTGACAATCTCCGCAGAAACGCCATCATCCCCATCTGCGAGTCTTTGCTTAGCCATCAAAAGATGCTCTTTATCGATATCGGCTATCCAATAATTTTTTCCTATCGCTTTTTCAATACGTTCTGTAGATTTTATGAATGACTTTGAATTCGCCCATTTTTTCAACGAAATTAACGGAAGCATTAAACGTTTGTCTTTAGCTGGTAATTCTTCCAACGCAGCCATTTCCGCTGGTTTCAACGAGAGAATCGGTATATAAGAGTAGTTACTTATCAACATGTTAGTCCCTTATCCATTCACACCCAGTCTATATTTCAGCGCTATTGTTGATACGTCGAGATCTTTAGCAATTGCTTCATATAATACTGCATCTTTCTTACCCTTGAAATGACGTGCGTAGCATTCATCCACCTGATGCATAGGCATGATTATATCTGCGGCAAGACGATTGGCCTCTGCCTCAATCTGACTTGACTGCGATGAGCGGTACAACACATCATCTGTAATACCATCACGGAGAAGATGCCTATGCAGCAGAAAATGCGCTATTTCATGGGCCAAAGTATAACGCCGTCTTGCCTGCATATCATGCTGATTCACTCGAATGGTGACTACTCCATCACAGTCCTTAATTTCTCCAGAAATATTAGCAGGCAAGGTGGCTAACTTAACAACCAGACCAAGCTCCTTTGCAAGCGCACCCAATTTAACTGGATACTGAGAGTGATACTTAATTATCACTTCCTTCTTTTCAATTGGCAATCGTTCCCATTCTTGTGAATGATTCATTATTCACCTTCCTCTTTATCCAACTCAGGATATTTATCAAATCCACTGTCTTTTAATTCGGGTTTTCTTCGAAGGAAAATCATATCAACTGCACTTTCAAGATGCTTCGCTAAAGCCCCCTCATCGATTAGACGAACCAATTCTTGTTTCGCAACTGCATCTATCTGAATAACGGTTTCTTGCTTAGCAACTTCAGTTGATGTTTTTTTCACACTGAGTTCTATACTTTTCCTGAAGTTTCTATAACCAATAATAGATATCAATGCTAATATAACGCTCATAACTGTAATAATTATACCGACACATGCAAGTAAAATACTCGTCCATCCTGAATAATCAACTTTCGCATCTCCTTTAACTCCATTAACCTCATTGATTAGTTTTTCTTGGTTTGCTACAAGGAGTTCGATTGCCTGACTATTTTTATTGATCAGTGAGTAGAGTTCCTGTTTTTCGCTCTCAGCCAAACTCAGTTGTTGGTTTTCAATCCGGTTTACGTCTTGATAACCTTTCGCTGGCAGCTCTTTACTTGTATCTCCAAGCGTTTTCACAGCTTGTGTAATCTATTCCCCGTAAGCAAACGAGGAAAAAAGCACAACGACTAAAGTAAAAATTTTTAACATAGAATCATCCTTAAAATCCCTTTGCTAAACATAGCATTATCCATAAGAACAATCTAATTTTTGAGCGCTGAATGACATCAGTTACAAGTTAGTGGAATAAAAATTTACTTTATATAAACAAACCGCATATACAACATCCATATTAAGGGCACGGAAAACATTAAATAATAAATAAAATCAATAACTTGTAAAAATAGCGCTGAAGATTTTATTCCCAATCTATGCCATCAACAACATAACTGACTGTGGATAATGGAAATGTATGCAAATAACGCTTAGTAATACCAGCGCTCTTCTCATGACCAACAATCTGCTGAAGATGAAGAATGTTAGTGACCCAGCCAGCCATCGCAGCAGAGCAGACCGAGTGACGAATAGAATGCAACAACCGCCGCTGTCCATAATCGTCCAGATAAGGAATACCCAACTGATCTCGAACATCAGCAAAGACTTTACCGATCTTAGTCATGTTTGTACCTGCCACTTCTGAGAAAATCCGCTCTTTCCATTGGCGATCAACGTATTCCATGAAACCCCATTCGATTAACTTAGGGTGGATGACTACCTGCCTTGTAGCGTTCTCTGTTTTCCCCTGCCCGCCTTCAGCAATCAGGAAATAGTAACGCTTGCTATCTTCATCGAATTTAATCTGTGACTTCTCCAGCTTTCCTATCTCGCCTCTTCTCGCTCCCGTATATGCCAATAACAAAGTGATCCATTTTTGCCAGTTGTCAGGCTGCTTAAGCGCCCATCCTACAAATTTTTTCATCTCCGCTGTACTGTATGCACCAAATCTTGCTTTTGATGGTGCAGCCACTACGCCATCAGTTGGCGACTTAGATAAAATGTCTTTGCTTTCCGTGAGGAAGGTTTTGAAGAGTGATTTATACAGCTTGAGATGCTTATGGATGGCCTCAACGCCTACCAGTTGATCCGGTGGAACATCATCGCACTCAATCAGTTGCCGAATCGACATTGAGCGGTAAGGCTGAACAACGCGCTTAGGGAGATTTTCAACCACTTCCATCACCTGCTTAATGTCCTGCTTGGTGATCACCGTTACATCAGTTCCCACTCCCAAGACCGTAAGCAATACTTCCATGTAACGATCATTCGCCATTGAAATCGATTTCGTCCAGTTGCGTCCCTTTTCGTCTTTGTACATCGACCACGCACCCGAAAGGGTTAGCACTTTTTCCGGTTCGGTTGGCGGTTGAGATTCTACGATTTCAACAGGAGGAGCTATCTGCTGGTGGAGCAAAAGTGGATTTCTCGTAGCCTTACGTTCTGACGCAATCAGATTAGACAAAAATGATTCGAACACGAGAATCGGCGTAGCTAATGATTTAACAAAAGAAATATGTGGAGTAACGCCAATCATCAAAGCAGATGCTTCACGATAGCTGTCAGTGAGGAGGGATTTCTTATATATCCTGCCATTGGAAAGCCTGATTTGCAGGTAGTAGTTGCCGTTTCGCTGAAACGTGTATGGAAGAGTTTTGTACCCCATGAATACACCCTTTTTGTACCTCAAGTGCATTACGCACCGACAAAAAGAGAGTCAATCTCATGATAAGTAGGCCGAATTTCGGCCCCCTACGCTGGCATTATCCAGATCAGGTGATACGGGTATTTCTCAGCCTTCACGCAGAAGGGCACCCCGAGTCGTTTGGTTGCGATGATAAATCGCAGAGGAGGATGGTAATGTCCAGCGCACGCGTTGTAAACGAGGAAAAACGGCAGTTTTACAATCGCGTTAATAAATTATTTGATATATGAATCCAGCACCTTCAGAACGACATCCAGATCTTCTTCACGTTTTAGCTCATCCCCCTGGTGAACGATGTGTTCCGTCAGATGACCTTTAATCACTTCCCGCATCAGACCGTTTACCGCGCCACGGATAGCAGCAATCTGTTGTAAAACTGCAGCGCATTCGTGCGGCTCGTCGAGCATTTTCTTGAGCGCCACGACCTGGCCCTGAATCTTACTGGCACGCGCTTTCAGTTTCTGTTTATCACGGATTGTATGAGACATGGCAACACCTGGTTAACAAGAATATGAAAAATCATAGCACTATTAATCTACTGGGGGGTAGTATCAGGTACTGGGGGGGAGTAGAATCAGATTGCCGAATTAATACTAAGAATTATTATCATGACCGAATTTACAACTCTTCTTCAGCAAGGAAACGCCTGGTTCTTCATCCCCAGCGCCATCTTACTTGGTGCGCTTCATGGCCTGGAACCAGGGCACTCAAAAACGATGATGGCGGCGTTTATCATCGCCATCAAAGGCACCATTAAACAGGCGGTGATGCTCGGACTGGCAGCAACCATTTCGCATACCGCGGTGGTCTGGTTGATTGCCTTTGGCGGGATGGTGATCAGTAAGCGCTTTACTGCTCAATCAGCAGAACCGTGGCTCCAGCTGATTTCCGCAGTGATCATTATTAGCACCGCGTTCTGGATGTTCTGGCGTACCTGGCGCGGCGAACGCAACTGGCTGGAGAATATGCACGGGCATGATTATGAGCATCATCATCACGATCACGAAGATCACCACGACCATGGACATCATCACCATCACGAACATGGCGAGTATCAGGATGCCCATGCACGAGCCCATGCCAATGATATTAAACGACGCTTTGATGGTAGAGAGGTCACCAACTGGCAAATTTTGTTATTTGGCTTAACAGGTGGTCTTATCCCCTGTCCGGCAGCAATTACCGTGCTGTTGATTTGCATTCAGTTGAAAGCCCTGACACTGGGCGCAACACTGGTCGTCAGTTTCAGCATTGGCCTGGCGTTAACGCTGGTCACCGTAGGCGTTGGCGCAGCAATCAGCGTTCAGCAGGTCGCAAAACGCTGGAGCGGATTTAACACTCTCGCTAAACGCGCCCCCTATTTTTCCAGTCTGTTGATTGGCTTAGTTGGTGTGTATATGGGCGTACATGGCTTCATGGGCATAATGCGATAACTCAATCCTTTAGGCTTGCATGTTATCTTCAGCCCAGGATGATTCTTAAATCAGCTATTTCCGCTGACTCTCTGCTCGCTAAGGATGCTTTTAGGGCATCCTTTCATTTACACTTTTTACGAAATCATGGGATCACTAACAAAATATCGCTTGTCAGTTATATTGTATGGCAGGAAAGATATGCGACTGATATTACAGATCCCCAAAGTGGAGAGTTTATGACCATTAAAAATAAGATGTTGCTGGGTGTGCTTTTGCTGGTTACCAGTGCCGCCTGGGCCGCACCAGCCACCGCGGGTTCGACCAATACCTCGGGAATTTCTAAGTATGAGTTAAGTAGTTTCATTGCTGACTTTAAGCATTTCAAACCAGGTGATACCGTCCCAGAGATGTACCGCACCGATGAGTACAACATTAAGCAGTGGCAGTTACGTAACCTGCCCGCGCCTGATGCCGGGACGCACTGGACCTATATGGGTGGCGCGTACGTGTTGATCAGCGACACCGACGGTAAAATCATTAAAGCCTACGACGGTGAGATTTTTTATCATCGCTAAAAAAATCCCCCTCATCATGAGGGGGAAATGCAGACACCTTGTTATTTTTTATTATTAGCCACTTGCTCGTCTTGCTTGTTATTAGTCGTATTTCACGTTGATTAATGCGGTTGCCTCCAGTGCGCCAGATTTAACTTTGTTTGTATCGTAGACGTAGTAACTGGCTGTTATCGGAATTGAAACCGTTGTATCTGTAAGTTTTGACTTTGCCGCAATTTCTTTTAAATTTGTGTATCCTTTGCTGTTATCAGTGATATTTAAAAGTGTGACTGGCGAACCATTACTTTCAAGAATAAATCCTACGCCATTATCTTCCGCACCTTTCAGTATTGTGTTGCTGTTGGTTAACAAGTCAGAACTTGATAAATACACCTGCATTTTCCGTGATGTTTGATTTTGTTGACCTAATAAATTTTTACAACGCAGAATAATATCCCCTTTTTTACTATTTATTGTTGCTTTGTTACCTGTGGCTGGTAATTGTGAAACGGGAATACTGTCTAAAGTAATTAATAAATCGTCCGGTTTGCAGGTTGTGGTTATCGGGTTGTATGACAATGTCAGATTAAAGGAATAGACACCTGCATTTTGTGCCAATGCATTTCTGTAGCTATTTACACATGCATCCCATGACTTGCCACCTAATAAACACAGTAGAAATTGTACTGCGGCACTCCCGCGTGTCGATGATGAAGCACTGGATAATGTCGCAACTCCATTAATCATCACTGAACCGCCGCCCCCCCGCAGAAACATTCACTTTTGCATTACTGGCCGCAGGTGTCACCGTTACCGAATAACCACTGGTGAAACTGGTCTGATTATTTGACAACGTGATGTTGTTTTTATTGGTCCATTCAAAATGTAAATTCAATTTAATGGTATCGTTATAAAGTCCAACAATAATATCCGACGGGCTCATAGGGGTGATAGTATTTGTACTCACGCATGACGAATCATTAAAATTATGCTCATAGGTCGCCATTTGTGTTTGAGTAAGTGCAAAATCCCCCTGAACAACCAAATTGTGCTGAACAGATAACTCACTATAACATGCCGCATAGCTCACAGGCATAACCATCATCATTAATATAAATAGCATTATGCGAATTTCCATAGAACCACCTGACTATTACTGGCAAATATAATTTCTACTTTCATCAATCTCTTTACCGAAGGTGATTGTGCATGAAAGTCCTTGTTGCTTATCAATTGCCACATTAACCGATGGCGGTACTTCATTGGTGCGAATAAATAACTGGCTTCCCTGACCGACAACGCCAATATTATGACCATGGATATCATTGACTTCATAACCAAACATTAATGGTTGACCATCCGCTCTTAACGCTTTAATAAACCAGGGCTTGCGCTGATCGGTATCAAAATTAACCAGTACAACCGCGCCGCGATAAGGGGCGGCAATTTTCCGGTTGCCACGTAATTCTGCTTCGCTATCGCTTTGCGACACATCCAGCATCAGGTGATTTTCCCGATAAGGTGTCATTCCGTCGTATATCACCACTCCATTACGGTTTGTTGTGCGATATTTTTGCCCATTGACATAAGCATCTTTAATTCCTGGCGCATTCATCACAGCAAACGTTTCGGAAAGACGGTTCGCCAGATTAACGCCACCCGACCAGGCGACAATGCCCCCTGAAACACTGGCTCCAGCCTGTCGATAAGTACTCGACTGACTATAACTGCCATTCACTGTCGCAACCGGCGCGTTCCAGGTCAAATTCGCCCCAGCTGTCGTTTCATTTCCCTGATGCTGATAACTCAGGTTGACCCCATAGTTAAACTGATCCCGGCTTCCAACGGTTCCTGATAATCCCGTATTATTTGAGGCAAACCCCTGATCATCAAACGTCGTTGAGTTAGACATATATATTTGCCGACGAGGCGTCGTAACGTCATCACCCCAATCAAAGGGAATCGATATAAAAATATTAAAACGTTTCTCTTCATGATGATTCTCGTCATACGCCTGGCTTGCCGCGAGGGTATAGCTTATCCGCCGCCAGTTATTGGAATAACTCAACTGATAATCCTTACTGCTGCCGCTACACCCCCAGTAATCTCGCCATAACGTACTTAAGGACACAGACCCCCAGCCTTCTGGCAATGACTGGCTCATATTGGCAGAAAAGCTATTTTTACGGCCAAAATCGTTCTGGTAATAATCGGCAATGTCATAGATATCGTTTTCATCACGGCGATAATTATCTTTATTGTTTGCCCAAACGTGATCATTAAATGTCCGGTAATCACGCGATGAATAACGCCAGGCCGCAAGACCAAAACGCGTCGACGTTTGGCTCACAAATTTGTTGTAGGCAATTTGATAACTTTGCCCGTCAAACACATCGCCGTTGTCTTGTTTACTATGCGACTTCGTGGCATCGACGGAAATGGCACCAATGCGTGTATTCCAGCCAGTCCCCAAAGTAAACGCGTAATAATTATTCGCGACCATCGAGCCACCATACAGCGTCAATAAATTATTAAAACCATACTGATAACCCGCCTGGACAAAATCACTTTGTTTGCTCGCCCCTTCAATATGGCTACGACCCGCCGCAAAATCATAATTCGACACGCCGGGTTGCAGCATATTTGGCACCGCTGCATAAGGCACCAGATAGGTGGTTACCGAGCCGTCCGCCTCTTTCACGCTGACATCAAGATCTGCTCCACCACCGGCCAACTGCAAATCTGTAATCGCAAACGGGCCAGGAGGAACCTCTTTCTGATAAACCACAAAACCATTCTGTTCAATAGTTACCAGCGCGTTACTCTGAGCAATCCCCTGCACCCGTGGCGTAAAATTTTGTTTCGAGTTAGGCAACATCTGCATATCACGAAACAACCGCACACCGCTGAAGCGAACAGAATCAAAAATATCGCTTGATGTGTACATATCACCCACGCGAAGCGTGCCGAGAAGTTGGGCAAATCCACGTTCCAGATACAGGGTATTGCTTTTCCACACCCCTGGATTGTTATTTGTTTTACTGAAACTGGCATCAGAATGCAGTTGCCACTCCAGTAAATTTAACCCGCTGTTAAAACGTACATATGTACTCTTGTTGTTACCCGACGCTTTATAGTCGCTGTAATACTGACTCACATAATAAGAGGTATAAAACGCATTAATACCCCGCTCCCAGTTTTCCGGTGGAACATAGCCACTTTCCAGTTCTTCCACCCAAGCCTGCGGGACACTGAAATCGAGACGAAAAACCCCGATATCCCAGCTATAGCTCCCACCCTGAACAAGTTGCTCAAATGTTAAACATTGCTTACCGCTGGCGAAGTTATCGCTATTAATGCCTAACCGCTTGATAACTTCTCTTGATAAACATGTTTCTTGCGGGTTGTCTTTAACAATAATCTCATATTTCCCGCGCCATTGCTTATTGACATAAATATCGATGTCATACTGCCCCGGTAAGGGTTGATTATCATCAAGACGAATATTTGCAACCTGCTGGTCTTTCATTCCACCTATCATAAAATGGGTATCAAAGGTTTCTTCAGCTGCATAAGCTTCAATGCCGAGCAATAACGCTACGATTGCTGATGCAAGTGGGGTCATTCTCAACATAGGCAGCTCCTGCAATTAAATTTTGTCACTAATATAGTTGCCGTGGTCATCGATAATGGTCAGATACCAGTTATTTGCATTATTACTTTTGACATTAACACTCTGACTTTCTAAGGGGGCAATCATTATAGTTTCATAATTGACTTTGACATTATTAGCTTTGACATCCGAAATCGTCACCCAATTAGCTGAGTCATTTTTTATCACCAATCCATTGCCACTGCGATTTACCAGTAACTTTTTAAAGGTCGCTTTATTTACCGGAGCAATACCCGCCGGCCGGTAAAACAATTTGATTCTGTTTTGCATCGCAAACTTCAGTGCATTCTTACCTTCTTGTTCTGGACTATTTGGTGGAATATCCAGAACATTCAGATAAAAAATGCTTTCTTTATTAGTGGGCAGTTTATTCGGCATAATTTTGATTTTTACTTGCTGCCCGGAATTTGCCCCTATTTTTGCCACTGGTGGCGTTAACATGAAAGGAACCTGAATTTTTTCTGGTGGTAATGACGTATCGCCATCATCAATCCACGCCTGCAGCAGCGAAGAACGGTTTCCCTGGTTCATCAACTGCACCATCACTTCTTTATTTTCTGCCGGGTAAATAATGCGCGTCCCGTAGATAACAATTCCGGCATGTGCAGGAAGGACCATAGAAAAAATGAGTAAAGATAATAATCCTTTCATTTTAATGCCTCTTAAATTAAAAGGCCGCCATGGGATAGCGGCCATGTTTATTACCTGGAGAAACTTACAATTTTATTTATTAATCCTGTGCCACACGCATAACCAGAGAAGATAACACATCACCTGATTGCACTGAGTTATCTGTCAGTTTCAGGTATTTTGCTTTAAACGGAATAGCATATTGACCTTCCGCTGTTTTATAACTCTCAATGTTAAAAGGTGCAGAAACATCCAGGACATCGCTGTTATCACCTAAATAGAGATAGTAACCCACGGTATCGTTGCTACTGGCTATCGCCTTATCGTTACCGGTTATTTTATCGTTGGTAATCAACGAGAGTTTTACACCAGCAACTTCTTTCGGGCAGCTAATTTTTAACATTCTGCTGGTTACACCGACTGCATCATCATAGGTAGAATATTTAGCTTTACCTTCAAAGACAGTGGTTGGTACAGTCGGCATATTAATACTTACTGAATCACCACCCGCTTCGAATTTACACGGAGATTCTGCAATATTCCCCTTAATAGTTAATGTTCCGGTATCAACGTCTGCAGCAAATACTCCAGCGCTCATAAAAAAAGAAGAAAAGACAGCGGCAGCAATAATTGAACGTTTCATAATATGTTCCTTAATAAAATTTTTTTTGGTTGTTAAGAGTCTGTATCTCTTGGAAACAAATTTCTCACATCAAAAAAGTTGCCGCAATGTAAACACATTGTTTTATTGATTTAAAACTAATTAACCATTGCAATATAAATACAACAAATATTTAAGAGTATTAACTATTTATCGCATCTATCAATTAATGTAGATTTATGTAAATGGTATTGTTGATATCAATAAAAAAGCCGAAATCATTTATATAAATGATTTCGGCTTTCTAAATGCAATTAAAATCAGGTTGCCAAATTAATCGTAGCGATTTAACACGATTCGACGTTTGCTATCGCTACCTGCAACAACCACTTCTGTCGTTACACCTTTGACGGGCGAAGAAAACAGATGACGGGTGTCAACATTATACGTTAACTGACCACAATGCTGTTGAGGTTGACCATTAACCATAGCCATACTGCATGTTGGGGGACTGATCCTGCCATTAATCGCTAATGTGGCAGTCTCTGAAGAGAATGCGGGAGAAGCCAATCCATAGGCAAGAAAAATAATTCCTGACAGCCAATACTTATTCATTGAACGTTATCCCTGTAGTAAAGGTTATGCCTGGATAGAATGAGTGCATGACAAACTATAGCTGTACATCCACTACACAGCCACGAAGGATGATAATGAAGCATTGCCTGTATGATCAATCGACTTTGTAGAGTTTCGGACGAAGGTCCGCAGAATATTCGCAGTATTAAATAAGTGTTCATTAATGCGGCAAAAACTAATACACCGCATCAATGTAACATCTCTGCGGTGTATGAAGAATAACCAGAATGGTTAATAGGCGTTAGACCGCGCGGAAGGAAATCTCGCCTGGAATGACTTCACCCTGCCAGTAGAGCTGAGCTGCAACGCGGTCAGCCAGCTGGCGGTAGATAGCGGTAAATTCGCTCTCCGGACGGCTGATAACCGTTGGCGTGCCTTTATCGAGATCCTCACGTAAGGAGATGTGTAACGGCATCTGCCCCAGCAGCTGTGTGTGGTATTTTTCAGCCAGTTTCTCTGCACCACCGGTACCGAAAATCGGTTCATGGTGACCACAGTTACTGCAAATATGCACACTCATGTTCTCGACAATACCAAGCACCGGAACCTCGACTTTCTCGAACATCACAATGCCTTTTTTCGCATCGATCAACGCGATGTCCTGCGGGGTGGTGACCACGACTGCACCAGTTACTGGAATGTTTTGCGCCAGCGTCAATTGAATGTCACCGGTGCCTGGCGGCATATCAAGCACCAGATAGTCGAGATCCGGCCACAAGGTTTCCTGCAACATCTGCATTAACGCCTTGCTCGCCATCGGTCCACGCCACACCATCGCATTGTCGTCAGTGACCAGATAACCAATTGAATTGGTTGCCAGGCCATGAGACATAATCGGTGCCATATGGGTACCGTCCGGCGAAGTTGGACGCTGATTTTCTGCGCCCAGCATGGTGGGAATTGATGGGCCGTAGATATCGGCGTCCAGAATGCCGACTTTCGCCCCTTCCGCCGCCAGTGCCAGCGCCAGGTTTACCGCCGTGGAGGATTTACCCACGCCGCCTTTACCGGAACTGACCGCAATGATGTTCTTCACACCATTAATACCCGGCTGATTCTTCACGCGTTTTAAGGTGGCGATATTGTGCGACAGTTTCCAGTCGATAGCTTTCGCCCCGGTGATACGCAGCAGTTCGGCGCTACATTGCTCTTTTAACTCTTCAAACGCGCTATGCCAGACGAATGGCATAACCAGTTCCACATGCAACGTGTCGTCCATCCAGGCGACATGGTGCAACGCTTTCAGCGTGGTGAGGTTATGCTTCAGGGTTGGGTGCTGAAAATTGGCCAGTGTCCCGGCGACCATTGCGCGCAAGGCTTCTGGTGATTTGGCCTGGGATTGTTCGTTCATCCCGACTCCTTTTTTGTATAGATAAACCATCAGCTGATAGTTTACCTGAAGAATATAGAGAAGTACTTACTTAACATTTTCCCATTTGGTACTATCTAACCCCTTTTCACTATTAAGAAGTAATGCCTACTATGACTCAAGTCGCGAAGAAAATTCTGGTGACGTGCGCACTGCCGTACGCTAACGGCTCAATCCACCTCGGCCATATGCTGGAGCACATCCAGGCTGATGTCTGGGTCCGTTACCAGCGAATGCGCGGCCACGAGGTCAACTTCATCTGCGCCGACGATGCCCACGGTACACCGATCATGCTGAAAGCTCAGCAGCTTGGTATCACCCCGGAGCAGATGATTGGCGAAATGAGTCAGGAGCATCAGACTGATTTCGCAGGCTTTAACATCAGCTATGACAACTATCACTCGACGCACAGCGAAGAGAACCGCCAGTTGTCAGAACTTATCTACTCTCGCCTGAAAGAGAACGGTTTTATTAAAAACCGCACCATCTCTCAGCTGTACGATCCGGAAAAAGGCATGTTCCTGCCGGACCGTTTTGTGAAAGGCACCTGCCCGAAATGTAAATCCCCAGATCAATACGGCGATAACTGCGAAGTCTGCGGCGCGACCTACAGCCCGACTGAATTGATCGAGCCGAAATCGGTGGTTTCTGGCGCTACGCCGGTAATGCGTGATTCTGAACACTTCTTCTTTGATCTGCCCTCTTTCAGCGAAATGTTGCAGGCATGGACCCGCAGCGGTGCGTTGCAGGAGCAGGTGGCAAATAAAATGCAGGAGTGGTTTGAATCCGGCCTGCAACAGTGGGATATCTCCCGCGACGCGCCATACTTTGGTTTTGAAATTCCGAACGCGCCGGGCAAATATTTCTACGTCTGGCTGGACGCACCGATTGGCTACATGGGTTCTTTCAAGAATCTGTGCGACAAGCGCGGCGACAGCGTAAGCTTCGATGAATACTGGAAGAAAGACTCCACCGCCGAGCTGTACCACTTCATCGGTAAAGATATTGTTTACTTCCACAGCCTGTTCTGGCCTGCCATGCTGGAAGGCAGCAACTTCCGCAAGCCGACCAACCTGTTTGTTCATGGCTATGTGACGGTGAACGGCGCAAAGATGTCCAAGTCTCGCGGCACCTTTATTAAAGCCAGCACCTGGCTGAATCATTTTGACGCTGACAGCCTGCGTTACTACTACACTGCGAAACTCTCTTCGCGCATTGATGATATCGATCTCAACCTGGAGGATTTCGTTCAGCGTGTGAATGCCGATATCGTGAACAAAGTGGTTAACCTGGCCTCTCGTAATGCGGGCTTTATCAACAAGCGTTTTGACGGCGTGCTGGCAAGCGAACTGGCTGACCCGCAGTTGTACAAAACCTTCACTGATGCCGCTGAAGTGATTGGTGAAGCGTGGGAAAGCCGCGAATTTGGTAAAGCAGTGCGCGAAATCATGGCGCTGGCTGATCTGGCTAACCGCTATGTCGACGAGCAGGCTCCGTGGGTGGTGGCAAAACAGGAAGGCCGCGATGCCGACCTGCAGGCAATTTGCTCAATGGGCATAAACCTGTTCCGCGTGCTGATGACTTACCTGAAGCCGGTACTGCCGAAACTGACCGAGCGCGCAGAAGCATTCCTCAATACAGAACTGACCTGGGATGGTATCCAGCAACCGCTGCTGGGCCACAAAGTGAATCCGTTCAAAGCGCTGTATAACCGCATCGATATGAAGCAGGTTGAAGCACTGGTGGAAGCGTCTAAAGAAGAAGTGAAAGCAGCTGCCGCGCCAGTTACTGGCCCACTGGCAGATGATCCGATTCAGGAAACCATCACCTTTGACGACTTCGCAAAAGTTGACCTGCGCGTGGCGCTGATCGAAAACGCAGAGTTTGTTGAAGGTTCTGACAAACTGCTGCGCCTGACACTGGATCTCGGCGGTGAAAAACGCAATGTCTTCTCCGGTATTCGTTCTGCCTACCCGGATCCGCAGGCACTGATCGGGCGTCACACCATTATGGTGGCCAACCTGGCACCGCGTAAAATGCGCTTTGGTATCTCCGAAGGCATGGTAATGGCTGCTGGTCCTGGCGGGAAAGATATCTTCCTGTTAAGCCCGGATGCTGGTGCTAAACCAGGCCATCAGGTGAAATAATCCCCCTTTAAGGCGCTGCATCGACAGCGCCTGTTCTTTAGAATGGCAAAACACCGTCGCCCAGGCGATCAGTCAGATCGACGGCCTGAAAACAACACAGCTACCATCACCAGTAATGGCTGTACTCACGGCACTTGAAATGAAATGCACAAGATATAAAGTGCGTGAGGATGTTATGGATCAGATCGTCCAGGAAGGCGGTCTGGAATATGCTACTGATGTAATAATACACCTTCAACAGATTGATATTAAATGGGATTATGCGAATAATGTCATTATTATTCTGCCGTCTGGCATTGCACCTGACTACTTGGAGCAATATTCCAGATTTGAATTACGCCTACGTAAACATTTATCACTGGCGGAAGAGTCTCTCTGGCAAAAATGTGCACAAAAACTTATTGCCGCAATTCCACATATTCCAGAATGGCGGCAACCATTAATTGCTTTGTTATTACCCGAAAAACCAGAAATTGCACATGAAATTGCCCAGCGTCTACTGGGGCAAAAAAAATTACCCTCGCTTGAGTGGTTAAAAATAGTGGCGACTGATGAGCACATTCTTGCCTCATTAGAAAAATATCACGAGCCATATGCCATTTTTGATGATTACTATTGTGGTGCGATATGGTCAGCCACCGTATTACAGGAGCAAGGTGTTGCAGCCCTGCCCCGATTTGCTCCCTATGCCGCAAGTGACTACTGCGCCGATGTGTTGCGTCATATCAATCATCCGTTCGCATTAACACTGCTTATACGTGTAGCCGGGCATACTAAACGCTGTCACGATCGGATGACGAAAGCCATTGCTGCGTTCCCACATGCAGCAATGGCGGCACTGACGGAACTTCTTGGGCAAAAAGAAGAGAACAGTTGGCGCATTATGCTAATGACAATGCTTATCTCACAACCAGAACTGGCAGAACAGGTCATTCCCTGGCTCTCGACACCCGCAGTTGCCGTACTGAAATCATGCCAGCAACAACTGACACAGCCCTCAAACCATGCCAGCGCCGATCTACTGCCAGCCGTAGTAGTCTCCCCTCCCTGGCTTTCGAAAAAGAAAAAATCGCCGATTCCGGTGCTGGATTTAGCGCCATTAGGCATTGAGCCAATCTGTTATCTGACAGAAGAAATCAGTAATCAACTTTTGGCGAAATATATCTGGTATTCAAAACACATCACGGTTAGCCATGAAGAAAGTACTACCAACCTGTTGGCAAGGATGGGTTTTCAACGACGGATCGCTGGTACATATATTAAAGCTCCCGAAGCGGTAGTTGAGGCATGGCTAAATGAAGATTATTCAACCTTACTAAGTGAATTTAAGGTGTTTCATTCACCTACCGGGCATTATTGGCAGTTGGGGATTTTGACAACATTGCCGCTGGAGAAAGCAGTAAAAGCATGGAATGCCCTTACCCTATCTCCACATACCGATACCGAATACGCCATGTTACATTTTGGACTCAAAGGGTTACCTGGGTTAGTAAACTCACTTGCACGCTATCCACAAGAAGCCTTGCCCATCACGAATTACTTCGCAGCGAGTGAGCTGGCTCCTGCCGTCGCCCGTGCCTTCAACAAACTGAAAACGCTACGCGAAAACGCCCGTAGCTGGCTGTTGAAATACCCGGAACATGCCCTTACCGGCCTGCTGCCTGCGGCGCTCGGCAAAGCCGGTGAAGCACAGGATAACGCCCGCGCTGCCTTGCGTATGCTTACCGAAAACGGTCATCAGCCATTACTGCAAGAAATCGCCCGACGTTATAACCAGCCGGAAGTAACCGATGCGGTGAACGCTCTGCTTGCGCTCGATCCCTTAGATAATCACCCGACAAAAATCCCCACTCTTCCGGCCTTTTATCAGCCATCGCTCTGGACGCGCCCGGTATTAAAAGCAAATGCCCAATCACTGCCAGATAGCGCCCTCCTCCACCTCGGTGAAATGCTCCGCTTCCCTCAGGAAGAGGCTCTGTATCCGGGATTATTGCAGGTGAAAGACGTCTGTTCCGCCGACTCACTGGCGGGATTTGCCTGGGATCTGTTTACCGCCTGGCAGACCGCTGGCGCGCCGTCGAAAGAGAGTTGGGCGTTCACTGCGTTAGGCGTTCTCGGTAACGATGACACCGCCCGCAAACTGACGCCATTAATACGCGCCTGGCCTGGTGAATCCCAGCATAAACGCGCCACCGTTGGGTTGGATATTCTCGCTGCTATCGGTAGTGATATCGCCCTTATGCAGCTTAACGGCATCGCCCAGAAACTGAAATTCAAAGCATTACAGGAGCGGGCAAAAGAAAAAATTGCCGACATTGCCGAGAGCCGCGAACTCACGGTGGCGGAGCTTGAAGATCGGTTAGCACCGGATCTCGGTCTGGATGATAACGGTTCGCTGCTGCTGGATTTTGGCCCACGGCAGTTCACCGTCAGCTTTGATGAAACCTTAAAACCGTTTGTGCGTGATGTTTCCGGCAGCCGCCTGAAAGACCTGCCCAAACCGAACAAAAGCGATGATGAAACGCGGGCGAACGATGCGGTTAACCGCTACAAATTGCTGAAAAAAGATGCGCGTACCATCGCCGCCCAGCAGGTAGAAAGGCTGGAATCCGCCATGTGCCTGCGCCGCCGCTGGTCGCTGGAAAACTTCCAGCTCTTCCTGGTTGAGCATCCGCTGGTTCGTCACTTAACCCGCCGTCTGATTTGGGGCGTTTATAGCGCCGAAAACCAGCTACTGGCTTGCTTTCGCGTAGCAGAAGATAACAGCTACAGCACCGCTGACGATGATCTTTTCACCCTGCCGGAAGGCGATATCTCTATCGGCACTCCTCACGTTCTGGAAATATCACCAACGGATGCTGCCGCCTTTGGTCAGCTTTTTGCCGACTACGAACTGCTACCACCGTTCCGCCAGCTCGACCGTAACAGCTACGCCCTGACAGAAGCCGAGCGCAATGCCAGTGAACTGACCCGCTGGGCAGGCAGAAAATGCCCGAGTGGTCGGGTCATGGGGCTGGCGAATAAAGGCTGGATAAAGGGCGAACCACAGGATGGAGGCTGGATCGGATGGATGATCAAACCTTTGGGTCGCTGGTCGTTAATCATGGAAATCGACGAAGGTTTTGCGGTGGGTATGTCACCAGCCGAACTTAGCGCTGAGCAGCTCTTAAGCAAGCTGTGGTTATGGGAAGGCAAAGCGGAAAGCTATGGCTGGGGGAGTAATTCAACACAGGAAGCGCAGTTCTCCGTACTCGATGCCATCACCGCCAGCGAGCTAATTAACGATATTGAAGCCCTGTTTGAATAAGGAAAGAGCATGGACAAGGAATTACCGTGGCTGGCGGATAACGCCCAACTGGAACTGAAATATAAAAAAGGCAAAACACCACTCAGTCATCGCAAATGGCCGGGCGAACCGGTGCCTGTTATCACTGAAAGCATCATTCAGACACTGGGTGATGAATTGCTACAAAAAGCTGAGAAGAAAAAAAACATTGTCTGGCGTTATGAAAATTTTTCACTGGAGTGGCAGTCCGCCATTACGCAGGCCATCAACTTGATCGGCGAACACAAACCCTCAGTCCCGGCCCGCACAATGGCGGCACTAGCCTGTATCGCGCAAAATGACAACCAACAGTTGCTCGACGAAATCGTCCAACAAGAGGGGCTGGAATATGCGACTGAGGTGGTGATTGCACGCCAGTTTATTGCACGGTGTTATGAGAGTGATCCTCTGGTAGTCACATTGCAGTATCAGAACGAGGACTATGGCTATGGTTATCGCTCAGAAACCTATAACGAATTCGATCTCCGACTGCGTAAACACCTCTCTCTGGCAGAGGAAAGCTGCTGGCAGCGTTGCGCCGACAAACTCATTGCCGCACTGCCAGGAATAACCAAAGTTCGCCGCCCTTTTATTGCGCTGATCCTCCCCGAAAAACCAGAAATCGCCAATGAGTTGGTAAGCCTTGAATGCCCGCGGACTCATTTTCATTCTAAGGAGTGGTTAAAAGTTGTTGCTACTGACCCCAAAGCGGTGAGAAAATTCGAACGCTACTGGAGCCAGGATATATTTAGCGATCGAGAAGCCAGCTACATGTCGCATGAAAACCACTTCGGCTACGCGGCCTGCGCCGCCCTTTTGCGCGAACAAGGACTGGCAGCCGTTCCGCGCCTCGCGATGTATGCCCATAAAGAAGATTGCGGCAGTCTGCTGGTACAAATTAACCATCCGCAAGTCATCCGCACCTTGCTGTTAGTTGCTGATAAAAACAAACCCAGCCTGCAACGTGTGGCTAAATACAGTAAAAACTTCCCCCATGCGACACTCGCCGCACTGGCAGAACTGCTGGCGTTAAAAGAACCACCAGCCCGCCCAGGTAATCCAATCATCGAAGACAAAAAGCTGCCTGCACAGCAAAAAGCACGCGATGAATACTGGCGTACGCTGTTACAAACGCTGATGGCATCGCAGCCACAACTGGCAGAAGAGGTGATGCAGTGGTTAAGTACTCAAGCCAGGGCAGTGCTGAATAGTTATTTATCGGCACCGCCCAAACCGGTTATTGATAGTACCGATAACAGCAATCTGCCTGAAATCCTCGTTTCGCCACCGTGGCGTAGTAAGAAAAAAATGACAGCTCCACGTCTTGATTTGGCACCGCTCGAATTAACTCCGCAAGTTTACTGGCAACCAGGCGAACAAGAGAGGCTTGCCGCCACTGAGTCTGCCCGTTATTTCAGCACGGAATCTCTTGCGCAACGCATGGAACAAAAAAGTGGACGAGTTGTATTACAGGAACTGGGTTTTGGGGATGATGTATGGCTGTTTCTGAATTATATACTCCCCGGAAAACTGGATGCTGCACGCAATTCACTCATTGTTCAGTGGCATTACTACCAGGGGCGGGTTGAAGAGATCCTGAATGGCTGGAACTCCCCGGAAGCACAATTAGCAGAACAGGCGCTCCGCAGCGGTCACATAGAAGCGTTAATTAACATATGGGAAAATGACAACTACTCACGTTATCGTCCGGAAAAGAGTGTCTGGAACCTGTATTTATTGGCACAGTTGCCGCGTGAGATGGCTTTGACCTTCTGGCTGCGTATCAATGAGAAAAAGCATCTGTTCGCGGGTGAGGACTATTTTCTCAGTATCCTCGGATTGGATGCGCTACCAGGTCTGCTGTTGGCTTTTTCACATCGTCCAAAAGAAACATTTCCGTTAATTTTAAATTTTGGCGCAACAGAACTGGCGCTGCCTGTTGCCCGCGTCTGGCGACGTTTCGCGGCGCAGCGTGATCTGGCTCGCCAGTGGATTTTACAATGGCCGGAACATACGGCTAGTGCACTTATCCCTCTTGTCTTTACCAAACCCAGCGATAATAGCGAAGCCGCATTACTTGCCCTGCGTTTACTGTACGAACAGGGACATGGCGAATTGCTACAAACCGTGGCAAACCGCTGGCAGCGTACAGATGTATGGTCTGCCCTGGAGCAGTTGCTTAAACAGGGTCCAATGGACATTTACCCGGCACGCATTCCAAAAGCCCCTGATTTCTGGCATCCGGCAATGTGGTCCAGGCCTCGACTTATCACTAATAATCAGCCTGTTACCGGTGACGCTCTGGAAATTATCGGCGAAATGCTGCGCTTTACCCAGGGGGGACGTTTTTATAGCGGGCTGGAACAACTGAAAACGTTCTGCCAGCCACAAACGCTGGCAGCTTTTGCCTGGGATCTCTTCACTGCGTGGCAACAAGCTGGTGCCCCCGCAAAAGACAACTGGGCATTTCTGGCGTTAAGTCTCTTTGGTGACGAAAGCACGGCACGGGATCTGACGACACAGATCCTCGCCTGGCCACAAGAAGGCAAATCTGCCCGTGCTGTCAGCGGCCTGAACATCCTTACCCTGATGAATAATGATATGGCGCTGATACAGCTGCATCATATATCGCAACGGGCTAAATCCCGCCCCTTACGTGATAACGCGGCGGAATTTCTTCAGGTGGTCGCAGAAAATCGCGGGCTAAGCCAGGGAGAGCTAGCGGACAGATTAGTCCCAACCCTGGGCCTTGATGATCCGCAGGCGTTGAGTTTTGATTTTGGTCCCCGGCAGTTTACCGTTCGCTTCGATGAAAACCTCAACCCGGTTATCTTTGATCAGCAAAACGTTCGCCAGAAAAGCGTTCCCCGGTTGCGCGCCGATGACGATCAACTGAAAGCGCCCGAGGCACTGGCCCGACTAAAAGGGCTAAAAAAAGATGCTACTCAGGTGAGCAAAAACCTGCTCCCGCGTCTTGAAGCTGCCCTACGTACCACCCGACGCTGGTCGCTGGCAGATTTTCATTCTCTGTTTGTTAATCATCCCTTTACCCGTCTGGTTACCCAGCGATTAATATGGGGGTTTATCCGGCAAATGAACCGCGTTGTTTACTCAAAGCCTTTCGTGTGGCCGCAGAGGGGGAGTTCTGCAATGCGCAAGATGAGCCAATTGACCTGCCTGCGGACGCTCTGATTGGCATTGCCCACCCGTTAGAAATGACAGTAGAAATGCGCAGTGAATTTGCACAGCTTTTTGCCGATTACGAAATTATGCCGCCTTTTCGCCAGTTGTCGCGCCGCACGGTGCTGCTCACACCTGACGAGTCAACCAGTAACAGCCTGACTCGCTGGGAAGGTAAATCCGCTACCGTTGGGCAGCTTATGGGAATGCGATACAAAGGCTGGGAGTCAGGTTATGAGGACGCATTTGTCTATGACCTGGGTGAGTACCGGCTGGTCCTTAAGTTTTCACCCGGTTTTAACCACTACAATGTTGATAGCAAAGCGCTAATGAGCTTCCGTTCTCTTCGAGTGTACCGTGACAATAAATCCGTCACTTTTGCCGAACTTGATGTGTTTGATTTGAGTGAGGCGTTAAGCGCACCTGACGTCATTTTCCATTAAAAACACAGCGGGCAGTGATGCAACTGCCCGTTATCAACACGACTTACCAGCGGGGAAAGCGATGATCGTGCAAAAAGAGCTGGTTGCTATTTACGATTATGAGGTCCCTGTACCTGAAAATCCGTTTTCCTTCAGACTTGAGATCCATAAATGCTCTGAATTATTTACAGGTTCCGTCTATCGACTGGAGCGATTCCGGCTACGTCCAACATTTCATCAACGTGATCGAGAAGATGCTGACCCGCTAATAAATGATGCGTTGATTTATATAAGAGATGAGTGTATTGATGAGCGGAAATTACGAGGTGAATCACCTGAAACTATAATAGCAATTTTTAATCGTGAACTACAGAATATATTCAACCAAGAAATAGAATAATATACTCTAAATAATTCAAATTGGTCCGATCCGGCGCAACGTCCCAATGGCCTGGATTATAAATCTCATTATCTTAATTGCAACGGGGTCCAGCCGTGGTTATAATTCGTTCGTTGGAACACGATGTTGCACAGGCTGCGGTGTTGGGCCTGAAAATAGTAAATAAAAGAACCTGCCTCACCAGCAGGTTTTTTTATTTACTGTGATCTGCTTTCCAGATATTTTCCGCTCAAACAACTAATGCGCCAAACATTTATTGCGCGTAAAATATCGTTTATTTCATTAATACATTTCAGGGATGAATATATGTCACCGCAGAATAATCATCTGCAGCGTCCGCCTGCTGCTGTGTTATACGCCGATGAACTGGCAAAATTAAAACAAAATGATAACGCACCTTGCCCGCCCGGTTGGCAGTTAAGTTTGCCTGCGGCACGTGCTTTTATCCTTGGCGATAGCGCGCAAAATATTAGCCGTAAAGTGGTGATTAGTCCCTCCGCTGTCGAACGTATGTTAGTCACTCTTGCCACCGGACGCGGTTTGATGTTGGTGGGGGAACCTGGCACCGCAAAATCTCTCCTGTCTGAATTACTGGCAACCGCTATTAGCGGCGATGCCTGGTTAACCATCCAGGGCGGCGCATCTACTACCGAAGATCAAATCAAGTACGGCTGGAACTACGCCCTGCTTATCAATCATGGTCCATCAACGGAAGCGCTGGTCCCTGCCCCGCTTTACCAGGGAATGCGCGACGGCAAAATCGTCCGTTTTGAAGAGATAACGCGTACACCGCTGGAAGTGCAAGACTGTCTGTTAGGTATGCTTTCTGACAGGGTGATGACGGTGCCGGAACTCACTGGTGAAGCCAGTCAGCTCTATGCGCGAGAAGGCTTTAATATTATTGCCACTGCCAATACCCGCGATCGCGGCGTCAATGAAATGAGTGCTGCGCTAAAGCGTCGCTTCGATTTTGAAACTGTCTTTCCGATTATGGATTTCGCCCAGGAGCTGGAGCTTGTCGCCAGTGCTTCGGCGCGTTTGCTGGCCCATAGCGGTATTCCGCATAAAGTGCCTGACGCGGTACTGGAGTTACTGGTCCGCACCTTCCGCAATCTGCGTGCCAACGGCGAAAAGAAAACGTCAATGGATACACTAACAGCGATTATGTCCACCGCTGAAGCCGTGAACGTGGCCCACGCCGTAGGCGTCCGCGCCTGGTTTTTAGCGAATCGCGCAGGTGAGCCAGCCGACCTGGTGGACTGCATTGCCGGAACCATCGTCAAAGATAACGAAGAAGATCGCGCTCGTCTGCGCCGTTACTTCGAACAACGAGTCGCCACACATAAAGAAGCTCACTGGCAGGCTTATTATCAAGCCCGCCACCGCCTGCCGTGAGGAAAGATGCATGAGCGAGCCGTTAATTGTCGGCATCCGGCATCATAGTCCGGCCTGCGCCCGGCTGGTGAAATCGTTAATCGAAAGCCAGCGGCCACGATACGTATTGATTGAAGGCCCGGCTGATTTTAATGACCGGGTAGACGAACTGTTTTTAGCCCACCAGCTTCCGGTAGCTATTTACAGTTATTGCCAGTATCAGGACGGTGCAGCCCCCGGGCGTGGTGCCTGGACGCCATTTGCTGAATTTTCGCCGGAGTGGCAGGCGCTACAAGCCGCACGTCGTATTCAGGCACAAACTTACTTCATCGATTTGCCTTGCTGGGCGCAGAGTGAAGAAGTGGACGATTCGCCTGATACGCAAGAGGAAAGCCAGGCCTTGCTGCTGCGTGCCACCCGCATGGATAACAGCGACACCCTGTGGGATCACTTGTTCGAAGATGAAAGCCAGCAAACTGCATTACCCTCTGCACTGGCGCACTATTTTGCCCAACTGCGGGGCGACTCCCCCGGAGATGCTCTCAATCGTCTGCGCGAAGCCTTTATGGCCCGCTGGATTGGATGGGCGATGCAGCAAAATAATGGCGACGTGTTAGTTGTCTGCGGTGGCTGGCACGCTCCGGTACTGGCAAAAATGTGGCGCGAATGCCCGCAGGAAATTAACACGCCAGAATTGCCGTCGCTGGCAGATGCCGTTACAGGTTGTTATCTCACCCCCTACAGTGAAAAGCGCCTTGATGTGCTGGCAGGATACCTTTCCGGAATGCCTGCCCCGGTCTGGCAAAACTGGTGCTGGCAGTGGGGCTTACAGCAGGCGGGAGAACAACTGCTAAAAACGGTTCTCACCCGTTTGCGCCAGCACAAGTTGCCTGCTTCGACCGCGGATATGGCTGCCGCTCATCTGCATGCGATGGCACTGGCACAGTTGCGCGGTCATACACTACCGTTACGCACTGACTGGCTGGATGCCATAGCAGGATCGCTGATTAAAGAAGCCCTGAATGCGCCGTTGCCGTGGAGCTATCGCGGCGTTATTCATCCCGACACCGATCCGATTCTGCTAACGTTGATAGACACATTAGCGGGTGACGGATTCGGTAAACTTGCCCCTTCTACGCCACAACCTCCTCTGCCAAAAGATGTCACCTGCGAACTGGAACGTACCGCAATCTCCCTTCCGGCGGAGCTTACCTTAAATCGCTTTAACCCCAATGGACTAGCGCAAAGTCAGGTGTTACATCGGCTGGCAATACTGGAGATCCCAGGGATTGTGCGCCAGCAGGGAAGCACACTGACACTTGCAGGCAACGGTGAAGAACACTGGAAATTAACCCGCCCGCTTAGCCAGCATGCGGCATTGATTGAGGCCGCCTGCTTTGGTGCCACACTCCAAGAAGCCGCACGCCATAAATTAGAAGCCGATATGCTGGACGCGGGTGGAATCGGCAGTATCACCACATGTCTTAGCCAGGCGGCGTTAGCGGGTCTGGCGTCCTTCAGTCAACAATTACTGGAGCAACTCACATTATTAATCGCCCAGGAAAATCAATTTGCCGAAATGGGCCAGGCGCTGGAAGTGCTATATGCCTTATGGCGGCTGGATGAAATTAGCGGTATGCAAGGCGCGCAGATATTACAAACGACGTTATGCGCGGCTATCGATCGCACGCTGTGGCTGTGTGAATCTAACGGCAGACCGGATGAAAAGGAGTTTCACGCTCACCTGCATAGCTGGCAAGCGCTTTGCCATATTCTGCGCGATCTACATAGCGGCGTTAATTTATCCGGCGTTTCGCTTTCTGCGGCGGTAGCCTTACTGGAGCGACGCAGTCAGGCGATTCATGCCCCGGCGCTGGATCGCGGCGCGGTTCTTGGCGCACTAATGCGTCTGGAACATCCCAACGCCAGTGCCGAAGCGGCGCTGACGATGCTGGCGCAGTTATCCCCGGCACAATCCGGCGAGGCGCTGCACGGTTTGCTGGCATTAGCCCGTCATCAACTGGCCTGTCAGCCGGCATTTATCGCCGGTTTCAGCAGTCATTTAAATCAACTAAGTGATGCCGATTTTACCAATGCCCTGCCCGATTTACGCGCGGCAATGGCCTGGCTACCGCCACGAGAACGCGGGACGCTGGCGCATCAGGTGCTTGAGCATTATCAACTGGCGCAACTTCCCGTTTCGGCACTGCAAATGCCGTTGCATTGTCCACCGCAAGCCATTGCACATCATCAACAACTCGAACAGCAGGCACTGGCATCGCTGCAACACTGGGGAGTTTTCCATGTCTGAACTGAACGATCTTCTGACCACCCGTGAGCTACAACGCTGGCGATTAATTCTTGGCGAAGCGGCAGAAACGACGCTTTGTGGGCTGGATGACAACGCCCGGCAGATAGACCACGCGCTGGAGTGGCTGTATGGGCGCGATCCTGAACGGCTCCAGCGTGGTGAACGCTCCGGTGGATTAGGTGGCTCAAATCTCACCACCCCTGAGTGGATCAACAGTATTCACACGCTGTTTCCGCAACAGGTGATTGAGCGGCTGGAAAGCGATGCCGTACTGCGCTACGGCATTGAAGATGTGGTGACAAATCTCGACGTGCTGGAACGTATGCAGCCTTCCGAAAGCCTGCTACGCGCCGTTTTGCACACCAAACATCTGATGAATCCCGAAGTACTGGCTGCCGCCCGCCAGATAGTGCGCCAGGTTGTTGAAGAAATTATGGCGCGACTGGCAAAGGAAGTTCGCCAGGCTTTTTCTGGTGTCCGCGATCGCCGTCGCCGTTCATTTATTCCACTGGCGCGAAACTTTGATTTCAAAAGTACTCTGCGCGCCAACCTGCAACACTGGCACCCGCAACACGGCAAGTTGTATATCGAATCCCCCCGCTTTAACAGCCGCATTAAACGCCAAAGCGAACAATGGCAACTGGTCTTACTGGTTGATCAAAGCGGATCGATGGTCGATTCGGTGATCCACTCTGCGGTGATGGCGGCCTGTTTGTGGCAGTTACCCGGCATTCGTACCCATCTGGTGGCGTTTGACACAAGCGTCGTTGATCTCACGGCAGACGTTGCCGATCCGGTAGAGTTATTAATGAAAGTACAGTTGGGCGGCGGGACCAATATCGCCAGTGCCGTGGAGTATGGTCGGCAACTTATTGAACAACCAGCGAAAAGCGTCATTATCCTCGTGAGCGATTTTTACGAAGGGGGTTCATCATCATTACTGACGCATCATGTGAAAAAGTGTGTCCAGAGCGGCATCAAAGTGCTGGGACTGGCAGCGCTCGATAGCACCGCAACACCTTGCTATGACCGCGATACGGCCCAGGCGCTGGTTAATGTCGGCGCACAAATAGCCGCCATGACGCCGGGCGAGCTGGCATCATGGCTTGCGGAGAATCTTCAGTCATGAATTCACTACGTCCGGAATTATTAGAACTGACACCGCAGGCCCTGACGGCGTTAAGCAATGCCGGTTTTGTTAAGCGCAGTCTTAAGGAACTGGAAAATGGCAACGTCCCGGAGATCAGCCATGAGAACGACGCTTTAATCGCCACCTTCAGTGACGGTGTCCGTACCCAGCTGGCGAACGGCCAGGCACTGAAAGAGGCTCAGTGCAGTTGCGGGGCCAACGGTATGTGCCGTCATCGCGTGATGCTGGTGTTAAGTTATCAACGACTTTGTGCCACCACTCAGTCTACGGAAAAAGAAGAGTGGGATCCGGCAATCTGGCTGGAAGAACTGGCTACCCTTCCCGATGCTACCCGCAAACGCGCACAGGCGCTGGTCGCTAAAGGCATCACCATTGAGTTGTTCTGTACGCCGGGCGAAATTCCCTCTGCCCGCTTACCGATGAGCGATGTGCGTTTTTATTCCCGTAGCAGCATTCGTTTCGCCCGTTGTGATTGTATTGAAGGCACACTTTGCGAACATGTCGTACTGGCAGTACAGGCCTTTGTCCAGGCAAAAGCGCAGCAAGCGGAATTGACTCATTTAATCTGGCAGATGCGCAGCGAACACGTCACATCATCTAACGATCCGTTTGCCAACGACGAGGGTAACGCGTGTCGTCAATATGTTCAGCAATTAAGCCAGGCATTATGGCTGGGCGGCATCAGCCAGCCGCTTATTCACTACGAGGCCGCTTTTAGTCGCGCGCAGCAGGCGGCGGAACGCTGCAACTGGCGATGGGTGAGTGAATCACTACGACAGCTACGGGCAAGCGTTGATGCCTTCCACGCCCGCGCCAGCCACTATCATGCCGGAGAATGCTTACGTCAGCTTGCGGCATTAAACAGTCGATTAAATTGCGCACAAGAGATGGCCCGGAGCGACAGTGTTGGTGAAGTTCCTCCTGTGCCGTGGCGCACGGTCGTTGGCTCTGGCATTGCCGGAGAAGCAAAGCTTGATCATCTGCGGCTGGTGTCTTTAGGTATGCGTTGCTGGCAGGATATTGAGCATTATGGTTTACGCATCTGGTTTACCGATCCCGACACCGGCAGTATTTTGCATCTTTCGCGTAGTTGGCCGCGAAGTGAACAGGAAAACTCACCGGCAGCTACGCGTCGGCTGTTTAGTTTTCAGGCTGGCGCACTAGCGGGCGGGCAAATTGTTTCACAAGCAGCAAAACGCAGTGCCGATGGCGAGCTGCTGTTAGCTACCCGCAACCGCTTAAGCAGCGTTGTGCCGCTGTCGCCTGATGCCTGGCAAATGTTGAGCGCGCCGTTACGCCAGCCGGGCATTGTGGCTTTGCGGGAATATTTACGCCAGCGTCCCCCCGCCTGCATACGGCCTCTTAATCAGGTCGATAACTTATTTATTCTGCCGGTCGCTGAGTGTATTTCGCTCGGTTGGGATAGCAGCCGCCAGACGCTGGATGCGCAGGTAATCAGCGGCGAAGGTGAAGATAATCTGCTGACGTTATCACTGCCAGCCTCAGCCAGCGCGCCTTATGCCGTTGAACGCATGGCGGCGCTTTTGCAACAAACAGACGACCCCGTGTGTCTGGTTTCTGGCTTTGTCAGTTTTGTTGATGGGCAATTGACACTGGAACCACAGGTAATGATGACAAAGACTCGTGCCTGGGCGCTGGACGCAGAAACTGCGCCTGTGGTGGTATCACTACCTTCTGCCAGCGTTCTGCCTGTGCCGTCTACTGCTCATCAGTTGCTGATGCGCTGCCAGGCGTTACTTATTCAACTGCTCCATAACGGCTGGCGCTATCAGGAACAGAGCGCTATTAGTCAGGCAGAGTTGCTGGCGAATGACCTCACCGCGGTGGGTTTTTATCGGCTGGCACATGTGTTGGCACAATTTCGTAATACAGAAAGCGAGGCACGGGTAGAAGCAATGAATAACGGTGTTTTGCTTTGCGAACAATTATTCCCCATGCTTCAGCAACAAGGATGAAATAGTGCTTTTTACTAAGAGTTCTACTCCAGTTCCGGACTGCTCACGCCACGGTATTAGGCATATCCTATATAGCCCCTGGTGAGAGTCACCAGTTTCTTGATTAAATAAAATGGAGTTTTACATGAAGGCTTTCAATAAGCTGTTTTCCCTCGTTGTTGCATCTGTTCTGGTTTTCTCTCTTGCTGGCTGCGGTGACAAAGAAGAATCGAAGAAATTCAGCGCCAATCTGAACGGCACTGAAATTGCCATTACCTATGTCTACAAAGGTGACAAGGTGCTTAAGCAATCTTCTGAAACCAAAATTCAATTTGCCTCCATTGGTGCAACCACCAAAGAAGATGCTGCCAAGACACTTGAGCCGTTAAGCGCCAAATACAAAAACATCGCGGGTGTTGAAGAAAAATTAACCTATACCGATACCTACGCGCAGGAAAACGTGACTATCGATATGGAAAAAGTGGATTTTAAAGCCCTGCAGGGTATTTCAGGAATCAACGTTTCTGCTGAAGATGCCAAAAAAGGTATCACTATGGCGCAAATGGAACTGGTGATGAAAGCCGCTGGTTTTAAAGAAGTGAAATAATCGGTTGGCGGTCATGCTCTAAACATGACCGCCAATTTTTTAGCCTTTTTTCACATGCTGGCGCGCTGCCAGTCCACGCAGAAAATAACGTAAAAATTGATCGCCGCATTCGCGGAAGTTTTTATGATCCGGTGCGCGCATCATCGCTGTAATTTCCGGCATCGAAACGCGGAACTGCTGTTCGGTGAGGATAGCCAGAATGTCATCGGTTTTCAGCGAAAACGCGATGCGTAATTTTTTCAGCACGATGTTGTTATTAATGCGACGTTCCGGCTCCAGTGCCGGAGCAGACTCATCCTTGCCGCGTTTTTCATAAATCAGGCCATTGAGGAATGACGACAAAACAATGTCCGGACAACGCTGAAAACCCTCTTCGTCTTCTTTACGTAGCCAGACGGCGATCTGTTCCGCGGTGGCTTCGACATTACCCAGCGCCAGAATACGCACCAGGTCATTATTATTGGCTTTCAAAATGTAGCGCACGCTGCGCAGAATATCGTTACTTAGCATGAGGCCTTCAGATGTTGATGAGGCAAAAAGCCATTTTAGCAGTCTTTTACAGGCCAATCGCCTCTTTTAAGCTTTTCAGATAACGGCGGCTGACCGGCACGGTTAAGCCATTACGCAAAATCAACTCGGCCTGGCCGTTATCTTCCAGACGAATCTCCTGTAAATGCGCGAGGTTAACCAGATACTGACGATGGCAGCGCAGTAGTGGTGTACGACTTTCCAGGGTACGTAATGTCAATTCGGTAAAGCCCTCTTTCCCTTCGTGGCTGGTAACGTAGACACCGCTCATCCGACTGCTGACAAATGCCACATCTTTCATTTGCAGCAAATAAATCCGACTATGCCCCGTACAAGGGATAAATTTCAGCGCCTGTTGATTTTCCGGTAACAGCGAAACATCCTGCTTGCTGCGCTCCTGACGCAATCGCGCCAGCGTTTTCTCCAGTCGCGCTTCATCAATTGGCTTCAGCAGATAATCAAAGGCATGTTCTTCAAAGGCTTTAATAGCGTATTCGTCAAACGCAGTGAGAAAAACAATATACGGGCGATGTTCCGGGTCAAGCATCCCCACCATTTCCAGACCACTGATGCGCGGCATCTGGATATCGAGAAACAGCACATCCGGGCGCAGTTTATGCACCGCGCCGATCCCTTCCACGGCGTTTGAACACTCTCCAACGATTTCAATATCGCTCTGCTCCTGCAAAAATACACGCAGGTTCTCCCGTGCTAACGGTTCATCATCGACAATTAAGACTTTAATCATGCCTCGTCCCTCCATGGTAGTCGTAACGTTATTCGGGTGTAACTATCAGGCTCACAGGCGACGCTTATTCCATAGTCATCGCCAAACCGTTCACGTAAACGCTTATCCACCAGATTCATCCCCAGCCCACTGGCATTGGTTACCGGTTGATACAAACCGGCATTGTCTTCGATCTCCAGCATCAAATGTTGCCCCTCACGTCGGGCGCTGATTGCCACTCGCCCTGTATCCAGCAGTTGTGATGTCCCATGTTTAATGGCGTTTTCCACTATCGGTTGCAGGGTAAACGCGGGCAATTGCTGCTGGGATAATTCTTGCGGAATAGCAATGTTGACCTGCAACCGCGACTGGAAGCGCGCCTTTTCAATTTGCAGATAAGCGTTCACATGTTCAATTTCGTCGGCGAGAGTAACAAACTCCGAAGGCCGCTTTAAGTTTTTGCGGAAAAAAGTGGAAAGATACTGCACCAGCTGGCTGGCCTGTTCGCTGTCGCGGCGGATCACCGCTTTAATGGTGTTAAGCGCATTAAACAAAAAATGAGGATTCACCTGGGCGTGAAGCAGTTTGATTTCTGACTGGGTGAGCATCGCTTTTTGCCGCTCATATTGCCCGGCAAGAATCTGCGCCGAAAGCAGTTGCGCAATCCCCTCGCCCAGCGTGCGGTTTATTGAACTGAATAAACGGTTTTTGGCTTCATACAATTTGATGGTGCCCATCACGCGCTGATTTTCGCCACGCAACGGAATTACTAGCGTCGACCCCAGTTTGCATTGCGGATGCAAAGAGCAACGATAAGGTACTTCGTTGCCATCAGCGTAGACCACTTCACCGGTTTCAATCGCTTTTAAGGTGTAAGTCGAAGAAATCGGTTTGCCGGGTAAATGGTGGTCGTCACCAATTCCGGTAAAGGCCAGCAATTTCTCTCGATCGGTAATCGCGACTGCACCAATATCCAGCTCCTGATACAGCACCTGAGCCACTTTCATGCTGTTCACTTCGTTAAACCCCTGTCGCAAAATGCCTTCCGTCGAGGCTGCCACTTTCAGCGCAGTGGCAGAAAAAGCCGAAGTGTATTTTTCAAACATCGCGCGTTTATCGAGCAATATACGCATAAACAGCGCCGCGCCGACGGTATTGGTGACCATCATTGGCGCAGCAATATTACTCACCAGACGCACCGCATCTTCATAAGGTCGGGCGATCGCAAGGATGATCAGCATTTGCACCATTTCAGCGACGAACGTGACGGCACCGGCGGTAATGGGGTTAAAGACTTTATCAGTGCGCCCGCGACGGATCAGGATGCTGTGTACCAGGCCGCCGAGCAATCCTTCAACGATGGTTGAGATCATGCAACTTAGCGCGGTCATGCCCCCCATCGAATATCGATGTAAGCCGCCGGTCAGACCAACCAGCCCACCGACGACCGGACCGCCGAGTAAGCCGCCCATTACCGCGCCTATCGCACGGGTATTGGCAATAGAATCGTCAATGTGCAACCCAAACCAGGTGCCCATGATGCAGAAGATGGAAAAGACGATGTAGCAGAGAAATTTATGCGGCAGACGAACCGTGACCTGCATTAACGGTATGAATAATGGCGTTTTACTCATTAACCACGCAATGACTAAAAAAACGCACATCTGCTGAAGCAGCAGCAACACCAGATTAAAATCGTACATACCCGCAAACCACACTTCCCTTTAAAACGCGTAACATACATTGCCTGCGTTTAACTTTCTTTGAACTCTTGCAGAAAAATGAGAATTCGTGAGTACGATCACTCAAAATCGCCTGGCAAAAATAAAATCACCCTATAGATGCACAAAAAACGGGCAAAACTACCTGGTTCGCAAAACTGCGTCTAAAGTTAAACCGGGACCTCGCGAGCAAGGGTGAGACGATGGCGCTTTACACAATTGGTGAAGTGGCGTTGCTTTGTGATATTAACCCTGTCACGTTACGCGCGTGGCAGAGGCGTTACGGGTTGCTGAAACCGCAACGGACAGACGGCGGTCATCGACTGTTCAACGATGCCGATATTGACCGGATCCGCGAGATCAAACGCTGGATCGACAACGGCGTGCAGGTCAGCAAAGTTAAAATGCTGCTCAGTAATGAAAATGTTGATGTGCAGAACGGCTGGCGCGATCAGCAAGAAACATTACTGACCTACCTGCAAAGCGGCAATCTGCATAGCCTGCGAACGTGGATCAAAGAGCGCGGTCAGGATTACCCCGCCCAGACACTCACCACACATCTGTTTATTCCTCTGCGCCGACGGCTTCAGTGCCAACAACCGACTCTCCAGGCGCTGCTGGCGATCCTCGACGGCGTACTGATCAACTACATCGCCATTTGTCTGGCTTCGGCACGTAAAAAACAGGGTAAAGATGCGCTGGTGGTTGGCTGGAATATTCAGGATACCACCCGTCTGTGGCTGGAGGGCTGGATTGCCAGTCAACAAGGATGGCGCATTGATGTCTTCGCCCACTCGCTCAATCAACTACGCCCTGAACTATTCGAAGGCCGTACATTGCTGGTGTGGTGCGGTGAAAATCGAACCTCCGCCCAACAGCAGCAACTCACCAGTTGGCAAGAACAAGGCCATGATATTTTCCCACTCGGCATTTAATGATTCGTTAACAAATGCGCTTTACTGTACAATCCTTTCGTTAACATAAGGAGTGCATTATGCGCATAGCTAAAATTGGGGTCATCGCCCTGTTCCTGTTTATGGCGTTAGGCGGAATTGGTGGCGTCATGCTCGCAGGTTATACCTTTATTTTGCGTGCTGGCTAAGCGCCTGCACCAGCCTTTCAAACAGGCGGTCTGCGATGATCGCCGCCAGTGCCACCAGTAACGCCCCCTGGATCACATACGCGGTATTAAATCCGCTAAGCCCGATGATGATGGGCGTACCCAGCGTGCTGGCCCCTACCGTTGAGGCGATCGTCGCCGTACCAATGTTGATAATCACCGAAGTTCGCACGCCCGCCAGAATCACCGGAGCCGCCAGCGGTAGCTCGACCTTACGCAGTCGCTGACCTCGACTCATTCCCATACCTTTCGCAACTTCTGTCACGCTGGCATCAATCGCTCCCAGCCCGGCAAGTGTCGCCTGCAGGACGGGTAGCACACCATAAAGGATCAAGGCGATAATCGCTGGTTGCAGACCAAACCCAATCACCGGAACGGCAATCGCCAGCACCGCGACAGGCGGAAAAGTCTGCCCAACGGCGGCAATAGTTTCCACCAGTGGGCGAAATTCCGCGCCCCACGGGCGAGTGACAGCAATTCCGGCACCAGTACCAATGATCACCGCAAACAAACTCGAAATTCCCACCAGCCAGAAATGAGCCAGTGCCAGAGCTGCAAAACTTTCTTGCTGATAAACGGGTCGTGGCAGTTGTGGGAACAAGGCAGCAAACAGCGGCTGGCTGTAAGGCAGCCAGAAAATCAGCGCCACAAACAGAGCAATGAGCCAGAACAGCGGATCGCGCAACATCTTCATACGCTTACGCCTCCACCAGCAGATCCTGAAAATGCAGCGTGCCGCAAGGCTGGCCCTGCGTGTTCACCACCGGCAGCACCTCGCATCCCCGCGCGACAAACAGAGAGAGCGCATCGCGTAGCGTCATCTCTTCTGCCAGTGCCTCACCTTCTGCCCGTTCTTCGCGACGTACGTAATCCGCCACACTACGTAACGAAAGCAGGCGCACCCCCAGTTCACTACGTCCAAAAAACTGGCGGACAAAATCATTCGCCGGACGAGTCAGCATCGTCAGCGGATTCCCCTGCTGCACCACTTCACCGTGATCCATCAATACCAGATGTTCTGCCAGCCTTAGCGCCTCATCAATATCATGAGTGACCAGCACAATAGTGCGCCCCAGCAAACGGTGAATGCGCGTCATCTCTTGTTGCAACGCGCCGCGCGTTACCGGGTCCAGTGCGCCAAAAGGTTCATCCATCAGTAAGACTTGCGGATCGGCAGCCAGTGCGCGCGCCACTCCCACACGTTGCTGCTGACCACCGGAAAGCTGATGCGGATAACGCTCACGCAAATTTGACTCCAGCCCCAGTAGCGCCATTAATTCGTCGATACGATCGTCAATCCGTGCCCGCGACCATTTTTGTAATTGCGGCACGGTAGCGATGTTTTGCGCCACGCTCCAGTGGGGGAACAGGCCAATAGATTGAATGGCATAGCCCATCCGGCGGCGCAACTCCAGTACTGGCAGCGAGCGAATTTCTTCTCCGGCAAAGCGGATCACGCCGCTGTCATGCTCCACCAGGCGGTTGATCATTTTCAGGGTGGTGGATTTGCCGGAGCCAGATGTGCCAATCAGCACCGAAAAACTCCCTTCCTGAAAATTGAGATTGAGATCGTTAACGGCTTTTTGTGCGCCGAACAGTTTGCTGACATGGCTAAATTCAATCATTACGTTTCACCTTCAGCAGTGCGATAAGTAAATCGAACAGCGCGTCGGTAAGCACCGCCAGAACAATTACCGGGATCACCCCCAGCAACACTAAATCAATGGCGCTGCTTAGCAGCCCCTGGAAAACCAGCGCACCAAAACCGCCTGCGCCGATTAACGCCGCAATCACCGCCATGCCTACAGTTTGCACCATCACCACCCGCAGGCTGCGCAGAAATACCGGTAACGCCAGCGGTAACTGAACATGCAGGAAACGCTGCGCCCCGCTCATCCCCATCGCTCTGGCGCTCTCCAGCACATCGCGCGGGATCTGGTTCAAACCGACTACCACGCCGCGCACCAGCGGCAGCAAGGCATAGAGCACCAGCGCAATCAGTGCGGGTGTCATTCCGGTTCCTGCTATGCCGAGCTTCCCCAGCCACGGAAAGGCCGTAACCAGCGCGGCAAGCGGCGCAATCAACAGGCCAAAGAGCGCCACCGAAGGCACGGTCTGAATGACATTGAGCAGAGAAAAAATTGCCCCCTGCCGCGCAGTGGAAAAGTAGCACCAGATGCCCAACGGCACACCAATCACTAACGCAGGCAGCACCGCACCAAACAGCAACGTCAGATGTTGTGCCAGCGCGTCGTCAAACACATCCTGACGGTTGGCGTATTCTTTCATTAGTGAGAGATCGTTAAGCGTGCCGGAGTACAGCAACCACAGCGGAATAATGGCAATCTGCATATGCAACAACCAGCGCCACAGCGGATGCGTGGAGATTCGGCGGATGGCATCGCTACAGGCCAGCAATGCCAGCGCCGCAGCCAGCCAGAAACCACTGCCGAGGCTGGTACGCGCCAGCGCACTGCCATTTTGCGCCAGTTGGGTCGCCGCCTTTCCAGCTCCCCACACCAGCAATACGAAGACGAATTGCACCAGAATGAGTGCAAAAATGCTGCCTTTTTTACCGGGAATAAAACAGGCTGTCAGCCAGGCGCAACCAACGCCCACCAGCATCCAGATCGTTTGCGGCCACAGCTGCCAGAGATGTCGCCCTTCACCCGAGACTAAACGATTAGGCGCGTAACTGATAAACGGCAGCGCCGCTGCGATTACCGTCAGCAACAACAGCAGCGCCAGAACAGGATTAATACGTAGATAAGTCACGGGAAATTACTTCGCCCACCCTTTTTGTTTCAGGTAGTCGGCAGCCACTTTTTTGGCATCCAGTCCTTCCACTGCAATGCTGGCATTCAGTTGCTGCAATGTTTTTGCATCGAGGCTGGCGAAGACTGGCTGTAGCCACTGTGCCATTTGCGGATACTCCTTCAACACCGATTCACGCACCACTGGTGCAGGCGCGTAGATAGGTTGCACGCCTTGCGGATCGCTTAAGGTTTGCAGCCCCAGCGCCGCGACCGGACCGTCAGTGCCGTAAGCCATTGCGGCATTAACGCCAGAAGTTTGCTGGGCAGCGGCTTTAATCGTCACCGCCGTGTCGCCACCAGCCAGTGACAGCAACTGATCCTGATCGAGCTTAAAGCCATAGGCTTTTTCAAACGCGGGTAACGCATCGGCGCGTTCAATAAATTCTGCCGAGGCCGCCAGTTTGAAGGTGCCGCCCTCTTTCAGATAACGACTCAGGTCAGCAAGCGAAGTGAGTTTGTTTTTCTCTGCCACATCCTGACGCACGGCAATGGTCCAGGTGTTATTCGCAGGTGCGGGCGTCAGCCAGATTAACTTGTTTTGCTCTGCATCGAGCTTTTTGACTTTCTCGTAGCCCTGCCCGGCATTTTTCCACGCTGCATCCTTTTCATCTTTAAAGAAGAAAGCGCCATTGCCGGTATATTCCGGATAGATATCCAGTTCACCGGAAGTAATCGCCCCGCGCACCACGGGAGTCGCTCCGAGTTGCACTTTATTGACCGTTGGTACTCCGTGGCTTTCGAGTACTTGCAAAATGATATTGCCGAGCAGCGCGCCTTCGGTATCGATTTTTGAACCGACTTTAACGGGGGAAGCCGCGTGCAGCGGCAGGCTCACGGCTGCCAACAAAACCAGTGAACCTGCCCAGACCTTTGAGAGTGGCATGATGCTTTCCTCATTCTTTTACTGTTGTTTTCAGCGAATTAAGAGAAAAGCATAGTTGATAATGACAGAGTTAGCCTGAGCGGAAGGATTCAGTTGCAGAATCAGATAAATACTTAAAGGGCATATTTTGCCCGGCGTTTCTTGCCGGATGCGGCGTAAACGCCTTATCCGGCCTACAAAGGGCGAAAATTCAGCAAGTTAAGATATGAACATCAGGCAAAGGGCGCAAACGTCGCGCCCTTACTAAAGCATTACAGCAACTCAAACTCGCCTTTCTTAACGCGTGCGGAATCAGTGCCGATAAAGACATTGAACTTGCCAGGCTCGGCGTCATATTTCATCTGTTGATTCCAGAACTTCAGCGCCTCAATATCAATTGGGAAGCTGACGGTCTGAGTTTCGCCCGGCTTCAGGGTGATTTTCTCAAAGCCTTTCAGCTGCTTCACTGGACGGCTCATGGAAGCCGTCACATCCTGCAAGTACATCTGCACTACCGTGGCCCCTTCGCGCTTACCGGTGTTCGTCACCTGCACGCTGGCGGTCACTTTGCCGTCACGCTTCATGGTCGGCGCAGAAAGTTTCACATCAGAGACGGTGAAAGTGGTATAGCTCAGACCATAGCCGAACGGATACAGCGCCCCGTTAGCCTCATCAAAATAACGCGAAGTGTATTTGTTCGGCTTGTCGGCATTATACGGACGCCCGGTATTCAGATGGCTGTAGTACACCGGGATCTGCCCGACAGAACGCGGGAAGGACATTGGCAGCTTGCCGGACGGGTTGTAATCGCCAAACAATACATCGGCAATTGCATTACCGCCTTCAGTCCCCGCAAACCAGGTTTCCAGAATCGCATCAGCCTGCTGATCTTCTTTCACCAGCGCCAGCGGACGCCCGTTCATAAGCACCAACACCAGCGGTTTACCGGTGGCTTTCAGCGCCGCAATCAAGTCACGTTGGCTTTGCGGAATAGTAATATCGGTACGGCTGGAGGCCTCGTGCGCCATCCCCTGTGCTTCACCGACTACAGCCACCACCACATCAGATTGTTTCGCCGTCTGCACCGCTTCATCAATCATCTCTTGCGGCGAGCGCGGATCGACTTTGACCGCTTCTTCATACTGATTCAGGAAATCGATAATGCCTTTGTCACTGGTAACGTTCGCCCCTTTGGCATACAGCACTTTACCGTTTTCACCGACGGCATTTTTAATCCCGGTCAGTACGGTCACGGATTGATCGGCAACACCGGCTGCGGACCAGCTGCCCATCACGTCACGTTTACTGTCCGCCAGTGGCCCAACCACCGCAATGGTGGCCGATTTTTTCAGCGGTAACGTTTCGAGACGGTTTTTCAGCAACACCAGGCTTTCGCGCGCCACTTCACGCGCTTCTTTACGGTGCAGGCGGCTTTCGGCATTGGTATCCACCGGGTCAGACTCTTTCGGCCCCAAATGGCTGTATGGGTCGTTAAACAATCCCATATCATATTTAACGTTCAGTACATGGCGGGCAGCATCGTCCAGCTCTTCCATCGTCACTTTGCCGGATTTGATCAACCCAGGCAGATACTTCGAGTAATACTCGTCGCTCATACTCATGTTGATTCCGGATTTCAGCGCCACGCGCACCGCATCTTCCGGGTCTGCCGCCGTGCCATGTTTAATCAGCTCTTTGATTGCACCGTGATCGGAAACGGTGATGCCTTTAAAGCCCCACTGGTCGCGCAGAACATCTTTCAGCAGCCAGGAATCGGAGGTGGCTGGCGTGCCGTTCAGCGAGTTCAGCGCCACCATCACCGCGCCGCTGCCTGCGTCCAGCCCCGCTTTGTACGGCGGCATATAATCATTAAACAGGCGCTGCGGACTCATATCGACGGTGTTGTACTCTTTACCGCCTTCTACCGCGCCGTATGCGGCAAAGTGTTTGACGCTGGTCATCACCGAGTAGCGATCTGCCGGGCTTTTACCCTGCATCGCTTCCACCATGGTTTTACCCATTGTTGAGGTGAGATACGTATCTTCGCCAAAACCTTCGGAAGCACGTCCCCAGCGCGGATCGCGCGAGACATCGACCATCGGTGCCCAGGTCATATTCAGGCCATCATCTGCCGCTTCATAAGCAGAGACACGTCCGACCGTTTTCACTGCATCGAGGTTAAAAGACGAGGCCAGACCGAGGCTAATCGGGAACACCGTGCGCTGACCGTGCAGCACGTCGTAAGCAAAGAAAAGAGGAATTTTCAGGCGGCTTAATTCCATCACCTGATCCTGCATGGCGCGGATATCCTGACGGGTTACGGTGTTGAAAATCGCCCCAACCTGACCGTCTTTGATCATCTCGCGGATCGCCTCTTTCGGGTTATCCGGGCCGACGCTGATTAAGCGCAGCTGACCAATTTTCTCATCAACTGTCATTTTCTTAAGCAGTTCGTTGACGAACGCATCCCGCGCTTCGGGCGTTAATGGATGGTTGCCGAATAAATCATCCGCCAGTGCTGGCTGCAGGGCCAGACTCACCGCGATTCCTACTGAACATAGCCATTTCATATGGATTTTTCTTCCTCTGTTGCCCGACGAGGCAGCGAAAATGGTGCAAAAACCGTAGTTTGCCATAAGCATGATGGAGAGAGAAAAAGAATGCTCAGTTTATTGTCTGAATTTTCAAAATATTCACTCGCTGAATTGTCATACAAGGCGCTATTCTAGTTTGTGATATTTTTTCGCCACCACAAGGAGTGGAAAATGTCTTCCATGACAACAACTGATAATAAAGCCTTTTTGAATGAACTTGCCCGTCTGGTCGGTCATTCACACCTGCTCACCGATCCCGCAAAAACGGCCCGCTATCGCAAGGGCTTCCGTTCTGGTCAGGGCGACGCGCTGGCTGTCGTTTTCCCTGGCTCACTACTGGAATTGTGGCGGGTGCTGAAAGCCTGCGTCACCGCCGACAAAATTATTCTGATGCAGGCTGCCAATACAGGCCTGACCGAAGGATCGACGCCAAACGGTAACGACTATGATCGAGATGTCGTTATCATCAGCACCCTGCGTCTCGACAAGCTGCACGTTCTTGGCAAGGGCGAACAGGTGCTAGCCTATCCGGGCACCACGCTCTATTCGCTGGAAAAAGCCCTCAAACCGCTGGGACGCGAACCGCACTCGGTGATTGGATCGTCGTGTATAGGCGCATCGGTTATCGGCGGTATTTGTAACAACTCCGGCGGCTCGCTGGTGCAACGTGGCCCGGCGTATACCGAAATGTCGTTATTCGCGCGTATAAATGAAGACGGCAAACTGACGCTGGTGAACCATCTGGGGATTGATCTGGGCGAAACGCCGGAGCAGATCCTTAGCAAGCTGGATGATGATCGCATCAAAGATGACGATGTGCGTCACGATGGTCGTCACGCCCACGATTATGACTATGTCCACCGCGTTCGTGATATTGAAGCCGACACGCCCGCACGTTATAACGCCGATCCGGATCGGTTATTTGAATCTTCTGGTTGCGCCGGGAAGCTGGCCGTCTTTGCGGTACGTCTAGATACCTTCGAAGCGGAAAAAAATCAGCAGGTGTTTTATATCGGCACCAACCAGCCGGAAGTGCTGACCGAAATCCGCCGCCATATTCTGGCTAACTTTGAAAATCTGCCGGTTGCCGGGGAATATATGCACCGGGATATCTACGATATTGCGGAAAAATACGGCAAAGACACCTTCCTGATGATTGATAAGTTAGGCACCGACAAGATGCCGTTCTTCTTTAATCTCAAGGGACGCACCGATGCGATGCTGGAGAAAGTGAAATTCTTCCGTCCGCATTTTACTGACCGTGCGATGCAAAAATTCGGTCACCTGTTCCCCAGCCATTTACCGCCGCGCATGAAAAACTGGCGCGATAAATACGAGCATCATCTGCTGTTAAAAATGGCGGGCGATGGCGTCGGTGAAGCCAAATCGTGGCTGGTAGATTATTTCAAACAGGCCGAAGGCGATTTCTTTGTCTGTACGCCGGAGGAAGGCAGCAAAGCGTTTTTACACCGTTTCGCCGCTGCGGGCGCAGCAATTCGTTATCAGGCGGTGCATTCCGATGAAGTCGAAGACATTCTGGCGTTGGATATCGCTCTGCGGCGTAACGACACCGAGTGGTATGAGCATTTACCGCCGGAGATCGACAGCCAGCTGGTGCACAAGCTCTATTACGGCCATTTTATGTGCTATGTCTTCCATCAGGATTACATAGTGAAAAAAGGCGTGGATGTGCATGCGTTAAAAGAACAGATGCTGGAACTGCTACAGCAGCGCGGCGCGCAGTACCCTGCCGAGCATAACGTCGGTCATTTGTATAAAGCACCGGAGACGTTGCAGAAGTTCTATCGCGAGAACGATCCGACCAACAGCATGAATCCGGGGATCGGTAAAACCAGTAAACGGAAAAACTGGCAGGAAGTGGAGTAAAAATTACGGATGGCAGAGTATCGCCATCCGAATTCACTTAATCGTTCTGTGCCGTCTGCCCCGCCGCCGCCATTTGGGCGGCTTTTTGTTTTTTATAGCTCAACGCTGCTGCCGGCACAGGCATCACTTTACCGGTTTCAATCCAGGTACGCAGGCGGCTGGCATCGGCAAAATGGGTATATTTGCCAAACGCGTCCATCACTACCAGCGCCACCGGTTTATTATTGATAACCGTACGCATCACCAGACAATGGCCCGCCGCATTGGTAAAGCCGGTTTTGGTTAACTGAATATTCCAGTTATCGCGATACACCAGATGATTAGTATTGCGGAACGGCAGCGTATACGTCGGGTTAGAGAAGGTTGCCATATCTTCCCGGGTAGTACTTAACTGCCCGATCAACGGATATTGTTTGCTGGCAATGAGCAGTTTGGTTAAGTCACGGGCAGTTGAAACGTTATGCACCGACAATCCGGTAGGTTCAACAAAGCGCGTGTTGTTCATTCCGAGCGATTTCGCTTTCGCATTCATTGCCTTAATAAAGGCTTTGTAACCACCGGGATAATGGTGCGCAAGGCTTGCCGCCGCGCGGTTTTCTGAAGACATCAGCGCCAGCAACAGCATATCTTTACGGCTGATTTCGCTATTCAGTCGTACGCGCGAATAGACCCCTTTCATCTCCGGCGTCTGGCTGATATCCACTTTTAGTTTTTCATCCAGCGGCAGTCGTGCATCCAGCACAACCATCGCGGTCATTAATTTGCTGATAGACGCAATCGGACGCACCAGATCCGGGTGGTTCGAATAGATCACTTTGTTGGTATTCAGATCAACAATCATCGCGCTACCGGAGGCAATTTCCGGTTGTGAAGCGGTGGTAGCGGCTGCCGTTTTCGCAACGGCCTGCGGTGCCAAAGGCACAGCCAGCATCAGGGCCAGGCTAAATAAAGAAACTCGAAATTTCGGCATGATGAGCATTCAGATAGTGGTTCACGCGCACGGGTTGCGCACCGCCGGAGTAAGGATTTACTGAGGCTAGCGACGCCATCATAACGAGCAAAAAGTGCGATCGTCAAAGGAGAATCGTGAGGAAATGCTGCATTGCTGACATTTACGCCAGCAATGCAACGTCAAAGAACTTTCTAGAACAAACGATAACCGTAGCCCCATAGTATAACGGTTAGGGCGAGCAGCACTTCCAGTACCAGCACGCCAATCGCCAGCGTCGAACTAGAGAAGCTAAGGCCTTCCTCTTTGTTGATATTCAGGAAGCTCGGAATACCAAGGTAAAGCAGGTAGCCGGTGTAAAACAGCGCCACCGTGCCGACCAGCGCACACAACCAGACCAGTGGATAAAGCGCCACCAGACCGCTTAAAAACAGCGGAGTTGCAACGTAGCCCGCGAAGACCATGCAGTGCGCAAGTGACGGACGCTGCGGATAATTACGCGCCATCCACCAGATGACCCGCCCCATTACCGCAACCCCAGCCAGCATAACTCCATAAAACAGGACAGCCAGCGCCAGTCCGGTAAACCAGGATAACTTCAGGATAGTGCCATCGCCAAAATTCCAGCCAATCTGTGTAGTGCCAATGAAGGCGCAAATCACCGGAATCGCCGCCATCAGCAAAACGTGGTGGGTGTAATGGTGAGAAATCGTTTCGTTTTCGCGATTAATCACCTGCATTTCACGATCGGGATGGGAAAACAGTCCCCAGACATGGCTCATACCGCCCCCTTGTTGTGAGTTCATGAACCTGACAGTTCAAGTATAAGTCAGCTTGTGATTATTTTTTGTTCGCTCATGTAATTTGCACCGTCTGATGTACGTCCTTTTTCAGCGTGAATGATTTCCAGGGTGTATGCTTAAAGGCAACCAAAGGGAGACAGACTGGCCTATGGATCTCAATACACTCATCTCACAATATGGTTATGCCGCGCTGGTGATCGGTAGCCTGGCGGAAGGTGAAACCGTGACTTTGCTGGGAGGCGTTGCGGCACATCAGGGGCTATTAAAGTTCCCGCTGGTGGTACTTTCTGTGGCGCTTGGCGGCATGATTGGCGACCAGGTGCTTTATCTGTGCGGGCGGCGGTTTGGCGGCAAGCTGTTACGCCGTTTCTCGAAACATCAGGATAAAATTGAGCGGGCGCAGAAACTTATCCAACGCCATCCGTATCTGTTTGTCATTGGTACGCGCTTTATGTATGGCTTTCGGGTGATTGGCCCGACGCTGATTGGTGCCAGCCAGCTGCCGCCGAAAATCTTTCTGCCGCTGAATATTCTCGGCGCATTTGCCTGGGCGTTGATTTTTACCACTATTGGTTACGCTGGTGGTCAGGTGATTGCGCCGTGGTTGCACAATCTCGACCAGCATTTGAAGCACTGGGTCTGGTTGATTCTGGTCGTGGTTCTGGTGGTGGGCGTGCGCTGGTGGCTGAAACGGCGCGGGAAGAAAAAGCCGGATCATCAGGCGTAAAACCATTGCCCTGGGTAAGGCGTTCGCGCCGCATCCGACATCCGGTGCACCATGCCTGATGCGACGCTTGTGCGTCTTATCATGCCTACCAAAATTTTACCCATTGAAATAACCACGCACCTCACTGCGCTATTCTGGGTTGAACTGCGGATTCGCCAACATAAAGCCGCCATCCACTATCAACGACTGCCCGGTGGTGTAATTTGCGCCCTCTGAGCACAGCCACGCTACCAGGCTGGCAATCTCATGCGTTGCGCCAAAACGCCGCAGAGGAATCGAAGGCTCCGCGTCGGGCTTCACGTCGCTGTCATCCATGCCATTCATTGGCGTGGCGATCGCCCCAGGCGCGACTGCGTTCACCAAAATCTTATGCCTGACCAGCTCCAGCGCCATCGTTTTGGTTAACCCGCCGAGCGCATGTTTAGCGGCTGTGTAAGCGCTGGCATCCGGCAGCGGCGTATGTTCATGTACCGACGTAATGTTGATGATGCGACCGCCCTGCCCTTGTTTCACCATCTGGCGGGCCGCAATTTGTGAGCATAAAAATGCACCATCGACATCAACGGTAAAAATCTTGCGCCACTCATCGAAAGCCATATCAAGAAACGGCGCTTTGGTCATTGCGCCCGCATTATTCACCAGCACATCAATACGCCCCAGCCGTTGAATGAGTTTCTCCAGCGCCTGCGCACCTTCTGGCAGTTTACCGAGATCCAGCTGCACGATCTCCGCACGTACGCCGTGGCTAACTACCTCACGCGCGGTATCTTTTGCCCCTTCTTCATCTGAGTGCCAGGTAATGCCAATATCAAACCCCTGCTGCGCCAGTAATAACGCGCACTCTTTGCCGATCCCCGAATCGGAGGCGGTAATAATCGCAACCTGTGCCATCGAGTTCTCCACTTAACGCTGAATAAACGTTAAGTATAGAAGGCGCATATCATCAGCGTTTGTAACCCCCGCCCAACGCACCAGTGAGTTGAATGGAAGCATCCAGCCGCTGCCCTTGCAATAACAGGCCATTGGCCCGCTCACGCAGCGCGGGGATTCTGGCTTCGCTGACGCGGGAACCAGCAATGATGCCCGCGTTAAAGCGCGCCTGCGCAAGACCTACCACACGCAAGGCATCGCGCTCAATTTGCGCCTGATGCTGGTTTTTCTCCGCAAGTGTCTGAACCTGACTGGCTGCCCGCGCCACGTCATTCACCGCTTCAACCACCGCTTTGTTGTAGCTGGCGATAGACAAGTTGCTTTCGGCTTTTGCGATATCGAGATTGGCGTTAAGACGACCACTATCGAAAATGGGTAGCGTCAGGCCTGCCGTAACGCCCATTTGCTGCGCGGAATGACGGAACAGATCGCTTAAGTGCAACGCATCCTGTTGCAGGAAGGCTATCAGGTTGATGTCAGGATAAAATGCCGCTTTTGCCGCATCAATGGTGCTTAGCGATGACTCAACGTACCAGTGCGCCGCCTGCAAATCTGCCCGCCGGGCCAGTAAGGAGTACCCCAGTTCATCAGGAAGCTGGCTTGCCACTTTCGGCAACGCGACCGGTTTAAGCTTCAATGACTTTGTCTGGTGATTTGTAAGTGCATTTAACCGTGCCTCAATAATTTTCATTTTCCCCGCGACATCGTTGAGCTGCTGCCGGTTTTTGCTGGCATTAATATCGGTTTCCACACCTTCAACTGAAGAAGTAATCCCGTTCTGATATAGCTGGCGATCGGTCGCGATAATGGTGTTCTGCTCTTTTTCTATTTGCTGCAAGACCGTGTTTAACGCCGCCTGGGTTTGCCACTCCCAGTACAGGCGGGCTACGCTGCCAGCCAGCAATTGGCGGGTTTGCTCGCGTTCCGCCGCCCGTGCTTTAACCGTACCCAGGCGGGCAGTAACCTCCGCCCGATTCTTTCCCCAGATATCGAGATGCCAGCCCGCCGTTAAGCCAAAAGTACCGTTGGTGTACCACGGGCCGGTCGTACCTGCGGCCGGATCGTTCAGAGCAAACGGCCCCATTAAGCCTTCTGCCGACATTTTTTGCCGCTCCATATCCGCCGAAAAGTCGATCTGCGGACCATCCTGAGTGGCAACTGCCTTCGCCTGGGCTTCAGCTAGCTGAATGCGCTGTTCAGCCACCTGCATATCCGGTGCGTTCTGTAGTGCATTGTTAATTAATGAAGTGAGCTGATTATCGTGATACTCCAGCCACCATTGGCTGTCTGGCCAACCATTTTTCAGCGCCGTGGGTAATGCGGTGTCAACTTGTGCAGCGGGCGTTTGCTGGCTTAACGCCTGGCGGGTTTCATGCATAGGCGCACACCCGGCCAGCATCAGTAACAGCGGAAAACAGGCGATGGCGGGATAAAAGGAATCACGATTCATGGGGGAATAATCAGGTAAGAAAAGGTGCGCGGAGATTACCGTGTGTTGCGATATATTTTTTAGTTTCGCGTGGCAATACATCAGTAGCAATAAAACGACATACCCAGAAAAATATAGACTAAGTAAATGATATCTTCCGATTTATCTTAATCGTTTATGGATAACGGCAAAGGGCTTCGTTTTTTCCTATACTTATTCAGCACTCACAAATAAAGGAACGCCAATGAAAATTATACTCTGGGCTGTATTGATTATTTTCCTGATTGGGCTACTGGTGGTGACTGGCGTATTTAAGATGATATTTTAAAATTAATTAATGTCATCAGGTCCGAAAATAACGAGAATATTTCAGTCTCTCATCCTGTTGCGCTCCTGTCATGTGCATTGCTTCATATAATCACTGGCGCAAGGAGCGCGCAGGGGGCGGCCAATCGCCGCCGCCCCCTGCACCCCCGGGCTCTGGCGAACAAAATCGCCGCTGCGCGGTGCCCTCGGCTTATCCCTTACGGCTACCGGGTCGGGCGCGAGGTAACATCCCTGTAAAACGCGCCCTCAGCCCACATCCATGTGGGCTGCCCCGGCCTTCAGGGAACGCCTCGGCAATTTTGACGCCACCAAACAACCGTGCGGCCTATTGATAAAGAGCTAACACATTGTCAAAAAACATCACTATGGTTTTTTAGAGTTTCTCGATATCAATTGCCTGAATAGCCCTTGCAATATCAGGGGAATTATTCAACACCCGAACATGCTGAAATAATTCCGTTGCTTCATCGTATTCTTTACGCAAATAACTCAACCACTGTTTAATCCGCGCAACGTGATATAACCCGGTATCGCCCTGCTTTTCCAGACGGGTATATTTTTGCAGCAAAGCAACCACCTCCGGCCACGGCATTCGCGGTTCGTTATATTTTACCACCCGGCTCAGGTTGGGAATATTGAGCGCCCCGCGACCAATCATCACTGCGTCGCAGCCGCTGATCGCCATGCATTGTTGCGCGCTCTGCCAGTCCCAGATTTCACCGTTGGCAATCACCGGAATATTCAGCCGCTGGCGAATCTCGCCAATCGCCTGCCAGTCAATATGCTCCGCGCGGTAACCCTGCTCTTTTGTCCGCCCATGCACCACCAGCTCCGTAGCGCCAGCCTGTTGAACCGCATCGGCGATTTCAAATTTCTTCTCACCGCTGTCCCAGCCCAGACGCACTTTTACGCTGACGGGCAAATGCGCTGGTACAGCTTCACGCATCGCTTTTGCACCCTGGTAGATGAGTTCAGGATCTTTGAGTAACGTCGCGCCGCCGCCGCTACCGTTAACCGTTTTCGACGGGCAGGCAAAGTTTATAAAGAGTAAACACGATAAAAGTTAAAAGGCTTGCATTACTGAAATTTACTGAATTCTAGTGTAAGCTCATAATAACAATACATAACATAAGGAAAATATTATGGAAAAAATGATTAGTGAACTGTTCATGGAAAATAGTAAATTTGTTCTTATAGGCTTAACTGGTAGAACAGGATCTGGATGTACTACCGCCGCCAAAATTTTAGAATCAGTAAACCCAGAATTTCCAGATGAAAGCCAAATAAGTGGCTTCTACACTGGCCTCGATAAAAAACGTTATTTAATCACAAAGAGATTCACTTCTGAACATTGGAGCAAATTTTTCTCAATTAAGGTGAGTGATTTAATATCCGCCTACATACTTAGCAAAGACATTGGCGACATCGAGAAATTTATATATCTATCATTAAATAAGCTTGGAATAAGAACTACTAATGGAGAAGTGAGAAATCTTTTAGAAAATGGTATATTCACCAACTCTATGATTAAACACAGAGGCGAAACTAAAAAAAACAAAAGTAATCTTGAGGAAGCAGTAACGTTCAAGGATATCCTTGATGGCATTATGGATCATGAAAAAAGCATTGGAAGTATTAAAGTAGATAACATTGAATTTATTAAGTTCATGAATTCAATAAGAGCATTCACAAGTAAATTCAAGGCCGAACTAAATAATATTAGCCAAGGTTTATATGTTTCCGTATATCAAGACGCTGGAAATTCAATACGAAAAACAGGAGAAGTAAATTACGATTATCAATCAGAAAAATTCAATCCTGAAAGTGTATTTCACCTTCCAGAAACTATTAACAGAACAATCAAAATATTAAGAAACATGCATGAAAGAACACTAATAGTCATAGATGCTATCAGAAACCCATATGAAGTTAAGTTTTTCAGGGATAGGTATTCTGCTTTCAATTTAATATCAATTAACGCCCCCGAAAATGATAGAAAAAAATATTTACAGCTTGTGCATAAATTCACTAATGAGCAACTCGAGGAGCTTGACTCAAGGGAGTCAGGAAATACCTCATCAAATAAAGCATCTATTGAAAACTCATTACAACAACCTACTGTAATGAAAGATTCTTACTTTGAATTCACATCACAAAATGTAAAAAGATGTATTGAAATATCGGACATACATTTATTCAATCCACGTAATGAATTAGAAAACAACAACATATTAAAGGCACAAATAGCCTGGTATATGGCTCTAATGCTTCACCCAGGTTTAATAACACCAACAGCTATGGAAAGAGTGATGCAAATAGCCTTCACAGCTAAATTAAATTCTGGTTGCTTATCACGTCAAGTTGGTGCTGCTGTTACGGATAGTAATAATTCTGTTAAAGCAATTGGATGGAATGATGTCGCTAAAGGACAAGTCCCTTGCTCTCTTAGATCACTTGATGGTGTTTTAAACGACTTCGATGCAATCACTTACAGTGAATTTGAAAGGAATGATAAAGATTTTAGGGAAAAGGCTAAAGAAAAGCTTTTAATATTTAAAAGTAAAGGAGAAAAAATCTCCGGGTATAACTTAAGCTATTGCTTTAAAAGTTTAAAAAATAGCGTCGATTTAGATAAAAACCAAGTTCATACTCGAGCATTACATGCTGAAGAGAACGCATTCTTACAGATTTCAAAATATGGAGGAATGGGAATTGAAGGAGGTAAATTGTATACCACTGCTAGTCCCTGTGAATTATGTGCGAAAAAGGCATATCAACTTGGGATTAAAGATATCATATTTATAGATCCTTATCCAGGCATTGCTATTAGCCATATACTCAGTATTGGTGAATCAAAACCAAACTTGATTCAATTTAGAGGCGCGATAGGAAGGGCTTACCATAAAATTTATGAACAAATTATGCCATACAAAGATGAATTAGATTTTCTTGGTGTAATTAAAAATTAACGTCGTACAATTGGAGTTTTGTATTGGTTTACGAATTAACAAGCATAAGTTAAAATAATAGTTAGAGAGGAGAACTTATGCTTTGTTATTCATATGTTAGATTCAGTACACCAGACCAAGCTAAAGGTGATAGTTATCGCCGCCAAATGGAGTTTGCTAGTAACTATTGCAAACTCCATAATCTAACTCTAGTTGAAGATCTCAGCTTCAAAGATCTTGGCGTAAGTGCATATAAGGGGAACAATCTTAAAAGTGGAGCTCTAGGTAAATTTCTAGAACTTGTAGTTAGTGGACAAATCCCTAGCGGTAGTACATTAGTTATCGAGAGCTTTGATAGATTATCACGACAAACAGCTATTAAAGCTCAAGCTGTTTTTTTTGAAATTATTAGTGCTGGCATTACTATTGTCACAGCGATGGATAACCGCTCTTATAATCTTCAATCTGTAGCAGATAATCCATTTGATCTTATGTATAGCCTAATGATCATGATTAGAGCTAACGAAGAAAGTGAAACAAAGAGTAAACGAGTTAAAGAAGCAATTAAATCCAAAATAGATAATAAAAAAATAATTCCTAGCAAACTTCCCTATTGGATTAAACATAATAAAAATGAAGATGTTTTAGAGTTGATTCCAGAAAGAGCACAAATCATTTCATATATAATTGAAAGATACCTATCTGGATTTGGCATCAATAAATTAACACGCCATCTTAATGAAACAATACCTCCATTTGCAGGAAAATCATGGTATCCACTTTACCTACAAAAACTTCTTCGTTCTGTATCTCTTTATGGAGAACGCCAATTTAATATGAATGATACACTCTATATTATGGATGATTACTATCCCGCTATTATAGATAAATCCAAATTTGCTGTAATTCAAGAAAATTTGGATTCCCGAGCACCAACCCGTGGAGGAAAAATACCCTCAGCGATAACGGGTATTCGTAAAGCCTATTGTGGATATTGTCAAGGTGTCTTAGTTTCACAATCGACTAAACGTAATGGTAAAATCGTAGATGGATTGAGACGAGCACGTTGTGGCACAAACAACAATGCCGGGAGTTGTATCACTAGTTCATTCAGAATATCCATTGTTGAAAGTGCAATCGCAGAATATTGTAGTCAGCATTTTGACTTATCATTACTTGCTCCTGAATCTAATAGTTCAAAGTTAGATTTAGCAAAGTACCGACTTGAGTTAAAACAATTAGATACGAAAATAGCTAATTACGTTAAATTTATATCTGATGGTAATATTAGACCTGCAATAATTTCTGCTCTTGATGAAGCTGAAAAAAACAAAAAAAAGTTACAACAAAAGATACAAAAATCAGAACTAAACACTCTTACAAAAAGTAAAAGTGAAATTACAGCCAAATGGAAAACAATTAAAACTAACTTAAGCGTGTATGACGAAGAAAACATACTTAAATTACGAGAATTAATTCGCGGCTCGATTAAAAGGATTCTTGTGTTTCAATATGGTCTATGGGCCAACACTGGACAAATAACAACACCATCAGGTAAAATAATCCAGCCACATAAGGGGAATTTTACCATACAAATAACATTTAATAATGGTGTTAGAAAAACTCTCGAACTTGGCGAGAATGTTAAAGACCAAGAAGTGGATACTATCAATAGAAGAATTTTGAAAAATGGAAATACTTATACTCCAGATGAATACATTTTAATGATTCAAAAGACTTTAACAAAATAACCCCTCTAGTTACTACAAAAGGTTTACCCCTCCTGAAGATAAGATATAATGATCTCAGGAGGAATTATGACTATTTACGCTTATACCCGTGTTTCAAAAGCCGAAAATGAAATCGGCACGACAGATAATCAGATCATAAACATTGAGTCACAATTAAAGGTAGATAGAGTATATTCTGATGTCAATGTTTCTGGCTCAATGCCATTTCAAAAACGACCAGAAGCACAAAAGTTGGTATCTGTACTAAAATCAGGCGATATAGTAGTAATTGCTAAACTTGATCGTGGATTCCGTGACACAGCCGATTGTCTCAATACTGTTAAATGGCTTCAGAAACGAAATGTCACGTTAAGAATCCTTGATATTGCGCTTGACGTATCTACTCCTATTGGCGAGATGATTTTGACCATAATGGCTTCAGTTGCAACTTTTGAGCGTAAGCGGATCGCTGAACGTATCAAGGATGGTTTTGCAAATGGTCGTAAACAGGGTAAAAGTTATGGGTATAAGCTGGAAGCTGTACATCGCTCGGTAGCGATAAGGTCCTCTAAACGGCGCCAGGAAGCTTTAGAACGTTATGACATGATTCGTACAAACCTGAGTGAGTTAATCGCCCAAAACGCTACTGAGGCTCAAATGTTGGCTCATTTGAAAATGTTAGGTCAACCTATATCACGCACAACATTGCGTAACGCACTTGGAAAGTAGCTGGTAGCGATACAGAATTCACTGCTCAAAATACGTTCAATTTGCTTCACGAAAACTGTGGTATCGTAAGTATAATGCCTTTACGACCACTTATATCTGACAAGAAAAAAGAAGCATTTGTTATTTGCTTTAAAAATTGAGTGTTATAATGGTTCTAGAAGTTATCTATTAGTTACTACTACTAACTAAGCCTAAGAAGATAGAATGTGGCTTTGCCACTGCATCGAAGATGCATAATAGTTATTAATTAATGCATTTGTTATTTGCTTTAAAAAATAAGTGGTATAATGGTTCTACAGGTTTTCTATCAGTCCTTACTACTAACTAAGCCTGAGAAGATAGAATGTGGCTTTGCCACTGCATCGAAGATGCATAATAGATACGATCATGTTAAATTTTACAGATCGTATCTATGCTGATTGTGTTGTTAATGAAACAGGTTAGTTTATTTACAGTTACTTACCGTTCCGCTAGCTATGACCTCATGGCTATTCATTATTGAAATCACACCTTTTCCTGTATTACTGTCGAACCAGACTGTTGTACTACCAGTATTATCTTCTTCATGATAGGTATGCTGTGTTCCTTTTTGTGAATGCTCACCAACCAATTCCAGCCTGGTACGAGTTATTTTACCGGTTTTTTCATCCGTAACACTAGCGTAACAAGTTTGTGTGCTATTGGTTTTTTGTATTTCATGCGGTGGAGAAAATCGATCTCGCATTTGATTACCGAAGTTAGTGAGTTGTTCCATATTCACAGAATATGCAGATGCACCAAATGAGAATGTTAATAGTGAAGCTAAAAATATTTTTTTCATTTACAACTCCCTGTCAGATAAGATAAAACTTCATTGGTTTTGTTATCAGTCAGACTAGCTGTCGCTGACAGTGTTCTACGGTCAACCTCAAGTATAAATGGATACCCTGGGTCGTTTGATTTATAGATGAAGTAATTACCATCATTTGAGATAGTACGGTCTTTGAATATTTTAGTATCAGTTACGCCACTGCCGTATTGTTTATACGAACATTTAAAATCTGGTATTGGCTCTTTATTACAACCAGCGAGCGTTGCCACGGAAGAAATTAAAGCCAGCGGTAAAATAGAAATTTTTAGCATTTTTAACCTAACTAATGTTTTGCTGATCGTCGGTCTCACGTTCGCCATCCTCGCTTTTGGGCACCCGACCATGTGGATGTGTACATTTTTTAGCCTCCTAAGTGTGCTGTATTAAGAATTTGTCTACCGAGTAACTGGTGATAGTCGGTAGACAGCTCGTGACTGATGTTTTACGCATCAATCCGTTCAATTATATAAATCAGGTTTTTGTTGTACACAGAAATGATGACTATAAGTCACATTAACACATTGCAAATGTGACTTATAGTCCGTGGTCTTATAAGCATCAAAAAGTGATGCTTATCCGATGAAAACTGAACTACATATCAAATTCGGCACGCGTGTCCGGGAGCTTCGTAAGGAGCGAGGTTGGTCGCAAGAGGAGTTCGCTGATAGATGCGGATTGGATCGTACTTATGTGAGCGGGATCGAACGTGGCATTAGAAATCCAACTTTGCAAATCATTGGCATTATCGCTGAAGCATTAAATGTCAAAATTTGTGCGTTGTTCAATTGAACTAGTTGACTTCCTTGGATATTATTCGTAATGAATATGGCATTTCTCACATAATCATATAGTTGCGTGTGAAATTATATTTATCTGAATAATAACGGATTATTAAAATGTTAACTTGGACTAGACAAGGCTCATCAGATACTCTTTTGCTGTTTGTGCATGGGCTGATGGGGGGAAGTGAGACGTGGCTGGCTCCTACAGGGGTCTCTCTACCTCAATTAATAGATGAAGATCCAACTCTCAATCAAGCGTTTGATATAGTTTGCTTCGATTATTATTCTACTTGGAGTAGAAAAATCAGTGGAGCGAAGACACTTGTTCAGCGATTATTCAAATTCAGTAACAAAACACCCAAAAATTTGCCGATTGATGAAATTTCAGAACTCTTACAAACTAACTTTATTGTCGAATTGAATGGTTATAAAAAGGTTATCATCATAGCTCATAGCATGGGAGGGTTGATTAGTAAATCTTGTATTATAAAACAGATTACTAAGAATCTATCAACCAATATAATTGGTTTTATATCTTTGGCGGTGCCGCACTCAGGTTCAGCTATTGCAAATTATGCTTCCTTTATAAGTAGTCATGAACAATTAAAAGATTTATCTGTTTTAAGTAACGAGGTTGATAAATTAAATCGCGAGTGGATGGGGTTGCCTTTCAGGCCATTAGACCGATACCTTTATGGATCATATGATACAGTTGTAAAAAAACAAAGTGCAATTGCTATTCATAGTAATGACTGTGCTAATTATTTGGCCTTGGATGAAGATCATATAAGCATATGCAAACCGATAAGTAGAGATATTCTTACATATAAATCTATCGTAAGATATATTAAACAGATAAATGAAGCGAGTAAAGAGAAAGAAACACTCGATATTAGAAGTTTAGATGATAAAAAACTTTATAATGATGAGTATTTTGTTTTGAAGCTAGTTATAGCTGACGTACATGAGCGTATAACAGGCCAAGCGAAAGAGTACTATTATAATGCGGAACGAGCAAGGAAGTTATTCACTAGTGATCAGGATAAAAAAGATTTAAAATATCTCTACGACAGAGTTAATGAGATATATCAGATTGAATATCAAAATTTCCTTTGTCAAAAAGGGGCCATGAGTTCCGAACAATTAATATATTCAGTACATTCTAAAATACTTGAAAAAAATGATGTTCATTTAAAAACCAGACTCGAAAATTTAACAACAACACATAAAACGGGGATGCTTCATCAACTTGCTAATTCTCCGAACGATAAAGTGATATGGACTGAAACCTTTGAACCGGATTCACTTGAGAAAATGAAGGGGCAAGGTAATGGATAAATTACCTTACATCGATGCTGATGATACATTGGAATTAAACTCACTAATTTTATTAGTGATTTTGTCAGTAATGGGGAAAAATAGAAACTCAACGCCTGTTTTGAGCTTTGAAAAAATACAATGCTTATTTTATTTAATTAAGAACCCATCGAAAATTAATGATATCTTGATTGCTAGCGATCGAGACGAAATATTTATTGAATCAAAAATTATCTACACAATTGAAAGTCAGTCGATAAATGTTGATATACTTTACTCTCGTAGTAAACTTAAAACAATTTTTAAGAATTTGGCTCTATATGGCTTTTTAGATGTTTTTAGCGATAAATCAAATGAATTAAAGTATTGTGCGTCTCAAACAGGTGAGCTGTTCTTAAAAGGAATTGACACATCATACGTAACAACAATTAGTGCGATTGCAAAAAAAATAAAACCACTAGCCACTCAGTCCGCTCAAAAAACTATTAAGTCAATAAACAAACTACTTGCAGGACAGCTATGAATACTAAATTTAAATTATCCAGACTGATTATTGTTGGTATTCGCAAAAATTACATTACTACCTTCCATGAAGGGGTTAATATTATTTATGGTGATTCAGATACTGGGAAGTCAACAATATTAGAACTTATAAATTACACTCTTGGTTCGAAAAACATTGATTTAGCTGATGAGATAAAAACATCCTGTCATTATGTATCCTCTGAGTTTATTATAAATGATAAGTTGTATACTTTTAAAAGAGACATTTTTAATAAAAGCAATCCATTAGAAGTATATCCGTGTGCGTTTGAGGAGTGCGGAAAATTTTATCCTGATAAATTTAATCCAACTTCAGCTCCTTTAAATAATGGATTGGAATATATTTCTGATTTTCTATTAGATATTCTTAATTTTCCAAAGTTAAAAATTAAAACATCACCATCTAAAGCAAATTCTAATTTCCAAAAAGTAAGTTTTAGAAATGTATTCAAGTATTGTTATCTTGACCAAGATAGTGTAGGCAGTAAAAGTCTCCTTGAAAATAATAACTGGGTAAAGTCAGCTATAGTAAAAGAGACTTTCAAGTACATAACAAACACTCTTGATTCATCAATATCTGAGATTTCAATTGAATTAGCTAATGTAATAAATAATAAAGATGCATTATTAAAAGAACATAGTGTTATATCAAAATTCTTGCAAGAATCTAACGTAAAAAATATCAATGAAATAGATTATGAAATTAACGTCATAGATGAAAATATCGATGCACTTACTGATGAAATTGATAAGCTAAATACTAATATGAAAGCTAACTCTAAGAATTATCAAGAGTTAAAATCTTATTATGATGAGGTTAATCTTAACATCAAAAGGATTAATATCGAAACCAAAGAGTTGTCATCTAAGATTGATAATTATTCAAGACTTTTAAATGATTATGATAATGATATAGATAAAATTTCTAGTGTTTTGATGGCTCAAACTCGCATAGGTGAAATTACTTCTGAGCATTCACCATGTCCTATATGTGATTCTTCAATAACTATTGATATAGAAAAAGAAAATTTTTCCGTTGTTCCTTCGATACATCTCGAAAAGGAAATTTCATCACTACAATCGCGTAAGCGAGATATTAAATCATTAATTCAATTATCTAAAGATGAGCATAAGGCTAAATATACAGAATTGATTGAGCTTGAAGGTGAGTTATTAAAAGTTAGAACAATGATTGATGAGGAAAATTCTAATATGGTAACTCCTTTTCTTACTCAAAGGGATGCTCTATTAAAAGAATTGAATCGAAGCGAAGAGAGGCGTAATAATCTGGTGTCCACTCTCAAATTGAGGAACCAGCTTAATAAAATCATTGAAAAAATAGCTCAGTATGAATCCCGTCTGATATCTCTAAATGAAACGTTGGATGAGCTAAAAAGTAAGGCGCCAGATATTAATGTAATACTTGCAGAAATGAAAAACTACATGTGCTCTTATCTTGATAACATCAATATCAAAAATAGAAAGAATATTGCCATAAGCACAAAAACTTTTTTACCTATTTTTAGGGGGTATGATTATAGTGCAATTACATCTGGAGGTTTAAGAACTATCTTGTCTATAGGGTATTACTTAAGTCTCATGAATTTAAGTCTAAAAATGAACATTAACTTTCCTAATTTCATTATGATAGATACTGTTGGCAAGTATCTTGGTAAAACTGGTACTAATGAAATAGTGCAATCTATTGAGAATGACATTGATGAAGGATTAACCGATCCTGAAAAATATAAAAACATCTATGGCGAAATTTTAAAAATTACAGAGCTGGCAAAATCAAAAAACATATCCTGTCAAATTATTATTGTTGACAATGATATCCCTGATGACATAAAAAAATGTGAAGATGATTTTGTCGTTGAACATTTTAGCACTATTGGTGTGCTGAAGAGCAAAATAGGTTTGATAGATGACTTATGAATATGTATAGTAGTTTCATTAATTATGTGTGATGTCGTTAAGAGGGGCTGCATATGCCCCTTTAAATTATCTCAAGTCATGTGTTACATCAGGTTTATCAAAAAAAGAGCTCTTAATAGAATAGCTTTCATTGAAATAACGAGTTCATTGAAACCAAACTTATTTTTTAAGTTTCATTTGAAGCATTGTTTCTTTATATTGTTATTTTAAATCAATACTTTTCAGTAGTTTTTCAAAATCCTCTCCCAAATCCATCACTGATTCACTATTCTCATAAGAATACTCAACAATTTCATAGCCACCTTTAGGTATTCCATTAATACTAATGCTTTCATGCTCAATCATTTTAGATATATCATATCCATAACTTTCTGCTTGTTCTTTAGTCAGTATTGATATCGTATATGGCTCAATATGGACTATAACAACATCATTATTCTTTATATAAATCATTTCGTATCTTTCTTGCGTGATTTTTTTCGAAGTCATTAACTATCTCCATTAGTGTGGCTTTGTTGAATAAATCAGATTTCGGGTAAGTCTCCCCCGTAGCGGGTTGTGT
>OLOC01000089.1_pt1 | contig 77065 bp, 69 predicted proteins | sample 1643111 | NCBI WGS metagenome assembly OLOC01 (sample SAMEA3136633, study PRJEB25190) | human gut metagenome
TCCATAATAGAAAAAATTCCTCCAAAAGGAGTGAGTTTCTCAGATTTTATTTGTATCTTTGCCATGTCATATTAGAGTTTTGCTTGTCTTCTTTTCGCAACACTAAGGTAAGTGAAAATTCTGACATGGCAAAATCCTGGGCAACTTTTTGTTGCTCAGGCACTTATAAATAATGTTAAACTATAGTGTTGCGGAATTAAGGTCTACTACAAAAAGGGAGCTATCGCTTTTCTGTTCTCTTCAAGAGATTTACTGGAATCTCTTGTTGCAGAATCGCAAATATTGTTTGAAGTAAAATGTATTGAAAAGTACAAGTCTGAATTTATCGTAAAGACGAGCAATGCGTTGCCTATATCCACAGGAAAAATAGCAAATGCCATATCTTTTCAACTTCAAGAATATGTTGCACAAGACTGTATTTATGACAGATTAAAGGGGATGATTGTTGCCTTTACTCGTGCAATGGCGTTTGCGAAAAATCCCCAAGAACAAAAACTAATGTGTATATTGCGTGATTTAAAAAATTCATTTGCTGGATTAAATACACAAGTTATGGTTTCTGAAATCGCTGTTTCAAATGAGAGCAAATATATTTCTCTAATCCAAACAGCTAAAGGGATATATAATGGTACTGTTAAGACAAGGACAAACTTGTTTGATATTCTTACGCAACATTTCTCTGAAATTGTCAAATTGGCAAAGGCTCGTGCAGAAGAAATATCTCAGAATAAACAAGCAAATAGTACAGACAAAAGAGATTTCTTAATAACACAAAAGGATGCGCTAGAAAGCAAACTTTATAGCATGGAATGTCACGATGGTATTTCTGATTGGATAGAAGAACTTAATTCTATAAAAAAGAAAGAACGTGATAATGGTATCAAAATAGGGAAAAAACGTGAATATTTCAAAAAGGGAACTTGGGAATATGAGCGCAAGAAGTATCTCAAACAAGAAATCAAAAAATACGAAGATGAAAATTACGAATTTAAGTCCATAAAGCAGCAGATCGCAGATATAAAACAACAGATAACGAACATAGAATCTGGTTCATCTATGTACGATACGACTTTAGGAGCTTTGTTTGTCCGTGTTAGTGATATTATGAATGATCTTATCGGTAATGCAAAAGTATCTGGTGAGGCAAACGGAAACATTGATTACTCTTGTTTCTCGCTAAAGAACTTAACTATAAGCATTAATGTACTGAATTCTGATGAAGAAAAAGTATTTCTTGATGTCATTATGAATGAAGCTCTTATGTGCAAACAAAGAGGCTTGTCTGACGAAGTTGTATTGAACCTTATTGTTGAATCAGCCAACAAATATAAGTGCTTAGAATGCTCTAACACAGAAAAAGGAAAGCAAATACTTAGCACTCTTCGGGAATTTTGGTCATACAAGCACAACCAATGCTCATCATTTAGCATTCCCGCCAACTTGGTTGTATTGAAATCCTTGATGGCTTTCTTTATCAAACCTTTTGGTTTTGACCAAATTGACCGATATGCCCAAAATAGAGGCATTGATAGTAAAGAGTATGGATATATGCTCCGAGGGGCATTAATCGGTTATACAGCCTTTCCAAAGACTTTTACTGATGCACTTTATACCAACACGGATATATACATTCCTATGGATGAATATTTAACAGTAATACACAAGCAAGTCGAAACGCAATACCCCTGCGATTGACTTGTACACAACAAAAGGGGTTAAAAGAATATTTATGGGAGTTTTAAAACTGTCTGTTATAGAAGAGCAGAACAAACAACTCAAAAACAGATTAAGAGTTGCTGGACAAAAAGGACATATTGTTCGCATTAGCAACTGTTATTGTCCTTGTGAGTGTTTCATCAGAGAAGGTGAAGTTACAATGTGCGACGATGTAGCCTCTGCTGGAAGTTGGAACATTGATTAAAGAATCACTAATTAAGGGAGAGCCATTGTTTAACACTTTGGCTTTCCTTATTTTACGCATATGGAAGCTATAGTATTTCAAACTCAAAACGAAAATTATTATTTGTATAGTCCTTTGAAAAAGGCAATATTGCCATTATCAAAGAATGTGTACGATATAATTTCAAACGACAGAAATGAAGGAGACGAAACCTTTCATCAGTTAAAGAGATATGGATACCTTGATAAATATACTTCATCATTTGATAGTTATATAACAGGGAATATTATACAAGGAGTATTGGTAAAATTGTCACAAATCATATTTGAGACAACAACACTCTGTAATCTTAGATGTGAATATTGTTGCTATAGCGAAGGGTATGATACATTTGATAGCCGAAGAGGTATGTTGGGGAATCTGAAATTTGAAACAGCCAAAAGCATAATTGATTATTTGGCAATTCTTTTTCAGAAAGAACCTCTATCAAATGCCCCTAAAGAACCTTTTGCCATTAGTTTCTATGGAGGTGAGCCATTGATGAATTTCGCTGTAGTGCGCCAAATTGTAGAATATGCAGAACGTATAGAATTTCGCAACCGTTCATTGTTTTTTACAATGACTACAAATGCAATGCTTCTATCAAAACATGCAAATTTTTTATCACGTCACAAATTCAAAATGCTAATTAGTCTTGATGGCAACAAGGAAAACGACTCTTATAGAGTAACTCCTAAAGGGAATCCTTCGTTTGACATCGTAATGATGAACTTAAAGTGTGTTGAGAATTTATATCCAGAATGGTTCGCAACATTTCGCTATAATGCGGTTTTCACAAATAAAAGTGATGTAAGGGAAATCGTTGATTGGTTTAAGATACAATTTAACACAACGCCGAATTTTAGCCCCCTTCATATTCCTACAGAGGATGCAAAAGATGGAAACAGAATTCTATCTATGCTTAAAGCATTTGAAATTCCAGAGGATATAGAGTTGGTTCCAAGTTTAATCACTCAAAATCCGCTCTTTAATCGAATTTTGGTTTTTACTACAAGGCTGTTGAATAATTCAGTTAGCAAAGAGAGTGAGCTACTCGTAGATGAAAGTATAGAGAATAGTACCTTGCCAACTGGCACATGTATTCCATCTTCAAAACGACTTTTCGTAAGCTATAATGGGAAAATACATCCATGTGAAAAAGTCAATAGGGATTCACCGTTAGGATATATTGATAATAGTGGCTGTGTTCATATTGATTGCAATGAGGTTGCAAATGGATTTATGAAAAGAATCGCAGAAGTTTCATCTTTATGCAAGAAATGCTACATGCAATTTTGTTGCACTAAATGTTCTTTTTGTTACAGCAATGGTAAATGTGATGAGTTTACTTCAAAAAATAAATTCGCAAAACTATTGTCAGATGCTGTATCATACATAGAATCTCATCCTGACATAATAGAAGTACTTAAAGAAAACATTATAATAAAATGAACAGACTTTACATAATTTTTCCACATTGCTATATCAAGGCAACATCAAAAGAATTGCTCATATATGATACAATAAAGTTTAGTAGCATATATATGAGGAATATAGCCATCCCACATAAAACCGTCAATACATTAAATCAATTCGGTTATATGGATGATTGCGATGACAACAAGTCTATTTTGCAAAAAATCGCCAACAACGGAGTCGGATATTTCATCCAACCAAACAAGTCAATGCCTTATTTCCCAAAACGAGGATTACAAATAATGACCTCCTTAAATAAAGAAAACAAAGCTTTAGGGCACAACTTGGCATCATATACAAATATGATGTTGAAATCTATCACTTTTTTACTTAATAATACATTGTCTATAAATCTCAATTCATTTGCTTACAATCAATTAGAGTATCCAAACGTTAATCATACAGAGATTGACATAGACACAATATTACTGCAACTTATTTCTTTTGACCTGGAAAGAATTGTCTTGTCTGGAGAAATTTCATGCGATAAATTGGAAAGAATTTTAAATCTTGCCCAAACAAGAAACCTACTTGTTATTTTTAGAGTCCATTACTTGGCTTATCCTATTCAACATATACAAGACATGTTACGCAAGTATAGAACAATAATGGTAGAATTGCTTATCGATTCAGCTACCCCCTTAGATATTATAAACCTAAGAGAAGAAAGGTTAATCCTAAAATATATTGTAAAAGATAGTTTTGATTTAGACAAGCTTACGGGTGCAAAAGAAAATATAGTATTATGCCCTATATTCTTGGATGAAAAGAATATTACCCTACAGTCACAAATGGTTATAACCAAAGACGAGGTTCTTAAAATCAATCAAAATCTAAAAGACTGTTATTTGAAAGATTACATAAATACATCATACTTTGGTCATATAACAATCAATTATGACGGGATGGTCTATTGTGTAAATCAGCAAATTGAGTCTTTACAAAATCGAGACCTTGCTTGTATTATTAATAATTGGGTTGGTTCACAAGACTGCTATTGGTATTTCACGCGAAATAAGAAATTGGAATGTAAGGATTGTGCACTTCAGGTTCTATGCCCTTCCATTTCAATTTATGAGCAACTAAAAATATACAAATGTCCTTGTATGATTTAAACTCCAATTTATTATACATGAAGTCTTGTTTTAGCTAAAAAACAAGACTTCATGTATTGTTTAGGGTTACTTGTTTATTGCCATGTCAGCCATGAGCCAGTCGCTATCAGGGCGAGTGATGAGTCGAGCGTTGTTGTATGCCATCTGCAACGTGAAGATAGTACGACCTTCATAGTTGTTTACTCTCTCTTCGGGCTTGTAAACATGATTACAAACCAATGCCACATCAATTCTTTTCTTGTCCTCGAGTGCCAATGGTAGGAGTAATTGCAGTTTTTTTGCGGTAGGATAGTAAACTGGAATAGCAGTCTTGTAGTTCCATGCTACACGTGCCAGAGCCACAGTTACAGCATTGCGAAAACGAGTAGTAACAAACTGTTTCCAATCATCGTCAGCATATATGGCATCAGCCATGCTGCGATAGTACTCTTCGCGCTTCTGCTTAGGCAGTGCTGAAGGATCATCTACAAATGGGAAACTGTCTGCATATCCTTTCTTGATGAAACCTATGGGCAGTCGTGATATGTTATCTTTCAAAAAATGATCCCAGTCTAGAGTCGGTTCTGTAGCTCGAGTATCGTAAAGAAGTTCGCGAGGATCATTGAAGTACGATGCTCGCTCTGGGCGATAAGGAAAGCTAGACATAATCTTCTGCTGAGAAGAGTTGGCTGTATTGAAGCCCATAAATACCCAAGGCTGTTTGATTGTGGGTGTACGACCATCGTTGCGCATGAAATAGGCATAGATGGGATCATAGATATTGTCTACAAGTCCAGTATTCCAAACTGCATACTGCTGATTTTCGAGAATTTTGAGTCGTGGTTGTCTGTTATTCTTAGCAGCCACCTCTTTCTCCAATTTGTCTTCATATTGAAGACGCTGAAAGGTAAACGAGAGATAATTCTTCAAGATAGGTCGATTTTGTTTGTCTGCATCGTCATAATACCATCGTTCCTCAAGGGCAAGATTTACTGCCAGAGAGTTGACTGCAGCATCCCATCCCTTCAATCCTGGCATATCCTTAGGTCGTGGAAAGTATGCATACTTATCAAGTTCGTTACCAAGATAGCTGCCTTGCTTTGGTTTGAACGTTTCTGTAGTGAGCCGTGTGGTTGTCGGTGTAGAGATAAAATCCTCTCGTCCTACCATTTTAAGATCGCGTACTTGCACGGGAGCCTCGTGTTTAGAGATGTCCCCTTGACGGAACTCAATACGTTTACCAAACAGGCAACGAACCACTTCACGAATGTTGAGGAACCCCATGGCCTCATATTCTGAACGACTGATTTTCTGGCCGAAAATGGCGAACGGAACCCAACCGTCAGTATCACATACTGTAGTCTTGAATACACCCTCAATCTTCTTCTTCATCGCGCTAATGTACTTGAGTTTGTTGGGGGCAATGCGGAATGCAAGAAATACATCATCGGTGTCTTGCGGTTTGTAGTTAGGTTCATACTTAGCATCGGGATAGTTAGCTTTGATGAACTCCTCTACATCAATTGTTTTTTCACTACGTTCAGCAACCAATTCACTGAAGCGAGTTACAAATTCACTGAACTTAACAAAGTTGCCAGCTAGAGTTGGAATCTGAGCGTAAGCACCCTCGAGTAGTGCTCGAAAATTAGGATTTTGTTCCATAGTTGTAAATAATTTAAATGATTATAGAATAAGGCTATTGACTCAAAAGTTTTTAGCCGTGTACATATTTAATTTCTGCAAAAGGTATACCAACCATAAGATCAGTTTAATATTTGTTTTTTCCCAAAAACATTTGCCCTAGCAATGACATTTTGGCATATAGATTTTTGGGGGATTAACACTGCTGTACAAATAAGTAAATATTCAGCTGTAAATACATGACAAATTGTCAATCCTCAAATATGGTACATTATTATTTGCTGCTATATAATTATACATATCATCTTTTGATAGAAGATTGCCACAAGTATCTAAAACAGCAAGAATTATTGGACGTAAATTCCATTCTGTCTCTCTGTCTTTGCCAGGAAATGTTCTATAATTGCATTTTTCCATTGCAGAAACAATGAAATACATATTGTTATCTCTCTGAATAAATATATTTGTATCTTTTTCTGCAACAAAAACCTTATAAAAGTGATCTTCAAAATTTTCATTAACTATATAGTAGTCATAATTCTTTTCAAACAGATTACGACCTCTAAAGATAGCAAGTCCTTGATAAAAAGGCTCTAATTCACCTACACTATACGAATATTCGTAATCTATCATTTCACAACGGATATTCCTAATTTTTGTTTTTATTTTATATTCTTCCATCATTTAACACTTTTAACGTATCCATTACATTCCCGGAATCCTCTTCAGAGATTTTACCAGAACACTTATTTATTATTCATATGTTGCATTTTTTGCGCCTCAAGCTTATACTCTATCATAAATATACTATACAAGGATCATTAGGATTGTTTTCCTTATATTCCTTTATCTTTTGTTCAAAAACATGTTCACCTTGGTTAGAATAATATATGCAAAAACAAGTAGATGTAATAGCAAATATTAAAGAGAGTACGCATCCAAGCCAATCTCTTAATTCAGAACAAACAGCAGCTGCTGCTAAAACATAAAGAAGAACGCCTAAAACACCAAAGAATATAGCCTTTGTCATTTTGGAATCTTGGTATTTTATTTGTATCTCGGCCTTTATTTTCTCTGCCCTTTCGCGATTTGCTTCTTGTTTAGCTTTTTCTGCTAGTTCATTGTCTTTATTCACTAGTGTCCCGTTAAAACGAGACGATTATTAAATAAGTTATTAATACTCAAAAGTTTACGGACTTTTTATAGTGTATTCGATTTGATTTTGTATCTTTGCACGCATATTTAAAATACGTGTGCGATGAACAAAGGCAAAACTATATTCTCTCAGATTATGTCACTTATACCAGAACGTGATTTCAAAACTTGTGTAGACCGTTATAAGGGAAACTACAGAGCAAGAAACTTCTCTTGTAAAGACCAATTTCTAGTAATGAGCTATGCTCAATTAACAGGTCGTGATAGTCTTCGAGATTTAGAAAACTGCCTTACGGCACTCTCCAGCAAACTTTACCATTGTGGTATTAGTTATGCTGTACCACGTAATACTCTAGCAAAAGCTAACGAGAAGCGAGATTGGCATATCTATAAAGATTTTGCAGACGTTCTTTTGAAAAAAGTACGTCCTCTTTATGCCAAAGACAAGTTCAGATTAGACCTTGACAACATGGTATATGCTTTTGATAGCAGTACTATAAGTCTGTGTCTCAAATTATGTCCTTGGGCAAAGTTTCGCAAAAACAAAGGTGGCATCAAAATGCACACATTAGTCGATTTGCGAGGAAATCTTCCAGTCTCAGTTTATTTGACTTCTGCATCGGTTAATGATGTAAAAGCTCTTGATGATCTCTACATAGAACCTTCTGCTATCTATTTGATGGACAGAGGATATGTAGATTTCAACAGACTCTTCAAGTTGATAACTAAGAAGAATGCATTCTTTGTTACTAGGGCAAAAGATAACATACTTTTTGAAGTTGTATCAGAAGCCGAAGTTGACAAGAGTACTGGTATCATTTCTGATGAACGTATCAAATTAACAGGACTACATACTGCCAAATGGTATCCTGAAGAACTTAGAATGGTAACCTATGAGGACTATGCAACAAGTAAGGTGTATAGGTTTCTCACAAACAACATGGAATATGAAGCGCTTACCATATCTGAATTATATAGGGAAAGATGGAACGTGGAACTTTACTTTAAATGGATTAAGCAACACCTTCACATCAAATCCTTTTATGGAACTTCCGAGAATGCCATATATCTGCAAATCTGGATTGCCATATGCACATACTTGCTTTTAGCTTATGCAAAGAAAGTGATGCACATAGATCAATCGCTACACACTATTTCAAAGAACGTGGGTCTATTCCTTACGGACAAGACTCCTTTAAATGAATTGTTTAACAAAGCTGTTTCAACAGAAAAGACGGAGGATTGGCTATATCCTAGCCTTTTCAGGCCCGATGATTTCTAAACGGGACAGCAGTGGTCTTTATTCTGTTGTTCAATCTGCTTCTGCTTTTCTGTATCTAGTTTATCCACTAAATACGTATTTAATTCTTCCAATGTTTTGGGAGCAAACAACGCTTTGTTGTTTTCATCTATCATAAAAGCGTATCTATCCGTACCATCCAACTGGAAGGCTAGGATATTTTCGTCAACAAATGCCGTACGAAGCATCACAAAGCTATTATCTTCACCATTGATAAGAATTGATTTGTTTGCAGGTATATATTTCCAAGTCTTTACAGAACCAATTCCGTTCGTTGTTATCAATACAGTTCCATCCTCTTGAAAGATATACACTTGCTTTTCGCCTTCATCATTAAAAACTACCCATGCTTTGTTGGAAAGCACAGCTTTCGCATCAAGGCTCTCCGAGAACCTTTTATAGCGATTTAATGTCTCAAGCAAATATGTCTTCATAACCATTTACCGTATTTTTTATTACAACGTTCTATTATTATATAAATGATATGCCAAAGCATTGACAACCATCAGTGTATGATTTCTGTAATTGCCTTGTTGTGAGTTGGAAAGAAGTTGCTCTGCATTTCTACGTTGAGTCACCCATCTTGCCAGCAAAGTCTTGGTATCAACTGCATATTTCTCCAGTTGACAATACAGTTGTTTGTATTCTGATGCACTACCATAAGACTTAATCAACTCTTTGTCCTGAGTTTCGTATTTTACAGAGGCCAGTGCCTGGTGTAACTCTTCGCTCCAAGCAGAACTGTCAATAACCTTCATCTTTGCGAATGATGGCTCTTGCTTATTGGCAAACAATTCATAATCATCCTTCAGGCAAGCCATTCGGATATAAGCGATGTTCATAGGTGCATCTGTTTGACAGATAATCCCCATCGTACCACCTGTATAATAATACAATCTGAGATACATGGCATCAAACTTATTAAGCGAAGCCTGCAACTTGTTCCAGCAATCAGTCTCCTGCTTAAGGCAGTCTTTCAATGTTGGCTGCAATGGCAGGCTACCCAGTTTAGCAGAATAAGCTGCTATATTGTTCTTGTATCGTTTCTCTTGTTGGGTACACCACATTGCCATCCCAGAAGTTGTCTCCTCTGGATTTTCTGATGAATCAAAATACAAGTCACCAAATTTCGCGATGATTTCCTTTTGATAATCATCTTCATCTGATGGCATTGTATTAGCGCCACAAACTTCTGCGCCATACCCAACATGGCGTACTGCTATTGCATTTCCGATAAAGAAAAACAATGCTATAACTATAATTGCTTTCTTATTCATAACATCGACTTTTTCTATTCTTACCAACTTTAGACTCAGTTATTGCCAAATCTGCCCCAAAGGTACAAAAAATATCTTTTCTGTTACTTTTTCTTGTTGCCTTTTAACAAAAAATATACTATTCCTATCGGGACTAAGAGGTAAAACGAACATATTGCACATATAATCATTGCCGAATTTATCAAGCCTACAACACAACCCATACCTCCTTCAGGGGTTCCATCTTTTCCTTTAAAGCGATCTGTCAATATCCAAGACAAGCCAAGCAACACTATCGCTGCTATAGCAAAATAGAAAGAAGTTTCCCAACCCAAGAAAAGAGTTGGAGCATCATCATATCTCGTCCAGTCAACTCCTGCATAAGCAACGTTTGTCAATAGAAGCAACGGACTTGACACTGCAATTCTTGCATGATGAGATTTTGATAAAAATGATAATATCATAGTTATAACCTTTTTAAATTAATACTTTATGAGATGGCAAAGTTAGTTCTTTTCTTGAAAACAGATGTATTTCCTAGAGAAAAGCACACCTCCACAAGGCTTGTGGAGCTAAAAGATTTGCTGATTATCAGATTTTACACTATCTTTGCCCCCAAAATTTTCAAACGAACTAGAGTATGGACAGATTAGTATTATTTGTAATTGCGGTTGCGATAGCATTCGGCATCGGCTGCCTCGGCAGAAAGAGAAAGATAGGATTTGGTTGGGCATTCGGCTTATCACTCATCAATGCCATTATTGGACTGATAGCAGTATTATGCTCCAAGAAATTGGGCAGCATCTATCTCGTACATCGGGCAAAAAATCGAAAAGAAAAATAAAAAATATCACAGAATATTTGGCAATTCTTGCTATTTGTCGTATATTTGCTGCGAATATATAATTCGATAAGATTATGAATGTAATAGAAATCAATTCTGAAAATTATAAGGATTACCTACATCTTGACATTATCGCATTCTCCTTTGCAGGAGAAGGGGCGCAAGGAGAAGGGGGTGGACTTTGGATGGTGACTTCCGATGGCAAGCTATATCACACCAATTTTGCTTATACCATCAGTTGGGAACAAGCCATATTGCTTTGCCCTACCCTCCAGGCATGCGACTGCGATTTATTCCGTACCACGCCACCTGAAGGTTGGCAATCATACTATATGGGAGGTGGCAATTTCCTTATTGTTAAGGATACATATACAGAGATATTTTCTCAGTTAGACCCTTATGACCTATATGGGCAATGGAAAGATATCTTGATAGAGAAAATTAAGTAAGAAATATGGCTGGTAGAACAAGAAAAGTAAAGGCACTGAGGTTCAGGAACTTCCCCACTCAGTGGCGTGGTTATGCGTTCTTCGTGGAGCAAGGATACAATGAGCAGTTGAATCTTTCCATCATCAACCATTTGGAAGAGATACGAAAGCTGCTGTGGAAGGAATCCATCAACTTCATCTATTTCCCTTATCTGATGCATGAGATAAGGGATGCTGCCATATACAATTTTCCACAGATGACGAAGGGGGATTTCTCACAGGCTGCCACCTCCGACATTCTTCTGCAACTTCTTGATGAAAAGAAAGATGCCGAGAATTTGCCTCCTTGCATCATGCAATACGAAAGAAGCGAGGACGGCATAGACTATGTAAATGTCTTTCCGACTATCGAGAAGAGCTACACACCATCTATCTCGACATTTGCGCCAAGCAGGAAAGCCCTGTGCATCTATCTGCAGAGAAGATTCGCCAGAGCATAGATGCCTTGACCAACCCCCTCTCCAATTCCATCAATGAGAAGTGCGCCCGAGTAAGAGCAGCCTTCGTATCCCAGTTTGACGAGTCACTCGCCAAGTACTATTATATAGATGGTAAAAGAGGCGAAGCTAAGAAGATTATACTAGACAGGAAACTTTTGGAATGGAAATCTGCTGTCATAGAAGATTAAAATTGTTGTCATACGACACAAAGGGTAATGGTCGTACTGCGCCATAGACTTATGCCCCCTCTCCCAGTGCAATCCTGCAAAAACATACTTGTCTTATCTATATGCGTAAAAACCCAAAAGAGGATGAGACATATCACTTATGTCTCATCCTCTAAATATTTTTAGCGAAAAAGTTTCTAAAATTGTTTGAAGCAACTATAGAGAACTATCTTACTGATGAAAGCAACGTTTTTATTCCCCAGTTTTTTGGGGAATGTTTCCACATAATTTCCTCATTTTCCACGCCATCTACTTTTGGTACACAAAGCATAATCACCTGATAATCAGCGCATATCATTTCCGCTCTTCTGTTTGGCATGCTGATTGTGACTATGAATAGCGGGTTCGACAACGAATCCACAAAAAAGAAAGAAAGTAAGTAAGTAACATTAAACAGAAGTTGGCACTCCTATCCAGTCACAAGCTACCACTGAGGATTCTATCCAGCAGGAGAATACTCAGCAGGAGACAACTCAGCAGCAGGAGGCTACAGAGACTGAACAGCAGACAAATGCTGAATAAGAATTTACTAGAGATCTGTAGAGGTCAATAAAATTCAATAGAGGTCATTTTGCAGAGGTCATATAAGAAAAGCGCAGAATCCTGCTGGCTGTGATACCAGCAGGATTCTGCGTTATTATGCTCTAAAACAAACCATTCCGTTTCATTAAATTCAACAATTCTTTATCAGAGATAGATTCCATTTCTGATTTATCATAAATGGTCAATAGTTCTATAATACTCATTCTTATTTTTCTTAACCCTTTACCCAAATCTACCCCTTGAAGAGGATTAGATTGAAGAGAATGCAAAAAATCTTCGTAATCTTGCTTAATAGACTTATAGCGCTTACTTAATTTCTTCAATCTACGGGCAAACTCAGGTGCAACCTCTATCCTATAACTCATTAAGCAAATTCTCCGCAGGAATAAAATCCATTTTTCCTTCGCGATGAAGCTTCAATTCCGTAAAAGCCTGATTGATACTAGCAAGGGCTTCTTCCTTAGCCTTTGCATTCTCCACGTCTCTTTTAGCTTGCGCCAATTTTTTAAGATAACGTGCAGCTTTTTCCAAATAGCTCTCGTCATTAGAAAGTACGCCCAAGCTATTATAAATATCAGTATTCAATTGCATTACATTCATTATCGAATCCTTTCTTTTAGCTAGTAATTATGCAAACAAGCAATATAAAAGTCTGCTTTCAAATTGCCGAATGCAGTCTATTTTTTTGCAAAGATAAACAAAAAGCATGAAACTCACAAAAGATTTCGTACTTTTTATATGTTTTTGGATGACCTTTATGAGTAAGCAACGTTTTTGCATCAAGCAGAATGGTAGGTAACGCAAAGGATTCATCGCACGCATACGTATAGATATTTTTCTCGGAAAAAGTATCAAAGTCTCATTATTTATATAAAACCTAATATTATATATCTGACTCTCAGAATCTTTTATAGAATGAGACTTCTCGAAAAATAGCGAAAGAAGTATCATGGAAGTATCATCAATTCTTGGAAATACATCATAAAAACACTAATAAGAAGCAGAAAAATGCTATTAATAGGCGGAAATAAGCTACAAAAACATATAAAAAAATCCTTGTTTTCAGACAATAAATACCCTCTTTTCTCGTTATAATAGAAATGTTTCATTAAAAACATAACCTATATGGATGAAAAGGAACTTTTGAAAAAGGCTTTCGAATACGGAAACGTTCCTAGCCTCATCACCTATTGCTTCACCGAACCATGTCCGATGAAAGACAAGTGTATCCACTATCTATCCGGCCTCTATAAAAACGAGAAGACTGATAGAGGAGATGCCATCTTCCCAAATGCCCTGAAAAACGGGAATTGCAAGTACTTCGCTCCGCTGCGTGTCGTGAAAATGGCATGGGGATTCGACAAACTCTTTGCCGAAATGAAAGTGAAAGATGGACCAGCATTGCGCGCCGAAATGAGAAGCTACCTCGGTAGCAAAGGACAATACTACCGATACAAACTGGGACAACTGAAACTCCTCCCGGAACAGCAGAAATATATCAAACAGCTCTTCGCCAGATACGGATATAAAGACGTTGAGTTCGAACACTTCTCGGAAGAGATTGACTTCACAAACATCTAATCTTTCCAAGTATTTATTGTTACGGTTTGATAAAACTAAAGATGTATTCATTCCCGTTTCACTATACTGAATATGTCTAGTATTCCAGTTTAGGAGAGCAACTATATGTCTACTTTTTCAGTTCATCAGATGTTCCCTCTGTGCCCACTAGCTGATCCTACCATGCCCGTTACACGGGCATCCACAGCCCACCAAGCGGGCATCCACAGAACAAGGGCTGGGCAACAAGTGCCCATAAGGCGGGCAATAAGTGCCCAAAAATCGTGACCAGTTTTGGGCAACACCGAAAAGAGTTTATAGTTTACAATTTATAGTTTACAGTTAACACTTAACCATTAACCAGAAATACAATGAAGGTAACTATCGTACATACAAACAATAAAAAACAGCTTCTCGTAAGTACCAAGACGATGGAGAAGCTGATGGAACGATTCGAAAGGGATGATAGCAAACTGACTATCACCCACTTCCGCGAAAGCGTTCCGTATCTTAGCAACAACTATGAAGGCTACAAGGATATGCCGAAATGGATGCACATCTATCCCGCTGCAGAATTCACCAAAGACGAAAACAACAACCTGAAGATGAAGGCTTTCAACGGCATCCTGCTGCTGAAATTTGGCAACATTACTGATGTTGATGGTGCGGAGGGCGTTAAACGCTCGGTAGCCATTCTGCCTTCTACCCTTGCCGCCATCACAGGTGCCGACGGAAAGACTGTTATCGTTCTGATAAAATTCCAGGGCGAAAATGATTCCCTGCCTACATCTGAGGCGGATGCCGAGCATCTCTATCGCATCGCTTACCAGCAGATTTTCCCTGTATATCAGGCTATTGTCAAGGCTTCGATTCTTGTAGATGGTCCGAAACCTTCTATCGAGGCTGGATCTACCCTATCCCAAGAGCCTTCGATTCACAACAGTTTCATGATGACGCTCGATGCGGAGCCTTATTTCAACAGCAAGGCGGTGGCGATGAAAATTGATAGCCATGCACGATCTCAAAGCCCAGCTCCCAGCACGGATAATCATCAGCAGACAATTCCTGATTTCAGGGCTCCGGAAGAAGAAAAGAAAGTTGACAGAAACAGTATTCGCGAGAATATCGTGAACATGATGCAGCTGCTGAAAAGCAGATATGATTTCAGATACAACACGGTGATGAAATTCGTGGAATACATGCCGAAGGAGAAAGGTTGGTATGGTTTCCAACCTGTGGATCCGAGAGTGCAGAAGCGTATGACGCTGGAGGTGCAGCTGGCTGATATCCGGGTGAGCATCAAGGATGTACGTAATTTTCTGGAGTCTGATTATATCAAAAATTATAATCCGATAGATGAATATCTCTTCCAGTGCTACGACAAATGGGATGGAAAGGATCATATCCGTGCCTTGGCCCGCACGGTGCCTACCGCCAATCCTCACTGGGCAGACTGGTTTTACACCTGGTTCCTGGGCATGGTGGACCAGTGGCGCGGCTATTCACATCGCCAATACGGCAACTCGGTGGCTCCACTTCTCATTTCCAAACAGGGTTACAACAAGAGTACTTTCTGTCGCCGACTGCTACCGCCGGAACTGCAGTGGGGGTATAGTGACAATCTTATTCTGTCGGAAAAGCGTCAGGTTTATCAGGCGATGGCACAGTTTATGGTTATCAATCTCGATGAGTTCAACCAGATTTCGCCACAGGTGCAGCAGGGATTTCTGAAGAATCTCATCCAGTTGCCTACGCTGAAATACAAGCCTCCGTATGGCAGTCATGTCATGGAATTTCCTCGTCTCGCCTCGTTCATCGCCACGAGCAACATGAAGGATATTCTCTCCGATCCATCCGGCAATCGAAGATTCATCGGTGTGGAACTGACGGGACCTATCGACGTGAGCGTTCGCCCGAACTACCAGCAGCTTTTTGCCCAGGCACTTTCTGCCTTGAACAATGGCGAAAAGAGTTATTTCGATGCGCAGCAGGTGAAGCTGATTATGAAGAGCAACAGCCAGTTTGAGATAATCCAGCCGATAGATCAGTATTTCTTACTCTATTTTGAATTGGTTGAGGATGAGAAAGAGGGCGACTATCTTACTGCCGCCGAAATTTTTGACTATCTGAAGAAGCAGATTGGTTCATCGCTCAAGGTAAACAGCCTGATGGGATTCGGCAGAAAACTGGCGAATATGAGTGAGTTGAAACACAAGAGATTTGCAGATGGAATGAAGTATCTCGTAAAGAAAAAGTGAAATAATGACACTTCTATGATACATGAATGAGACTTCTCGGCATCAGAACCGAGAAGTCTCATTCTTTTTATCTTATTATCTATCAAGTCTTTAAGTCGATATTTTCAACAGAAAATGAGACTTTGAGACTTTTTCTTCAAAAAAAACTTTTTCACGTAAGCGAAAACATTTATCCTTTAGATAGCATAAAGGAAGGTGCGGATGAACCAGTAGCAGATGATACCTGCGATGTAACCTACGAAAGCAATCCAGGAGATGTGCTTCATATACCAGCCGAAGGTAATCTTCTCCAAGCCCATTACTACCACACCAGCGGCACTACCGATAATCAGCATTGAACCTCCTACACCGGCACAGTAGGCCAGCAACTGCCAGAAGACACCATCCACAGCCATATCGCCAGTGGCTGCCACAGGATACATTCCCATACATCCGGCTACCAGAGGCACATTGTCAACAATACTTGAAAGCACACCGATAATACCAGTAACCAGGTAGTGGTTGCCATCGAATACGACGTTCAAGCCCTGCCCCAAAGCAGTCAACACGCCAATCTCAGCCAGGCAGGATACTGCCATCAGGATACCGAGGAAGAAGAGGATGGTACTCATATCCACACGAGAAAGCAACTTGGTTACTCGCTTCTGAGTGCCCTCGGCATCAGCTCCACGATGCAAACCGCGATAGAAAACTTCGGTAGCAGTCCAGAGAACACCCAATACCAGGAGGATTCCTACGAATGGAGGCAAGTGGGTGATACTCTTGAAGATAGGAACGAAAATCAAACCGCCTACTCCCAACCAGAACACTGCCTTGCGCTGACCTTCGGTGAAATCGCTGACCGATGTATTCTGCTGGTCAGAAACCTCAGGCATCACGAGTTCGCCCTTCAACATGGTCTGAAGGATGAGGGCAGGAATCACCATGGAAACCATAGACGGGATGAAGATTTCGGCGATAACGCCGGCTGCGGTAATCAATCCCTTGTTCCAGAGCATGATGGTGGTAACGTCGCCGATTGGTGAGAAGGCACCACCCGAATTGGCTGCGATGATGACGAGGGATGCATAAACCATGCGATCCTTGTGGTCGGTGACGAGCTTTCGGAGAATCATGATCATCACGATACTGGTGGTCAGATTGTCGAGGATAGCCGAGAGGATGAAGGTAAGGACAGCGATACGCCAGAGGAGCGCACGCTTCGACTTGGTCTTCATCACCTTGCGAACCCAGTTGAATCCGCCGTTCTGGTCAACGATTTCCACGATGGTCATCGCACCCATCAGGAAGAAGAGTGTTGTGGCGGTATCGCCCAGATGTTCCTGGATGATTCCGGTCACCTTCTCTACCATTCCTGCTGCGCCGCCTGTATAATCAGGGTGCATCAACTGGAGATACTGCATTGGATCCATCATGTAGAGGGTCCAACAACCTACCAACATCAACAGGGCTATCGCAGCCTTGTTTACCTTAGTCAAGCTTTCGGTGGCAATGAGTGCATAGCCGAGCACGAAAACGACAATAATAGAAATTGTAAGTGTAGTCATTACTTTTTATTTTTTATTAGATATTCTTTTTTCCTTTATGTATGATTTGGTACTCACAATTGCCAAACGGTTGCAAAGATACAAAAAGAAAAGCAATAACCACCCTTTTCTGTATTATAATTATATGAAATCGCTTACTTAATTACGGTTTTAATCTGATAATAACCGATTTCGACCAGTATGGTTGAAGCATTTCATAAAACATGTAACATGAAATAGATATAAAACGTTATGGAAATGTAAAATCCGAAACAGATAGCTGCCAATGCTTCTGTTTCGGATTATCTTTTCGTATTCTTTCTTATTCTTCCTTAAAACATCGGCTCAAACTTCTAGATGGTCAGGTAACCGCTCTGGTAAAGCAAAGGCAAAGCATCCGTCATTTTCTCTGTAGATAGGCCGAAAGGACTCAATACTGCCTCCTATTTTAGTTAACAAAAACTAAAATAGGGGATTTTGCTAACTTTGCAGCAAATAAAAATGGGGATTTTGCATATGAATACATTTAAAAGGAAGATTTACAGCCAGTTCCGTTTATGGAAAGAAAAATCTGGAAATAGAAAATCAAAGAGCAGGATAGACTTTCTGCAAAGAAGAGGTAACAAGGTGTGTCAATTGGAAGTGAAATCTTCGGTAACATGTCTTCCTATATTCATGGTACCATTCCTATGATGTGTTGTGCATTGTTGTAGCCCCCAAAAAACGAAGTTAGCTTCATCAGGCATCGAAAGTAGTTTCGGTGTCTGATGAAACTACTTTCGATGGACGATGAAGCTAATATACTTACGGAGGGAATTCTTCCTTCATCAACGTTTCCTTTTATTGCTCTGAAGATCTAGAAGCAAACAAAGTTACTTTTTGAGGAGTTGCTTCTCTGTATGTCCAGTAGAGGCAGCTCTCTTCGGGGAAAGCATCCATGTATTCATTGAGAGAAGCCAAATGCTTGGATAGAGTCTTCTCATCATACTTACCTACTGTAAACGACAGAAGATATTTGCCATTGTCTTTTAGATTGACTGGCTTTAGGTGGCTGATAGCCTCAGCTATGTCGTCTTGATATTCATACGAATAGACAGATACCACATTCTTTCCTCTGATGATATCGGAGAAACTTCTGAAATCAAAGCCTACCATACCATGAATTTCCACATTCTCATGGTACACTTGCAAGAAGTGCTTCAACTCCATGTATGGATTACAGCCTGGATTTTGCTGAAAAGACAAGATAGAGTCTATATCAGATTCATCCTTGATGCTGAGTTCCGGAGTCATTTTTACGACTACATTCTTTCTGGCACGCTCGTGGTTCTCCAATACCTGATGAACATGTTCTGCTCCTTCGGCAGTAGATACCACTACCATATTGATAAGTGTGCAAGAACGGTTCTCGATGGAATATATTCCATCTGAGCGAAGCTGATTGATAGCTTGCTGACTAACATCGTCAGCAGCTATCAGCAGCAATGAATCAAATGCGATTTCTTTCATGAGAAAACTCATTATCACTATTAAGATGAACTATTATTACTTTAAGGCACTCGTCTCAAAACATTTATTGTTCATATGACTACTCCAGTATCCAGGACGTGTTTTCTCAACACTAATCATAGCTTTGAATAATTCAAGAAAATACATAGACATACTTTCTTTTTCGTCACCATCCTTATAGTTTTGAGTTCTTGATGGGTGGAACATATCTATAAATGGATATGATTTACCATCTATCACCAACTCATATATCTTTACCGGGTTATAGCCATCTCCACCATAAAGCTCCTCTCCCCAATCAAACAGATTGTCAATTATGTTGTAGCACACATCACCACCCAAGATGACAGAAGGGTTACAGAATCGAATCTGCTCTTTCAACACTTCAATTCCTTTCTTTGCATACTCCTTTAAGTCACTTCGCACAGAGCGCTTTTTACCATCAGATTTCTTAATGTTGATATAAGCTGCATCAGAAAGGTAATACACTAAATCATCATTGTCAGATTGGTTTACAAAGTCTATTACCTCTTTCTCTGAAACTTCATTAAAACCTTTCTTTGACAATAGATGAATCAAACTAAGATATTGACGCAGACGACAACGTAATGTTTTTTGTTTTTTGAAAGGAATAATTCCTTCTCCAATCTCTTTTGCAATACCGTCTTGATTGAGACTATACGATGAATGATCCTCATCATAAGCCTCTCGGTTCATGATCATCACTTTGAACGGAGTTGAAGCATACTTATCAGGGAAAATGACTCCATCTGTAATCGTATATGAAGCATCCTTAAAAATACTATTGTACAAAGCCCATAGCTTATCTTCCCAATTATTATATTCTAAAATATTTTCCATATTTTATCTAACTTCGCAACACTATAATTTATATTCTACAAACACCCAAGCTGCAAAAAGCTGCCTAGGATTATGCCATATCAGAAATTCCTCTAATCTTAGTGCTGCATGAATAGAATAGCAAAACTCTGAATGACATGGCAAAATTACAAATAAAATATGAAAATTGACTGCACAGGTTCGTTTTTTTTCGCAAAACGATGAAATAATTGAAATCTGCATGAAATAAATCTATCTTGTGCAACATATTTTCCTACTTTTCCGTTATCTTTGTACCAAATAAAAGAAACAGAATATGGCTATCAATCAATTGAACAAATATGTCTGGCTGGTGGAAACCATCCATCGGGCCAGAAAAAGGGGCGGCATCACCTTAAAGGAAATCCAAAGCAGATGGAAGGATTCTGATCTCAGCGAAGGAACGGAACTCTCTCGCCGTACCTTCATCAACAACCTCCATTCCATCGAGGAACTGTTTGAAATCAGCATCTGCTGTGGCAGCGGATACCGCTATTACATTGAGTATGGCGACTGCTTCGAGGAAGGAAGTGCCAGAAGTTGGATGCTTAATGCCTTCTCCCTCAATGCCATGGTTGGCAACAGTCACAAGCTCAAGGAGCGTGTACTCCTGGAAGATATGCCTTCTGGCAGAAACTATCTGGAAGACATCATCAAGGCAATGCGTGACAACCGCGTCATCTCCATATCCTACTATAGCTTCAATACAGAGAAGTATCATGAATTTGATATTCATCCTTATTTCGTAAAGGCTTTCAAGAAGCGTTGGTATGTGGTGGCTTACAGTCCTGGCACAGATGACATCAGATGCTATGCGCTCGACCGTATGGAGAATGTCACCATCTCTGAAGAAACATTCAAATTGCCTGAGGATCTGGATCCTGCTGAATATTTCAAGGATTGCTTCGGCATCATCAACAACGAGGATTCTGAGGTGCAAAAGGTGGTACTCAAGGTGGATGCATTCCAAAGTAACTATATCCGCAACCTTCCTCTCCATACCTCACAAAAGGAAACGGAGCGCACAGATGAATATTCTATCTTTGAATACCATCTGAAGCCTGAATTCGATTTTGAACAGGAGATATTCTCCAACATGGATACCATGGAAGTATTGGAACCTCAATGGCTAAGGGAGGATATTGCCGAAAAATTGAGAAATCTCACCAAGAAATACCAAATTTAATCAATTAAGGAATAACAGATTTAATCTATCAAGAAATATCAGATACAATCATCTGAAACTAGGAGAAAAAGGCGGCAAATACATTTTTCGTATTTACCGCCTTTTCTTTATGGGTGATGCATCAGAACCCAACCTTTCTCTTGGGGGTTCTTCCTTCCAGCCTTTCACTATCGCAATACCCGACAAGAGATTTGAGCATATCCGCCGGTTTACCATGCAAAATGGATTGGATGGTATAATGGCGGGCAATATTCTCAATCTCTCCACCACTGAAATCATATCTAGCGGCAAGGAAAGAAGCATCAGCATCATTCAAAGATGGTATCATCGTTTGCCAAATCTGTAAACGACCATGCAAATCAGGCTTTTCAAACTTCACTTTATAGAGGAAACGACGCTCGAAGGCCTTGTCCATATTCTCGGCAAGATTGGTTGTGGCAATAAGAATGCCATCAAGCTGCTCTATCTCCTGAAGAATGATGTTCTGGATATTGTTCTCCAGTTTATCCACAGCCTTCTCTGCACCCACCATACGCTTACCGATGATGGCATCTGCCTCATTGAAGAGCAGAATAGGAGTCTTTGCCGATTGTTTCACCATCTTTCTGTAATCATCAAAGATACCCTTGATGTTCTTTTCGCTCTCCCCTACCCACATACTCTTGATATCCGAGATGTTAACCTGTATAAGGTCACGACCCGTTTTCCTGGCTATCTGAAGAACCGTCTCCGTCTTTCCGGTACCTGGTGCACCATAGAATAGGCAGGCAAAGCCACTTCTGAAATTGGTTTCCTTCAAGCGGTCTCGGATACCCTGGAAATTCTTTTCATCCAAAAGAGCTGCGAGTTCTTCTACCAGTTTACGTTCCTTATCGTTGTAAAACAGCTGTTTAGGCTTGATACTCTCAAAGGATAATATGCCACCTTTAGGACGGGAGCCTCGCATAGTAGAAAGGTTCATCTCCGAAAAGAGCAGATTCTTCGCACTGTCTGTAATCTTAAAGGATTCCCTGTCGGCAAAGCCGTCATCGTTGGTATATTCTATGAACTTTTTCTGCAAGAAACGATGATTGCCTTGGTTAAGGTCTCGCTTAGCCCATCGCCAGACCGACTCACCTTCCTCATAGATGAAATCCAAGTCATGGCAACGGATGTCATCATCGCCATCAATAACAAAGAGTGTACACAGCAAGATGAAAAGCGGAAAGTCTTTATCCTCCACATTTATATCATACAATGCCATTGCCTTGACAAATGCCAGGTTGCTATTCTTGACAACCAGTGCTCTGAGTTTCTTTCTCAAAACCTGCTTGTTCAGTTTTTCGCAGCGGCATTTCGAGAAAAGTTCATCAAACTTATCAAACAGTTCTCTGGCTGTGAATTCATCCACATCCGAAGGAATATATCGCTGATTATGCTGGAATGCCTCCATCACCTCCATCGGGATGCTATAGCTGAGTCCTTCTATCCGATTCTGACAAACATATTCCTTATCGATAAGTTCCTGAGTTTCGTTGGAATATCTGAGCAATGTCAGGATTCTGCAATCCAGGAATTCCGTCAAATCAGAAAACCGGATATGGGTATCATAACACCGGTCGGCAAAGAGAGCCATAATAACACTTGCTCGCTTGGAGATACACAATTTATCAGAAACAAAACCAAGATACGGTTCTGCTTTCTGATAAAACTTTTCTCCGAGAGAAGACCCTTTTGCCTTTTCTACGATTATCTCAAAGGCCTGGAGCAAATCTATCTGCTCCACATCTTTCTTATCTGATATTTGCTTAACCATCATCATACAACATTAATACATTCTTTTTTGGATGCAAAATTAAGATGTACCTATGAAAGTTGGTTTCACAGATTGAGATTTTTTTCTTCTGCGTAGTATTTTTGATGGATAAGCACAGGCAAAATGCAAGTTTTAAAAATTATTAGGAAAAGAAGTGGCGATAGTTACATAAAAAGTCGTATCTTTGCATTACATAAAACATGTAACACAAAACATGGAATAGATATAAAACATTATGGAACAGCTGAATAATCCATTTGTTATCTACGGATATAAGGGAGCAGAATACTTCTGCGACCGCAAGAAAGAGACGGAAGTCATCATGAAGGCTTTGCAGAATGAGCGCAACATCGTCCTCATCTCTCCTCGACGCATCGGAAAGACGGGACTCATACACCATGTCTTTGAGAACATCAGCAAGCAGGAGCCTGAGACGCATTGTTTCTATCTCGACATCAATGCCACAAGAAATCTGAGCCAATTCATCCAATTATTGGCAAAGACGGTTATCGGGAAGGTTGATACTTTCTCGCAAACTGCCATGCGCAAGATTACCACCTTCTTTGCTGGCTACAAGCCTACGATGTCGTTTGATGAGATGACGGGAATCCCTACGTTCTCGATTACGGTTTCACCAAGCCAGAGCGAGGATTCTCTCAAACATATCTTCGAGTATCTGAAACAATCGGAGAAACGAATCTATATTGCCATCGATGAGTTCCAGCAGATAGCCGAATATCCCGAAGATGGCACAGAGGCCCTGCTACGCTCCTATATCCAGTTTTTGCCGAATGTATATTTCATCTTTGCAGGCAGCAAGCAGCACATGATGACCGATATGTTCCTGTCGGCAAAGCGACCATTCTATCAGAGTTCGCAAATTCTCAATCTTCCCCTCATCAACCAGGATGAGTATCATCGTTTTGCCAACAGATGGATGGGAACCCGGAATCTGACCATGGATCATGATACCTTTGCCTATCTATATAATAAGGTGGATGGTCAAACCTGGTATATTCAGGATATTCTGAACCGACTCTATCAGAACGGAAAGGAAATTACGACAGCGGAAATTGATGATGTAACCCTGGAATTAGTGAACGAGCAGGAAGTGGCATTCGTGAATTACTACGATTCCCTTACAGACAATCAGGCTGCCCTTCTATCTGCCATTGCCCAGGATAAGGCTGTCACCTCCATTCTTTCGCAGGATTTCATCAGCCGCCACAACTTGCCTGCTGCCAGCAGCGTGAGTCTTGCTCTCAAGACGCTGATCAATAGAGAATTCATCTACAAGTACAATGGCTGCTATATCATCTACGACCGCTTCTTCGGGATGTGGTTGAGGAAGAACTGCGTTGGAAATTAATCATTGCAAAAAATCCGAAACAGATAACTGCCAATGCTTCTGTTTCGGATTATCTTTTCGTTTTCTTTTCTTATTCTTCCTTAAAATAGATGGTTGGCTTCCATCCATTTCTGGAAGACCACATTTCCCCAATGGTCAGGCAGAGATTCACCTGCACAACATTATCTTTCATGTCTTACCCTTTCCTTCTTTTCATTCATTTTCTTCACTTGGCTAGGCAGCATTGGCAGCGGCGGCAAGAGTTTTTCAGCTTCCTGCAGGAATCCAATGCTCCTCAACAGAGAAAGAATAGTGCCAAAGCCTATGTTCTTAGCTTCGCCTTTTTCAAACTGGCTAATGGTGAAAATGCTCACACCAGCCTTTACAGCCACCTCTTTCTGAGTGAGATTGCTGAACAGACGATATTGCTTGAATCGTCCTCCTAATTCTGATATAATCTCAGAATTAGACTTTGCCTCTATACCATATTCCGTAATCATGCTGCAAATATAGTTATTTCTTTATTTATCGCCAAATATATGGTTAAATATTTAAATATCTTTAGTTATTGCAATAAAAAAGTTACTGAAGATGCTTTGCAGATATACCATAAAGAGAAACGCCCAAGGTTACTGGCAAATTCTTTTTCCTATCTGTACACAGATTTCTTACGCAGCCCTTCTTGAAATAAGCAGGAAAATGAATTTCGCCATTACCGCTACTTGCCATAACAGCTATACCTATATAATATTTATGATTGCGCTCCAGCTTCAATGGCTCTTCTATCCAAACTGATAAATCCTTCTTATCTGAAATTTCGGATAATCGAACGTACAAAGGTCGATGCTGTACAGGCACAAAATTTGTTCCCTTTACTTCATAAATGATTAAGCGAATTGTGCATGAAGCAAAAGTACATTTTTGTACTCGCAACTTAGCTGTTTTCACATAATAGTCTTTATTTACAACAAATAAGGGGCCCGTTTCATATTTCGTGTTTCTAACGTTATGAAATGCAACATCACCTGGTGCCCGAACTCCCTTTCCAAGAATGCTTTCCTGCTTTTTACCGGAAACGACTGTTATATCTGACAAATCACAAGTCTTTTCTTTCAACGTAAGTTGCAGCGAAGTCTTTTTGCTATATACATCATAAGGAATTTTACTGGTCTGATAACTGATATGACTAATCACAAGTTCCTGTTTCATACCATCGGGCACCACCAGAGAGAAATTTCCTTCCTTGTCAGATACCGCATATATACTATCTACATATACGCTAGCGAATTCAACGTTCTTACCAAATTCATCTACAATATGTCCTTTTATAGTCTTATTTGCAGCAATACATGCCAAAGAAAAGAACTCGCAGACAATCAGAAAAAATATAAATCTCCTCATATTCATAGCTTTAAAATTTTATGTTTATATGTATAGCATCGTCCCCCCAATTCTGATATAATCTCAGAATTAGACTTTGCCTCTATACCATATTCCGTAATTATGCTGCAAATATAGTAATTTCTATATTTATCTCAAAACATCAGGTTAAATGTTTAAACTTTTTTAGTTGTTGCAACCGTAACACCATTGTCACAGCTTCGTCAATGCCTTTCAACTTCATTGCAATCGCGATGTAATAATACCGCCGTACCTTTGCAACCGAAATCAAACGATATAGGTTATGAATGCTAAAAGGGGAATTATTGTATTAGGATTGCTCTCGGCGGCTAGCATGCCAACGTGGGCGCAACAGATTAAGGGTGTCGTAATCGACCAGAAATCGAAGGAGACACTCATCGGTGCAGTCATCACGGTGGATGGAACCAACGTGAAGGCTATCACCAACATCGACGGAAACTTCCAGATCGATGGAATGAAGAAAGACAAGACATATACACTATATATTAACTATGTAGGATATAAGACTCAAAAAATTGACGGGGTTCAGGCGAAGGACGCAGACCAGGTGATCGCGCTGCAACCTGATGAACAGCAGCTGAAGGAGGTGACCGTTACCGCAGTGGAAAGGCGTAATACGGATGCGGCAATGATACAGGTGGCCAAAAACTGTCCCGTCATCGTGAGCAATGTTTCGGCACAGGAAATATCCAGAACTCAGGATACGAATGCGGGTGAGGTGATACGCCGAGTGCCAGGCGTGAGCCTCATCGACGATAAATTCGTAATGGTTCGTGGTTTGTCGCAGCGTTATAACAATGTGTGGGTGAACGGAGGAGCGGTGCCTAGTTCTGAGGCTGATTCAAGGGCATTCTCCTTCGATATCATCCCAAGTTCGCAAATCGACAACCTCACCATTGTGAAGTCGCCAACGGCTGAATATCCCGCTGATTACTCAGGCGGTTTCATCATCGTCAACACCAAGGAGATTCCGGCAGAAAACAGTTTCAACATCGCCGTGGGCGGAAACTGGAATACATCTTCTGACTTCAAGGACTTCTCTTACTCAAAAGGTTCCGGAACCGATTTTCTCGGGTTCGATAATGGCTTGAGAAACCTGAATGGGGGCATCCATGCTGACTTGAATCCGCAGCTCGATGCCAACGGAAAACCGGTGGGCGATTATGCTACTTCGCTCCTGGGCAACGGGCTTAATAATGATTGGCTCATCAAGAACAAAAAGCCTTTGGGCGACTTGAAACTGGCAGCCAGTCTGAACCGGCGCTGGATGCTGGGCGGAAGAACACTCGGCATGATCGCCGCCCTGAACTATACCAACGAATACCGCACCTACGAGAACATGGAGAACAACCTCTATGGCATCTATGATGCGGCTAACGACAAGCCGAACTATCTTCGTCACTCTGTTGACAACCAGTATAATAATAATGTGAGACTCGGAGCGATGCTCAACTTCACCTTCCTTTCCAAGGACGGCAATCACAAGTATCAGCTCAAAAACATCTTCAACCAGTTGGCTACCAGCCGATATACCTGGCGTGATGGCGTGAGCGCCCAGTCGAACCTGGAGCGAAGCGCAGAGTATTACTACCGCAGTCGAACTACATATAACGGTCAGCTTACCGGCAAGCACACCTTCACTAGCGATGCCCTTGACTGGAGCATCGGGTATGCGTATGCCAACCGTCATTTGCCTGACCGTCGTAGATACCTCATCGACGATGCTCTTGAATCGGGCGTTTATGCCCTGAGCACCGGTAACGACATATCCCGCGAGTGGACTCAACTCGACGAACACATTCTCTCTCTTGGGGTAAATGACAAGCACCACTTCAAGTTTGGCAACTTTGAGCCAAACTTACAGGTGGGTGCCTATGGGGAGTATCGCAGCCGAGAATACCAGACCCGCAACTTCATCTACAACTGGAATGTTTCAGCTAACAACATGCCATCCGACTTCCGCCACAGCGACATCCCAACCCTGCTCTCCAGCGAGGCAAACATGGGTTACGACAAGCTGTATCTTCTGGAGGAAAGGCAGATGCGCAATAACTACCGCGGACACAACACCTTAGGCGCCGGGTACCTGGCGATGTCTCTCCCCTTTGGCAAACTCGGCATCCATGCCGGTGTCCGCTTCGAGCATAATGATATGGAACTCATCTCCAATTCCCGTGACTACGAGAAGAGTGAATCGAGCCGTCATTACAAGACCGATGATGTTTTTCCATCTCTCAATACAACATATAAGATTAGCGACCAGCACCAGGTGCGACTTTCGTATGGTCGCAGTATAAACCGCCCAGAATTCCGTGAAGTATCGTCGTCGGTGTATTACGACTTCGACCTTGCCAGCAATGTGCAGGGAAACACTGAGTTGAAGAACTGTTATGTCGATAACCTCGACCTGCGATATGAGTGGTATCCATCCCGTGGAGAGCTCATTTCTCTGGCAGTCTTCTACAAGCACTTCGATTCTCCTATCGAGTGGACCTATACGGTGGCTGGTGGCACTGACTTGATTTACTCTTACAAGAATGCAAAGAGTGCCAACAACTATGGTGTGGAGCTGGATATCAGAAAGAATCTCGGATTCATAGGATTGAAGGATTTCAGTTGGTCGTTTAACGGTGCCCTCATCAAGAGCAAGGTTCAGTTTGAGAAGGGAGCGAAGGAAGAAGACAGACCGATGCAGGGTCAGTCGCCATACCTTATCAACACCGGCATCTTCTATAAGAATGCGCCATTAAAGATGGATATTGCCCTGCTCTACAACCGCATAGGCAAGCGAATCATCGGTGTGGGCAGAAGCGAGGGGAGCACAGGCGATGACTCCAATTCCCGAGTGCCTCACAGCTACGAGATGCCTCGCAACACCATCGATTTCTCGCTGGCTAAGAAATTCGGCGAACATCTGGAACTGAAGCTCAACGTAAGAGATCTTCTTGCTGAAAAGATATATTACAAGCAGTTTGCTGATGTAACGTATAGCGACGGAAGCAAGAAGGAAGTAGAAGAAATAGCAAGATGCTACAAGCCGGGTAGAAACATCGGTTTGCAGGCAATCTATAAATTTTAGAGACTATCCGTAGAATTTCAAGAAAGATAATAATAGATGTTTGTTTAATAAAACAGGAAACAATGATGAACAAGATGTATTTTTTAGGATGCATGGGCATCCTCGCAGCATCTGCCATGTTGAGCAGCTGCAGCAGTGACAATGACGATCCAACTCCTTCTCCAAATCCTGGATCAGAAGTAGTTTACAAGTGGACAACCAATGGCGGCTTGAAGGCTTGCGACCACATCCTCTTCGGAACAGATGACAAGGAAAACGCCAACGGAACACAGATTGGCAACGGCGACCAGGAATTCGTTTTCACAGGCAAGCAGACTTTGAAGAAAGGCACTTATCTCCTCAAGGGATGGGTATATCTTGCAGATGGTGCAGAGCTTACCATCGAACCGGGAACGATTATCAAGGGCGACAAGCAAACCAAGGCGGCACTCATCGCAGAGCGTGGCGGCAAGCTCATCGCCAAGGGTACAGCCACAGAGCCTATCGTCTTTACATCTGAAGAGGCTGCCGGCAACAGAAAGCCTGGCGACTGGGGTGGCATCATTCTCTGCGGCAAGGCTAAGAACAACCAGACTGAGCAGCAGATAGAGGGTGGTCCTCGTACCAAGCATGGTGGCGCAGATGATACTGACAACTCAGGAGCCTTGAGTTATGTACGCATCGAGTTTGCCGGTTATCCATTCCAGAAGGATAAGGAGATTAATGGTTTGACTCTCGGTTCCGTAGGTTCAGGCACAGAGATTGACCACGTTCAGGTATCTTATTCCAATGATGATTCCTTCGAGTGGTTTGGCGGTACAGTAAACTGCAAGTATCTCGTAGCCTACAAGGGCTGGGATGATGATTTCGATACAGATAACGGTTTCTCAGGAAATGTGCAGTATGGTCTTTCTCTGCGCGACAGCAAGATAGCCGACACCTCTCAGAGCAACGGTTTCGAGAGCGACAACTGCGCCGATGGTGCTACCGTGGATCCTCGTACCAAGGCAACCTTCTCTAACATCACCTTTGTAGGTCCTAAGGTATTGGATGATAAGTTCCAGAACACCACAGATTATATCAATGCCGGTGCCTACAATCCGAACAATGGTTCAGCCCTTGGCAAGTTCCAGTCAGCCATGCAGATTCGCCGTTCTTCTAACCTCAACTGCATCAACTCTGTAGCCTTAGGCTGGCCTATCGGTTTGATTGTTGATGGTGAGAAGGGTGAAACCGTAAAGGATGCCAAGGATGGCAAGTTCAAGCTTCAGAATGTATATTTCGCTGGTATGGATGCCGTTGGCACTGATGCCAACAAGCAGTATGAGGATTACCTCTACGATGCTGCCCAGAAAAAGGACATCGACAAGAATCAGAAGTCATACAGCAACACCTTCTTCTTTGCAGAGCAGAGCAACAAGTATTTTGATTCATGGACCTCATTGGTTGGTGCAGATGGCTATACTCCTATTGCAGGAAGCCCATTGCTCGGTGCCGCAAGTTTCGCCGGCTGGACAGGTTTCGACACCGTAACCTACATCGGAGCCTTCGATGGCAGCACCAACTGGATGAGCGGTTGGACCAACTTTGATCCTCAGAATGCGAAGTACTAGAAAAAGAAGTATTAGATAAGAATTAATACCGGAATAAGAATTAGAATAGCTAATTTCTATTTTGACTATAAGGTTTTCTTTTATTGGGGCATGGCGCAGTGATTTGCGCCATGCTTTTTTGTTGGGTTATGGAGGGCATTGATTAGAAAACATTTCTATTTTTGATGTTAACAGAAAGTCTTGATTGCAATCAACAGCCACTTTTAGAGTCTTTGGGGCAGCTGACTGCAATCAACAGATACTTTTAACCTCATTGAAGCCATTGACTGCAATCAATACCTACATTCATGTGTCGTTGGGACCTTTGATTGCAGTCAAAGGCTACTTTCAATTGCCGTTGGATGTTTTGATTCCTGATTCCATGCCCGCAAAATGTAAAGATGCCTGCTGATTCCAGTTTATAGCAACTTTTTGTTTCAAAACATCCAAAAAACTGGCATCAAAATCTTTTTTATAGGAAAAAACTATCTTTTTCTCACAATATGATAAAATTTTCGCAATAAGGTTGCGGTTTTCTCGATAATTTTTATATTTTAGCCATTGCAATCGGAGGAATCCGACAACGCACATAACGAATTGTCAAATTAAAATCTTTAACATCATGAAAGAGATTTCAGACATCAACATCCAGCGCATGAATAACGGTGCGCATTTCACGTTTGTAAGTAACATTCTTGCACGTGCCGAAGCAGACACTGCCGTCAAGGAAAAGGCTTCGGAACTAGTCAGTAATTTCAAGGCTGCAGTTACAGCAGAAGACGAAGCCTTGAAAATTTCACAGAAAAGTCTCTTGACTGATGATATAGCCAAGGCTGACAACGACCGTGATGCTCTATACGCTGGCTACAAGAAAGCCGTGGAAGGCTTCCTCGCCATGCCGGTGGCCGACATGGCTCAGGCTGCCAAGGTCCTATCACAGCACATCAAGGACTACAAGATCAACACTGCCGGGCAACTCGACAAGGAGACAGGTCTTCTGGTCAACTTCATAACAGACCTAGAAGGCAAGTTTTCAGCACAAGTCATCACGCTGGGCTTGACGCCATTCGTAACCAACCTGAAGGAAGCCAACGAGCGAGTAAGAACCCTCACCCTGCAGCGCACCAACGAGAAGATGGGCATAACCGTAGGAGCATTGAAGACCGCCCGCACAGCCAGCGACGATGCTTACCGTGCATTGGTGAAGATGGTGAATGCCCTCGCCCTGGTCTTTGGCGAGAAGGACTACACCTCGTTCATCGACTACGTAAATACGGAAATCACTCACTACAAGCGTGAGGTGCTCAACCAGAAGTCTACCTCCCCTTCCACTTCGGGCGGCTCAACAGACGGAGGCGCCAAGCCGGGCGGTAGCGGCTCAGACTCTTCATCAACCGGCGGAGGCTCAACGACCGGCGGAGGCTCATCTTCTTCAGAAGGAGACGGCGGCGACGTTGGGTTATAATTTTATAATTCAATGCTGCTCTCTTTTTGCGGGGAGCAGCATTGAATGAATCACATCTATCTGATAAAAATAGAATTCTATAATCTAAGTACACATTATAAAGACATTCATCTATGGTTACATTTATTGATTTAAATACAACAAATGAAGATCGGGAAACAGTAAATGCTGTAAAAAAGGCATTTGACTATGTTTTTCGATATACCAATAAAGTAAATGTACATGTTATTTTTAACTTTAAGTCACCAATAAACATTGTTGGCAATTACAAATATGTCATCTTCATTGATATCCCTAATGAAAAGGGCAACTTTTTTAGGACACAAGATACCCATACTTATCTTCACAACTTAGCCATAGCAGTACGCAGTTATGAAGACAACTCCATCTTGGATTTTGATGGAGAATACATTTATAATTCCAACGGATTCTGGGATTACAGAAAAGCTATTGCCGAAGAAAAGAAGGCATTGAGAGACTTCGTCTATAATAACAGTGTTAAAAATGGAGAGAATCAGAGTGAAACGAGTTTTTTTAAAGACGTAAAACACTTTGATATAGCAATTTTTCATGTCATAAAATCTTCCTCTTGTAGTAAAAAAGGGAGCATCGGGAACTTGATATTCAATATTTCTGTATCGGTTTACAATATTGTATGTCAAGCTATAAAAGAGACATGGGGCAATGATATGAAAGATACAAATTGCCTCGTTACAAAATCAAAAGTGACCACTTGGGAAAACTTTATTTGCGATTTTATAAATATTAGCAATGCCAAGACGAATCAAGGGATTTTGACAAAAAAGAAAATAGAAGAAATTTCCAAAGCAAAAACTAGTATAGGGGTCAATACTGCAATAAACACAGCAGGAAATAAATTATGTATTGTTACAGGAAAAGCAGGAACAGGCAAATCCTTAGTTTTAATGAAACTAATGTACAATAAAGTTCAAAAGGATGAAGAAAGAAGAAACCATCGTTGTAGATTTCTTACCTATAATAATATGCTTGTGATGGACATTAAGCAAACCATCAAAGGCATGGGAGATTTCACGCCTTGCAATGCATCAATTTCTACTTTACACAAGTTTTTTCAAGACATATACAGACATTCGCCCGTCCGTGTTCTTCATATGGATGCTGCACAAATTAATCGACTTTTCTCAAAATGTCATTTGAGAGTAAGCATTATGGTCGTATTAATGGAATATTTCCATAAGTCCATTAATACGACCAACGATATTGATGCCGTGTCTATCTTTAACTACTTTGTTGAGCATAATCAAATTCGCATTGAAGACCAAACAGAATGCAAGGAATTTTGTCATTATCTCAATAAACTCAGCAAAACGGTTGAGTTTGATAATTTGGAAGAAAATGCCAAGGCTTACGAAGCCAACAAGAAAGAAATGTTTGACAAATTCTATGCAAATAATGAGTTTCTCAATGGATACAATCAAATTTTGGAAGAGCTGTACTTTATGTTTCACAATAAAGATGAATTTATTGAGAAATATGGAATGCGCACTGTATATTCAGAGTATGAAATACGAAATATGAAAGAGTTCAAAAATAAATACGAAAAAATATACGACAGCTTTTTGAACTTCGCAAGAACTAAGTTCATTGAAGAGAATAATCTTATAAGTGACGATGACATCGGCAATTTCTTTGAAGAAGAATCTCGCGCTATTCAAGATATCGTGGAAGCAAAAATTGCCGAAGGAAAAGAAACTGCTGGAACAGTATTTCAAGAGCAAATAAAGAAGATTTTAAGAAAAGTAAATTGGTCGGACTTGATACTGGTAGATGAGGCACAAGATTGTACCCCATACGAAAAAGCCTTGCTCTTAGAAATGCATGGCTCTGATAATTTTGTGGTAGCTACAGGTGGAAAAGATCAATTGATAAGAACTTCCCATGAAACAAATTGGACAGTACAATTTGGTAAGCAACTTGATTTCCAAAAAATACCTTTGACTTATGTGCATAGGCAAAAAGCAAATATAGTTAGTTTCATAAACGAATTTGCAAAAGAATTTAATCTTAGCACATCATTAAAGGCTTCGGATTCTATAAAGAATCAAGGTCATGTTATAATTGATGTCCGTGAAGTTCCTAAAGGAGAAATACCTGCAGATATAATAGAAACGCTTTATCTACGAGGCAAAGACTATGGATGTAGTAACTATGAAAATATGATGTTTCTTTTTCCTGGAGGTGATTTTATGAAATACAATCAGAAAACAGATAGTAAGGATGTCTTTATTGATAAAAATGATACTATCCTATTTAAGGAACCGAGTTCTATACGTTCTTTAGAGACACAACTTCCAGGCTACCTAACAATCATTGATTGTACTGTCAAAGAAAAACAAGGATTACTAAATAAAGTGGGATTCAACAATACAAGATGCCTATTGTATGAATCTTGTCGTGGTTTGGAAGCTTGGAATGCTATGTGTATTGACTTGGATAAATTCTATCAGGATAAATACGTTAGCAATTTCGCAGAAGAATACGCTTCGGAAGCTATGGGATTGTTTAAAGATGAAGAAAGTAGAAACAAATATAAAGCACAGTATGCTGCTTTATGGATTTTTATGGCTATAACGAGAGCTATGGATACTTTATATATAAAGTTGCAAAATCCTTTTTCTGCTTTTTCAAAACGGATACTCAAAATTGCAAAGCATCTCCCTAACATAGAAGTATTAGAGGGTGAGTATTCTGTACAAAATAAAGAAATTGAAACAAAAGTAAACATAGACAACCTACCATACTAAAAGGCTCCAAGACATCTTTTGTGAGCAATCCCTCACGGACTGTGGCATCATCTCGTCTCACAAGGAGCACTGTTTCTGATAAAGATTCTCTAAATCCACAAACAACATTTCGGCTCAGGAGAGGTTATACATCCACGGATATTCTCCCCGAGCCAGGAATATCTGTATTGACATTGATTATATTCAGTAACAAGACTATAGTTAGCTAGCCTCTTTGTCAAGAGGCTAGCTATCTTTATCATTCCTCTTCAATTATCCAGTCCTCAATATTTCCCAGAGTAGAATCAAAGTTGATACCTACTTTAACTATAGGTTTCCCGCAAAGCGCAAAGCGCTGGGCATAGTTCTTGAGGTTGATTTGCTGCAAAGCCGTCTGGGCATCCCTGTTCAGCTTCAGCTCTATGATATAGAGACGGATGTCGGTCAAAAGCACGATATCTACCCTTCCATTGGGAGTGTGCACTTCTACATCTACCACATAGCCAGTCAAAAGCGAGAAGATGATAAACAGCATCTGCTGGTAATGACCTTCATGGTTGGTGACATTGCAATATGGCACAGTTCCCAGAAAGGTCTGGAGCAGCTGTAATGCTCCGTCCATATCATTCTGACGGATAAGCACAGACATCTGAGCGATGGTGACATCTCCGTTCTGGGCAAACATTCCTTCCAGATAGTTAGGAAGAAGACTCTCGAACAATCCTACTTTGATTTCCTTGTTCGGCAAATCAAGAGTATAAAGCTTGCTGGCCTTGTCATAATCTTTGATGGTAAGATAGCCACTTTGGTATAGCAAAGGGGTTATGGCCGTCATGTTCACTGTTGGGGCATCAAAGGCTGATGATTTGGCATACATTTTTCCAAGAGTTGCCGGCAAGACATGAAACTTCCGCATCATGTTAATCAGGTAGGTTGGAGTGCCGGAAGCGAACCAGTATGAACCGAAATCCTGATTGGCAAAGCAGTTGAGCAGACTGAACGGATTGAATATATCTGACGATTGGGCAGAGAAATGATAACCATCATAGTTCATTTTCAGTTCTTCGATGGCAGTTTCTCTTGTGGAGCCTTGCGATTTTGCCAATTCATCAATGTCGTCCGACATCTGGGTGAGCAGCTCCTCCTTGGTGATTCCACATATTCCCGCATATTCCCTGTTCATCGAAATATTGGTGATATTATTCAGTTCGCTGAAGATGCTGAGTTGCGAAAACCTGGTGATACCAGTGAGGAAGACAAAGCGGAGATATGGGTCGCAATCCTTCAATGGACTATAGAAATTACGCATGATATTGCGAAGATTCTTGAGATTGTCATCCTCGTGTGCTACATCAAGAAGAGGAGCATCGTATTCATCGATGAGCACGACCACCTTCTTTCCCGTTCGTCTGTACACATTCATAATCAGGTTTGCCAATCTCACATTCGAATCAACAGCATCATTTTCTATACCAAACTTCTTTTCATTCAAGCCGATGATATAGAGCAGGTATCTTTCCAGTTGCTCCTTCTCCATGTGTTTGCCCATAGCCATACTGAAATGGAGCACAGGATATTCTGTCCAATCCTGCTCCAGCTTTTCAATGGCAAGTCCCTTAAAGAGTTCTTTCTTTCCTTCGAAATAACTCTGTAACGTAGATACAAGCAAAGACTTTCCGAAACGGCGGGGGCGTCCCAGAAATATATAGTTGCTGTCAGAATGTGTCATGCGGTAAACATATTCTGTCTTGTCGATATAGAGCCGGTCTTCCGTGCGAATCTTATCGAAGGTTTGTATTCCTATAGGATATCTTTTTCTTGCCATAATTCTACGCTTGATGATATTACAACTGCTTATCTTGCATAAAGCCACTGCAAAGATACGAAGTTTTTTTGGAAACTCTATTAAAAAAGAAGAAATATTGGGTTATCATTTTCAATAATAACTCTCGGGAAGATATTTATCTCATTTTTCCCAAAACAAAAAAGGACTTGAAGAAGATGTTTCATATTTTGCCTACATGTTTCAAGAAGATGCATATCTATCTTCAAACGTTGATGTCCTGAAACAGGACATCAACCTTCATTTGTCTTAATCCATGAACTTAATCATGTCCTGGCGTCTTGGCTTTGCCTCCGGCGATTCGTCAGGATAACCCAGGGCGATGCAGTAGAGCAGTTTGTAATTCTTGGAGAATGCCATACGGTCGAGGTAAGGCTTGGCTGACGGCGAATCCAGTATCCAACGGGCAGAACTGCCCAGGCAGCAGGAGCCGATGCCCTTTGCCCATGCTGCAAGAATGATGTTCTCGCCAAGCAAACCGCAATCAATCTGCGCCATATCATAAGTCGTATCGTAGGCAATGCAAACCACGCATGGAGCATTCACGAAGATGTTCTTGAAGCCCTTGCGCTCGGCTATCTTAGGATTATCCTTTACCACGGCCTGGGTTATCGAATCGATGAGTGCAGGAGAATCTATCACTCTGATTTCGTACGACTGCAGATTCTGCCCGTTTGGCGCATGGATGCCGCATTTCAGAATCTCGTTCAGGGTATCACGGCTGATAGCGGAATCCTTGTAAGCACGGATGCTTCTGCGACTCATCATCAAATCGGTTACCACACTTGCAGAGTCAACGCTGGTCATTGCTTCCGGCTGTCTGTTCTCGTTGCAGGCAGTCAACATCAGTGCAGCTGCCAATCCTAAAAATATCTTCTTCATATTATTCATTGTATGATTAAACTTATATTGATAATTAGTATTTACCAATGTAGCGTTATTCGTATATACCGTGCAAAGATAGCAACAAATATTGATATCCAAGAAGATACGTTATGCTTTTTAAGAGTTTTTATCGGTCTCTCCGCCATTCTTTTAACAAGTATATATCATAGCCAAACATTTTCCACCTATTTTGCTAGAATTTCCCAGAAACTTCGTATCTTTGCAATGGCTTTATGCAAGATAAGCTGTTTATAAAATCATCAAACGTAGAATTATGGAAAGAAAAAGTTATTCTATAGATATAAATCGCATTGCACAATATGCCATATATGCATATTGCATTTTAGCATTGTTTTCGCTGGCATTTTCTGTTTGCGGACAAGCGGGCTTATCCTTCAGAACAAGTCCCATCCTGATTCCAATAAGTCCCATCCTGGTTACCATCAAGCAACTGATCTTGCAGCTCGCCCCTATAGCTTTATGGGGAATATTCCGCTACACGCTACCGGCAGGCGTAAAATTACTACGACGCTGCAGCGAGTTGATGGTACTTTACTATGTGCTCTCATTCATCCTGGGCCAATGCTTCAAGTTCAACTTTGTAACGATGATGCAGGACGGACAGATACCCCCCACGGCAACGATTCTCACCTGGATACAAAGCACTATGGTATTGATTTCCGTCATCGCTTCCCTGATAGCCGGCTGCCATCTGTACAGCAAGCACAGAGGTAACATGCGCAAACTGGGCATAGCCCTTATCCTGGTTTTCATCGCATGGCTGCTATGCTCGAATCTCCTCCCTGCGGCAGTGTTTTATCTGGCAGGCAACACCCGGCAGACAGCCTTCATCAGCGTGAACATCATCAGTATGATAACAACGACATCGGCTTATATATACGCCTACTACATGATGTATCGGGCGATAAACGACGGAAAAAAGTTATAAAAACTCCGTTTCTGAGTTTTCAAGACATCAGGAACGGAGTTCAAACATTACTCCTCGAACAGTTTATGAAATTCAACGGCATCCATAAATTGATAATTTGGATTATTTCCTACATTTCTTCTAAGCCTATTTAAATTGGAAGGAGTTGCAGCTTTCTTTGTCAGCAAAACATAGAAACTGTTATCAAAAGAATAGTTAGAAGTAACCATTGCCTTTGATTCACTAACCTTTTTTGCTATCTCCTTTGAATCCAAATTCCTGGTATTGCTTAGTCGGAATTTTGCATCGGCCAAAAGTAATCTCTTATCATTCACATGCAATAGCATATCTGCAGAAGATTTCTTATCAGCATGATGTTTTTGAGAAATTCGTCTCTGAACATCATCAAGTTCTATTGCCTTATCTGTGTCAGAGAAAAGATTTTCTGAATTTGGGCATCCCTCCTGCTTCATCAAATGATGCAAGCCGACTAAATCTTTTGCTGTCCAACAATCTATCTTGATTCCCTGATAATTGCCAATCTTAAATTTCGCCATAGTTCTCTACGTATTTCTGAAGAGTATCAAAAGATTTATTGAATGATTCAAATACAGGTTCGATGTCACAACCCAAATTCTTATAGTAGAACGAATCTGTACCTTCACTTTGCTCTGCCAGATAAAAGCGAGTAGTATTCAACAAGCCCTCTTTTTCAGAGATATACCTGATAGCCGATACCATATCGGGATTGTGACTCGTGATGAGTATCTTGGTTCCAAATGTTTTGTTGATGCGAACAAGAAGATGCGCCAACTCAACCACCCATTGTGGATGAAGATTTGTTTCAGGCTCATCAATCTCCAACAAAGTGTTTTCTGTCAGCCACCCGTTTTCTATCAGACGAAGCATATAAACCAGCGGTTTGAATCCCGATGCTATATCTTCAATTCTAATATCCTTACCATTGTTGCTGTGATAAACTAAATCAACAGCATCGAAATTTTCCTTTTCTACAATAGAACCATCTATCATTTTATTAATAGAATGAAGTAATTCCTGTTTGCCGGTAATCTCACTTCCTTTTTCATTTACGTGAACCACTTTATGTGCCAAGGAAGTCATCAGAACCCTATCTGATTGACGAAGAGAAATAGCTGCTGGTGTTCCTATATATATGGCATTATTTAAACTATATATCTTTCCAAGTCTATCAACAAGCAATTCCACTTCATCTTCCTTAAAGCTTATGCTGGCAGGAAAGCCATCCTTTTCCCGATATACAGAAGCGATTTTCTCTTTCAAGTAACTGATGGGCCGATTTTTTTTGTTGTTTTCATATTTCTGAAGATATTCAGAAAACAACTGAATGGAATTTCGTTCTATATCCTCATGAACATGATTTTGTTCAGTAATCCCAAAAAGATTAAGCACTCGACGCACCTGCTGAGGATTCTGCTCTTTCTGAAGAAAGTTAACCAGCATGTCATCAAGTGAACCAATTGCTCTTTTATAATAAAAATCGAGCTTTTCCACACCACCATTACTCAATGTTACCATTGTCATTAATGATAAGGTATGGTCAAAAAATCGTTTTTTATCATCATCCAGATAATTTGAGATATCATCCAACGCATTAGAATATTTCTCTAATGACTTGATAATCACATCTCTGAAATCAGAGAAAAAGAAACTGTCTAACACAGACAATGTATTGACGATATAATACAACCAACGGGACATAGTGCTTTTTCCACAGCCATTGCTACCCACGATAACTGTGATACCCTCTATTTCGATATCAGCATGCCCTATAGCATGATAATTGTCTATATTAAAATTATACTTGCTCATTATTCAAACTATTTTAATGCAAATATACGATGTTTTTGTGTAACCTCCAAATTTTTCTGCTATTTTTAATTGAGTTCCCTAAAATCTTCGTATCTTTGCGGCATTTTAATTCAAGCAATTATGGAAAAATATACCCCTCCTGCTCATATCCCCTGCGATAATGATGAATCATATTGACCAGCGGCTGAAGGCGGACATCCGTTACTGCCATATTCCTGAATCTGGCATATTGCTGATTGTAAAGCGCAGCATTGCCTTCGGCCAATCTTTCCTCGATATCAGATGGCACCAGGAAGGAAGACCGATTACCCAGATGGGCATAAAACTCTGAAAGATAGATATGAACTCCTGCCAAATCGAAATCGCCGAAATGAATGTAATGATTGGGAATGCGAAGAAGCCATGACCTGAGATGCTCCAGGTTTTCCTGTGGATAACGGCAGACAAACAGGAGTTGCCTGCCAGGAAACAGGGCATCGAAAAGCCAACGCTGCAACCGAATCTGCATGAAATTCTCAGCATTCTCCATACCCACAACTATCACGTCTTCCGGTATCTCGAAACGATCCGGCTGATTGATGAAAACGGAACTGCCCTCCATCGGATGAAGTATGAATGGCTTTCCATGCAGCATAGCATCTATCTGAACATAGCAATCTACCAGAAAGCCACGAAATGTATTCACCTTCTTAGCCTTTGAATCACCCACCATCCTAACCATATCAGCCCTCGTCTGCATAGAGGAAGAAGCGGAAATCCATTCTTCTAAAGAACATTTCAAGCCAAACTCCTGCGATAACAAGGTACGGCAACCCTCTCGCATGGCCTCGGCTATGCGATATTTGCATCTACTGCCATTGTTCTTCAACATCAGGAGCCCTTCCTGCCTCAGCAAAGCCGTGAGGCGAGGAGACAGCTTCGACGAAGCTATCTCCTCGCCCTTCAACATTGCCAATATCTGTCGGGCATCGCCCAATCCTAACTTTTCCATATCATCCAGTATTTCATTTTATCCAGTATATCATATCAGCCGATATTTCCATACACGAGAGGTTTCATAATCTCTTGATTAATTGAGTTACCTTTGTATTTGCCCTATTGTCCTTGCTGAGCAGATAGGTGTATTTGTAATCCTCCACATTATAGGTAGTTGGAGAACTGTTTACCAGCAGGATGTTGCGGCGATTGGCAAAGTCGAGGATTCCCTTCACGTTGTTAGGATGCAACTTGCCTATCTCGTCCATCATGCAATGAATCTTGAAATCGCCCGATTTCTTCGATGCCTTCTCCTTAAACACGTTGATGAGCATGATGTTAACCATCGCCTTCACCAGAATGTCGGTGCCATCAGATCCCACATTCGCTATCTTCTCTACCCATCCCGTATCATTATCATTTTCCTTGATGCGGAACTCCAACTTAAAGGTATCTGCTACCTGCAACTGCTTGCGGTTAGGCTCATCCAGAAGCCCCTTCATGAAAGCAAGCAGATATTTCACCGCCTTGGCATTCACATCCTGTCGTGACTCAGTGGCAAAGAGATCCATCTCTCCCATATTGAATTGATTTTCTTCTGCAAAGTCTCTGATACGCAAGAGGAGAAGCATCAACTGGTCGTTGGTCTTCAACGGGCGCAAGGCGATTTCCCTGATAACACCTGCGAAATTCCGCTCCTCGAAATCGTGGTTGATATCGTTGATGGTCTTGCCGATATCGCCTTCCCGACGGGTCAGATCGCCCACTTCCTTGGAGATTCGGAAGATGATATCGGTATATCTTCCACTGATGCGCTTCTGATACTCCGAGATTTTATCATTCTCCACAAACTCGCAGAGATTGGATGCGAAAGCGATGAACTCCTCTTCCGTTACCGGACTTACATTGAAATGGAAGGTGTTGTGAGCAGAGAACATACCTAAGAATTGGTGAGATTGCTTCTTGAAGTTGTCGAGCGAACGACCATCCTCATAGATTTGGCGCTTCAATTCTTCCACGATAGTCAGACAATCCTTGGTAGTGATTTTCTCCTCTATTTCATTACTTTCCAATGGGCACAAGGTTTCGTCACTTCTGAAACTCCTTACTGCCTTCAAGCCTGCCTCCAGTTTTCCCATGGCTGCCTGCTGCTTATCCAGTAGAGTCTTTGCTACAGACAATTGCAACTGAAGACGTTCACTACGCTGCCTGAATTTATCTTCAATCATCGCCAAAGCCTCAGCCTTGTTCTTCCGCTCCTGTCTTACAACAGATTCCTGATCGAAGAGTTCTATCTTATCATTCCGGTAAACCGCTACCACATCACGATTTTTTCTGATAAATACCAACTCAGCATCCAGTTCTGCTATGCGCTTGTTGTAAGCATCCAAAGCCTGGGTATCCATACCCTTGCCATGCAGTTCATCGTGCTGTGCTTTCAGGAGTTCCTGCTTGCGGACATCCACCTGGTTCAGCTTCTCTTCTATCTGCGTTTGAATATCGTTGGCAAAGACTTCAAAAGTCTGTGTTTCCAGCTTAACCTGTCGGTTGTGTTCCGCCTGAAGAGCTTTCAGCTTGCGCTGCAGTTCCATCTCCAACTGGCGCTTATTCTCTTCCTTCTTCACCTTATCGGCAACAAGCGTATTCTGCTTATCTTCCAATTCTGACAGCTGCTGGCTGCGCCATTTCTCCAAACTGTTTTTCAACTCCAGCGATTGCATCTTGAGCTTCTTTTCCGTCTGGGGCAGCAGTTGCATTTCTGCCTTTTTAGCATGAAGCAATTCATTCAGCTTTCTTATCTGAAGCTGATATTTTCCCTTCAAGTTTTTTTGCTCCTCCTCATGCTGGTTCCATAAATCATTCAGCAGCTTGATTATATCGGCACGAAGCTGTTCTTTTTCGGCGAGTTGCTCCTTCAATTCCTTGGGAGTTCTGAATTTTCGCTCAACGGCAGCCAGATTGATGCTTACGCCATAGAGAGAAGCCGAAGACAATGAAGAAGAATCGGCAACCAATTGTGGATTCAACACATTATTATATAGTATCGTTTCCTCATCCACCACTTTTCCGATATTCTCCTGCCATCCCTTCCTGTTCTGGTCGAGCCATTCGGAAAACGAACCTTTGCTCTTCTCCAGGAGATTCTGAATTTTTCTGATTTCAGCCTCAACATCAGCTTTCTGCTTCTTGGGTTCATCGAGCGACGCCTGGTATTTCAAATCAGCTATCTCCAATTCCTTCTCGGCTTCCTGACGCAATGTTTCAATGCGCTGTTCCACTTCCTTGATCTCGGTTTCTACCTGAAATTTTCTGGCTGTAAATTCAGCAAACTCCTGTTCGTTCGTCTCCATCTTCCTAGCAAAAGGATTCTCGTGAGCCACATTTGCCTTCTGTATCTTCAAGGCCGTTTCCTCTTGCACCAACTGTAACATTATTTCATCCATAGCAGAAGCCTTCTTCTGAAACACCTCTCGGGTTTCCGTTTCTGCCTTTCGCCACTCCAGCATCAAGGCTTCTTTCTGAGTCATCAAGGCTGCTTGGTGCTCATTGAGCAAGGTGGTCTTGCTGTTTCTGAAAGCACGCAAATCCATATCTAGCTGGTCAAGCAGAGCCTTATACTTATCCACCACGTTCTGATAGGATTTCTCCAGTTCAGCCTTCATCGCTTCCTGTCGCTTACGCTCTTCTTCGATGATGGTTTCCTGCTCTACCCGCTGCAAGATATCTTCTATATGAATTTCCTCATAATGTTTACGCTTGTCGGCAGTTTTCTTCAACTGAGCATCGAGTACACCCAATTCACGAGAGAGTTTATCACGCTCCTTTCCATATTTTTCCTGTTCCTCACCTAGCAGTCGGTTTACCCGGTTACATTCCGCCTCACTTTTCTGGATATCAAGACGATATTGCGGCAGGAGTTCCTGTGCCACACGCTCTGCATAATTGAGTTTTCTGCGCCCTTCGCCAATCAGGCGGCGATTGTTCAGCAAGGTGCGATATGCATCTATCACCTTATCAGCCATTCTGCGAACCAGCACCTCGCCATTCTTCTCCTTCTTCGTCCAGAGGCTCACATCCTTATACTCCTGTTCAAACTCCTTGATCTGTTCACGATAAAAGTTGAGGTCAATGCAGTTATCCTCATCACTCATCGAGCGGATGATGGTATTCTTGATGAAATCGGCATCCAACTTGGTGTTGAGGAAGACATTTTGGATGGTGCGGGGGATATTCTGGTACTTGGCACTCTCTACAATGGCATACTTGCGAAAAGGCTGAAGTTCCAGGCGACGATTGTTGCCGAAGATGATGTCACGATACATCTCATAGCTGCTTACGAGCGAAGATATATCATGTTTCTTACCCACCTGCTCACGTATCTTACTCCATTCGCCATACACCTGATTACGCTCATCGATAAACCATTTGCTATCAAACGGGGCATCGATGAAACGGAACATCACTCGTCCCTGATTCTTCAAGGCAAGCACACAGTAGGCCCCATTCTCACGCATCACCTCATAGACGATGTATGAATTGGGATAAGGAAAATAAAAGGCATCAAACGATTTTTTCTCCTTCGGAATGCCCAAGCGCAACTTATCTGCATTATAGAAGAACAGCAGCGCACGGAGCAAGGTACTCTTGCCCACACCCTGGGTGCCGATGAAATGAACATTTCCATCGAGTTTCACCTCAGCGTATGGGATATGGGCACTATTCAGAAATATGATTTTATTCAGATATCTCATGATTGTTCCTCCTTTTCTTCTCCGGTAATATCAGCATCATCGGTAATAGATATGCAATCTATCAACTCCTCGATATAATGGAATGAAGTCAATACCTTCCAGTTTTTCTCCACTTCATCCTGCTGCTCAACGAATCCCATTCTCTCCAATTCGCTAATCAGTTTTTCCACTATTTCATCATACGATTTTTTCTCGCTGAAGAGTTTTCCGGCCAATTCCTTCAGTTCCATATCACAATTGATTCTCACCACGATATCCGCCGCAGAGAATACCAAACCGGCTCCGAAGGCTGAATTGTAAGTCTTCAAAAAGGTGAGATAATCTATCCATTTGCTCACCGCCTCTAATTTACGCTGCAAATCCACCTTGGTTTCCTTACGGGTAAAAAAGAAGTAGCCATCGCCTGCTTCCAGATGGAATCCGATGCCCTGGTAGTACTCATCATATTCTGCCTGATGGTCTTCGATGGCATCATAATACCGCTTGATTCTTGCCTGAACACTGTTGTTGGATATAAATCCACCTCTGCTCAGGATATTAAAGATTTCTTCTGTATAATTCAATTTATTCATGTTCTGCATTCTTATTTTATCTAGAAAGAAAGCATTCTTATCTCGGGAGAATCATCGGATATTCTACTCCATCCGATTCTGCATATTTACCCGTAAACTTCAACTTATCCACATATTGCGAAGCTATCTGGCAAAAATACACGAGCTTATCTTCCCGGCTTTGTTTCTTATCATACTGATAATTCATGACGAAAGCAAAGAGATGGGTACTCGATGCAGAGAAGGCATTATAGATTTCCTGCAGATTCACCGCCTCCAACTTCTGCCTGTTACCTTTGAGATAATCATCGGGGATAGGTTCTGCCAGAGTATCGAGCCGGCAGCCCTTTCTCTTCTTCAGTTTTTCTGAAAGAATGCCGATGCATTGCAGAGCCTCATCGGATGTACGAAGATTATCTATCGACAACTTGATGTAATACTTGGGTTGCGGTTCCATCCAAACGGCATTTCGGGTGGCAATAACCTGTCTTACATCCGTAGCCTCTTCCCATCGGAACTGGTCTTTCAGGTATTTCAGTTTCTTCACCTTTTCAAAGATGCGATTCTGATAATCTATCATATTGAGGTACTGGATAATCTGGCGCTCTATCTCCAGCAGATTGTGATAAGACTCGTTGAGCTGCAGACGTACATCATTCACCACATTTTTCATCTGCACATCCATCGCCACGGAGAAGAAGACGGGCTGACCGGTATCTATCACCCGTTCGCTCTCGGTGATGAGTTGAGATATGTTCTTCAACTTCTCGCTCAGTCGCTGGAGTTTCGTTTTCTTGATTTCGTAATTAGGCTCATTCTTGTAAGTATTGTCCATATTACGCTTCAAATCTAACACATTTCGAACGGTGGCAAGGGCTATGGTCTTCAGACATCGGCGCACTTCCTTGAGATACTTATATTTGCGAGTTTCATTATTTTCCTTGAGATAATAGTCGATATTCTCATTCAACACTGAGATGTAATCACGCACTGAAGAAACATTGATTTCCTCGTTTACTTCCAGCACATCCTCGAAGAATTTCTGATACACATCCTCCATCTCAAGGCAGTCGCCCGTATCACGAATCACTCCATTTTCTATCAAATATCGGATGCGATCCTCCTTGTATTCGGTCATTTCCAAGGCATAGTCATAACGAAACTGAAGCGAATGTCGCTTGGCAAACATCTCCTTCAGCAAAACCTTTTCCCGGTCAAGAGTTTTTATCAATTCATCTATAGAATGAAAAGTACCCATTGGCTTGTCATTTAAATATCTATTTTTATTTTTTGCTGCTAAATTACTTATTTTTTATAGAACAACCAAATTTTCATAGAACTTTTTACTGCCAAGGGTTCATAAAAGCAAGATTCCTATCACGAATATAAGTATAAAAGACTTAAAATGAGACAATTTATTTTGGAAATCTAGTTTTTATCCCTAATTTTGCACATCAAAAAAAGAAAAAGTATGAATATCAAGGAGAATTATCAACAATATGTAAGCCGATATGCTTCTGAGGTGGCAGCCTTGAAGCGTAAGAATACGGGATTTATAACAGGAGAGCTGCTGGCTTTTGGCGGCATCCTCGCCTTCCTGATCTGCTATTTCGCATTGGATGGGGATACGCAGAACTATCTGTTGGGGGCGGTGCTGTGCCTGATTGCCTATCTGGAAATCAGACGACTTGACGATAAGAACAAGGAGAAGATAGAGCATCTTTCGGCTTTGCTCAAGGTTTATCAGGACGAAATCAAGGCTTGGGAGGGCGATTTCTCGCCTTTCGAAACGGGCGATTGCTATCAGAATCCACAGCATCCTTATTCCTTCGACCTCGATGTCTTCGGCAAGAGTTCGCTGTTCAACCGCATCTGCCGAACCATCACATCGGGCGGTTCGGAGGCGCTCGCCAGGAATCTTACTCGGGAAACGCCTTTGAGCATGGAGGATATCAAAAGAAGAAGGGATTTGCAGAAGGAATTGGCTGGAGAAGGCGAAAACTGGCGAATGGAATTTCTGGCACTTGGCGAAAAGAACAGAAGCCAAACTGCGGATGGCAAAATGGTGAATGGCAAGATGAAGAAGATTGATTCTGCTGCGGTGATGGATGCGATGCAGAAGGTTTCGAAGATGGAGGTGCCGGCATGGTTTGGATCTCCGGTTTCGCTCGTTATCGGATGGATGATGATTATCGGAGTCATCGGTTCCGTGATTTTATCGATATGCGATATGGTTTCGGTGGATTTCGCCTTGTGGTGGGTATTGGCACAATACATGGTGGTATTCTTCGTCTGCAAGCAAACACTTGATAAGATAGACAGCAATGGCGGCAAGCTTCGACATCAGCTCATCGCCTATGCCCAGATACTCCAGCTTATCAACAGGCGCAATTTCCATAGCGAATTAGGCAAGGAGATGCAGGATTCCCTAGCAGATGCCCTGCCTTCCTTTGCCCAACTGGAAAAGATATTGAAGGGGTATGACAGAAGAGGCAACTTCCTGGGTCTTTTCTTCACCGATGCCTTCATGCTGAGCGATTTCTTCCTGGTTCGCAGTTTCCTGAAATGGAAGAATACCTATATGATGAAGATGGAGGAATGGATGCATATCATCAGCGAGATGGATGCAATGGTTTCGATGGCGGATTTCAGATATAATCATCCGGAGGCGGAAGAGGCGGAATTTGTTTCGGGAAAGCAGGAAGCAGATGCAGAAAGCGATGTTTCTGAAAATGCAGGAATCGGAAGTCCGGAAATCGTGTTCGAAGGTAAGAATCTCTATCATCCTTTCCTGGGTGCCAAGGCGGTGAAGAACGATTTCACCATCAAGGACGACAACTATTATATCATCACCGGAGCCAACATGGCTGGAAAGAGTACCTTCCTGCGTTCGCTGGGCGTGAACTATATCCTGGCGATGGCAGGTATGCCGATATTTGCGGATCAACTGAAGATTTCACGTTTCAGATTGTTCTCGAGTATGAGAACCACCGATGATTTGACGCACGGCATCTCTTATTTCAATGCAGAATTGATTAGATTGGAGGAGCTTCTGAAGTTCTGCAAGGAAAGTGCAGAGGGCAATAAGGAGCCACTCCGAACGCTGATTATTCTGGATGAGATTCTGAAGGGAACGAATTCATTGGATAAGCTGAATGGTTCGAGAAAATTCCTAGAAGCCATCGCCAAGCAGCCGGTGAGCGGTATCATCGCTACCCACGATTTGGAACTCTCCAAGATGGAGAATGATGCATCAGGGAAATTCCACAACTATTGTTTCGAGATAGATTTGGGCACGGATGTTACCTATACTTATAAGATACAGAAGGGTGTGGCAAGAAACCAGAATGCCACCTTCTTACTGAATAAGATTCTGGAGAAATATTAGAATAGAATTCAGAAGAAGTATTAATAGGACTTATAAAAGCACTAATATAGATTTTATATAAAAGAGAAACTCCCGATAATTTGATTGTTTCAAATTATCGGGAGTTTTCCTTTAAATGAATACATTATAACTCAACGCTAGCAAGTCATAACTCAACACTATCAAGTTATAACTCAACGCTATCCAGGCGGAATTTGAGCAAGCCGGCAGGTACCTTAACCATTACCTCATCACCAGCCTTCTTACCCAGAAGGGCCTTGGCGATAGGCGACTTGATAGAGATTTTGCCACTATGCAAATCAGCCTCGTGAGGATTTACGATAACATAACTCATGCTGCACTTGTTGGCGAGATTGGTAATCTTAATCTTGCTCAACAAGCCAACGGTATCGCTCTTCAATCGAGACTTGTCGATGACACGGGCATTCTCCAAGATTTTCTGCTTGAAGCTGATGCGGCTCAACAGTTTGCCCTGCTCACGCTTGGCAGCATGATACTCGAAATTCTCACTGAGGTCACCCTTGTCACGAGCCTCAGCAATCGCATCACGAACGGCTGGCAACTCTACGTTAACCATGTGTTGAAGTTCGGCCACGAGCTCATCGTAGCCTTCTTGAGACATATATTCCATTTTTCCTTGTTTTCTAGTTTCTTATTGTTCTTAATGAATGATGATTTTTAATTCGGGGTGCAAAGTTACTAGTAAATCACGAAATCACCAAACTTTTTTAGTGAAAAAGTGAAGAAACTAAAGATTAGAAAAAAACAGAGGCATCCTAAATCATTATTTTTGGGTATTGCAGATGTTGATAGATATTCTTACCTTTGCAACCCATTTAGTAGAAAACAACAATGTTTAGTAGAAAACAACAATGAGAGAAAAAAAGAAGAAACGTTTTACATGGAAGAAATACCATCGTTGGTTCGGACTTGTACTGTCTGTCTTTATGTTGGTATTCTGCGTATCAGGTATTATTTTAAATCATCGCCAGCTATTCGCCGGTTGTGAAGTAAGCAGAAGTCTGATGCCATCGGCTTATCATATCAAGAATTTCAACAACGGCATCATCAAAGGTTCTATCAAGATCAATCACCGCATCAGCAAAACTCCAAGTGATTCCATCCTGGCGTATGGTTATGGTGGCGTATGGCTTACCGATGCAGAGATGAAAACCTGGAAAGACTTTAATAAGGGATTACCCAAGAACGTGGATGGCAGGAATATCCGCAACATCGTACAGACGAAAAACGGAGAAATCTGGTGCGCAGCCCTGATGGATGTATATCGCTTCGATGGAAAGGAATGGAAGATGTTTCCGCTCGCAGACAATGAAGAGCGTATCGCTGACATTACATTGACCAAAGACAGCACAAGCATCATCGCCATGACCCGTTCTGCCGTTTATGAAATATCCGGTAAGAAGACGGATGCTGCCAACGAAAAAAGGGATGCAATCAGCAAAAAGACGAATATTACCCGCAAAATCATCGGTCAACCAGAAGCTTTTGTTCCGGAAGTTACCCTTTTCAAGACCGTTTGGAACCTGCATAGCGGTGCTTTCTTCGGATTAGCCGGAAGATTGGTGGTGGATGTCATCGCCATCGTACTTATCATCCTTTCGATAACGGGCATCATCCTTTTCATTCTTCCTTATCGTATCCGCCGACAGAAGAGATTACAGGCAAGAGAAAGAATGATGAAGCTTGGCAAACAGATGGTTTTCCATGCCAAATGGCATAATAAGCTGGGATATGCCACCATCATCCTTACGCTCTGGCTAGCGATAACAGGTATGTGTCTCCGACCACCTTTGATGATACCTCTGGCGATGAACAAAACCACGGAAAAGGTGAAGGATGGAAATGTCTGGCACGATAAACTTCGCGCCATCCGATGGGATGCAGCAGAGGGCAACTGGCTTGTTTCTACCTCAGAAGGTTTTCTGCGAGTGGATGAGCATTTCTGCCAGAAGCCGGTTTTATTGGATAAGAAGCAATCGCCAAAGATAAGTCCGATGGGCGTGAATGTTTTCGAGAGTGACGGCAAGGGTGGCTGGCTGATAGGATCATTCAGCGGTATGTTCCGTTGGAATCCGGAAAAGAATCTGATTGTGGATTATTTCACAGGGAAAGCCAACCAAGGAAAATCGATGATTCCGATTTCCAGTTCTTTGGTCAGTGGTTATTCCAAGGACTTCTTTGGAGGAAAAGAAGTGATATTCGATTATAGCAAAGGAGCGAGTTTCGGGAAAACAACCTCTACCCCCGAGTTGCTTTCTGCCACCCCCATGTCGCTTTGGAATGTGGCTTTAGAGCTTCACGTGGGTAGATGCTATTCTCCATTCTTAGGTCCCCTTTCCGACCTTTTCGTCTTCATCTCCGGCTTGCTGATTACGCTGGTTTTGCTTTCCGGCTACATCATTCTGCATCGGAGAAAGAAGAAGAGCCCCAAACTTCCTCGGAAATCTCTCTAACCAAATCAATCTTTGCCCATTGCTCAGCATCGGTCAGTTTATTGCCAATCTCACAAGAGGCAAAACCGCATTGAGGACTGAGGCTTAAGCGATTGAGAGAAATATACTTGGCAGTTTCGTGGATTCTGGCGATGACCGTAGCCTTATCCTCCAACACAGGAGATTTAGAGGTTACCAAACCCAGAACCACCTTCTTGCCATCTGCCACATATTTCAATGGTTCGAAACCGCCCGAACGCTCGTCATCATACTCCAGATAGAAGGTATCCACCTCCTCATGAGCAAAAAGATAAGGAGCCACGGCATCATAGGCACCCTTGGTGGCATAGCAGGAATGATAATTGCCTCGGCATACGTGGGTATTGATAGTCAATCCTTCCGGTTTGCCCTCGATGGCAAGGTTGTTCACCTTCAGATATTGCAGGGCTTCCTGTTCAAGGGTGAAACCGTTGCCCACCTTTGCTTTCCAGTAATCGCTATCCACAATCATTCCCCAGGTGCAATCATCCAGCTGGAGGGTGCGGCAACCGGCTGCATAAATCTCCTGGAAGAAGGTGCGATAAGCCTGGGCAATATCTTCAATCAGCTGGGTGGTGTTAGGATAGAACTTGCGGGTATTCTCGGCATTCTTTCCACGAAACAGTTCGGCAAGAAACTGTGCAGGAGCCGGAACCGTCTGCTTTGCCTCGAAGATATACTCACCCTTGGCATCCAACTCCTCAAACTGCTTCACAAACAGAAAATCCTTGATAAAAGGATGATTCTCTCCGGTGATTTTGCCGGTCAGTTGGATAGAACCCTTGGTTGTCTCCTCGCCATGAAACTGGTAGCCATGCTCCAGTTCGATATGTTCCACACCATTGAATCCCCACATAAAGTCGAGATGCCAATAGCTGCGGCGGAACTCGCCATCAGTGATATAAGGCAGGCGATGCGCCTTCTGCTGCCTGATGACCTCAGTAATCAGACGGTCTTCGATGCAGCGAAGGTCGGTGGCAGAAATCTTGCCATCAGCAAACTTGGCTCTTGCTTCTTTCAACTCTGCAGGACGCAAATAGCTGCCCACTGCCTCAAAATGTATTTTTCTTACGTTGCTCATTATTTTATCTCCTATATTTTTTAATGATGAATGACTCTTACTTTGCCATTATCAGATGATGAACGGCTCTTTGCATCCGGAATTGCGAGTGCAAAGGTAAGAAGAAGAATTTTATCTGCCAAATATTCTTCGTAATTCAGAAAAATATGCTATCTTTGCAGCGTATTAAGCAAATTCACAGAATATTATTCTGCAAGAAACGCTAAAAGGAGAAACAAAGAAACTATAAAACAGAAAGAAAAGGAACAATGGCTACAGAAGAAAATCTCGATGAAATCGATATCAAGATACTCAAGTTGTTGCAGCAGAACTCACGACTCACCGTGAAGGAACTTGCCGCAAGAGTACACCTCTCCCCTTCTCCCACCTTCGAACGACAGAAGCGACTGGAGCGTGAGGGATACATCCAGCGATATGGAGCGATAGTGGATCATCACAAGATGGGACACAACGTGATTGTGCTCTGCAATATCCGATTGAAGCAGCACACCCATGATTTGATTCAGCAATTCATGGACACCGTGCAAACCATCGACCAGATAACGGAATGCTACAACACCACCGGCGATTACGACTTCCAGATCAAGGTGTATGCCCGGGACATGAAGGATTATCAGGACTTCATGCTCAACACCCTGGGAAATATCGACTGCATCGGAAGCCTTCACAGCATCATCGTAATTGGCGAAATCAAGGATTCGCATTATATCCCTGTGAATCAAAACAAGGAGAAGAAGAATTAAATCAAGAAAGAATGAAAGAGAATAAATATTAAGGAGTAAGAATTATGTTTTGGAAAAAGATCATCATCCTATACTTTGCTCTCCCCATGCTTTTCTGCCTTCCATCCAAGGCACAGAAGCCGGGAAATATCGTCAGCGAGCAAACCATCAGAAAACTTGGAGAGAAGCATTTCTTCTCCATCTCTCCTATCCCTGACCCCATCTTCCATCTGATGCAAGGAAAGACGTATAAAAAGAATTGCACCGTAGCAAGAAGCGAACTGCGATATCTGAGATGCCTGCATGTGGATAAGGACGGCAGGAAGATAGTGGGAGAAATGGTGGTGAACAAAGCGATAGCTGCTGATGTACTCGCTATCCTCAGAAAGCTATATAAGGCAAAATATCCGATAGAGCGAATGAGACTTATCGACTACTGGGATGCCGATGACGAGAGGGCAATGAGGGACAACAACTCCTCCAGCTTCAATTTCCGATTCATCTCACATACCAAGACCGTTTCGAAGCACGGCAAGGGACTTGCCGTTGACATCAATACCCTCTACAATCCCTATCATAAGCATTTGAAGAATGGCAAGGAAGTGGTAGAGCCAGCTACGGCACGACCTTATCTCGACCGTAGCAAGCACCATGCTTACATGATCAGAAAGGGCGATTTATGCTACCGGCTCTTTAAAGAGAAAGGGTTCCGATGGGGTGGCGACTGGAAACATAGCAAGGATTACCAGCACTTCGAGAAATAAGGACACAAGAAGGCTATGCTGTTGTTGCTTGAGATTCTGCAACAAATAGCATAGCCTTTTTATGATCTGGCTGCTTTATTATCTAGCAGCATAACTAGCTGATAATCCAACTGTCCTTAGTAAGAATTGTCTAACTGCATCCAATTACCTAACTGTACCAAACAGAATTATAATCTCTGCGGTCATCTTCCTCATTATAGAGGTTCTCATACTCTAGGTTCATTGCCTCGAATTTTTCCTGTGTCTGTTTCATAATAGCCCCTCCTATTACTTTAAGTTAATAAATTCGTTTCTATCTTTTGTATATGCAAAAATAGCAAAAAAATGAATCGATGCTGTCAACTATTCAGAAAACTTTTGTATTTTTGCATCAGAAAGCCATATTTGGCGACATTAAGAACAATTAGAATAAAGAATAAGAACAATTAGAATAAAAAACATGAAGATACTGCATACATTTCGACTCAATCGGGTAAAGTGGCGCCACTGGTTATTGCTGGTACTGCTCCTCCTCATTACTCTTGCCAAAATGATTCCTCTATGGGGATTCATCTACACCACCCGTATCTATCCGATTATCGGCACACTCCTTTCTCCCATCTCAGGATTTTTTCCTTTTGCCGTAGGCGATATCTTCATCGTTCTCAGCATTGCCTGGGTTATCTTCTATCCCATTTATGAGATAGGATTGAGAAAGAAGCTTGCCAAGCGATACTTCTTCCTGGCAGCAAAGAAAGGCAGCTATCCCAAGAAGAAGGTTATATTCGGAAGAGTGGCAGAATACCTGCTTTGGGTATATGCCTGGTTCTACATCGCCTGGGGATTGAACTACTCCCAGCCGAATATCTATGATAGAATAGGAATGAAGCCGGTGGAAGTAAGCGAAGCTAAATTCAAGGCATTCGCCTATCAATATGCCGACAGTCTCAACGCTTTAAGCATTTCTTCTGATATTGCCGGGAGTAGCATTTTCTCTGATAGCATCGTAGGTGACGGTTTGAAAAATCGGGTGCGGGATGCGGTTCTGAAGGAATATAATAAAATAGGTTATAAGGAGGGTATCAATGCACCTTTCAACCAGCATCCTCATGTCAAGACGATGGTATTCACACCCCTCAGTTCGATGTCGGGCGTTACCGGAAGCATGGGGCCTTTCTTCTGTGAGTTTACGCTTAATGGAGATATTCTCCCCCACGATTATCCTGCCACCTATGCCCACGAGTTTGCTCACTTTCTGGGTGTAGCCAACGAGGGAGAGGCGAATTTCTACAGTTACATCGTGTGCACGGCATCGGCAGATAAGCTGATGAGGTTCAGCGGCTATTACCACATATTCTTCCACGTACTGAACAATGTATTCGATATTCTCGGCGAAAAGGAGGGAGAAAAATTCCTGAAACATATCCGTCCCGAGATTATCCAACTGGCAAAGAGCGACCGCCGCTACTGGCTCGGCAAGCGATGCAAGGCATTGGATGCCGCCCAGGATTTCATCTTCGAACTCTACCTCAGGAGCAACCATGTGGCAGAAGGCAGGAAGAGCTATTCGGGCGTTGTCGGCTTGATACTGGCTTGGGAAGAAAAAAAAAATAATACTTGAATGGTACGATTATATGACCATCCAAAACGGGAAAAGTAAAAAAGGGGATACTTTTTTTCGATACCAGCTTAATTTTTGCATCATTTTCTTCTTTTAATAGAATATAGAAGAGAAAAAATGGGCAAAACCTGCCATTTCTTTTGCAAAAAGTATATATTTGCAATCGAATTGCAGATATCAAAAAGATATAGATATGAAGAAAGAAAAGAATTTTTCAGACACTGATTTTTCGGAAAAGATAGAACCATCGGATAAGAAGGCATTAGAAAGCTTATCGGATGATGAGATTCTGCAGGGCTTCAAGGATGCCGATGCCAGAATAGTGAGGGAGTATTACTACGGATACTGCCGGGTGGCTTATTGCATCTACGATAAGCGATATGACCTGCAGCACAAGCCGGGCATGGACTTTTATTCATTGGCTCACGAATACTATCTCTATCTCTGTGAACACGGCTTCAAGCCGCTGGAAGACCGAAAGCCGAGCATGTCGCTCAAAACCTGGATGGTGAATGGCTTCCGGTTCCTGCTGCTGGATAAACTGAAGGAGGTGGTGAAGGAGCATCGCTTCGAGAGTTTCGAGGCACGACAGGAAAGCCGCAAGATGCAGTTTGACGTAACCGACAACCAGTTTGAGCACGATCTGTACCAGACGATAGAAGACATCGGCAATTTCTATTATGGCAGAGACAGCAAGAACAGCATCATCCTGAAGATGCTCTATATAGAGGGATTCAGGGGCAAGGACGTAGCCGCTCAGTTGGGCATATCCCATTCTGCCGTCACCCAGCGTTGTCAGAAGATGATGCACGATGTGGTGATTCCTTATTTCAAGAGATACTTCGATGCATCGGAATACGGAAGCTATCTGTCGTTCGGCGATGAAGACGCATCAGTTTCCAGTGCTCCTAAGATGTCGATGCCGAGAATGAGTTCTATGCCGAGAATGATGGCAGAATGCATGTGCTGCGAGGAATCGGCAGATAATGGCAATAACATATTTAATAATAAGAATAATATGGAAGATATGAAGAAGGGAAGAATCACTCCTAGCTGGATTGATTCATTGAAGGAAAACGAGATTTTTGTGTTTGGCAGCAATCTGGCTGGCATGCATGGTGGTGGAGCTGCCCGCATTGCCCGATTACACTTCGGTGCCGTCATGGGACAGGGCGTTGGCTTGCAAGGTCAGAGTTACGCCATCCCTACGATGCAGGGCGGCGTAGAAACCATCCGCCCATACGTGGAGGAATTCATTATCTTTGCCCATCAGCATCCCGAGCTACATTTCCTGGTAACCCCAATAGGTTGCGGCATCGCCGGCTTCGAAGCCGAAGACATCGCCCCATTGTTCGAGAGAGCAAAGGAGATGAAGAACATCAGCCTTCCGGAGAGTTTCTGGGAGGTGATAGAGTAAAGTTATAGATATAATTAGCAGTTTATGTTAGGAGCAATGATAGGAGATATTGCTGGCTCAAAATATGAGTTCAACAATACGTTTGATTATGATTTCGAGATATTCGGAGAGGGATGCGACTTCACCGATGATACCATCTGTACGGTAGCGGTAGCCGATGCGATACTGAACGGACGAAGCTATCAGGAAAGCCTGCTGGATTGGTGCCGCCGCTATCCTTCTCCAAAAGGAGCGTATGGCGGAAGATTCGCGGGGTGGATTCGTTCTCTTGATCCGCAGCCATACAATAGCTTTGGCAATGGTTCGGCGATGCGAGTATCACCGGTGGCTTGGCAATTCAATGACCTGTCGCAGGTTTTGGAAGAGGCCGAGAAAACGGCTCTTCCTACCCATAACCATCCCGAAGGAATCAAGGGAGCCAAAGCCGTGGCTCATGCCATCTGGCATTTCCGCAAGAGCAAGGAAAGCCATCTGCCAGATGATGAAGCAATGAAAGCCTTCAAGAATATCGCCCGCAGCTATTACGAAGATTTCGAAACACGAGATTATCCAAAAGGCAAGTTCGACGAAACCTGCATGGATGCCGTGCCATTATCTTTCCATATTCTTTCAAAAGCCTCATCCTTCGAGGATGCCATTCGCCTAGCCATATCTCATGGCGGCGATAGCGATACCATCGGAGCCATCGTCGGCAGTATCGCCGAAGCCCGATTCGGTATTCCGCAAGAAATGAAAGAGAAGGCAATCTCTTTTCTTCCGGATGATATGAAAGATGTATTGAAACAATTTGCAGGGAAATGCGAAATAAAGCCCAAATAATTTGGTGTTATCGAAGAAAAACCGTAATTTTGTGGCAATTAAAACAAGTAAATATGACGAATCATGATTTTTGGATGTCCATCAGTGACATAATCAATGAAGGATTTACATCTGAAGGTCTAGCAAAATTAGATGATTATGCAGAACAATTCAGTACTGGAAAGATCTTATATAAACGATTTTCACCGTCAGAACAGTATGGGTGCTGTGAAGGAGGTAGAATCCATGTTATTGCATCCTTACTCGCGGGAGCAGAAGTTGGCACAGATCAACTCTCTGCGCCAGAAGGCAGTTTCAAAAGAGAGCAGCAACTCGGAAAGATCCAAGAGAAAAGAATAGAAGATTGGGCGAAAGCTGCTGGATTTTGGATAAACAACACAGATGAAACTTATAAACAAACTTTGGGCGAGAGAATTGCTCAAGGGGGAGAAGCTATTGTGTTTGACAATGGTAATAAAGTTCTAAAAACCATTGGATTAGATTATTTCATTCTGCCTATTTTTGCCTTAGATAGAATCACTTTGCACAATGCTTATTTCGAAGAAACAGAAATGAATGTATTGGGATTTGGCAGAAATACCAATAAAGATTTTATGGTGATAGTAGAACAATCTTTTATTCACGGCAAGATGATGACTGACACTGAGATTGCAACTTTCGTGGAACAAATGGGTTTTAAATCTATCAATCCTAGAAATTGGACGTTTGCAAATAAGAATATTTATCTTAGCGATATGCATGATGAGAATGTTCTTCTTTCTCCTAATGGACATGTTTGTGTAATAGATTGCGATATACGTATCAATATTCCTGAACTGAGGTCAGGAGGAACTCGTATTTTAACCAACGAAGTAGAAATTCAATAAAAAGATGGAAGGCTATATGAATTTGGATCGAGGACCTTTTTATAATAAAGGAATCTCTCCACGTCAACGAAGAGTATTTATTTTGAGATGGAATCCTTCTATTTCAAGTTTTTCCTTAGACGATTTCGAAGATGAATTTGCACAACTCCAAGGTACTAAGCCATTTGATAACGAGCATCCTCTAGATTGGAATGTTTGGGATTGGAAAGAGGTTATGCACAGGGATCTATTCGTTATGATGATGGTTGGGCAAAAACACAATGGTATTGTTTGGGGCGGTTTTTTCGATGGGTATCCTTATCAATATGAAGACGAGAATGGTAATCCTTTGAAAAGTGTTTTCTTTAAGACAGATGTTATGTATATGCATCGTATTGGCAACACAAACATCTTATCTGCAGAAAAGCTGACCAAAGCTATTCCTGAAGTAGATTGGCTTCATGGACATTCAGGAGAAATACTATCAGTTGAGTATGCAGAAAAACTAGGTTTGCTTCTTGTAGATGAGCTCAAGAATGTTGACTCTAGTGAAAATATTTATTTTGATTCGTACAATCAGAAAAAATATGTATTAGCTGACATACTTACCTTTATGTGCCCCGAACTAAAAAAACGTTTACTCTCTTTGCGCAAAATCGACAATAAACGCTTACGAAACGTACACAACCTTATGGTTAAAATTGAGGATGAGGAATATGAAAAATGGACTCAAATAGAAGACCATTTATCCTTAACTAAATTAAATGACATTTTAATGTAACTAAATGGAAATATAAAACTCCAACTCATTAGTTTTCCTAATAAGTTGGAGTCTTCATATATTTACCCTTTAGAATTATTCGCCCAGAACAAGTTCATCCAATTGCTTTTTAATCTCCTCAAAATCCTGACTTAAATCCAAAGTTTTAACATAAATCACATTACCAGCCTTAAGCTTTATACGTTCAGACTTTTTCCCATATTTTTCGGTCATAGCATAGAGTAGCATACCATCTACATTACCTTTCTGATAACCATTCTTATCTATATCTTCATTAGTAACATAAGCATAAATCTGATATAAGTTGGCGGAATGTATCGTTTGCTTTCCAAAGTTTTCCTGTAATGTATGACTATAGTACTTTGCATCGATAATTAGCGTTCGGTCACCCAATCGCAAGGTTACATCAGTATTCATTGTTGGCAACAAGCTTGACGGAACCTCATCCTCATCTAAATTCCATTTTACCCGACAGCCTTTAGCACCACAATCAGGATGCTCCCTACGATAATACTCCAATATAAAACGCTGAAACAATAGTGCCATATTCTCATCTGAAAACATCGGAACTTGCTGATTACCATTTTCTGTTGTCAGAAGTAAATCAAAAACTACAAAGTAGCAAATACTATGCAGCATTTGGTAAGTTTGAGTATTTCTATCATATCTGAGGCTGCTCCACCTTACAGATTTCAATTCAACATTCTCTACATTTTCAAAGAATAGCATTAGCTTTCTTATTTTTCCCTTTCTTGCGGACTTCACATCACCACAACCTAGCAATAATACAACTGTAGCTTTTAGCACCTGATTAAAGATATTGTTTGATGAGAACTCATCGAAGGCACAAGCAAGCTTTGCCGTTTGTCTCATTTTCTCTTTTATCGTTGCCCGCACATCAAGCTTTCCTCGCAATGTAGAAAGAGTATCTTCGCAATCAACGTACTCACGATGCAACCCCTGCTTCAATAAATACGAAATACCCAAGTAGAGAATCTCGGCAAACATATCATGTATGTTGCCAAAATTCTCTGTCTCTACACGTTTATAATGCTCGCGGTTCAATTCCTTGAAAGCATAGGTCAACATATAGAAAATATTCTTTATAGGTATACCTTTATCTATTGTCATTATAAACAACTTTTTATATTTTCAATTTCCTGCTGACACTTATTCTTATCATCGAACCAATATTCATGCAACATAGGAATAATATCAAACTCTATCACATTTATCAACCATTCTCTACTGATTTTTTCTTGATTACAGAAATAACTATGTCCGATACAGAAGCCATCACCTAATGAATCATCATTGGCAATTACCTGGTTCAGCTGTACTATTCCAGCAATCACCTGATCAAAGATGTCACTCGAAAGCCTTTCCTGATAGTTTCGGAATCCATCAGTAGCAAATCCAGGCTTCATCTCAACAAAGCTAAAGCGTCTGCGAAGAGCATAATCTATCATAGCCAAACTTCTGTCAGTAGTATTCATCATACCTATTATATATAGGTTTTTAGGCACAGAGAATAATTCCTGATTATACGCTAACGTAATCTCCTTACCACGATAACCATTCTCTATCAGCATAAGCAACTCACCAAATATCTTACTCAGATTACCTCTATTTATTTCATCAATAATGAAGAAATACTTGTGGTCAGGATCACTTTTCGCCTTTGCACAGAACTTATAAAAAATTCCTCTTTGCAGGTCAAAACCTCCATTTTCATTAGGCTTATATCCCATCACAAAATCTTCGTAACTATAACTCTGATGGAATTGAACCATTTCCATTTTATCCTCATCCTTATTACCTAAGATTGAATATGCCAGGCGTTTTGCCGTATAAGTCTTACCCACACCAGGAGCACCTTGCAAGATGATATTCTTTTTATCCTCAAGCAAGGCTCTCATTCTATCATAAGTTTCTTCATCCATAAATACCTCTGAAAGGAAATCATTTTTAGAATAAGGAGTCAATTCCTTCGATTTCTGGCATGGATTCTCTGCTCGGATAATATCCATAAGCAATTCGCTTTCCTCCTTGGTAATCTTGAATAAAGAACCATTCATATTTTTCAAGAACTCCATTTCGGTAAGTCCCGGCATATCTTTTACCGTTGCAAAATCAATTGGCGAAGCAAATGATTCAAGCTTTTTGAAATATAAATGCTTGCCATCATCTGCAGCCTTAGATACTTCTGCTATTCCCACAATTTGCTTAACCGGTGTGGCTTCATATCCCAAAATAAGATCACCAACCTTAGCCTCCTTGAAGTTTTGAAGAATCTTGCGAGGATTTCCATTTTCATTATAAACCTTAATTCCGCAACACTATAATTTAACTTTATTTATAAGTTCCTGAGCAACAAAAAGTTGCTCAGGATTTTGCCATGTCAGATTTTTCACTTATCTTAGTGTTGCAATTAGAAAACAAGCGAAAATCGTAACAAGACATGGCAAAGGTACAAATAAAATCCGAAAAACTCACACCTTTTGGAGGAATTTTTTCAATCATGGAGCAATTTGACTCCATGCTTTCACCTATTATCGACCAGACACTTGGTCAGAGATGCCGCAGTATCATCGGATACCAGTACAGCGAAATTATTCGTTCTCTGATGAGCGTATACTTCTGTGGCGGTTCATGCGTGGAGGATGTAACATCGCATCTAATGCGTCATCTCTCGTATCATCCGACCTTGCGCACATGCAGCTCAGATACCATCCTCAGAGCCATCAAGGAACTGACACAGGAAAACATCTCATATACTTCCGATAAGGGCAAGACCTATGATTTCAATACGGCAGACAAGCTCAACGCCTTGCTTATAAAAGCCTTGGTTTCCACCAGTGAACTGAATGAGGTGGAATCCTATGATGTTGATTTCGACCATCAGTTCCTTGAAACAGAGAAGTATGATGCAAAACCGACATACAAGAAGTTCCTCGGCTACAGACCTGGCGTATATGTCATCGATGAGAAGATTGTCTATATTGAGAACAGCGATGGCAACACAAATGTGCGCTTTTATCAGGCTGAGACCCACAAGAGATTCTTTGCCCTACTGGAAGCCAACTGCATCCGTGTGAATCGCTTCAGAGCCGACTGTGGTTCGTGCTCGAAGGAAATTGTCAGTGAGATAGAGAAGCATTGCACGCACTTCTACATCCGCGCCAACAGATGCAGTTCGCTCTACGATGACTTGTTTGCACTGAGGGGATGGAAGACGGAGGAAATCAACGGTATCCAGTTTGAACTCAATTCCATTCTCGTTGAGAAATGGGAAGGCAAGTGCTATCGTCTTGTCATTCAGAGACAAAAGCGCATGGATGGAGAGCTTGACTTGTGGGAAGGTGAATACACCTACAGATGCATTCTTACCAACGATTACGACTCATCAACAAGAGACATCGTCGAATTTTACAACAAGCGTGGGGGCAAAGAGCGTATATTCGATGATATGAACAACGGATTCGGCTGGAACAGGCTCCCCAAGTCGTTCATGGCAGAGAACACCGTATTCCTTCTGCTTACAGCATTGATACACAATTTCTATAAGACCATCATTAGCAAGCTTGACACCAAGGCTTTCGGGCTCAAGGAAACGAGTCGCATAAAGGCTTTTGTCTTCAGCTTCATCTCCGTACCTGCCAAGTGGATCATGACAGCAAGGCAATACGTGCTGAATATCTATACTGAAAATCGGGCTTATGCAAGACCTTTCAAAACTGGATTCGGATAAAGTCCGTTCCTTATGGTTTTAATCTGCGTATTGCCTCAAGTCGCATTGTGGGGTAAGGGGAAGGTGTGCACAAATCGGACAAAATTCACGCTCATACTATCATGATGCATAGTGTTCAAGCTCTTTACTGCCATTGAGATTGCCATTGATATGGCTTGCGGATTTTAGGATAAAGAGAATAATCCTGTTCTTCCCCTATTTTCATTTTTGAGAAACTCCAAATCTTAGGACTTGACACAAGCCACCAATATCGTCTATCCTTGTTGACTGTACCAAGTTCTCCATCCACCATATCTGCCAGTTCTTTCACGTAACTTGGATATTGGGTTATATCCGTTAAAGTCTTCTGAACAATATTTTTCTGAGGAACTGTCCATTCACCAACATGAGTCCATTTTACCTTACGAACATTGTTGTGCTCTTCCAAACTGTCATCATACGAATAGTCCCCTTCTACAATTCCACGACCTATGATTGTACCTGTACCTTTCTTTGCATATATAATATCTCCAACCTGTATGGTGTGTACGAAATCCCACAAAGCCAAACTGTCATTCATGAATGATGCATCTGGCTTACCGTAAGCATCTTGCAATGCCTTTCTGATATCTTCACGAGTGGTGAATAGAGATAAATCGTTCAATTCTTCCCAACCAATACTCATCACTTCATTTTTAAGACAAGTGTCCCATTTTGAAGCATTACGACCAGGTGCATACATCCATACATGAGGCTTATGCTGCTTCAAAATCTCTAGCAGTTCATCATAATAATCGAACAAATCTTTATTTTCCTTCTTTTCCATCAAGAACATCTGGAGCTCTACATAAGTTTTTGCCGCCGGATTATCCATACCAAAATGCAAAGCCAGCTGTTCCAACATTTCTTTTTTATAAATTGGTACTAACAGCTCAGAGGAATACATAAAAGCTATTTTCCATTTATAAGAATGCCCCAATTCTGAAATTTCCTCTATCTCGTTCCATTTTCCCTGTTGGGCATAAAGAGCAATTTTTATGATTGCTTCTCGTACAACATCATAAGCTTCTTGAACCGTAACTTTATGATATTTTGAATACCAAGCGTACTTCTCGTCACTTATAACGCGAGAGTCGTTAATTTTAGGACGCTTTTGATATTCATAAACACCAAATTTATAAGAACAACCTCCCCAAATAGAACCAAGTTCAGAAGTCTTAGCCTCTATCCAATAACAGAAAGAATTGTCTTTCTTCAAATCAGTATATTGTTCCAAAGTCATATTCTTAAGACTTTCTACAGGAAAAGCCTTAAGAAAATCATTGTATAGTTGTCTTCTATCCTTCATATGCTTTATAGTTTTTGACTATTTAAAATCTTAATCGGCACAAAAGTACAAAAAAATATCAGGAACCTATTCTAACAGAAGTATTTTTGCACTAATTTAACGCAGTCGCAAAAGCAGCACGATTTATCATGCTGCTTTTGTTATTCTCATCTTATTTAGTTTACTCGCTTGCAGGTAATTTGCTGTTTATATTGTGGTCCTTCATCCAAAGTAACCTCCAAGACTACAACATCGCCTTTAATCGATACAACACGATAAGTATCACCAATATCTCCATTAGAGGCATAAAGGATTATCTTGTTACCAGAAACCTCATACTTATGGGTGTAATTTGAAGATTGCCATCCGTAACTTCCCAAATACCAATACCATTTATAGGTACCATCACCTTTAAAAAGTATGCGTTCACTTTTCTCCTCAGGAACATCCTGTTCAATCTTAATAAGATTCTCATCCTCTGTATCATCATATCCCCAACCAGCAATATGAGTCGTCTGCCACATTCCTACAATATTGTTCTTAATCTCTTCTGTTGATGGCACATCATCATCATCGGATGAACAAGCGGTGAAAGACACCATTGACAACAAGGCGAAAAGAATCGCCATAAATGCAAAATATAACTTTTTCATAAACTTGCCCGTAAGCCGATAGCTCAGCTCTAATATTATAAATATATGTAATTGTCTTAATCAATTTTATTTCTCCTCAAAGTAACTGCCCGCTTCCATCTTGCAATCCATCGCACGGCACTTGTTGTAGCGCTCTCGGGCGATGTTTTCTCTAGCAAACATCGCCTTGGTACCAGCCTCATCTTCCGAGAACTGAAGGTGGTTGTCGATGCCCATACCATGAGCAATGTTTTCCACATCAAGATCATCGGTGCCGATGAAGGTAAAGGTCCAGTTCTGCTTCTTCAACTTCTCAATGAGGTTCTTGATCATCTTCAGATCATACTCCTCGCTGCAATTCTCCTCACCATCCGTAATGATGGTTACCAATACGCTGTCATCCTCGGTGGTCAGAGCGTTGACCTTGGCTATACCCATGCCTATGGCATCATAAAGAGGAGTGCCGCCACATGGATTGTAATCCCTTGAGGTCAATGGGGTGGCATGGCGGGCAGACACATTATCATAGAACAGATTCTTGTGGGTGCTGTCGAAGGTGATGAGCGTTACACGCTGCTCCATGTCCTTATGCGTCTTCTGCATTTTCAGAATTGTGGTCAGGGTCTCGTTGATACCCACCAGTGCCTGGCGCTCGATAATGCTCATGCTGCCACTCTCATCCACTACCAAAAGATTGAATACTCGTTTCATAACTTGTTTCTCCTATTAATTTTAATTGTTCAACATAATCTTATCTGTAAGAAGAGGAATCTTCCCTGCTTCTATTTATCCCTTTAAAGAAAGAATAGAGGGAAAAATTAAGAAAAGGTACATAAAAAATTTGCTTATATCGTTATTTTTTGTAATTTTGCAGAAAATAAGAAACAAGAGTATGGGCAATATGAAATATCCGATAGGCATACAGAGCTTTGAGAAAATCATCACAGAAGGATATCTTTATATAGATAAGACTCAGATGATTTATGATATGGTAGAAAATGGCAAGATTTACTTTCTGAGTCGTCCCAGACGATTTGGAAAGTCACTTCTCGTTTCTACACTTGAATGCTATTTCCAAGGAAGAAAAGAACTGTTCAAGGGCCTAGCCATTGATCATCTGGAAACCGACTGGAAGCAATATGCGGTATTCCACCTTGATTTCAACGGCAAGGATTTCACACAAGCAGGTCAGCTGGAGAAGACGCTGATTGATTTCGTTGAATCGCAGGAGGCCATCTATGGCAAGGCTCCCTTTGCTTCCACCCTCGGCGACAGATTCATTGGCGTACTGAGAAATGCCCACGAAAAAACAGGACTTCGCGCCGTTGTCCTTATTGATGAATACGACAAGCCTCTGCTAGACGTATTGGATTCTACACTGAAAACAACCGATGCAGATGGCAACGAGCGGCTGTTGGAAGATAGGCATCGGGAAATTCTGAAAGGTTTCTACAGTGTATTCAAGGCTGCCGATAAAGACCTGCAATTCGTTCTGCTTACAGGAGTTACCAAATTTTCGCAAGTAAGCGTGTTCAGCGGTTTCAACCAACCCGAAGACATCAGCCTTTCTGCCCACTTCGATACGCTTCTCGGCATCACTGAAGACGAGTTGCGCTCTACCTTTTCACAGCAAATCACAGAAATGGCCGAGGAATATGATGTTTCAAAGGAAGATATGCTGATAAAACTGAAACGCCAGTTTGATGGTTACCATTTCAGCCGCAGGATGCGAGGCGTATATAATCCTTTCAGTATCTTGCGCGCCTTCAAGGAAATGCTCATCGATGACTATTGGTTCAAAACGGGTTCGCCCACCTATCTGGTTCGCCTGCTAGCTCATAGCGATGAAAATATCAACGAACTGGTGGGGAAATATTATCCCACCAAGGATTTCGACGATTACAAGGCCACCGTAGAGCGTCCTTTGCCAATGATATATCAAAGCGGATATCTGACTATCAAGGGATGGTCAAGGAATACCAATTCCTATCTGTTGGATTTTCCGAACGATGAAGTAAGAAGGGGATTCATCAGTTTGCTGGCTGCAGATTATCTGAAACCAAAGGTTTCACCAGATTCCTGGGTTCTACAGGTAATCGAAGCATTGGGAAAGGGAGAATGCAAAAAGCTGCATCAGCTGATGGTTTCTTTCTTTGCCAGCATCCCTTATTCCCAGCGAAGAAAAGATGATGAACGTGAGAAGGAGCGTTATTTCCAATATACGTTCTATCTGGTATTGAGGATGATCAGCTCCTATACCATCTTCATCGAAAAAGAACAGAGCGAAGGAAGAGTAGATTGCATCATAGAAACTCCTCTATACATTTATATATTTGAGTTTAAGAGGGATGGAAGCGCAAGAGAAGCACTCCAGCAAATCGAAGATATGGGATACGCCCGGGAATATTTATCAGATAAGAGAAAGATATTCAAGATAGGATGCAGTTTCTCATCAAAAACAGGAACAATAGATGATTGGGGAGAGAACTGAATCTCTCTCCAATCGCATTTTATAAATCAGTTCGTTATTATATAAGGAGATGAAAGAAATATTGATAGTAAGCATCGGCAGCTTCTTCGGGGGCGGCATGAGATATTGGATTTCAAAGATGGTGCAATCCTGCACGGTGATTGCCTTTCCTTTCGGAACCATGGCGGTGAATGTGGCGGGATGCCTCATCATCGGTTTTCTCTCGGGATTGAACTGGCGGGAAGGGGGATGGATGTCGCCATCTGCCAAACTGCTGCTCACCACGGGGTTCTGCGGAGGATTCACAACCTTCTCTACCTTCATGAACGAGGGGGCAGGATTGATGAAGGAGGAAAATTACCTCTATATGATGCTCTACCTATTCGGAAGCCTGGCACTGGGGCTCGTCGCCGTACTCGCCGGACATTATCTGGCGAAGATTATCGCATAAAATACTTCAGAGAATAGAAAGAAGAAGCCCCCGGATTGCCGAGAAAGAAGACCGGAGAACAGAAAGAAGAAGAACCCGGATTGCCGAGAAAGAAGAAAGGAGAACAGGAAGAAGAACCCGGATTATCGCATAAAATACAGAAGATAGGATTCCATCAGATGAAGAAATGATGAAAATTCTATCTTTTTTATTATTTTATATTTTCAAAATGCCTTAATTACGAAATTTATTCGTAAATTTGCAGAAAATAATCTGCACTCGACAATTTGAAAGCATGCTTTCATTGTACTCGTTTGCTTAATTTTTGCACCAATGAATACATTAGATACAAACAATATAAAATGGAGCGAGAATGTAATCATCGCTGATGCCGATTATATCGACAAAGTGGCTTTCGACCTAACTGTCAACTTCGAGCGAATGATCAACCGCCGCATCCAGCCAGCAGATATGGCTCAATGGGCAGTGTGCATTGCCCTCGACGGAGGACTCAGAGAGGGGGAGCACGAAACGCAAGTGGTGCTTATCCATGATAAGAAATCTCTGGCGATGAAGAATTTCCGCCCTTCCAACTATGAGAAGGATCTCAACGCCCAGGCTTTCAAGGATGATAAGCTGGGAGAATTCATCTTTGCCTCTTATCCTACCGAGGAAAAGATGGTGGGAAAGGATGAATTCCTCGTAGAAGTGGCACGCACCGTATGCAACACCAAGGAGGTGAAAAGGGTGATGGTGATTCCGAACTCGGAAGATGGAGATGCCTACGACCAGCTGAGAGATATGCTGAGAAAAGTGGAGGATGACGACAAGCGCATCACGCTCTTCGCCATGCAACCCATGCCGGGAGGAAACTTCCGACAGGAGATTCTGGGTTACTCGCTGATGAACGCCCTCGGAATCTCGGCAAAGGAGATAAAATAAACATTAAAATAATAAACATAATAATAAAAAACAAGATTATAAATGAGTAGAGTACTTATGATTGGCGCTGGTGGCGTGGCTACCGTGGCTGCCTTCAAGATCGTCCAGAACCAGGACGTTTTCACCGAGTTTATGATTGCTAGCCGTCGCAAGGAAAAGTGCGATAAGCTGGTTAAGGATATCCACGCCAAGGGCTACAAGATGGATATTCAGACGGCTGAGGTGGATGCCGACGACGTTGAGCAGTTGAAGGCTCTCTTTAATAGCTATAAGCCTGAGCTTGTCATCAACCTTGCTTTGCCTTACCAGGATCTCACCATCATGGATGCCTGTCTTGCTTGCGGTTGCAACTATATGGATACCGCTAACTATGAGCCAAAGGACGAGGCTCACTTCGAGTACTCATGGCAGTGGGCATATAAGGAAAAGTTCGAGCAGGCAGGTCTCTGCGCTATCCTCGGCTGCGGTTTCGACCCAGGTGTTTCCGGCATTTTCACCGCATACGCTGCCAAGCATCACTTCGATGAAATCGAGGTGCTCGATATCGTGGATTGCAACGCCGGAAACCATCACAAGGCTTTCGCAACCAACTTCAACCCTGAAATCAATATCCGCGAGATTACCCAGAAGGGACTCTGGTACAAGGATGGCGAATGGATTGAAACCGACCCTCTGTCTATCCACAAGCCTCTCACCTACCCTAACATCGGCCCTCGCGAGAGCTATCTGATGCACCACGAGGAGTTGGAGAGCCTGGTGAAGAACTACCCTACCATCAAGGAGGCACGCTTCTGGATGACCTTCGGTCAGCAGTATCTCACCTACCTCGACTGCATTCAGAACCTCGGTATGAGCCGCATCGACGAAATCGAGTACGAGGCTCCATTGGCAGATGGCTCAGGCAAGACAGCCAAGGTGAAGATTGTTCCATTGCAGTTCCTCAAGGCAGTATTGCCTAACCCACAGGATCTTGGCGAGAACTATGATGGCGAGACATCCATCGGTTGCCGCATCCGTGGTAAGAAGGATGGCAAGGAGCGTACCTACTACGTATATAACAACTGCAAGCACCAGGAGGCTTACAACGAAACCGGCATGCAGGGCGTAAGCTACACCACTGGTGTGCCAGCCATGATTGGTGCGATGATGTTCCTGAAGGGCATCTGGAAGAAACCAGGCGTCTGGAACGTAGAGGAGTTCGACCCAGATCCATTCATGGAGCAGTTGAACAAGCAGGGATTGCCATGGCACGAGGTGTTTGATGGCGATTTGGAGATTGATTAAACTTTAAACATGAAAAGAATATGGCAAAAGAGATAGAAGAGGGCAAACTGACCCCCAACGAGGGAAAACTGAAAGCCCTCCAGGCAGCCATGGCGAAGATTGAGAAAGACTTCGGCAAGGGCTCTATCATGAAACTCGGCGATGAGCACGTCGAGAATATCGAGGTGATTCCTACGGGCAGTATTGCTCTCGACAATGCATTGGGCGTAGGCGGTTATCCAAGGGGACGTATCATCGAAATCTATGGTCCTGAATCTTCTGGTAAAACAACATTGGCCATCCATGCCATCGCAGAGGCTCAGAAGGCGGGCGGTATTGCTGCCTTCATCGATGCCGAGCATGCTTTCGACCGCTTCTATGCTGCCAAGCTGGGCGTGGATGTGGATAACCTGTGGATTTCACAGCCAGACAATGGTGAGCAGGCATTGCAGATTGCCGATCAGCTGATCAGCTCTGCTGCCGTAGATATCGTGGTAGTTGACTCTGTAGCTGCCCTGACTCCTAAGAAGGAAATCGAGGGCGACATGGGTGATAACGTGGTAGGTCTTCAGGCACGATTGATGAGCCAGGCACTCCGCAAGCTCACTTCTACCATCAGCAAGACCAATACTACCTGCATCTTCATCAACCAGTTGCGCGAGAAGATCGGTGTGATGTTCGGCAATCCTGAGACAACTACCGGTGGTAACGCCTTGAAGTTCTATGCATCCGTACGCCTGGATATCCGCAAGGCAACAGCCATCAAGGACGGCGAGGATGTGGTAGGTAATCTGGTTCGCGTGAAGGTAGTGAAGAACAAGGTGGCTCCTCCTTTCCGCAAGGCGGAATTCGACATTATGTTCGGCGAAGGCATCAGCCGTGCCGGCGAGGTATTCGGTTTGGCAGTAGCCAACGGCATCATCGACAAGAGCGGCAGCTGGTACAGCTACGGCGGTTCAAAGCTCGGACAGGGTGCAGATGCCTGCAAGGCATTGCTCAAGGATAATCCTGAGCTTCTCGACGAGCTGGAGGCAAAGGTTCGTGAAGCACTCGCTGCCAAGGATCAGAAATAAGACTCAGATGAAGTAAAACTCAGATAAGGTAGGTTACACCTTATTACATATAGGGACATTATCTGGAAGAAGAAGAAAGAGTTCCCTAAAAACGAAATAGGAATCAAGATATGAGGAATGCGACATTTTATCGCTTCTTTTATCTTGATTCCTTTTATTTTGTCAGTACCTGACTGACAGCTTGTCAGCCAAAATCAGGAAAACACTGAAAACAAACAGCCAAATCCAGAAAAAAAATCCATTGGCACACGCTTTGTTAATTAGAAAGCGTGAACACTGAGTTCAGGAGGTTCCCGATAGATGCATATCTTCGGCAGACTTCCCCCGAAGGCAGCGATTCATGAGATAAATAACAATATTAATAACGAAAAAATAAAAAAAAGATATAATCATGGGAAAAGTAATTGGAATTGACTTGGGTACCACAAACAGTTGTGTTGCCGTTTTCGAAGGTAGCGAACCAGTTGTAATCGCTAACAGTGAAGGTAAACGTACTACTCCATCAGTAGTAGGTTTCGTTAAGGATGGTGACCGCAAGGTAGGTGATCCTGCTAAGCGTCAGGCCATCACAAACCCTAAGAACACTGTATATTCTATCAAGCGTTTCATGGGTGAGACATACGCTCAGAGCCAGAAGGAAGCAGAGGCAATGCCTTACACAGTGGTAAACGAGGGTGGTTATCCACGTGTTGAAATCGAGGGTCGCAAATATACTCCACAGGAGATTTCTGCAATGGTTCTCCAGAAGATGAAGAAGACTGCAGAGGATTATCTCGGACAGGAGGTTACAGATGCTGTTATCACAGTTCCTGCTTACTTCTCTGACTCACAGCGTCAGGCAACCAAGGAGGCTGGTCAGATTGCAGGTTTGAACGTTCAGCGTATCGTAAATGAGCCTACAGCCGCAGCTTTGGCTTACGGTGTTGACAAGGCTAACAAGGATATGAAGATTGCCGTATTCGACCTGGGTGGTGGTACATTCGATATCTCTATCCTTGAGTTCGGTGGCGGTGTATTCGAGGTACTTTCTACCAATGGTGATACTCACCTGGGTGGTGATGACTTCGACCAGGTAATCATCAACTGGTTGGCTGATGGTTTCAAGGCAGAAGAAGGCGTAGATCTCCGCAAGGATCCTATGGCTATGCAGCGCTTGAAGGAGGCAGCTGAGAAAGCTAAGATTGAGTTGTCTAGCTCTACATCTACAGAAATCAACTTGCCATACATCACAGCAGTTGACGGTATGCCAAAGCACTTGGTTAAGACTTTGACCCGTGCACAGTTCGAGCAGTTGGCTCACAACCTGATTCAGGCTTGTCTCGTACCTTGCCAGAATGCCGTTCGTGATGCTAAGCTCTCTACATCAGATATCGACGAGGTTATCCTGGTGGGTGGTTCAAGCCGTATCCCAGCCGTTCAGACACTCGTTAAGAACTACTTCGGCAAGGAGCCTTCTAAGGGTGTTAACCCTGATGAGGTAGTAGCAGTAGGTGCAGCTATCCAGGGTGCCATCCTGAACAAGGAAGAGGGTGTTGGCGACATCGTATTGCTCGACGTTACTCCATTGACTCTCGGTATCGAGACCATGGGTGGTGTAATGACCAAGCTCATCGATGCTAACTCTACCATCCCTTGCAAGAAGAGCGAGGTATTCTCTACAGCAGCTGATAACCAGACAGAGGTTACCATCCACGTATTGCAGGGTGAGCGCCCAATGGCAGCTCAGAACAAGAGCATCGGTCAGTTCAACCTGACAGGTATCGCTCCTGCTCGCCGTGGTGTTCCTCAGATTGAGGTTACCTTCGATATCGATGCCAACGGTATTTTGAACGTATCAGCTAAGGATAAGGCTACAGGTAAGGAGCAGAGCATCCGCATCGAGGCTTCATCTGGCTTGAGCGAGGACGAGATCAACCGCATGAAGGCTGAGGCAGAGCAGAACGCTGCTGCTGATAAGGCTGAGCGCGAGAAGATCGATAAGATGAACCAGGCAGACAGCATGATCTTCACCACCGAGAACTTCCTGAAGGATAACGGTGATAAGATTCCTGCAGACAAGAAGCCAGGCATCGAGCAGGCTTTGCAGCAGTTGAAGGATGCTCACAAGGCAGGTGATGTTGCAGCCATCGATTCAGCTATCAACAACTTGAACACCGTCATGCAGGCAGCTTCTCAGCAGATGTACCAGGGCGGCCAGCAGGCAGGTCCTCAGGGTGGCCAGCAGGCACAGCAGGGTGCTAACGATGGCGCTCAGGATGTTCAGGATGCAGATTTCGAGGAAGTTAAGTAATCTCTCTCACCATAGAGATATTAGATTAGCATAAAGATCAAAGGCGTGTAAGGCTCTGAAAATGAGTTTTACACGCCTTTTTTCGTGTCTTTATGTTTTTTTATATATCTGCTTATGGCTTTATCGCAGAAAAATATGTATATTTGCAGGTTATGAAGGGGCGGAAGTTCCAGCAAGAGAAGAAAAAGACAAGTTCTAGTAAAAGAAGGAAAGGAAACGGGATATGGCAAAGAAAAGACCGCAGGTAGCACTGGTTTATGATTTTGACGGGACATTATCTCCCGGCAACATGCAGGAGTTCGGATTCATCCAGGCAACCGGAAAGACGAAGGAGGAATTCTGGGATAAAAACCGGAAGCTTGCCGTGGGCAAGGATGCCAACGGCATTCTTACCTATATGTATATGATGCTGGATGAAGCGAAGAAGAACCATATCTCGCTCACCCGCGAATCCTTCCAGAGCTTCGGTAGGAATGTGGAGCTCTTCCGTGGCGTAAGGCAATGGTTCTCGTTCATCAACGAATATGGTGCAAGCATCGGTCTCGATATCAAGCACTATATCAACTCCTCGGGATTGAAGGAGATGATAGAGGGCACACCCATCGCTCAGGAATTCGAGAACATCTATGCCTGCTCGTTTCTCTATAATGAGGATGGCATCGCCTACTGGCCAGCCGTAGCCGTGGATTATACTACGAAGACGCAGTTTCTCTTCAAGATCAACAAGGGCATCCGTCAGGTGAGCGACAACAGCAGGGTGAACCAGTATATTCCTGATAACAAGCGTCCTATCCCTTTTCCGCGAATGATTTATTTCGGGGATGGAGAAACCGACGTGCCCTGTATGAAGATGGTGAAGGAGCATGGCGGTCATTCCATTGCCGTATATGATACTCCCCAGAAGGAGGCGATGGCATGCCAACTGGTAAGGGAAGGCCGTGCCAACTTTATGTGTACGGCTAATTACAGCAGGGGAAGCGTGATGAACATCATCGTGAAGCGAATTCTGGATAAAATCAAGGCGGATTTCGAATTCGACAGATTGATAGAGGTGAACCAGAAGAAGGCGTGGAAGTAAAGGGGTGGCTTGACAGGAGGAAGGAGGACAGGCGATGGAATCGCCTGGAACGGAGGCAAAAAGGGGGACTTGCAACTTGAAGCGAGGGGCTTTTTGCTGAAACGCTGAAACGCAGGAAAGAAAAAGAAAGAAATATAATATTAATAAATAATTAATGGGAAGAAACAAATACTCAGCAGGAGAAATCAAGGAAATCGGAAAGTTGCTGCGCCTGAAGAATGCCGGCAACCGTTTGCAACAGAAATTGATACGCCACGACCTTCGCGTGGATTATGAATTCAACATCTCTGACTTCAATGAGCCGGGCAAGGCTTTCGGCGAGGAGGAACTGCAGGATGCCATCAAGCGTGGCGCCATCCAGATTCTCGACGATGCCACCATCGAAGCCATGAAGGCGAAACGTGCAAGAGACAAGGCACGTGATGAGGCAGAGAAGCAGAAGGATGCCATCGCCAGCGGTGAGCAAACCGACTGGCAGGAGGCAATGAAGGAATGGAACGAATGGGAAAGTTCTAAAGAAAAATAAATGTTAGAATCGAATTCCGAAGGAGATTCCGAGATAATGAATTCCGAAAGAAATTCCGAGGATTTATTGAATTATAAATAAGATAGAAACAAAAAAGAAATATGGCTAAAGTATTGATCAAGACTTCAGAGGGCGACATCAAAGTGCGCCTCTACGACGAGACTCCTCAGCATCGTGACAACTTTCTGAAGTTGGCGAAGGAGGGATATTTCGATGGAACACTCTTCCACCGTGTCATCAAGGATTTCATGATCCAGGGCGGCGACCCTGACAGCAAGGGCGCTCCTAAGGGCAAGATGCTGGGCACGGGCGGACCTGATTACACCATCCCTGCCGAGTTTGTTTATCCACAGCTCTTCCACAAGCGCGGTGCCTTGAGCGCTGCCCGTCTGGGCGACGAGGTGAACCCTGAGCGTGAGAGCAGCGGCAGCCAGTTCTATATCGTCTGGGGAAAGACCTACAAGCAGAACGAGCTGAAGCAGATGGAGAAGCAGATGGGCATGCAGATGGAGCAGAACATCTTCAACCAGCTTACCAAGGAGCACCATGATGAAATCATGAACTTCCGCCGCAACCGCGACCGCGAGGGCTTGATGAAGCTCCAGGATGAGCTGGTGGATGAAACCAAGAAGCGCTGCAAGGAGCAGGGTTACCCTAAGTTTACCGAGGAGCAGCAGAAGGCTTACACCGAGGTGGGCGGAACCCCATTCCTCGACAACCAGTACACCGTTTTCGGTGAGGTAGAGGAAGGTCTTGACGTAGTAGAGAAGATTCAGAACTGCGAAACCATGCGTGGTGACCGCCCTAAGGAGGATATCAGTATGGAGATTTCCATTATAGAGGAGTAAAGGCTTTAAGTAGCTTCAACAAGATGACCGTATGGTATGACGGCTTGACCACTCCTACCGATTTCGCCACCGGTTTCCCAATCCACGAGGAGGATACGGAGACGAAGACCTTCGTAAGGAGCTATGCCGAATGGCAGATTCGCATCAAGGATTACCTGGATGCATTGAAGACTCCTCTCCAGGTTGAGATAAAATAAAAACTTCGAATACTACTTTTTTATCTCACTAGGAAATATTAGTTTCTTCACTGTGTAAATGTTTGTAATCCACTAAGAAAATTATGTTCCGCAGTGCTGAACTTAAGTTCAACACTGTGGAATACAAGTTCAGCACTGCTGAACATAAGTTCAACACTGCTGAATATAGTTTTTAATTAAGAATACAAGAAATACTCATTCTTCTAAAAATCTTAAATCTTATAGTGCAATCAATCTTACTTCGTCATCTCGAAGCCAATGCGCACGCCATCGTAGTTATCCACAATGCTGCTCACGGCACTCATCGTAGTGCTGCCGGTAAGATTCAGCTTGCTCAGGGTCTTGATCAGAGTGAGCAGCTTCTTCTGCTCGAAAAGCAGGCTGATGCCATTGGCAGTGCGGGTGGCAAAACCTGAAGCACTCAACAGCAAACCCTTCAGCTGGATGGCATGCGTCTTCTCATCGAAGGTATAGGTGCCGTTCCATGACTTGCCGTCGATCTTGGCAGCAAAGGTGCCATCGGTCTTGAAGGTAAAGTAGGTATTGCTCTTGCTGAAGCCGAACTTACTGTAGTACTTGCTCAGATCCTCCTCTACCTTGCTGGCAGCAATCTCGCCGCCAGCCTTTGCCAGCAGGTTCTCTGAGGTGAAGGCGCAACCCGGCTTGCTGTACTTCCAGGTATGGGCGCAGAGATCTGCCTGCGAGAAGGTGGCTGAACCTATCACATTGTTCAGAATGCCATTGATGATGCTGCTGCCGGTAGTAGTGCCGCCACCCAGCAAACCGCCTAATACGCCTG
>OLOC01000098.1_pt1 | contig 74100 bp, 58 predicted proteins | sample 1643111 | NCBI WGS metagenome assembly OLOC01 (sample SAMEA3136633, study PRJEB25190) | human gut metagenome
ACCTCCGCAACCCCATGTTTTCACATAACTGTTGCGTTGACCAATTGAATCTACAGCGGCTTTTTTTAATATGTCCCGTTCGTCGGTAACCCGCTTCAGCTCTTTCGGAGACGGCGGATCTCGGCCTGAGCATCTGACTGTTCTTTATTAATGGAAGAATCCGGACCGTACTTCTTTATCCAGGAGTAAAGGCTGTGGGTGGTGATATCGAGACGTGTTGCAACGCTGGCAACAGAATAACCGCGATCAACAACCTGTTTGACTGCTTCAATTTTAAACTCTTCGGGATAACGCTTACCGCTCATGGGCACCTCTCTTTAAGTCATCTTAAATGACTCTGAGGTGTCTGTTAAACCTGTGGCGATTCACCTTTGTCAGTTTTTAGCCTCGTCGATGAATGCTTACCCAGACCACAGATTAGTTAGTGAAGAGCTTGAACGTTATAGAACAAGCTACATTACTAGCACAAGACTGTCTAAACTCCGGCAAGATCTTGCCAAGTGGTCGGGAAAAGGTGGTCTACAAGTAAACTCTCATCTGTACTGTAAGCAGTTGAACTTGGAGTTTTTTTCACCAACTGAAAAAAAATAATATCTTGGCCTATTGAGCGACTATCTAAACGGAGGGGCTCTCGGGGAGCCGTACATGAGATTTTATAATTACCTGATTTTTATATGTTCATTCCAACTGACCCACTCCCCGTTGATTAACACACCCCGATGTTAGTGCCTCGATTTTTCAACTATCGTATTAGTTAACATTTATTGGATCACATCCATCTGGACGTCTAGGTGGATATAAATGTTTTACTATGCTATTTTTCCAAATCCCCCTTTGATAACAATCCCTTCTTTTCCTAAATTACCAATATAATCTGCATACCACTGCATCATCTCCTTGCGCCCCTCCAGATACTGCGCATGGTTATACGTCCCACGTATCGCGTTCTTATCCACATGCGCAAGCTGCGTTTCTATCCACGCTGAGTTAAAGCCTTCTTCATGCAAAATGGTACTCATCGTGTGACGGAAACCGTGCCCCGTCAGCCTCCCTTTATATCCCAGCAACTCAATGACTTGGTTAATGCTTTCTTTACTGATCGGCTTACGTGGATCATTCCTACCGATAAAAACCAGAGGGTGATGTTTTGAGATCGGTTCAAGTTGTTTAAACAGTGCAATGACCTGTTCTGAGAGCGGTACAATATGTGGCCGCTTCATCTTCATCACTTCCGCTGGGATCTCCCATAATTTCTTCTCAAAATCGATATCCTCCCAGCGTGCGAAACGCAGTTCTTGTGTGCGAACACCGGTTAACATAATGATCTGAGTGGCAGTTTTAGTGATAATACTGCCGGTATAGCCCGCCAGATCGTTAAGGAAATAAGGAAGTTCATTGGCAGTAAGGAAGGGGAAATGTACTTTTTTCGGTGTAGCTAAAGCACTGGCAAGATCGGGGGCTGGGTTGTATTCGGCCCTACCAGTGACAATTGCATAGCGAAACACCTCACCACAACGCTGGCGGACCTTGCGCATTTTCTCCAGAGCTCCGCGTTTTTCCATTTTACGCAGTGCTTCCAGTAACTCCATTGGCTTGATTTCGGCAATCGGGCGCTTGCCAATGTAGGGAAAAATGTCTTTCTCAAAGGTATCGATGATTTCATCACGATAGCGTAATGACCAGCGATCGGCTTTAGTCTGATGCCACTCGCGAGCAACAGCTTCGAAAGTGTTTTTCAGAGTCATTTGCTGGGCGATTTTTTCCTCTTTCTTTGTCTCACCCGGATCGCCCCCAGCGGCGAGAATTTTCCTGGCTTCGCTGCGTTTTTCGCGCGCGTCGGCCAGTGAAACATCGGGATATACACCAATAGAAAGCATCTTTTCTTTACCGACGAAGCGGTACTTCATTCGCCAGTATTTTGAACCATTAGCGTTAATCAGTAGATACATACCACCGCCATCAGCCAGCTTATAGGGCTTTTCTTTTGGCTTCGCGGTTTTCACTTTAACATCGGTTAGAGCCATGACATCCTCCGGCTTTTGATGAGTCCATGCTCCTGAGGGGATTTCTGCCAGTAACTAACCCGATACCCCAATGCACCCCTTATATAACAAAGATATTGTTAAAAGCCGTTGTTATGTATCACATTTTTGCCATTATGGGGGTGCTGATATTTTAAGAGAAAATAACACCCCCTAAAGCACCCCCAAAAATAACTTGATGCGGGTTGAAGTCGGTTGACTTCGGGATATAGGGAAAGCTTGATATATAAGGGATTAAAAGGGAGTTTATTGACTTCGGGAGAGTTCAGTAGAGGTTAATTGGCGGAAGATCACAGGAGTCGAACCTGCCCGGGACCGCTGGCGGCCCCAACTGGATTTGAAGTCCAGCCGCCTCACCGGAGACGACGATCTTCCGCGCCTCGATTGCTACATGGAGGCGGGGCGCATTATAGCTACTTCCTTGAGTTTCTACATCCCCCAGATCAGTTTTTTCCGCCTAATACACGCAGCGTATTATCACGAAAGCATTATAGTTCATATAAAACCCATATTTTACAATGATATATGAGCGGAATTAACGCTACCACGATCACATAAAACAAGAATCATAAATTAATAACCAGATATCGGAATATTCGCTCTCACAGGGATGGTTTACAAAATGCGTTATCGGTCTCAGCACCCCTATAGCATCAAGGAAAAGCAGATGAAGAGTGAAGTGTTGTCCGTTAAAGAGAAAATTGGTTATGGCATGGGAGACGCCGCCAGCCACATTATTTTCGATAACGTAATGTTATATATGATGTTCTTTTATACCGATATTTTTGGCATTCCTGCCGGTTTTGTCGGAACCATGTTTTTGGTCGCTCGTGCACTGGATGCGATTTCCGATCCTTGCATGGGGTTGTTGGCCGATCGAACGCGCTCTCGCTGGGGTAAATTTCGTCCGTGGGTACTGTTTGGCGCACTGCCATTCGGGATCGTCTGTGTACTGGCCTATAGCACGCCAGATCCCAGTATGAACGGCAAAATGATCTATGCAGCAATTACTTACACCCTACTTACCTTACTTTATACCGTCGTCAATATCCCTTACTGCGCATTGGGTGGTGTAATCACCAATGACCCGACTCAGCGTATCTCGCTGCAATCCTGGCGTTTTGTGCTGGCGACCGCGGGAGGCATGCTTTCTACTGTTCTGATGATGCCACTGGTTAATTTAATTGGCGGTGATAATAAACCACTCGGTTTCCAGGGCGGTATCGCGGTCCTTTCCGTGGTGGCATTCATGATGCTGGCATTTTGTTTCTTCACCACTAAAGAACGCGTTGAAGCACCACCTACAACAACGTCTATGCGGGAAGATTTACGTGATATCTGGCAAAACGACCAGTGGCGGATTGTCGGTTTACTAACCATTTTCAATATCCTGGCGGTGTGCGTACGCGGTGGGGCGATGATGTATTACGTCACATGGATTTTGGGCACGCCGGAAGTGTTTGTCGCTTTTCTCACCACTTATTGCGTGGGTAACCTGATTGGTTCCGCACTGGCAAAACCTCTGACCGACTGGAAATGTAAAGTCACTATCTTCTGGTGGACGAACGCCCTGCTGGCAGTGATTAGCCTCGCGATGTTCTTTGTTCCCATGCAGGCCAGCATCACTATGTTTGTCTTCATCTTCGTGATTGGTGTGTTGCATCAACTGGTGACACCTATCCAGTGGGTAATGATGTCCGATACCGTCGACTACGGCGAGTGGTGCAATGGTAAACGCCTGACCGGGATCAGTTTTGCTGGCACGCTGTTTGTGCTCAAACTGGGGTTGGCCTTCGGCGGCGCTCTTATCGGCTGGATGCTGGCTTATGGCGGATATGATGCGGCAGAAAAAGCGCAGAACAGCGCCACGATTAGCATCATTATTGCGCTATTCACGATTGTTCCGGCGATCTGTTATTTGCTGAGCGCGATTATCGCTAAACGCTACTACTCACTCACGACGCACAATCTGAAAACCGTTATGGAACAGCTGGCTCAGGGTAAACGCCGTTGCCAGCAACAATTCACCTCTCAAGAAGTGCAGAACTAAGGAACGGCAATGAAAATTAGCGATGGAAACTGGTTGATTCAACCTGGCCTCAATTTGATTCACCCGCTTCAGGTGTTCGAGGTTGAACAGCAGGATAATGAAATGGTGGTCTATGCTGCCCCCCGTGATGTGCGTGAACGTACCTGGCAGCTTGATACGCCTTTATTTACGCTGCGCTTTTTCTCCCCACAGGAAGGTATTGTCGGTGTGCGGATTGAGCATTTTCAGGGGGCGCTGAATAACGGTCCTCATTATCCGCTCAATATTTTGCAGGACGTGAAGGTCACAATCGAAAACACAGAACGTTATGCTGAGTTTAAAAGTGGCAACTTAAGCGCGCGTGTCAGCAAAGGTGAGTTCTGGTCACTGGATTTTCTGCGCAACGGCGAACGTATTACCGGTAGTCAGGTGAAAAATAATGGCTACGTGCAGGACACGAATAATCAACGCAATTATATGTTTGAGCGGCTTGATCTTGGCGTTGGCGAAACAGTTTACGGTCTGGGAGAGCGCTTTACTGCCCTGGTGCGCAATGGCCAGACGGTAGAGACCTGGAACCGGGACGGCGGCACAAGTACTGAACAGGCGTATAAAAATATCCCGTTCTACATGACTAACCGTGGTTATGGGGTACTGGTCAATCATCCCCAGTGTGTCTCTTTTGAAGTGGGATCGGAGAAAGTCTCCAAAGTGCAGTTCAGCGTTGAGAGTGAATATCTCGAATACTTTGTTATCGACGGCCCGACGCCGAAAGCGGTACTTGATCGTTATACCCGCTTTACTGGTCGTCCGGCGCTGCCGCCCGCGTGGTCCTTCGGCCTGTGGCTAACCACTTCATTTACCACCAACTACGACGAAGCGACGGTAAACAGCTTTATCGATGGTATGGCGGAACGCAATCTGCCGCTGCATGTTTTCCACTTTGACTGTTTCTGGATGAAAGCCTTCCAGTGGTGCGATTTTGAGTGGGACCCGCTGACTTTCCCTGACCCGGAAGGGATGATCCGCCGCCTGAAAGCGAAAGGGCTGAAAATCTGCGTCTGGATTAACCCCTATATCGGTCAAAAATCCCCCGTCTTTAAAGAGTTACAAGAGAAAGGCTATTTACTCAAACGCCCGGACGGTTCGCTATGGCAGTGGGATAAATGGCAGCCAGGTCTGGCGATTTATGACTTTACCAATCCGGATGCCTGCAAATGGTACGCCGACAAACTGAAAGGTCTGGTCGCGATGGGCGTTGATTGCTTTAAGACCGACTTTGGCGAACGTATCCCAACTGATGTTCAGTGGTTTGACGGTTCCGATCCGCAGAAAATGCATAACCATTATGCGTACATCTACAACGAACTGGTGTGGAACGTGCTCAAGGACACCGTTGGTGAGGAAGAAGCTGTCTTGTTTGCCCGCTCGGCCTCCGTCGGTGCGCAGAAATTCCCGGTACACTGGGGTGGCGATTGTTACGCTAACTACGAATCAATGGCGGAAAGCCTGCGCGGTGGTTTGTCTATTGGCCTTTCAGGTTTTGGCTTCTGGAGCCACGATATCGGCGGCTTTGAAAATACCGCTCCGGCGCACGTTTACAAACGCTGGTGCGCGTTTGGTTTGCTCTTCAGCCATAGCCGTTTACACGGTAGCAAATCTTATCGTGTGCCGTGGGCCTACGATGATGAGTCCTGTGATGTGGTGCGCTTCTTCACGCAACTGAAATGCCGCATGATGCCGTATCTGTATCGTGAAGCTGCGCGTGCGAACGCGCGGGGTACGCCGATGATGCGGGCCATGATGATGGAGTTCCCGGACGATCCGGCTTGTGATTACCTTGACCGTCAATACATGTTAGGCGACAACGTGATGGTTGCGCCGGTGTTCACTGAAGCGGGCGATGTGCAGTTCTACCTGCCGGAAGGTCGCTGGACACACCTGTGGCACAACGATGAACTCGACGGTAGTCGCTGGCATAAACAGCAGCACGGCTTCCTGAGTCTGCCCGTTTATGTGCGTGATAACACTCTACTGGCGCTGGGCAACAACGATCAACGTCCCGATTACGTGTGGCACGAAGGCACGGCATTCCACCTCTTTAATCTGCAAGACGGGCATGAAGCCGTCTGTGAAGTGCCCGCTGCTGACGGATCGGTGATCTTTACTTTAAAAGCAGCACGTACTGGCAACACGATTACTGTGACTGGTGCGGGCGAGGCGAAGAACTGGACACTGTGCCTGCGCAATGTTGTGAAAGTAAATGGTCTGCAAGACGGTTCGCAGGCTGAAAGTGAGCAGGGGCTGGTGGTGAAGCCTCAAGGGAATGCGCTGACAATTACGTTGTAATCTATTGATGGAATGCCGGGTACGTCTGAGTCGTACCCGGCGAGATTGATGTTTACTGCACCAGCTCTGCCGACGTAACTTCACCGCTGGAAACGATGCCAGCATTCATGGTTTGAGTCACTTGCTGCTTTGCGGCGTTCACGGCATGCAATTGCCCGCTAACCGTAGGTTTCAGCGGGGCATTGGCCTGAATATCTCCACTGGCGGTAAGCTGAATATTGCCGTCGCCAGTCAACGGTAATTCAGGCCATCCCCATTGTTGCAAAATATTCACCGGCACACCGCGTCCATTCAGGCTGATATGGGTCTGACGTTGTGGCGTTTGTGAAACACTGGCAGTGGCTTCCAGAATGCCTTTTTCAGTAAATGCACTCAGTTCGCTGATATTCACCGTGCTGCTGTTGGCGGTCAGCGCCAGCGACGGGCGACGAACATCAACACGATTGAATGTCGCGGCGGCGGCATTCAGATTCGCCGAGCCACTCCAGACGCCCCATTTATGATCGGTAACCAGCGTCAGGTTGGCACCGTAACCATCGAGCGTGGTGAGCTGCCACGAGAAGTCAGGGTCGATATCAATGATCAGATTGCGGCTGGCGCTAAATCTCTTCAGTTGCAGGCTGTTTAACCAACCGGGTGTCGTTTCCATCCACAACTGTTGCCAGTTTTTCGGCAAGGTATATTCCAGCCCGGCAATTGCCGCATCATCAAGGATCAACGTTTTCCCGTCACGCAGCCAGTTCCCTGACGTTCTGACCATACCCCCTTCCCAGCGGCTGGTGAACTGGCGCAGCGCTACGCCCTGCGGGGAAAATTCCGCGTTTATAATCGGGTCAAATAAATGCAGCGAACCATAAATGAACTCGCTAGCGTTCATCGACAGTTTGCCTTCTTGTGTCTGCCAGTCATCTTTACTGAAGGTCATGTTGCGCAAGCTGAGATCGAGGTCGGTCACCGCCCAGTCCGGACCTTGCAAACGAGCATCGATCACTTCCAGGCGACCAATCTGCAACGACGGGACAGAGCGTAATGGCGCAAAGAAGTCGGTTAGCGATTTTTCGCTTTGTAGACGTATATCCGCCATGCGCAGGTTTTCCACTTGCCAGCTGCCGTCGGCGTTACGCTGCGCGTTTCCGGTTAATGTCCCGCGGGCGATGTCGGCACCCAGGTTAGTCAGCGTAACGCGATCGTTATCAATACTGCCTTCAATCAGTACATTGGTGGCAGGAACATCATTGAGCGAAAGCGATCCGGCACTAAACTGAATCTGCGCCTTCGTACCCAGCACTTTACCGGCTTTTGGTGACCACGGAACTACGCCGCCATTTACCCGCTGCGCGCTCAGTTTCCATTCGCTATTCGGGCTATTAAACGCCATATCACGCAGTTGCAGACGATCGGCTTTGAACGGTAGCGGCGCGGTCTGGTCGGTGAGATTCAGCGTCCCGTTTTCCAGCAGGATGGTATCGACATGGCGTGGTTCGGTCAGTTGCCGACTGCTTAGCGCAATGTCGACACTTTTGGCCACCAGGGTCGCGGGCTGACCATCACGACCAAACGTGACATTCTCCAGCACGATATGAGATGGCGCGGAAAAACGGTGATCCATCGCCCCGAAGGCCAGATGATAGTCGCTATTCTCGGAAACCCATGCGCTGATATGTTCTGCTCCCCAGCGGGTTTGCAGAAGAAAATAGAGGCCAGCGATCACCACTAACAGAGCGATGAGAATGTAGAGAAGCAGCTTCCCAATAAATTTCATGGTCTTCCATCCCGTGAAATGCACATAAGGGAGTTATGCACGATTTACGCGCAATCCTCAAGGCGGGAATGGTGAAAGAGGTGAGACTGCGGCGGTAATTATCTTACCGCCGCCAGTGAATTACTGTTTTTCTGGTGGGAAAATCAGATTCAGCACGATGGCAGTAATACCGCCCGCGGCGATCCCGGAGGAGAGCAGGTTTTTCAGCCATTCAGGGGCAAACTGCAAAATCAGCGGCTGCTGAGACACGCCCAGACCAACCGCCAGCGACAGCGCGATAATCAGAATCGCCCGACGGTTCAGCGGCTCACGAGAAACGATACGCACACCGGAGGCGGCGATGGTGCCAAACATTACAAGCGTTGCGCCGCCCAGAACCGGTTCTGGAATGTGTTGTACAAAACCGCTCACTGCCGGGAACAGACCCAGCACGATCAACATCAGCGCGACGACAAAACCGACATAGCGGCTGGCAACACCAGTCAACTGGATCACTCCGTTGTTTTGCCCGAAGCAGGAGTTCGGGAAGGTGTTAAACACCGCCGAAACAAACGAGTTCAGGCCGTTTGCCAGCACGCCGCCTTTCAGGCGTTTCATGTACAGCGGACCGGACACTGGCTGTTCGGAAACGTCAGAGGTCGCCGTGATATCGCCAATGGTTTCCAGCGAAGTGATCATAAAGACCAGCATCAGCGGCAGCAGCAGACTCCATTCAATGCCAAGACCGTAATAGAGCGGCGTTGGCACCATAATCAGTTCTTGCGTCATCGGTTCGTTGCTTTCTGGCAACATGCCCATAAACCACGCCAGCGCATATCCGGCCGCCATCGCAATCACCAGTGAGGCCACGCGTAAGTAAGGGTTACGTTGACGGTTAAGCAGGATAATTAAGGCTAAGACCACGCCTGCCAGCAGCAGATTTTTCGGTGCGCCGAAGGTGTTATCGCTCATGGCTGCGTAACCGCCGCCAATGGACGTTAACCCAACCTGAATTAGCGACAGGCCGATAATCATCACCACAACGCCAGAAACCAGCGGCGTAATAATGCGGCGCGCCAGATGCAGAACGCGGGAGATCACCATCTCGGTGCAACTTGCCAGCATCAACGTGCCGAACAAAGCCGCCATCATGGTAGGAACATCAGCACCACCGGTTTTCAGCGCGGTACCGCCCATAATCAGCGGGGCAACAAAGTTGAAGCTGGTGCCCTGAATAGACAACAGCCCGGAGCCAACCGGACCCCAGGCCTTAATTTGAATAATCGATGCCACACCGGAGGCAAACAGCGACATACTAATAATGTGTTGCGTGTCTTGTGCCGGTAAACCCAGCGCCTGGCAGATTAATAGCGCTGGCGTGATCACCGCAACGAACATCGCCAGCAGATGCTGACAGGCGGCAAACAGGGTTTGAGGAAGCGGCGGACGATCTTCAAGACGGTAAATCAGTTCGCTGTTTTGAGTCTGCGCAACCGGTTGCGCATTTTCTGACTCGAGGGTGGAAACAGACATCGAAAACAATCCCGTGGTAGCAAAGCGGGCATTTTAGCTGACCGAAAGAGAAAAGCAAACGTTTGCCACATCCTCATCTAAATATTTAAATGAGATAAATGCACTTTTTTATATAACTTTTGGTATTTTTCTGCTTAAAATCCATGCCATTTGTTCATTAACAGCTGAGAATTTGACCCAGGAAAGCATAACTCGATACCCGTCATAGTTCATGAGGTTGCCACTGCGCGATGAAGTATGACGAGTATGAAAGAGTGATGCGGATACAAAGGAGTAACTATGTTTCATCTCGATACTTTAGCAACGCTTGTTGCCGCAACGCTGACGTTGCTGCTCGGGCGTAAGTTGGTCCATTCCGTCTCCTTTTTGAAGAAATACACCATACCGGAACCTGTTGCGGGTGGTTTGTTGGTGGCGCTGGCGCTACTAGTACTGAAAAAAAGCATGGGCTGGGAAGTCAACTTTGATATGTCCCTGCGCGATCCGTTAATGCTGGCTTTCTTCGCCACCATTGGCCTGAACGCCAACATTGCCAGTTTGCGTGCCGGTGGGCGTGTGGTTGGCATCTTCTTGATTGTGGTTGTTGGTCTGTTGGTGATGCAAAATGCCATTGGCATTGGTATGGCTAGCCTGTTAGGGCTTGATCCGCTGATGGGGCTGTTGGCCGGTTCTATTACGCTTTCCGGCGGTCACGGTACGGGCGCTGCGTGGAGTAAATTGTTCATTGAACGTTATGGCTTCACCAATGCGACGGAAGTGGCGATGGCCTGTGCAACGTTCGGTCTGGTGCTGGGCGGCTTGATTGGCGGTCCGGTGGCGCGCTATCTGGTGAAACACTCCACCACGCCGAACGGTATTCCGGATGACCAGGAAGTCCCGACGGCGTTTGAAAAGCCGGATGTGGGACGCATGATCACCTCGTTGGTGCTGATTGAAACTATCGCGCTGATTGCTATCTGCCTGACGGTGGGGAAAATTGTTGCGCAACTTTTGGCTGGCACTGCTTTTGAACTGCCGACCTTCGTCTGTGTACTGTTTGTTGGCGTGATTCTGAGCAACGGTCTGTCAATAATGGGCTTTTACCGCGTCTTTGAGCGTGCGGTATCCGTGCTGGGTAACGTAAGCTTGTCGTTGTTCCTGGCGATGGCGTTGATGGGGCTGAAACTGTGGGAGCTGGCTTCGCTGGCGCTGCCGATGCTGGCGATTCTGGTGGTACAGACCATCTTCATGGCGTTGTATGCCATCTTCGTTACCTGGCGCATGATGGGCAAAAACTACGATGCGGCAGTGCTGGCTGCGGGTCACTGTGGTTTTGGCCTCGGTGCAACGCCAACGGCAATCGCCAACATGCAGGCGATCACTGAACGCTTTGGCCCGTCGCACATGGCGTTTTTGGTGGTGCCGATGGTCGGTGCGTTCTTTATCGATATCGTCAATGCGCTGGTAATTAAGTTGTATTTGATGTTGCCGATTTTTGCCGGTTAACCGATGAAGCGGCGGTCTTCTCACCGCCGCCTTTTACGCATTCGAGTAACGTTCTGTCTCCGGCATCCAGCGTTCTATCAAGGCTTTTGCCTGTTGTGGGTAACGTTCGTGAATATGTCGCGCCAGGCGCTGAACTTCCGGGATCATCGCCTGATCGCGCAGTAAATCCGCCACTTTAAATTCAGCATTACCCGTCTGACGCGTGCCTAACAATTCGCCAGGGCCGCGAATCTCCAGATCTTTTTGCGCAATCACAAAACCGTCGTTACTGTCGCGCAGCACTTGCAGGCGAATTTGCGCCGTTTTAGAAAGCGGCGTTTTGTAGAGCAGCACGCAGTGAGAAGCCACCGCGCCACGACCTACGCGCCCGCGCAGCTGGTGTAACTGCGCCAGACCCAGACGCTCAGGGTTTTCGATAATCATCAGGCTGGCGTTAGGCACATCAACACCGACTTCAATAACGGTAGTGGCAACCAGCAGATGTAGCTCACCTTGTTTAAACGACGCCATCACCGCCTGTTTCTCGGCTGGTTTCATCCGCCCGTGTACCAGGCCAACATTCAATTCTGGTAGCGCCAGTTTCAACTCTTCCCAGGTAGCTTCCGCCGCCTGCGCTTCCAGTAACTCTGACTCTTCAATCAACGTACAAACCCAGTACGCCTGACGACCTTCAGTTATGCAGGCGTGGCGCACGCGGTCAATGATGTCGGTACGGCGGGTATCAGGAATAGCGACCGTAGTCACTGGCGTGCGGCCTGGCGGCAGCTCATCTATCACCGAGGTATCGAGATCGGCATACGCCGTCATTGCCAGCGTGCGGGGGATCGGCGTGGCGGTCATGATCAACTGATGCGGATGGAAGCCTTGCTGCTGGCCTTTCTCCCATAACGCCAGACGCTGATGCACGCCAAAGCGATGTTGTTCGTCGATAATCACCAGCGCCAGACCGTTAAACTGCACCTGTTCCTGGAAGATGGCGTGCGTACCAACAATCATCTGCACCTGACCGCTGGCGATGGCTTCCTGCTGAGACAGTCGCGCTTTGCCTTTCTGCTTACCGGCGAGCCAGCCCACTTCGATACCGAGCGGTTCAAACCAGTTGCGGAAGTTATTGGCGTGCTGTTCGGCGAGTAATTCGGTTGGTGCCATCAATGCCACCTGTTTGCCGTGGGCAATCGCACGCAGCGCGGCGAGGGCGGCGACCAGCGTTTTACCGGAACCTACATCGCCCTGTACCAGGCGCATCATCGGCACATCCAGCGCCATATCGCGCTCGATCTCCGCCACTACGCGTGCCTGTGCGCCCGTTGGCTTGAACGGTAAGGCTGCGAGGAGTTTATTTTTCAGCGCATCATTGGCGCTCAGCGGCTGGGCATGAAAACGCTGTGCTCCGGCACGTAAGGCTAACATGCTGAGGTTGTGCGCCAGCAGTTCTTCCAGAATCAGACGACGTTGCGCCGGATGCTGCCCGGTTTCCAGATCGCTAAGCTGTAGCGTCGGTGGCGGGCGGTGCAAAGTGCGCAACGCTTCCGGTAGCGTCATCATTCCTTGTGACAGTTCCGGCGGCAGGAGTTCTTCAATGGCGCAGGTGTCGAGCAGATCCAGCGCCTGGTCGGTTAATTTACGCAGCGTGGCCTGCTTTACGCCTTCCGTTGTTGGATAAACCGGCGTGAGCGTTTCCTGTAATTCTGGCGTGCTGAGATCGCCCTGCACGCGGTATTCCGGGTGGATCATCTCCGCACCATATTTACCGCGCTTTGCTTCGCCATAAGCCAGTACACGGCGGCCCGTCGCCAGGCTATTTTTCATTGCCGCGCTGAAATTGAAAAAGCGCATGGTGAGGATGCCGGAACCGTCGCTGATCTGGCAGGTCATCATCCGCCGACCGCCGAAGGAGATATTGCAGTTCAGCACTTCGCCTTCCACCGTGGCATAAACGCCCGGCAGTAGTTCTCCGATGGGGTAGAGATGGGTGCGATCTTCGTAGCGCAGGGGAAGGTGTAAGAGTAGATCCTGCACGGTATGCAGGTTGATTTTCGCCAGTTTGTTACTAAGTGCTGCGCCAACGCCCGTTAGGGAACTGAGTGGGACAGCATCTAACAGGCGACCTTTCATGGCACTTACCCTGCAGCCTGCATAGTAGCCCACCAGTCGGCATCAGCTTCGATCTCGCCTTGCTGATTGACGTGGGGATAAGGCAGGCCTTTGCGTTTTGCGACTTTCGCCAGCACCGGATAGCCGCCTTCAAACAACAGGCGTTGTTGCTCTGCTTCCGGCAACATGCTGTTTTCACGCAGGTACATGCCTGCATTTTGCCGCTGACGCTGGGCTTCGTAAAGAATGAGGGCTGAGGCAACGGAAACATTCAGCGACTGCACCATGCCGATCATCGGAATGATGATGTCCTGATCCGCCAGGGCCAATGCTTCCTGCGTGATGCCCGTTTTCTCCTGTCCCATCAAAATGCAGGTCGGGCGAGTGTAATCAATTTCGCGGAAATCGACAGCGTTATCAGAAAGATGGGTTGCCAGAATCTGCATGCCCTGGCCTTTGAGATGAGCGACGGCATCGCCAATGGTGCGGTGTGTTTTCACCTGTACCCAGCTGTTACTACCCGCCGCTGCCGAAGCCATGGTGCGCATGCGGCTACCAGGCCAGACGGCGTGAACTTCATGTACGCCAACGGCATCTGCGGTACGAATAATCGCAGAAACGTTATGAGGTTTGTGGACCTGCTCCATGCAGACGGTCAGATCAGGCTGCCGCCTGGCGAGCATTTCGCAGATGCGTGCATAACGTGTTGGGTTCATAAAACATTAATTTCGGTTTCGGGTGACTTTAATCACGTCTGGCATCACGCGGATTTTGCGCATGATATTCGCCAGATGCACACGGTCACGGGCGGTCAGACGAATAAAGGCGCTGTAGACGCGACCATCTTTCTCTTCCGTATTCAAACTTTGAATATTCGAAGTCGTGGTGTTAATTGCCGCCGTCAGGTTTGCCAGCGCGCCCTGATGATTGAACATCTCCACCTTGATTTCGGTGATGAACTCCTGCGCCGTCTCTTTATCCCATTCCACAGCCATAAACTTCTCTGGCTCTTTCTGGTAGCCACGGATATTACGGCAGGATTCATGGTGGATCACCAGACCTTTACCGGGGCTGACGTGGGCGATAATCGGGTCGCCAGGAATAGGGCGGCAGCATTTCGCAAAGGTGATCAGCACGCCATCGGCACCTTTAATGGGCAGATGTCCGTGGCTTTGGGTTGCCGGTGGAATGGAGACGTCCCCATGTTGCAGATTTTTCGCGACCACCACGCTCATTGCGTTACCAAGTCCGATTTCTGCCAGCAGATCGTCAAGCGTTGCCAGCTTCATGCGATCCAGCTCGCGCTGAATATTTTCCTGCGGGATTTCATTCAGCTTACGGCTACCACCCAAAGCATGGTTGAGCAGACGACGGCCCAGGCTTACAGAATCATCACGCTTGAGGTTTTTCAGCAACTGACGAATTTTGGTGCGCGCTTTTGAGCTAACGACAAAGTTCAGCCACGCGGCATTCGGGCGAGCGCCCGGTGCGGTAATGATTTCAACGGTTTGACCGCTGGTAAGCGGCTGCGACAGCGGGTAAGGCTGGCGGTCAACGCGTGCGCCCACGCAGGCATGACCGATATCGGTATGCACTGCATAAGCGAAGTCGACGGGCGTTGCACCGGCAGGCAGCTCGACAATTCGCCCTTCCGGTGTGAAAACGTAAATCTCATCCGGGAAGAGATCGGATTTAACGCTCTCGATAAATTCAAACGAACTACCGGCGCTCTGTTGCAGCTCCAGCAGGCTTTGCATCCAGCGCTGGGCGCGGATTTGCGCGGTGGTGCTGGTTTCTTTATAAGCCCAGTGCGCGGCAACACCCATCTCCGCCATCTGATCCATATCTTCGGTACGGATCTGGACCTCAACCGGCACACCGTGCGGGCCGATCATCGAGGTGTGCAAAGACTGATAGCCGTTCGCTTTTGGAATGGCGATGTAGTCTTTCACGCGACCCGGACGCGGCTTGTACAGGCTATGCATTTGCCCGAGCACGCGATAACAGGTGTCGGAATCATTGACGATCACGCGGAAAGCGTAGATGTCCATGATTGAGTGAAAACGCTGCTCTTTGAGCACCATTTTGCAGTAAATCGAATAAAGATGCTTTTCGCGACCACTGACGCGGCACGGTATTCCCGCTTCCTGCAAACGCCCTTCGATTTCAGAAAGAATCTTCTGGATCATCTCTTTACGGTTGCCGCGCGCGGCTTTCACCACTTCTTTGATTACGCGATAACGGTTGGGATACAGCGCCTCAAAACCCAGCTCTTCGAGTTCGGTTTTAATGTGGTGGATACCTAAACGGTGCGCCAGCGGGCTGTAAATTTCGAGAGTTTCACGGGCGATGCGGCGACGTTTGTCCGGGCGAAGTGAGCCCAGCGTGCGCATGTTGTGGGTACGGTCGGCAAGTTTGATGAGGATGACGCGGATATCCTGCACCATCGCCATAATCATCTTGCGAAAGTTTTCGGCCTGCGCCTCTTTCTTATCGCGGAACTTGAGTTTATCAAGTTTCGATACCCCCTCTACCAGCTCGGCGACGCTTTTACCAAAAAGCTGTTCCATATCCTGGTAGGTGGCGGGTGTATCTTCAATCACGTCATGCAGCAGCGCCGCCATCAGCGTTTCATAGTCGAGTTTCATCTCGGCCAGAATGCAGGCAACCGCTACCGGGTGCGTGATGTAGGGTTCACCGCTTGAACGTGTTTGCCCCTCGTGAGCATCACGTGCAACGAGATACGCCTGCCGCAGACGCTTGATTTGGTCTTCCGGCAGGTAGGTTTGAATCAGTTGATTCAGGCTTTCAAACAGATACAAGGGCGACCCGATTTGTGATTAACGACGACCTTCAGCAATAGCGGTAACGGCTTGTAATTCAGCGGCTTCCTGCTCTTGCTGTTCCTGGCGTTCGCGAACGTCGAGGATCTGGTTGTTGATCAGACCTTCTTCGATTTCGCGCAGCGCGATTACAGTGGTTTTATCGTTTTCTTCCGGTACCAGCGGATCCTTTCCGCCTACCTGCATCTGACGAGCGCGACGCGCGGCGACCAGTACCAGGTCAAAACGGTTACCAATTTTCTCTACAGCGTCCTGAACAGTTACGCGTGCCATACTTAAAAAGCTCCACAGGTGAAGAAATGACTGGGCATGATACTGAAATCAGGTTCAGTCTGCCAACAATTTGCTGATTAAAGCGTCATGACGCTGCTTTTGGCGGCTCATGCGCAGACGTTCGGCGCGAATAATGGTCTTCAAATCGGTCAACGCGGTATCGAAGTCATCATTCACAATCAGATAATCATATTCGGCGTAATGGCTCATTTCTGCAACAGCTTGCGCCATACGCTTTGCAATGACCTCTTCGCTGTCCTGACCGCGACCGCGTAGACGGCGGTCCAGTTCAATTTTGGACGGCGGTAAAATAAAGATACTCCGCGCGTGCGGCATCTTCTGGCGAATTTGCTGCGCGCCCTGCCAGTCGATATCGAGAAAAACATCGACACCGGTCGCCAGTACTTGCTCAATGGCCTCACGCGAAGTGCCATAGTAATTACCAAAAACTTCTGCGTGTTCGAGGAACGCATCTCTGCTAATCATTTCTTTAAATTCATCATGATTAACAAAGAAATAATGTTCACCGTGGACTTCACCAGGACGCGGTTGGCGTGTGGTGTGTGAAACAGAAACCTGGGTGTCATACAACGGTTGGGTTTTTAATAAAGCCTGAATCAGGCTGGATTTACCCGCGCCACTGGGGGCAGAAACAATATAAAGCGTGCCTTGAGCCATGAGTATCTTTCGTATGTGATTAGCGAAATAAAGCCTACATACGAGCTTATTATACACGGCGCGGCCATGTGACGTAGCCCTTGCTCACACTTTTTGCGCAAAGTTGTTGCGTTTTGCGTAGCTGTTTCCGCATTTGCCTGTGATTTACTGCAATAAAGACGATTCTCAGGAAGCGTCCTCGCAGACTCCGTTTTTGCCACTCGGCTTTGCCTTCACCACGTTGTATATCTGCCAGCCTGACTACAGCGGAGGTGAAGATGAAAGTATGGATGGCGATATTAATAAGTATCTTGTGCTGGCAATCATCTGTGTGGGCGGTCTGTCCGGCCTGGTCGCCAGCCAGAGCACAGGAAGAAATTTTCCGCCTGCAACAGCAAATAAAACAGTGGGACGATGACTACTGGAAGGAAGGAAAAAGTGAGGTGGAAGACGGTGTTTACGATTAGTTAAGCGCCCGTCTTACGCAGTGGCAACGCTGCTTTGTGAGCGAGCCCCGCGACGTGATGATGCCGCCTTTAAATGGTGCGGTTATGCATCCGGTTGCCCATACGGGTGTACGCAAAATGGCGGATAAAAACGCATTAAGTCTGTGGATGCGAGAACGTAGCGATCTTTGGGTGCAGCCAAAAGTTGATGGCGTTGCGGTAACCCTGGTTTATCGGGACGGGAAACTGAACAAAGCAATCAGTCGCGGTAATGGCCTGAAAGGCGAGGACTGGACGCAGAAAGTTAGCTTAATTTCCGCTGTGCCGCAAACCGTTAGCGGGCCTTTAGCCAACAGTACGCTTCAGGGGGAAATATTTCTCCAGCGCGAGGGGCATATCCAACAACAAATGGGGGGAATAAATGCCCGCGCAAAAGTTGCTGGCCTGATGATGCGCCAGGACGATAGCGACACGCTGAATTCTCTGGGCGTTTTTGTCTGGGCATGGCCGGATGGACCGCAGTTAATGACCGATCGTTTAAAGGAGCTGGCTACCGCAGGTTTTACTCTAACGCAGAGGTATACCCGTGCGGTTAAAAATGCTGATGAGGTTGCGCGCGTACGCAATGAGTGGTGGAAAGCGAAATTACCCTTCGTCACCGATGGCGTGGTTGTGCGAGGGGCGAAAGAACCCGAATCCCGCCATTGGCTACCAGGCTAGGCAGAATGGCTGGTGGCCTGGAAATATCAACCTGTAGCTCAGGTTGCCGAAGTGAAGGCGATTCAGTTTGCGGTGGGTAAGAGCGGTAAAATATCGGTGGTTGCGTCACTCGCACCTGTCATGCTGGATGATAAAAAAGTCCAGCGGGTGAATATTGGTTCCGTCAGGCGCTGGCAGGAGTGGGATATTGCGCCTGGTGATCAGATCCTCGTCAGCCTTGCCGGTCAGGGTATTCCTCGCATTGATGATGTGGTCTGGCGCGGTGCAGAACGTACAAAACCGACACCACCAGAAAACCGCTTTAACTCGTTGACCTGCTACTTTGCTTCTGATGTTTGTCAGGAACAGTTCATTTCACGCTTAGTCTGGCTGGGGTCAAAACAGGTTCTGGGGCTGGATGGCATTGGTGAGGCCGGCTGGCGCGCGCTGCATCAGACTCATCGCTTTGAGCATATCTTTTCCTGGCTTTTATTAACGCCAGAGCAATTACAGAACACGCCGGGGATCGCGAAAAGTAAAAGTGCGCAGCTATGGCATCAGTTTAATCTGGCTCGTAAGCAGCCTTTTACTCGCTGGGTGATGGCAATGGGAATACCGCTAACCCGGGCGGCGCTTAATGCCAGTGATGAACGGTCCTGGTCGCAACTTTTATTTAGCACGGAGCAGTTCTGGCAGCAGCTGCCGGGGACTGGATCGGGGCGCGCCAGACAGGTTATTGAATGGAAGGAAAATGCGCAAATCAAGAAGCTGGGCAGTTGGCTGGCTGCCCAGCAGATCACAGGTTTTGAACCTTAGTGTCCTTCGTGGCTGTAGTAAAAGACCGGTAATCCCAGCTTAAGGCGTAGCGCCAGTAAGCGGGCAAAAAAGCCGAATACCAGGGTGGAGATAATTACCACATCATGGTTAGAAACATAGTGTTGCAGCGCGATGTACAGCACGGCGGAGGCAAATGAGACACCGGCATACAACTCTTTCTGGAATACCAGTGGGATACGTTTACAGAACATATCGCGCAAAACGCCGCCAAACACGCCGGTGGTTACCGCCGCGACAACGGCAATAATTGGGCCGTGCCCCATATCCAGTGCAACCTGTGCGCCGATGATAGAAAAGACCACCAGTCCAAGCGCATCGAGCACCAGAAACACTTTGCGCAGGTAAGGCATTACAGGAGCAACGATAGTGGTGAGTACTGCGGCGGTAGCGACGATAATCACATATTCCGGGTGTTTGACCCAGCCGAGCGGATAGTGGCCCAGCAGAATATCGCGCACTGACCCTCCGCCAATTGCGGTGGCGGTGGCAATAATAATTACGCCAAATGTATCCATGCGGCGTCGCCCGGCCGCCAGAGCCCCCGTCATGGCTTCGGCAGTAATGCCAACCAAATACAAAATGTGTAACAGCATGGTTCTCTCCCTAAAAATCTGTCTGGCAGGGTAGCGATTTGTGCGTATTGTCACGATTGAGATTTTTTAAGGTGAGAGGAAATTGATAACTTGTAGTTATGTGAAATCGCTATTTTCTGTAGCGTAGATGCATTCTTCTGACTTCTTGTCTGAGAAAATGCATAAGAAAAAATAGGTTAAAATTGAGGGGTGGAAAAGAAAGGTGCAATGTTTAGCCATTGTGTTCACCGCACCTGGACTTTGGCTTACGCATCGGGTATCTCAATCAACAAAAAGAGTTTTTAGTTTCTGCTATTTCTTCTCTGTAATTTTTACACTGTTTTCCAACTGCTTGATGCTGACCTGCGGGGTCGGCAACTCCTCAGGCATGGTTCCGCCAAGTTCCTGAATGGTTTGCCTCACCTTGCTACCCACGTCAAAGTGTGTGGTATTAGCTTGCTGTTTTGAATTCACGCCATCCCGCTTGATTTTTTCTTCTGTTTGGGTAGCTCGAAAGAGATTAGCCGCCAGTTCTGTTGAACCCATATGATCCAGGATCTTCTGACTCTTTTTCAGCCCCTTCAGTTGGTGGATGGCTTTCTGATCTAATCCACCATACAGCCCCTGGTAACCATGATTCTGAAATATGGCGAAATCAGTAGCTGTCGCTACCCCAGCTTGCTGTGCTGCCTCAACCAATTGTTTGTTATGTTCTTTCAACTCATTTCTCAGAAACAGACGCTTTTCGTCTTCACGAAGTTGCTTAAATGCTTCATCGTCAGCAAGCTCCTGCCGTCGGGTCTGGATAGCAAAATAAGTCTGCCCTGCCGCAATGACCGGTTTCGCAGGGTCGCCGTTTTGTACTACCAGGTAACAGGCATAGCGGGAGAGATGAACATCTTCAAGTTCTCGTTGAGCCCCTGAACCTAATACAACCATTTTGGTGGTTTCAACGAAATGGTCAGATGCAGCTTGATTGCTGGCTTCGCACGCTTGAGTCGCGCGGGCCAGTACCTTTTGAAAATTGCGCCAGTCCCGATAATCCAGTAACGGTGCCAATTCTCTAGCTGACCAAAATTCTTGCCCTTCAGTGCCATAATGCCGTATTTCTTCAAAAGGTTGATGATGTTCGTTCATTGCCCACTCCATGTGATATCGATTGCAAAGAAAGTAAATCTGTAACTGTATTTATATACAGTTGTGAGTATCTCACGTTCTCAGTGTGCGGGGCAAAAAAACATCGCAAAATCTGGAGCAGGCACGCAAAACAGAATTGAAGTTGCGGGGAAGAAAAATGCCGCTCTGTTTGAGTGGGCGGCATTTGTGAAGGCTGAAAAGTAAGAATTGGCGTTACGAGTTATTCAATGTTCTGAATCTGCTCGCGCATCTGCTCAATCAACACTTTCAGCTCAATCGCGGAGTTTGTCACTTCGGCATTGATAGACTTCGACGCAAGAGTGTTCGACTCGCGGTTGAATTCCTGCATCATAAAGTCCAGACGACGACCAACGGCTTCTTTTTTCTTCAGAATGTTGTAGGTCTCTTTGACATGCGCCTCCAGGCGGTCCAGTTCTTCGGCAACGTCAATTCGTTGTGCCAGCAGAACCAGCTCCTGCTCCAGACGGTTGTTTTCCAACTGAACCTGAGCATCTTCCAGCTTCGCGACCAGACGCTCACGCTGCCATTGCAGGATTTCCGGCATATGGGCGCGGACTTTGACCACTTCGGCGGTGACGCCTTCCAGACGCTGCTCGATCAATGCTTTCAGTGCCTGACCTTCGGTTTCGCGCGCGACAATAAAGTCGTCCAGCGTACCATCCAGCGCCGCGAGAATTTCAGCGGCAATGGCGTCGAGATCCTGCTCCTGGGCTGCCATCACGCCCGGCCAGCGCAGAATATCAACCGGGTTGATTTCCCCTTCGTCACTCTGCATTTTTACCCAGTTCGCGGCAGTTACCAGCTGTTTAGCCAGTTTTTCATTGAGGATCAGCTCACCTTGTGCGCTAACATCTGGCTCATAGCGCAGGGTACATTCCACTTTACCGCGCGTCAGGCGAGAACGAATACGCTCGCGAACGACAGGTTCAAGGCTACGGAACTGCTCCGGCAGACGAAAGTAAGTTTCCAGATAACGCTGGTTTACCGAGCGCATTTCCCAGGTTGCGCTCCCCCATTCACCCTTGATTTCACGCCGGGCGTAGGCGGTCATACTGCGGATCATAGACGTTCCTGTTTATAAAAGGAGAGGTGGAAGGATTATAGCCATCGATGCCTTGTCAGGATAGGAATAACCGCCGGAAGTCCGTATAATGCGCAGCCACATTTGTTTCAAGCCGGAGATTTCAATATGCGTCCAGCAGGCCGTAGCAATAATCAGGTGCGTCCCGTTACCCTGACTCGTAACTATACAAAACATGCAGAAGGCTCGGTGCTGGTCGAATTTGGCGATACCAAAGTGTTGTGTACCGCCTCTATTGAAGAAGGCGTGCCGCGCTTCCTGAAAGGTCAGGGCCAGGGCTGGATCACCGCAGAGTACGGCATGCTGCCACGTTCTACCCACACCCGTAACGCTCGTGAAGCGGCGAAAGGTAAGCAGGGTGGACGCACAATGGAAATCCAGCGTCTGATCGCCCGTGCTCTTCGCGCGGCAGTAGATTTGAAAGCGCTGGGTGAGTTCACCATTACGCTGGACTGCGACGTGCTTCAGGCTGATGGTGGCACGCGTACCGCGTCGATTACGGGTGCCTGCGTGGCGCTGGCAGATGCGCTACAGAAGCTGGTGGAAAACGGCAAGCTGAAAACCAACCCGATGAAAGGGATGGTAGCCGCAGTTTCTGTCGGTATTGTAAACGGTGAAGCAATTTGCGATCTGGAATACGTTGAAGACTCAGCCGCAGAGACCGACATGAACGTAGTGATGACCGAAGACGGGCGCATCATTGAAGTGCAGGGGACGGCAGAAGGCGAGCCGTTCACCCATGAAGAGCTACTCACCTTGTTGGCGCTGGCCCGAGGGGGAATCGAATCCATTGTAGCGACGCAGAAGGCGGCGCTGGCAAACTGATTTTTAAGGCGACTGATGAGTCGCCTTTTTTTTGTCTGTAGAAAAGTAAGATGAGGAGCGAAGGCATGAAACCATATCAGCGCCAGTTTATTGAATTTGCGCTTAGCAAGCAGGTGTTAAAGTTTGGCGAGTTTACGCTGAAATCCGGGCGCAAAAGCCCCTATTTCTTCAACGCCGGGCTGTTTAATACCGGGCGCGATCTGGCACTGTTAGGCCGTTTTTACGCTGAAGCGTTGGTGGATTCCGGCATTGAGTTCGATCTGCTGTTTGGCCCTGCTTACAAAGGGATCCCGATTGCCACCACAACCGCTGTGGCACTGGCGGAGCATCACGACCTGGACCTGCCGTACTGCTTTAACCGCAAAGAAGCAAAAGACCACGGTGAAGGCGGCAATCTGGTTGGTAGCGCGTTACAAGGACGCGTAATGCTGGTAGATGATGTGATCACCGCCGGAACGGCGATTCGCGAGTCGATGGAGATTATTCAGGCCAATGGCGCGACGCTTGCTGGCGTGTTGATTTCGCTCGATCGTCAGGAACGCGGGCGCGGCGAGATTTCGGCGATTCAGGAAGTTGAGCGTGATTACAACTGCAAAGTGATCTCTATCATCACCCTGAAAGATCTGATTGCCTATCTGGAAGAGAAGCCGGAAATGGCGGAACATCTGGCGGCGGTTAAGGCCTATCGCGAAGAGTTTGGCGTTTAAAGAAACTCGCCGGATGAAAAGTCATCCGGCGTCATATTACTGCAACTGCGCGGCAATTAGCGGCCAGCGGGCGTCAAAATCATCCGTCGGGCGGTATTTAAATTCGCTGCGGACAAAACGTGACAGCATACCTTCACAGAAGGCCAGGATCTGGCTTGCCAGCAGGGTTTCATCGGTGGTGTAACCTTCACCCTCACGCATTCTCTTTTCACGCAATACCTGGCGCAGCTGCGCTTCAATACGCTCGAACAGCTGGTTGATGCGCCCTTGCAGGCGATCCTGTTCAAACATTAGCGCATGACCAGTGAGGATGCGGGTCAGGCCAGGATTACGCTCACCAAAACCGAGAAGCAGCAACACAATCAGACGCAGGCGCGCTGTGGTGTCTTTCTCATCTTTCAGAATCAGGTTGATGCGAGTAATCAGGCTATCTTCGATAAACTCAATCAGGCTATCGAACATGCGGGTCTTACTGGGGAAGTGGCGATACAGTGCCGCTTCGGAAACGCCGACAGAGGCGGCCAGTTTTGCCGTCGTGATACGTTGGCTTCCATCGCTGGATTCCAGCATCAGCGCCAGAGACTGAAGTATTTCCTCGCGACGGTTCCTTTTCGCAGTTTGTTTTTCTGCCATGTTACAAAATACCCCTGAAAATAAGCACTTGCCAGGCGGCACCCACGCTATGACCGCAAACGAAATGTTTGCGGCTATGTTATGACGTTATTCGGATGCGTATGTGTTACTGACGACCAGAGTGACCAAAGCCGCCTTCACCGCGGTCGGTGGCGTCGAAATCTTCCACCAGATTAAATTCAGCCTGTACTACCGGAACAAAAATCATCTGGGCGATGCGTTCGCCAGGTTGAATGGTGAAGCTGTCCTGACCACGGTTCCACACGGAAATCATCAACTGGCCCTGATAGTCGGAATCGATCAATCCTACCAGGTTACCAAGCACGATACCGTGCTTATGTCCCAATCCGGAGCGCGGCAGCATCATTGCCGCCAGTGAAGGATCGGCAATATGAATCGCCAGCCCGGTCGGAACCAGCGTAGTGTCACCCGGAGCCAGTTCTACGGCGTCGTCGAGACAGGCACGCAGGTCAAGTCCGGCAGAGCCAGAGGTGGCATAAGTCGGGAGCGGAAATTCCTTCCCAACGCGCGGGTCCAGAATCTTAACGTCGATTTTTTTCATCATAACGGGTCACGATCTCGTCGAGTAATAATTGGCCAAGGAGCTCTTTGCGCTCAAGCGGTAAGACTTTATCTCCGTCCTGCCAGAAAAGGTGTAATGCGTTGTTGTCGCTGTTAAATCCTTGAGTTGGCTGGGAAACATCGTTCGCGCAGATCAGATCAAGGTTTTTACGGATACGTTTTTGCCGGGCGTATTCTTCCACATTATTTGTTTCGGCGGCAAATCCAACGACGTAGGGTCGATGGTCTTTTAGTGCGGCAACGCCTGCGACGATATCGGGGTTTTTAACCATTTTTATTGTTAATTCATCACCCTGCGTGGCCTGCTTTTTGATTTTTTCTGGGGCCACGGTAGCTGCGCGATAATCCGCCACGGCGGCGCAGCCGATAAAAATATTTTGCTGCTGTACAGAAGCATTCACGGCGGCTTCCATTTCCAGCGCGGTCATCACATCAACACGTTTAACAAACGGTGGCGTCGGTAGTGAAACCGGACCTGATACCAGCGTGACGTTCGCGCCACGACGGGCAGCGGCGGCGGCGATAGCAAAACCCATCTTGCCGGAGCTGTGATTAGAGATATAACGCACGGGATCGAGCGGTTCACGCGTCGGACCGGCGGTAATCATAATGTTCAGATGTTTCAGGTCGTTGACGGGCGAAAAATGCGCCACCGCCATATCCACAATGGTTAACGGATCGAGCATTCGCCCAGGACCGATATCACCACAAGCCTGACTGCCACTGTCTGGCCCCCAGATGAGCAAACCACGGGAAGCAAGCACCTCTAAATTATGCTGCGTGGCAGCGGCACGGTACATCTGCTGGTTCATGGCGGGGAGCACGGCTACAGGCGCAGGTGTAGCCAGACAAATCGTCGATACCAGGTCATTCGCCATTCCGGCAGCAACACGGGCAATCAAATCTGCCGTGGCAGGGGCGAGAATCACTAAATCAGCCCATTTACCCAGCTCAATATGGCCCATAGCGGCTTCGGCTGCCGGGTCCAGCAAACTGTCGGAAACGGGATAACCAGAAACCGCCTGCAAGCTAAGTGGGGTGATAAAGGCTTTTGCCGCTTCGGTCATGGCTACGCGGACGTCGGCCCCGCGATCGCGCAAACGACGCACCAGTTCAGGGGTTTTATAGGCAGCAATACCGCCGCTAACGCCGAGAACGATTTTTTTACCGGCCAGGCTCATGATGATTTTTCCTGTTGGGTGACACCAGAAGTTGGCGATTTTATCACAATACTTTTGTTGTCGTGCCTTCACCTGAGATTCACTTTGCGAGGCGCTTTCCAGGATTGAAAACTGGCCGTCGATTTAACGGAACGGCTATGACAGGATGCGAGCACCACAAAGGAGGTGAAGGTGAAAAACAATGCACAGCTGTTGATGCCGCGCGAAAAAATGCTGAAGTTTGGTATTAGCGCCTTAACGGATGTCGAGCTGCTGGCGCTATTTCTGCGTACCGGAACGCGCGGTAAAGATGTATTAACCCTGGCAAAAGAGATGCTGGAGAATTTCGGCTCTCTTTATGGCTTGTTAACCTCTGAATATGAACAATTTAGTGGTGTTCATGGAATTGGCGTAGCGAAATTTGCCCAGTTAAAGGGGATTGCTGAACTGGCGCGACGTTACTACAACGTGCGGATGCGTGAAGAAAGCCCTTTACTCAGCCCGGAGATGACGCGGGAATTTTTACAAAGCCAGCTCACGGGTGAGGAGCGGGAGATCTTTATGGTGATCTTTCTCGACTCCCAACACCGGGTTATAACGCATAGCCGTCTTTTTTCCGGCACGCTAAACCATGTTGAAGTCCATCCTCGGGAAATTATCCGCGAAGCGATAAAAATAAACGCCTCGGCGCTGATCCTTGCACATAATCACCCTTCGGGTTGTGCTGAACCCAGTAAAGCGGATAAACTCATTACTGAACGGATAATAAAGAGTTGTCAGTTCATGGATTTACGCGTGCTCGACCATATCGTGATTGGGCGTGGAGAGTATGTTTCTTTTGCCGAACGCGGCTGGATTTAACCCGCTATGCGCGATCCTTCGGGATCTTTGTCTGTTCGGGACTTGAGCACATCGCTGAGTCAGCGTATACTACGCCACCTTTGAGAATCTCGGGTTTGGCATTTGGGCCTGGCAATCGAGAGTTCACATAGAACTGCGATGACCGGGCTGTAAAGCCTGACGAGGCGCCAATACCCCATACGAAGCTCGAGCTAATTTGATTTTTGGAGAATAGACATGTCCCGAGTCTGCCAAGTTACTGGCAAGCGTCCGGTGACCGGTAACAACCGTTCCCACGCACTGAACGCGACTAAACGCCGTTTCCTGCCGAACCTGCACTCTCACCGTTTCTGGGTTGAGAGCGAGAAGCGTTTTGTCACCCTGCGCGTATCTGCTAAAGGTATGCGTGTAATCGATAAAAAAGGCATCGATACAGTTCTGGCTGAACTGCGTGCCCGTGGCGAAAAGTACTAAGTACTTAGAGGAAATAAATCATGGCTAAAGGTATTCGTGAGAAAATCAAGCTGGTTTCTTCTGCTGGTACTGGTCACTTCTATACCACTACGAAGAACAAACGTACTAAGCCGGAAAAACTGGAACTGAAAAAATTCGATCCAGTTGTTCGCCAGCACGTGATCTACAAAGAAGCGAAAATCAAATAATTCTCGCTTTGATGTAACAAAAAACCTCGCTCCGGCGGGGTTTTTTGTTATCTGCTTGCCCCCATATTGACTGCATCTGTTCATTCCTGGAGATGCTATGCCTGAATTACCCGAAGTTGAAACCAGCCGCCGCGGCATAGAACCGCATCTCGTTGGTGCAACCATTCTTCATGCAGTGGTGCGCAACGGACGCTTGCGCTGGCCGGTTTCAGAAGAGATCTACCGTTTAAGCGACCAACCAGTGCTTAGCGTGCAGCGGCGGGCTAAATATCTGCTGCTGGAGCTGCCTGAGGGCTGGATTATCATTCATTTAGGGATGTCTGGCAGCCTGCGCATCCTTCCAGAAGAACTTCCCCCTGAAAAGCATGACCATGTGGATTTGGTGATGAGCAACGGCAAAGTGCTGCGCTACACCGATCCGCGCCGCTTTGGTGCCTGGCTGTGGACCAAAGAGCTGGAAGGGCATAATGTGCTGGCCCATCTTGGACCGGAGCCGCTTAGCGACGATTTCAATGGTGAGTATCTGCATCAGAAGTGCGCGAAGAAAAAAACGGCGATTAAACCGTGGCTGATGGATAACAAGCTGGTGGTAGGGGTAGGGAATATCTATGCCAGCGAATCACTGTTTGCGGCGGGGATCCATCCGGATCGGCTGGCGTCATCACTGTCGCTGGCAGAGTGTGAATTGTTAGCTCGGGTGATTAAAGCGGTGTTGCTGCGTTCGATTGAGCAGGGTGGTACAACGCTGAAAGATTTTCTGCAAAGTGATGGTAAACCGGGCTATTTCGCTCAGGAATTGCAGGTTTACGGGCGAAAAGGTGAGCCGTGTCGGGTGTGCGGTACGCCGATTGTGGCGACTAAACATGCGCAGCGGGCAACGTTTTATTGTCGGCAGTGCCAGAAGTAATTCATGCGCGCCGGATGGCATACCATCCGGCATAAACGCTACGCTAACTTCGCCATCAGCGCCTGATGGACATTCTCCGGCAGGAAATGGGTGACATCGCCCTGATGGCGCGCCACCTCTTTCACCAACGATGAAGAGATAAACGACCACTCTTTCGACGGCATCAGAAACACACTTTCCAGTTCCGGCATTAAGTGGCGATTCATATGCGCCAGCTGCATTTCATATTCAAAATCTGCCACCGCACGCAGGCCACGAATCAGCACCGTAGCGTGTTGATTACGGGCGAAGTTCGCCATCAAATCACTAAACCCGACCACTTCCACGTTCCCCAGATGCGCGGTTGCCTGCTGTGCCAGTGCCACACGCTCTTCCAGGGTAAACATCGGTTTTTTACTGGGGCTGGCGGCAATCGCCAGAATAACGTGATCGAACATCTGCGTGGCGCGCGTCACGATATCGATATGACCATTGGTAATGGGATCGAAAGTACCCGGATAAATCGCCCGTTTTTGCATAACAACCTCAATGCGTTTTCGGTGGCAGGTAAGGTTCCAGCAGTTGAAGCAGACGCTGTAGCGCGCCCTGGTTTTGATACAGTACTTCAACGGCATGACGGCCATAGAAACTACGGTAATCGGCGTCGGTGAGTAAAGAGGAAACCTCTTTTGCAAGCGTAGTGGCATCGGTAACGGTAATCAGCCCGCTTGCCTGCTCCAGCCGCGCGCAAATGTCTTTAAAGTTAAAAGTATGCGGCCCCATCAATACCGGAATTGCGTGTGCGGCAGCTTCCAGCGGATTATGCCCACCACGTTCAACCAGTGAACCGCCAACAAAGGCGAGATCGGCAATGCCGTACAGTAACATCAACTCGCCCATCGTATCGCCAACCACAACCTGCGTGCTGGTGGAGGGGACTTCCCCTGAAGAGCGTGTGATATAGCTTAGTCCAGCCTGGCGGACAAGGTTAATCGCATCCGGGAAGCGTTCTGGATGACGGGGTACCAGGATGAGCAATAAATTCGGGAATTGCTGTAATAAAGCCTGATGTGCGGCAATGACCACGCTCTCTTCACCTTCGTGAGTGCTGGTGGCAATCCATACCGGGCGGTGTGGTGCCCACTGGCGGCGCAGCGTCACGGCTTTAGCAGCCAACTGCGGCGTTACAGAAATATCGAATTTCAGGCTACCGGTAACGGTTACCTGGTTATTTTTCGCGCCCAGCGCCACAAAACGTGCACCATCTTCTTCATTTTGGGCGGCAATCAGCGTAATACGACGCAGCAAGCGACGGACGAATTTACCCAGTTTGGCATAACCTGCGGCCGAGCGGGCAGAGAGTCGCGCGTTAGCGATCACCAGCGGAATTTTACGTTTATGTAGCGCCGCAATCAGGTTAGGCCATAGTTCGGTTTCCATAATCAACACCAGTTTAGGGTCGACTTTATTCAGGAAACGGTTGAGTGCATCGGGCAGATCATACGGCAGATAAACGTGCTGAACATCCTTCCCGAAAGCCGATTGTACGCGCTCCGAACCGGTTGGCGTCATGGTTGTTACGGTAATAGGTAAATCAGGATAACGATGACGCAGCGCGCGCACCAACGGGATCGCCGCCAGAGTTTCACCGACGGAGACGGAGTGCAGCATAATGCCGCCTGGTTTTAGCGGATGGCGGTAAAAACCGTAACGTTCACCCCAGCGTTTTCGATAGGCCGGAGCCTTACGTCCGCGCACCCAGAGCCGTATCCAGATCAGCGGCTGAATAAGGTAGAGAAGGGCGGTGTAAAGCAATTCGAGCATAGTAAATAGCTGACTTATGGATGTGCTGGGGATTCTATGTATTTAGCTGTGGCTTTACCATTACTTTTCCCGTTTTTGACTTAAATAGCAATTTACCCGCCAATTCTTGCTGAACATCTATACTTTTTTTGTATTTTTATGCGATTCATTGATTTCTGCTGTACGTGCAGGAAGGAATCGCAGAGCAACAGTGAAAGAATATGGTTGCTAATGATTTTATTTGATTGATTTCTTTATTGAAAATCAACAATGTGCTTAAAAATCATTCGGGTCGGATTGCCGCGAAAGAAGTGATACACTAGCGCGTCAATATCAGTGCGGTATCAGTATTCAGGTAGCTGTTGAGCCTGGGGCGGTAGCGTGCTTTTTCTGCTTCACCTTAATCGGATAATCTCAACAAAAAGAGTTACTTGTGGATAAGCCATTTCGAAGAATTTTGCTCATTAAGATGCGTTTTCATGGGGATATGTTATTAACTACTCCCGTCATTAGTTCGCTGAAAAAAAATTACCCTGACGCAAAAATCGATGTGCTGCTTTATCAGGACACCATCCCGATCCTGTCTGAAAATCCAGAGATTAACGCGCTCTACGGCATAAAAAATAAAAAAGCAAAAGCCTCAGAAAAAATTGCCAACTTTTTTCATCTCATCAAGGTATTACGTGCCAATAAGTATGACCTTATCGTCAATCTTACCGATCAATGGATGGTTGCTATACTGGTTCGCTTATTAAATGCCCGTGTGAAAATTTCCCAGGATTATCATCATCGGCAGTCTGCTTTTTGGCGTAAAAGTTTCACCCATTTGGTGCCGTTGCAGGGTGGAAATGTGGTGGAAAGTAACTTATCCGTGCTGACACCATTGGGACTTGATTCGTTGGTGAAGCAGACAACCATGAGTTACCCGCCTGCAAGCTGGAAACGTATGCGTCGCGAACTTGATCACGCTGGTGTTGGACAAAATTATGTGGTTATCCAACCTACGGCGCGGCAAATCTTCAAATGCTGGGACAACGCCAAGTTTTCCGCTGTGATTGATGCCTTACATGCTCGTGGTTATGAAGTCGTTCTGACGTCCGGCCCAGATAAAGACGATCTGGCCTGCGTCAATGAAATTGCGCAGGGATGCCAGACGCCACCAGTAACGGCGCTGGCTGGAAAGGTGACCTTCCCGGAACTTGGTGCGTTAATCGATCATGCGCAGCTGTTTATTGGCGTTGATTCCGCACCGGCGCATATTGCCGCTGCAGTTAATACGCCGCTGATATCGCTGTTTGGTGCGACAGACCATATTTTCTGGCGTCCTTGGTCAAATAACATGATTCAATTCTGGGCGGGAGATTACCGGGAAATGCCAACGCGCGATCAGCGTGACCGAAATGAGATGTATCTTTCGGTTATTCCGGCGGCAGATGTCATTGCTGCTGTCGATAAATTACTGCCCTCCTCCACGACAGGTACGTCGTTATGATCGTTGCTTTTTGTTTATATAAATATTTTCCCTTTGGCGGTTTGCAGCGCGATTTTATGCGTATTGCTCAGACAGTCGCCGCCCGAGGTCATCATGTTCGGGTTTATACCCAGTCGTGGGAAGGCGAATGCCCTGATGTATTTGAACTGATCAAAGTGCCGGTTAAATCGCATACCAATCACGGGCGCAATGCGGAGTATTTTGCCTGGGTGCAAAAACATTTACGCGAACATCCCGTCGATAAAGTCGTTGGATTCAACAAAATGCCGGGGCTGGACGTTTATTATGCCGCTGATGTTTGTTATGCCGAGAAAGTCGCGCAGGAAAAAGGCTTTTTCTATCACCTGACGTCACGTTATCGCCATTATGCCGCCTTTGAGCGGGCAACCTTCGAACAGGGCAAGCCGACACAGCTGCTGATGCTGACAGATAAGCAAATCGCCGATTTCCAGAAACATTATCAGACTGAAGCGGAGCGTTTTCATATTCTGCCACCGGGGATTTATCCTGATCGTAAATATAGCCAGCAGCCAGCTAATAGCCGTGAAATCTTCCGTAAGAAGAATGGAATAACCGAACAACAATATTTATTGTTGCAGGTCGGTTCAGACTTCACGCGTAAAGGTGTCGATCGTTCCATTGAAGCACTTGCTTCGTTACCGGATTCGCTGCGCCACAACACATTGCTATATGTTGTTGGACAGGATAAACCGCGAAAATTTGAGGCGCTGGCAGAAAAACGCGGCGTGCGCAGTAATGTTCACTTCTTCTCGGGGCGCAACGATGTCTCGGAATTAATGGCGGCGGCGGATTTATTACTGCATCCTGCCTACCAGGAAGCAGCGGGAATTGTGCTACTGGAAGCGATTACTGCAGGATTACCGGTACTAACAACAGCCGTTTGTGGCTATGCGCATTATATTGTCGACGCCAATTGCGGCGAGGCTATTGCTGAGCCATTCCGCCAGGAAACATTGAATGAGATTTTACGCAAAGCGTTAACGCAATCTTCATTGCGCCAGGCCTGGGCGGAAAATGCGCGACATTATGCTGATACACAAGATTTATACAGTCTGCCAGAGAAAGCGGCGGATATCATAACGGGTGGTCTGGATGGTTGAACTTAAAGAGCCGTTTGCCACGTTATGGCGCGGTAAAGATCCTTTTGAGGAAGTTAAAACCTTGCAGGGTGAGGTTTTTCGTGAACTGGAAACTCGCCGCACTCTGCGATTTGAAATGGCGGGCAAAAGCTATTTTCTCAAATGGCATCGCGGCACGACCCTGAAAGAGATAATCAAAAATTTACTCTCATTGCGGATGCCAGTATTAGGCGCAGACCGCGAATGGAATGCGATTCATCGACTGCGGGATGTCGGCGTTGATACTATGTATGGGGTGGCATTTGGCGAAAAAGGCATGAATCCGCTGACCAGAACTTCATTTATTATTACCGAAGATCTGACACCAACCATAAGTCTTGAAGATTACTGTGCTGACTGGGCGACTAACCCTCCAGATGTTCGCGTAAAGCGTATGCTTATTAAGCGTGTCGCGACGATGGTGCGCGATATGCATGCTGCGGGCATTAACCACCGTGACTGTTATATCTGTCATTTCCTGCTGCACTTGCCTTTTTCCGGTAAGGAAGAGGAGTTAAAAATTTCGGTAATTGACCTGCACCGGGCGCAGCTTCGCACGCGCGTTCCACGTCGTTGGCGGGATAAAGATCTTATTGGGCTTTATTTTTCTTCGATGAATATCGGCCTGACTCAGCGGGATATCTGGCGGTTTATGAAAGTGTATTTTGCCGCCCCGCTTAAAGACATTCTCAAGCAGGAACAAGGACTGCTGTCGCAAGCAGAAGCAAAAGCCACAAAAATCAGGGAAAGAACGATTCGAAAATCGTTGTAACCCGTAACTTATTTTTGCCAAAATTTTGGATACAGAATAAATATGTCTCAACTCAATGATAGTGACATCATCCTTTTTGAGTATAATTTTCATTATCAAAATATAAGATCTAAAAATACTCTTGATATAGCATTTGGTATTGACAGAAATTTTCTTTTTGGATGTGGTGTAGCCATCGCATCTATTCTATTAAACAATAGAGAAATCTCTTGTGAATTTCATGTTTTCACAGATTATATCAGTGATAAAGACAAATTATATTTTTCTGATTTAGCAAAACAATATAATTCAAGAATTAATATTTATGTTATCAATTGTGATAAGCTGAAGTCATTACCAAGCACGAAAAACTGGACTTACGCAACATATTTTCGATTTATAATTGCAGATTATTTCTATCATAAACATGAAAAAATACTATATCTTGATGCAGATATTGCTTGCAAGGGTAGTATTAAAGAACTCTTAGATTATCAATTTTCTACTAATGAAATTGCCGCAGTTGTAGCTGAAAGAGATGTTGAATGGTGGCAAAATCGAGCCTCGGTATTAACTACACCACAGTTAGCTTCTGGATATTTCAATGCTGGTTTTTTACTGATAAATATTGATGAGTGGAATCTAAATAACATTTCGTCAAAAGCTATTGAAATGTTGCGTGACCCAGATTGGGTAAGTAAAATCACCCACCTTGATCAAGATGTACTGAATGTATTATTGAATGGTAAAGTGAAGTTTATTTCGGAGAAATATAATACCCGATATAGTATTAACTATGAATTAAAAGACAAAGTTGATAATCCAGTCAATGATGACACCGTGTTTATACACTATGTGGGACCTACAAAACCCTGGCATGAGTGGGCTGACTATCCGGTGTCACGTAGTTTTTTGATCGCCAAAGCAGCTTCTCCGTGGAGTAAAGAAGATTTACTTAAACCTGTAAATAGCAATCAGTATCGGTATTGTGCAAAACATAAATTTAAACAAAAGCATTATATGGCAGGCATTTTTAATTATTTAAAGTATTATAAAGAAAAATGCTTCTAAAGATTTAAGGTTAAAATAATTCATTATGATATATAATAAAACGATAAATGGGTTGAAAGTTTTCATAAAAGATAATGATCCCTTTTATGAGCAAGTTCTAAATGACTTTTTAACTTGCAGGGTTAAAACATTAAAAGTTTTTCGTTCTATTGATGATACTAAAGTCATTCTTATTGACACTGCTCGTGGACCTCTTGTACTTAAAGTTTATGCGCCAAAGCATAAAATGACCGAACGTTTCTTAAAATCTTGCATAAAAAAAGATTATTATGAAAATTTAATTTATCAAACCGATCGGGTACGTGGTGAAGGCATCCAATCAATTAATGACTATTTTTTGCTAGCTGAACGTAAAACATTAAATTTCGCTCATTATTATATTATGCTCATTGAGTATATTGAAGGTGTCGGGTTAAATGAGTATTTGGAAATTTCTGAAGATCTGAAGGATCAATTATCAGAATCGATAAAAGAGTTGCATCAGCATGGAATGGTGTCTGGCGATCCTCATAAAGGAAATTTTATAGTATCCGAAAAAGGTTTAAGACTAATTGACCTTTCAGGTAAAAAAACAACCGCTGTTTTAAAAGCAAAAGATCGCATTGATCTTGAACGGCACTATAATATAAAAAATGAATTGAAAGACTTTGGCTATACATATCTTATATTCAAAAAGAAAATTAAAAAAGTAATCAGGGATGTAAAAGTCAAACTAGGATTGAAGAGCAAATAATGATTATGATGAAGGGTAATTAAATTGGATTTTAAACATCTTACTCAATTTAAAGATATAATTGAACTGGACAAGCGCCCCGTTAAACTTGATGAACGGGAAACGTTTAATGTCTCATGGGGTATTGATGAGAACTACCAGGTTGGGGCTGCGATTTCAATTGCTTCAATTCTTGAAAATAATAAACAAAACAAATTTACCTTTCACATAATCGCTGATTACTTAGACAAAGAGTATATTGAATTATTATCACAATTAGCAACGAAGTATCAAACAGTAATTAAATTATATCATATTGATTCTGAGCCATTGAAGGCGCTACCTCAATCAAATATCTGGCCAGTATCTATTTATTATCGTTTGCTTTCATTTGATTATTTTTCTGCGCGATTGGATTCATTATTATATCTTGATGCTGATATCGTCTGTAAGGGTTCATTGAACGAGTTAATAGCATTAGAGTTTAAAGATGAATATGGGGCAGTGGTAATTGATGTAGATGCTATGCAAAGTAAAAGCGCTGAGCGTTTGTGTAATGAGGATTTTAACGGTAGCTATTTTAACTCTGGTGTAATGTATATTAATTTACGGGAATGGTTAAAACAAAGACTAACGGAAAAATTCTTTGATCTATTATCAGATGAGTCAATTATAAAAAAATTAAAGTACCCGGATCAAGATATTTTAAACTTAATGTTTCTACATCATGCTAAAATATTACCGAGAAAATATAATTGTATTTATACTATAAAGTCAGAATTTGAAGAAAAAAATAGTGAATATTACACCCGGTTTATTAATGATGACACTGTCTTCATACATTATACTGGTATAACTAAGCCATGGCATGATTGGGCGAACTACGCCTCTGCAGATTATTTTCGTAATATTTATAATATATCACCATGGAGAAATATACCTTATAAAAAAGCTGTTAAAAAACATGAGTACAAAGAAAAATATAAACACTTGCTTTACCAGAAAAAATTTCTCGATGGTGTTTTTACAGCAATTAAATATAATGTTATGAAAGGTTAATATACGAGATGGTTGATAAAATAATATTTACGGTTACTCCTATTTTTTCAATTCCTCCTCGCGGAGCGGCTGCTGTTGAAACGTGGATGTATCAGGTTGCTCAGCGTACCAATTTTCCAAATCGTATTGTTTGTATCAAAAATCCAGGATACTCAAATTACACCGTTGTTAATGATAATTGTAGTATTCATAGGGTTGGATTCAGTCGCATATATAAGCGGTTATTTCAAAAATGGACAAGACTTGATCCTCTTCCATATTCACAGAGAATATTGAATATTGCACATGATTTTCCTATAACGAAAGAAAGTGTTATTGTAGTTCATAATAGCATGAAGCTATACACTCAAATTCGTAAGCGAGCTCCTCAGGCAAGAGTGGTTATACATATGCATAATGCATTTGAACCAAAATTGCTTGAGCAAAATGTTAAAATGATAGTGCCTAGTTTATACTTGAAAAAGTATTACCAATCTTATTTAGCAAATGCAGATATTGAGATTGTACCAAATGGAATTGATTTAGAAACCTATCAATCTAATTTTCAGCCGATCACTAGAAGCGAACTTAATATCTCCCCTGAAGAGAAAATTATTTTTTATGCTGGGCGTATCGTCCCTGACAAAGGCATATTGCTGTTGATGCAATCATTCGAAAAATTGGCCGCTGCTCACAAAAATTTAAAATTAGTTGTGATTGGTGATTATACAGAAATGAGTAAAAGTGACAAAGGTGCATATCAACGCAATGTCAGGGAAATTGCAAAACGTTTGAAGGATCGTTGCATTATGTTAGGAAGCATACCGCCTGAAAAGATGCATTGTTATTACCCACTGGCAGATTTAGTCGTCATTCCTTCCCAGTTCCAGGAACCATTTTGCATGGTGGCAATTGAAGCTATGGGTGCTGGTAAGCCTGTTTTAGTGAGTACGCGTGGGGGGATGACGGAATTTGTCAAAGAAAATACTACGGGATTCCATTTAAAAGAACCTATGACTGCAGACTCCATAAGCAGCGATATTTTAAAAACGTTAGCGAATCCTGAATTAACAGCAGTTGCAAAGCAAGGTCAGGACTTTGTGTTTGATCACTACAGTTGGGATGGCGTAACTCAAAGATTCGAAGAGGTTATTCATAATTGGTTTGAATAAATAAAAAGGCCGCATTATGCAGCCTTTTTTATTTTTTACTTGTTTTTCATCGCTAATAATAAGCCGGCGTAAACGCCTAATAAATTTGGTTCAATTTGTTCTACGTTTCCACGGATAACAAAATAACCTATAAAAGATAGTAAGATTATATAATATGCATTATATGGTGAGCGATATTTATTCTTGACGCCATTTTTTATACACTCTTTCAATATTGCACAGTATAGCATCATAAGACTTACCAGCCCTAATAAACCAGTGCCAAACCAGATGAATAGCGCAAAATTATGTGGCCCTATTGATTGTCTAAAGGTCCATTCTGGATAATCAATGACACGTTTATTATAGACATCTTTATATGCAACGTTACCGTAACCATAACCAATAACAGGATTTTCTAATATTAGATCGAGTGCGCTGCCTTGAGTACCATTTGCATAGCGATAAGAACTATTAGTTTGTTGAAGTTTATACGTTAGCTTTGCGGTCATCTCCTTATGTGTGAAAATAACCGACAATGCAATGATGGCAACCATTACTCCTACTAATAGTAACTTCCATTGTTTAAACATCAGAATCCATATTAATCCAATGACTAACACGGAAAGCCAGGCCCCTCTGGATAAAGTTCCTAATATCAGAAAAATAAAAATAACGCTTAGAACCACAAAAGAAATGCGGTATTTTGCTGATTTGATAAGCCAGAGATTTAACAATGCAGGGAATAAAAAGACCATCGAGTCAGAAATGCTACGGTGTCTATAATCTGCGAATGGCATTATCCCTTGTTGATAGTCCTTATAATAGGTAATCAATTCAGAAAAACAGCGTAAGCCCAACGCACTAATAAATGAGAAGAAAACGATTTTTTCGACATCTTCTCTTTTCTCGTCTCTCAATATGATCGGTATTGCTATTGTGCATAGTAAAGTATTCTCAATAATAGCTTTGAAAATTTCCTTCATGCTAGCACCTGCATCAGGGGATTGAAGAAGTGACAGCAATGCAGCAATAGTTAATATGGCAACACTACCAAAAAGAAATGTTTTAAATAGTGAGAGATAGTGTTTTGGCCGTTTGCAGAGATAGACGATTGTCGTTATTGTCATAAGAATAACAATAAGATGTTTATACCTTGTAATCCCACCCAAAAAATAGGTGGTAATGAATAAGAATACGAGAGCTCTGTTCCAGTACGCTATCCAGTTTTTTTTCTCGAGAGAGAAAAATAATGTTGAGGTCATCTTATCTCCGATGTCAACTTATTGGTTATTATTTCAAGATTTAAATTTTGAAAAACGGTTTGAGCTGGCAAATCTGCAAGAGACATACTTGTAGAACGACACTCTACTTGATTCTTCCCATACCCACCAATTAATCCCGGATCGGTTGGTCCATAAACCGTGATATTGGGTCTATCCAGTGCCGCCGTTAAATGGCTTAACCCCGTATCCACCGACACTACAAATTTAGCCCCGGCCAGCACGCGGGCAACGCCTTCCAGACTCATCTTCGGCAATACTTCAACATAAGCAAATCCTTCCGCCAGTCGTTTCGCCCGTTCTTCCTCATGCGGCGCGCCCCACGGAAGTTTAATCCGTATTCCTGAATCAGCCAGTAAACCAATCAATTCTCGCCAGTGTTCTTCCGGCCAGTGTTTATCATCACGGGTCGTCGCATGAAGAAATACGGCATATTCGCCAGCATCTGTAGGCAGGTTCGTCAGAAAATGCTGTGCGATAGCATAATCGCCCTGGGTTTGCGGTTTGCTATAGCCCAAACTTTTGGCAAACAGTTCGCGGGTGCGTTCTACGGCGTGCTGCTGTTTTGCAATATGATGCTTACGATTGTAAAACAGGCTGGCTAAAGGTTCGCGAGCGGTTTGCCAGTCCATGCCATGCTTTACGCCATGCGCCAGACGCGTCACCAGCGCCGCGCTTTTTACCAGCCCCTGAGCGTCGATAACTGCGTCATAGTTCTCTGCTTGTAGCGCTTCACGAAACGCTTTGCGTTCAGCTTTTATAGGGGCCGAGAACCAGGCTTTACGCCAGCGACGTATTGCCACAGGAATAACTCGCTCAACGGCAGCGTGCCAGGAAGGAATCTGTGCGAACCCTTCTTCCACCACCCAGTCAAACTTAATTTCTGGGATTGCCTGCTGGGCATCAGTGAGTGCGGGCAACGTATGGAGAACATCGCCCATCGACGATGTTTTAACGATCAAAACCCGCATCCGTCAGGCTTCCTCTTGTAACAATAGCGCGTTGAGTTCTTCCAGTACGCGCTGGGGAGTAATGTCGATCAAGCTCTGGTGATAACCCTCCGCAGCGTCACCTTTACGCACTTTGTGATAGCCGGTAATCAGGCGGATCACGCGCGCTTTATGGGATAGCGGCGGTGTGAAGTCCGGGCTACTCGGACCATACAGGGCAATCAGCGGACGATTGAGCGCCGCCGCAACGTGCATCAGGCCAGAATCGTTAGTGACAATGGCTTTACAGGCTGCAATCAGGATAACCGCTTGATCAAGCTGTGTTTCCCCCGCCAGGTTCCGACACCATGCCTGCTGCTCGGTATTCAAAGCGGCAAGAATCTCATTGCCCGCTTCATGATCTTTCGCAGAGCCAAACAGAACCACCTGATAACCTTCATCAATCAGCTGCTTTGCCAGCTCCGCATAGTGGTAGTGTGGCCAGCGTTTTGCCGGACCAAACTCCGCACCCGGGCAAAAGCCAATCATCGGACGTTCTGATGAAAGCGAAAATTGATTACAGGTATATGATTTTTCACCTTCGCTCACCTGCAACTGCGGCCATAACAATGGCTGCGGCAGATCTTGTGCGGTACGCATAATGCCTTTGTCATAGGCCAGCGCGACATAGCGTTCCACCATTAGCGGCCAGGCTTCTTTATCGAGCACGCGTACATCGTTGAGTAAACCGTAGCGCATCTCGCCGCGCCAGCCGGTGCGATGAGGAATACCCGCGAAGAAAGGCACTAATGCAGATTTGAAGGAGTTGGGTAAGACGTAGGCGCGGTCGTAGCGCTTTTCACGCAGGCTATGACCCAGTTTGCGGCGTTCGCCGATTTCCAGCGCTCCGTGACCGAGAGGCATAGGGATAGCTTCGTTAACTTCCGGCATCCGCGATAATAATGGACGGCACCATGCCGGTGCCATCACATCGATTATCGCCTGGGGATAGCGCGCCTGGAGCGTGCGATAGAGACTTTGCGACATCATCATGTCGCCAACCCAAGACGGGCCGATCACCAGTATTTTCATGCAGAGCTCTTATGCGTCGCGATTCAGCCAGGCCATGTATTCCGTTACACCTTCAGCAACGGTTTTGAACGGTTTGTCGTAACCCGCCGCGCGCAGATTTGTCAGATCTGCCTGAGTGAACGCCTGGTAGCGGCCTTTCAGCTTATCCGGGAACGGAATGTATTCGATCTGGCCTTTCTTGTGATAAGCCAGCGTAGCATCAGCTACAGCCTGGAAGGATTCCGCACGACCGGTGCCGAGGTTGAAGATGCCGGAAACGCCATTTTCCAGGAACCACAGGTTTACATCTGCCACGTCGCCAACATAGACGAAGTCGCGTTTAAAGTTCTCGCTACCTTCGAACAGCTTCGGTGATTCACCGTTATTAAGCTGGGTGTTGAGATGGAAAGCGACGCTCGCCATGCTGCCTTTATGGCCTTCACGCGGTCCATAAACGTTGAAATAGCGGAAGCCAACAATCTGCGAGTTCGCTTCCGGCAGGATTTGGCGAACATATTCATCAAACAGGAATTTTGAGTAACCGTAGACGTTCAACGGTTTTTCGTACTCGCGGGATTCAATAAAGTCGGAGGTGCGTCCGCCGTAGGTGGCTGCGGAAGAAGCGTACAGGAACGGGATTTCACGCTCCAGGCAGTAGTGCAGCAGCTCCTTGGAGTATTGATAGTTGTTATCCATCATATACTTGCCGTCCCACTCGGTGGTGGAAGAGCACGCGCCTTCGTGGAAAATCGCTTCGACATCGCCGAACTCTTCGCCAGCCATAATCTGGATCAGGAAGTCTTCCTTATCCATATAGTCTGCGATATTCAGATCCACCAGGTTCACAAACTTGGTGCCGTCTTTCAGGTTGTCCACCACCAGAATATCGGTGATGCCTTTATCATTCAGGGCTTTAACGATGTTGCTGCCGATAAAGCCCGCGCCGCCGGTAACGATGATCATAACTGTAACCTTCGAATTATGGAGTCAGAGACAATCTCAGACACGAATGTCTGTAATCATACCATCACATCCGAATCCCTTCAGCCCTTTACATAGAGGTGCAAGGATGCTAATTGCAACAAACTAGTTTGGGTTTTAGCTAGTCCTTCATGGCGGATGTTGGTTTTGCATGTGAATAGTGCTTTAGTATCAATATTCCGATGTATGATAAATAACGGAAGCATTTGAATGGATAATATACAGTATACATTCTGTTAATATTTATGATATAATTCTTTTTTTATATTAATGGTCTTATTAGTAATGAAATCATCCACCACAATTATCACTGCATATTTTGACATTGGTAGAGGGGATTGGACTGCTAATAAAGGGTTCCGTGAAAAACTAGCTCGTTCAGTTGATGTTTATTTTAGTTACTTTGAGCGTCTGGCCGCACTTGAAAATGAGATGATTATTTTCACTTCTCCCGATTTGAAACCAAGGGTTGAAGCGATTCGCAACGGAAAACCAACAACGGTTATCGTTATCGATATAAAAAAGAAATTTAGATATATCAGAAGTCGTATCGAAAAAATTCAAAAAGATGAGTCGTTTACAAATAGACTTGAGCCTCGACAATTAAAAAACCCAGAGTACTGGTCACCAGAGTATGTTTTGGTATGTAACCTTAAGGCCTATTTTGTAAATAAAGCTATCAACATGGGCTTAGTGAAAACGCCTCTTGTTGCGTGGATAGATTTTGGCTATTGCCGTAAGCCAAATGTAACTCGAGGATTGAAAATTTGGGATTTCCCATTTGATGAAAGTAAGATGCATCTTTTCACTATAAAAAAAGGGCTTACTGTCACATCTCAACAACAGGTTTTTGATTTCATGATTGGCAATCATGTATATATTATTGGGGGCGCAATTGTTGGTTCACAGCATAAATGGAAAGAATTCTATAAATTAGTTCTGGAAAGTCAAAAAATAACACTAAATAATAACATTGTGGACGATGACCAGGGCATTTTTGTCATGTGCTATTACAAACGCCCCGATCTCTTCAACCTAAACTATCTGGGGAGAGGAAAATGGTTCGATTTGTTTCGCTGCTTCAGGAGTAACACTTTAGGGGCAAAAATGCAGGCGCTGAGAATTTTCCTTTCAAGAAAATAGGTTTCCCTCCATTAGTGGGTAGCGTTTTGATACCAACTGAGATAGGAAAAATGATGCTTTGGCATCATTTTTTCTTTTTATATCAATGCAGTAAAATCAATCATCATTATGCCCAGCCAAAACTGTACAGTTTTTCTACTATCTGTAGGTGTTGAGAGACATCAAGTTACACGTTATTTATCCTGAATTTTGCAGAAGTGTTAACGCGTCATCTCGTCGCGACGTATAAGTTTGGGTAATATGTGCTGGAATTTGCCCTGTCTGGAGAATCGCAATGCGTGGAGAATTTTATCAGCAGTTAACCAACGATCTGGAAACCGCACGGGCGGAAGGGTTGTTTAAAGAAGAGCGCATTATTACGTCTGCGCAGCAAGCAGATATCACTGTGGCTGATGGAAGCCACGTCATTAACTTTTGTGCCAACAACTATCTCGGGCTGGCGAATCATCCGGATCTGATTGCGGCAGCAAAGGCGGGAATGGATTCTCACGGTTTCGGCATGGCTTCGGTGCGTTTTATTTGCGGCACTCAGGACAGCCATAAAGAGCTTGAACAAAAACTGGCGGCATTCCTGGGGATGGAAGATGCGATTCTCTACTCTTCCTGCTTTGATGCTAACGGTGGACTGTTTGAAACGCTGCTGGGTGCGGAAGACGCCATTATCTCCGACGCACTGAACCACGCGTCTATTATTGATGGTGTGCGTCTGTGCAAAGCTAAACGCTATCGCTATGCCAACAACGATATGCAGGAGCTGGAAGCACGTCTGAAAGAAGCGCGTGAAGCCGGTGCGCGTCATGTGCTGATTGCCACCGATGGTGTGTTCTCAATGGACGGCGTGATTGCCAACCTGAAAGGCGTTTGCGATCTGGCAGATAAATACGATGCCCTGGTGATGGTGGATGACTCCCACGCGGTCGGTTTTGTCGGTGAAAATGGTCGTGGTTCCCATGAATACTGCGATGTGATGGGCCGGGTCGATATTATCACCGGTACGCTTGGTAAAGCGCTGGGCGGGGCTTCTGGTGGTTATACCGCGGCGCGCAAAGAGGTGGTTGAGTGGCTGCGCCAGCGTTCTCGTCCGTACCTGTTCTCCAACTCGCTGGCACCGGCCATTGTTGCCGCGTCCATCAAAGTACTGGAGATGGTCGAAGCGGGCAGCGAACTGCGTGACCGTCTGTGGGCGAACGCGCGTCAGTTCCGTGAGCAAATGTCGGCGGCGGGCTTTACCCTGGCGGGAGCCGATCATGCCATTATTCCGGTCATGCTTGGCGATGCAGTAGTGGCGCAGAAATTTGCCCGTGAGCTGCAAAAAGAGGGCATTTACGTCACCGGTTTCTTCTATCCGGTCGTTCCGAAAGGTCAGGCGCGTATTCGTACCCAGATGTCTGCGGCGCATACCCCTGAGCAAATTACGCGTGCAGTAGAAGCATTCACGCGTATTGGTAAACAACTGGGCGTTATCGCCTGAGGATGTGAGATGAAAGCGTTATCCAAACTGAAAGCGGAAGAGGGCATCTGGATGACCGACGTTCCTGTACCGGAACTCGGGCATAACGATCTGCTGATTAAAATCCGTAAAACAGCCATCTGCGGGACTGACGTTCACATCTATAACTGGGATGAGTGGTCGCAAAAAACCATCCCGGTGCCGATGGTCGTAGGCCATGAATATGTCGGTGAAGTGGTAGGTATTGGTCAGGAAGTGAAAGGCTTCAAAATCGGCGATCGCGTTTCTGGCGAAGGCCATATCACCTGCGGTCACTGTCGCAACTGTCGTGGCGGTCGTACCCATCTGTGCCGCAACACCATTGGTGTCGGTGTTAACCGTCCGGGCTGCTTCGCCGAATATCTGGTGATTCCGGCGTTCAACGCTTTCAAAATCCCCGACAATATCTCCGACGACCTGGCTTCCATTTTTGATCCCTTCGGTAACGCCGTGCATACCGCGCTGTCGTTCGATCTGGTGGGCGAAGATGTGCTGGTTTCTGGTGCAGGTCCGATAGGTATTATGGCTGCGGCGGTGGCGAAACACGTTGGTGCACGCAATGTGGTGATCACCGATGTTAACGAATACCGCCTTGAGCTGGCGCGCAAAATGGGTATCACCCGTGCGGTTAACGTCGCGAAAGAAAACCTTAATGATGTGATGGCTGAACTGGGCATGACCGAAGGCTTTGATGTCGGTCTGGAAATGTCCGGCGCGCCGCCAGCGTTTCGTACCATGCTCGATACCATGAACCACGGCGGTCGTATTGCGATGCTGGGTATTCCACCGTCTGACATGTCTATCGACTGGACCAAAGTGATCTTTAAAGGCTTGTTCATTAAAGGCATTTACGGTCGTGAGATGTTTGAAACCTGGTACAAGATGGCGGCGCTGATTCAGTCTGGCCTCGATCTCTCGCCGATCATTACCCATCGTTTCTCTATCGATGATTTCCAGAAGGGCTTTGACGCTATGCGTTCGGGCCAGTCCGGGAAAGTTATTCTGAGCTGGGATTAACACGAACAAGGGCTGGTATTCCAGCCCTTTTATCTGAGGATAATCTGTTAATTATGTAAAATCCTGTCAGTGTAATAAAGAGTTCGTAATTGCGCTGATCTTTTATATAGCTGTTCTCATTATCTCTCTACCCTGAAGTGACTCTCTCACCTGTAAAAAAAATATCTCACAGGCTTAATAGTTTCTTAATACAAAGCCTGTAAAACGTCAGGATAACTTCAGAGGTTGTCGGTAATTTATGATGAACAGCACCAATAAACTTAGTGTTATTATTCCGTTATATAATGCGGGCGATGATTTCCGCACTTGTATGGAATCTTTAATTACGCAAACCTGGACTGCTCTGGAAATCATTATTATTAACGATGGTTCAACGGATAATTCTGTTGAAATAGCAAAGCATTACGCAGAAAACTATCCGCACGTTCGTTTGTTGCATCAGGCGAATGCTGGCGCATCGGTAGCGCGTAATCGTGGGATCGAGGTGGCGACGGGCAAATATGTCGCTTTTGTCGATGCTGACGATGAGGTCTATCCCACCATGTACGAAACGCTGATGACCATGGCGTTAGAGGATGACCTCGACGTGGCGCAGTGCAACGCTGACTGGTGTTTTCGTGAAACGGGAGAAACCTGGCAATCCATCCCCAGCGATCGCCTTCGCTCAACCGGCGTATTAACCGGCCCGGACTGGCTGCGGATGGGGCTTTCTTCGCGCCGTTGGACTCACGTTGTCTGGATGGGGGTTTATCGCCGTGATGTTATTGTTAAAAATAACATTAAATTTATTGCCGGATTACATCATCAGGATATTGTCTGGACAACAGAATTCATGTTTAACGCGCTGCGTGCGCGATATACCGAGCAATCATTATATAAATATTATCTGCATAATACGTCAGTGAGTCGGTTGCATAGACAAGGGAATAAAAACCTTAATTATCAACGTCACTATATTAAGATTACCCGCCTGCTGGAGAAATTAAATCGAAATTATGCCGACAAAATTACGATTTATCCGGAATTTCATCAGCAAATAACTTACGAAGCATTGCGTGTTTGCCATGCGGTGCGCAAAGAGCCGGATATTCTTACCCGCCAACGGATGATTGCCGAGATATTTACTTCCGGTATGTATAAGCGCCTGATTACCAATGTGCGCAGCGTGAAGGTCGGTTACCAGGCGTTACTGTGGTCTTTCCGCTTATGGCAATGGCGCGACAAAACGCGGTCGCACCATCGCATTACGCGTAGCGCCTTTAATTTGCGCTAGCGTTAAACTTCGCCGCTTCGGGCTGTTTGCCCCAGCCTTGCCACTGATGCTGGAAGTAAACGATCAGCGTGCTCTGGCTGATGCTTTCGCTTAATACTTCAAAGAAGCGATTAGCATAAACAGGTTCTATCGGTTTCTTCGGTTTGCACAGCTTCACGCCACGGAACGGATTACGCGGTGCATCAGGCACAGCGTTTTTCGGCGGTGTAGAAGTATCAACCTGCGGTTCATTCAGCAAGCTGCTGGCTTTCACCAGCGTAATGTCTGGCGGCAGGTTATAAACCATCTGTTGTAGCACGCGTACCGTTGAAGGGTGAGGATGCCCAATGGCAATGGTTGAACCGTTGCGACGCGCCAGATCAATTGCGCGATTAAATTGCACACGGATGTCCGCTTCGTTCTGCGAATCGTCGAGGAACACCTTCCGTTTGATCACCTTCACGCCAGTACCTTGCGCGGCGCGCATCGCCTGGGTATTACCGATGGTTACGCTGTCGAGGAAGTAAAGATTGTAACGCTCCAGCGCCTGCATCACTTTCTGCATACCAAACAGGTTAGAGGTCATCTTGCTGCCCATGTGGTTGTTGATCCCCACGGCATAGGGCACGTTATTGACCGCACTACGAATAATGCGCTCAATTTCGTCGCTGCTCATCTCCGGGCGCAGCGTATTTTTCTCCAGCGGCTGTTTACTCAGTGGTGCCATCGGGAGATGAATCAACACTTCGTGCCCGCTGTTATGCGCTTTGGTCGCCATCTCTCTGGCGTGCGGTGAATCGGGTAATACAGCGACGGAGATAGCGGAGGGCATCGCCAGCACCTGGTTTTCGTTGTGCGGGCGATACCCAAAATCATCAATGACGATGGCAAGTTTGCCAGCAAGTACGGGGGAGGAGAGCGCCAACAGAGCGGCAAATGCAAGAACGTTACGACGAAATGGAAACAAAACTTATCTTCCCAACCACGGCTGTGGATTGACCGCCTGACCCTGGCGGCGAATTTCGAAATAGAGTGAAGGCCGACCCTGACCGCCACTGCTGCCCACCAGTGCAATTGGCTGGCCCGCGCGAACCTGCGAACCAACGCTCACCAGTGCGCTCTGATTATAGCCGTAAAGACTCATGTCGCCTTTACCGTGCTCAACCACCACCACCAGACCGTAACCTTGCAGCCAGTCAGCCAGAATCACCCGACCGTCGGCAATCGCTTTAACTTCAGTACCTTCAGAGGCACCGATAACCATTCCTTTCCAGCGTAGTTCGCCCTGTAGCTGTTCACCATAGCGATGCAGCGTCGGCCCGCGAACCGGCCAGAATGCCTGACCACGCGGCGCACCCAGGCCACCAGTTCGGGACATCAGCGATTTTTCGCTTTCGGTCGGTTTATAGGTGGTGCCTTTGCGCGTCGCTTCTTTCTGGCGGTCGCGAACCGCCTGGGCCTCACGCGCTTCTCGTTCAGCACGCGCTTTCGCCGCGGCTTCCGCACGGGCAATGCTGTTACGCAGACGGGATTCGTTGGCACGCAGTTCACTTAGCTGCTGCTGACCTTGCTGGATGGAAGATTCCAGCCCCGCCAGCGTCTTTTTACGCTCGTTCAGAGCCTGAGTCAGTTTCGCCTGTTGGGCGCGCTGTTCATATAACAGCGTTTGTTGCTCGCTTTGTTTCTCTTCCAGTTCAGCACGCTGCATGGCGACTTCTTCACGCGTTTGCTTCAACTGGGCAATGGTTTCTTGTCGCGCCTGGTTGAGATAGCCGAAATAAGCCTGTAAACGCTGTCCACGCTGGCTTTCTTCACCGCTGAGAATTAGCTGAATACCGGTATGCTCGCCCTGACGGAATGCGGCATCCAGTTGTGCGGCGAGGCTGCGCTCCTGGGCGGCTTTTTGCTGCTCCAGTTTGGCAATCGACGCGTTCATCTCATCAATCTGTTTATTGAGTTGATTGAGCGTGTTTTGCGTTTCGCGCAGCTTACGGGTGGCTTCAGAGATCGCTTCTTCCTGCTTTTTCAATTGTGCGAGCAGGCTTGCGCGTTGTTGTTGCTTTTGGCGTACCGCGCGCTCTTTCGCGGCGATATCGGCCTGAATAGATTTGAGTTGGTCACGCTCATCCGCGTGGGCGGAAAAGGCGCACAACAATACGCCAGCGCTAAGAACGCTGGCGTAGATGATGGGCCTGATTGCAAACCTGCGCGGTTTCACGGCCCGTGTCATGGTATTAATCGCCTTTCCCCTCATGGGGAGGGATTATTCCACGATGAACAGCGGCTTACCAGTCATCTCTTGCGGGATTTCCATACCCATCAGCGACAACATGGTCGGCGCGATGTCAGAAAGTTTGCCGCCTGCAACCGCTTTCACGTTCTTATCACCAACGTAAATCAGCGGAACTGGCAGGTTGGTGTGTGCCGTGTGTGCCTGACCCGTTGCCGGATCGCGCATCTGTTCAGCGTTACCGTGGTCAGCGGTGATCAGCAGTTGTCCACCCACGGACTCAACCGCTTTCGCGACTTCTTCCACGCAGTGATCCAGTGCTTCAACCGCTTTAACCGCCGCTTCCATCACCCCGGTGTGACCTACCATGTCGCCGTTCGGATAGTTACAGATAATGGTGTCGTATTTGCCGCTCTTGATGGCCGCAACCAGTTTTTCGGTCAGCTCTGCGGAGCTCATTTCCGGTTGCAGATCGTAGGTAGCCACTTTCGGTGAGTTGATCAGAATGCGATCTTCGCCTTTGAACGACTCTTCTACGCCACCGTTGAAGAAGAAAGTAACGTGGGCATATTTTTCGGTTTCGGAAATACGCAACTGAGTTTTGTCGTTTTTCGCCATCCACTCGCCGAAGGTGTTAACCAGGGAAGCGGGTGGGTAAGCAACCGCAGTTTTGATGTCAGCGGCGTATTCGGTCAGCATCACGAAATCGACGTTAACCACTTTCTTACGCGCGAAGCCATCGAAATCAGCGTTCACGAATGCACGAGTGATTTCACGCGCGCGGTCAGCACGGAAGTTCATGAAAATCAGCGCATCGCCGTCTTCCATTGCCGCATCTGGCTGACCTTCTGCACGAATAACGGTCGCTTTCACGAACTCGTCGTTTTCGTCGCGAGCATAAGCTGCCTGCAAACCAGCAACGGCAGTATCGGCCTGGAACTCACCCTGCGCCAGAGTCAGCAGGTCATAGGCTTTTTCAACGCGATCCCAACGGTTATCGCGGTCCATCGCGTAGTAACGACCAATGATGGACGCTACGCGGCCTTTACCCAGCGCAGCAAATTTCTCTTCAAATTTTTTCAGCGAGGATTCAGCACTGCGCGGCGGGGTGTCGCGACCGTCAAGGAATGCGTGCAGGTAGATTTTTTCTGCGCCGCGTTCAGCTGCCAGTTCTACCATCGCCATGATGTGATCTTCGTGGCTGTGTACGCCGCCTGCGGAGAGCAGACCCATAATGTGTACTGCTTTACCTGCGTTTTTCGCTTTATCTACCGCGCCAGTCAGCACTGGATTAGCAAAGAAAGCGCGATCTTTGATTTCAACGTCCAGACGAGTCAGGTCCTGATACACGATGCGGCCGGCACCCAGGTTAACGTGGCCTACTTCGGAGTTACCCATCTGACGGTCAGGCAGACCGACTTCCAGACCGGAAGCGTCGATCAGGGTATGCGGACGATTGGCCCACAGTGCATCCATTACCGGGGTTTTAGCACTAAAAATGGCGTTATCCTGCTGTTCTTCACGATAGCCATAGCCATCCAGAATCACCAGTACCATAGGTTTTTTAGAAACCGACATTGCGACAACCTCATACTCAAGAGTCAAAATTTGCGTAATTTTACTACAGCTGAATCGATAAAATAGCCTCTGAAGATCAAAATATACGACCGCTCGCGGCAAGCCGATGCCAGATTTGCGCTTTTTTTTCGTCGTGCCCCGCAAAATTGCATTCCAGTTAACGCGCTGGCTGTATTTGCCGCACCGCGCAGGTATACTCCTTTCCTGGTTTTTTTAATCACTACGTCGGGAGTTGTTACCCCCCATGCAAGAAATTATGCAATTTGTTGGCCGTCATCCCATACTGAGTATCGCCTGGATCGCGTTACTGGTGGCGGTTCTTGTGACTACGTTTAAGAGCCTGACCTCGAAAGTGAAGGTGATTACTCGTGGTGAAGCTACGCGTCTGATCAACAAAGAAGACGCTGTGGTTGTGGATTTACGTCAGCGTGATGACTTCCGTAAAGGCCATATCGCAGGTTCTATCAATCTGTTGCCGAGCGAAATCAAAGCCAACAATGTTGGTGAGCTTGAGAAGCACAAAGACAAACCGGTTATCGTGGTAGACGGTTCTGGCATGCAGTGCCAGGAGCCTGCAAACGCACTGACGAAAGCTGGTTTTGCGCAAGTATTCGTGCTGAAAGAAGGCGTCGCTGGCTGGGCTGGCGAAAACTTGCCTTTGGTGCGCGGCAAATAATTTACCTGTCGTCTTTCATGATGCAGGCCGTTAGCTGCAATTAGGCCCCCAGCGACTTATTGTTATAAGCTTCTGGGGACACTCCATTTTGCAGCCGCCCTGCAACATGAAATTTCAGGGTAAAAAAACAGGAGCTAAATTATGGCCAATGTTGAAATCTATACCAAAGAAACCTGCCCGTATTGCCATCGTGCAAAAGCACTGCTGAGCAGCAAGGGCGTGAGTTTTCAGGAGTTGCCGATCGATGGCAATGCCGCCAAGCGTGAAGAGATGATCAAACGCAGCGGTCGCACCACGGTTCCCCAGATTTTTATTGACGCACAGCACATTGGCGGCTGTGATGACTTGTATGCATTGGATGCACGTGGTGGACTGGATCCCCTGCTGAAATAACGTGTGAACGTTGGCATTACATTGCGCAGTATTTAAGGACAACACTTAAGGGTTTTCTACACATGTCAGAACAAAACAACACTGAAATGACTTTCCAGATCCAACGTATTTATACCAAGGATATCTCTTTCGAAGCGCCGAACGCGCCGCACGTTTTCCAGAAAGATTGGCAACCAGAAGTTAAACTTGATCTGGATACGGCATCTTCCCAACTGGCAGATGACGTATACGAAGTGGTACTGCGTGTTACCGTAACGGCCTCCCTGGGCGAAGAAACCGCGTTCCTGTGTGAAGTTCAGCAGGGCGGTATTTTCTCCATCGCGGGTATCGAAGGCACCCAGATGGCACATTGCCTGGGCGCATACTGCCCGAACATTCTGTTCCCGTATGCTCGTGAGTGCATCACCAGCATGGTATCCCGCGGTACATTCCCGCAACTGAACCTTGCGCCGGTTAACTTCGATGCGCTGTTCATGAACTATTTGCAGCAGCAGGCTGGCGAAGGTACTGAAGAACATCAGGATGCCTGATGAACCAACGTAATGCTTCAATGACTGTGATCGGTGCCGGCTCGTACGGCACCGCTCTTGCCATTACCCTGGCAAGAAATGGCCACGAGGTTGTCCTCTGGGGCCATGACCCTGAACATATCGCAACGCTTGAACGCGACCGCTGTAACGCCGCGTTTCTCCCCGATGTGCCTTTTCCCGATACGCTCCATCTTGAAAGCGATCTCGCCACTGCGCTGGTAGCCAGCCGTAATATTCTCGTCGTCGTACCCAGCCATGTCTTTGGTGAAGTGCTGCGCCAGATTAAACCGCTGATGCGTCCTGATGCGCGTCTGGTGTGGGCGACCAAAGGGCTGGAAGCGGAAACCGGACGTCTGTTACAGGACGTGGCGCGTGAGGCCTTAGGCGATCAAATTCCGCTGGCGGTTATCTCTGGCCCAACGTTTGCGAAAGAACTGGCGGCAGGTTTACCGACGGCTATTTCGTTGGCCTCGACCGATCAGACCTTTGCCGATGATCTCCAGCAGCTGCTGCACTGCGGCAAAAGTTTCCGCGTTTACAGCAATCCGGATTTCATTGGCGTGCAGCTTGGCGGCGCGGTGAAAAACGTCATTGCTATTGGTGCGGGGATGTCCGACGGTATCGGTTTTGGTGCGAATGCGCGTACGGCGCTGATCACCCGTGGGCTGGCTGAAATGTCGCGTCTTGGCGCGGCGCTGGGTGCCGATCCTGCCACCTTTATGGGCATGGCGGGGCTGGGGGATCTGGTGCTTACCTGTACCGACAACCAGTCGCGTAACCGCCGTTTTGGCATGATGCTCGGTCAGGGCATGGATGTACAAAGCGCGCAGGAGAAGATTGGTCAGGTGGTGGAAGGCTACCGCAATACGAAAGAAGTCCGCGAACTGGCGCATCGCTTCGGCGTTGAAATGCCAATAACCGAGGAAATTTATCAAGTATTATATTGCGGAAAAAACGCGCGCGAGGCAGCATTGACGTTATTAGGTCGTGCACGCAAGGACGAGCGCAGCAGCCACTAACCCCAGGGAACCTTTGTTACCGCTATGACCCGGCCCGCGCAGAACGGGCCGGTCATTATCTCATCGTGTGGAGTAAGCAATGTCGTGTGAAGAACTGGAAATTGTCTGGAACAATATTAAAGCCGAAGCCAGAACGCTGGCGGACTGTGAGCCAATGCTGGCCAGTTTTTACCACGCGACGCTACTCAAGCACGAAAACCTTGGTAGTGCACTGAGCTACATGCTGGCGAACAAGCTGTCATCGCCAATTATGCCTGCTATTGCTATCCGTGAAGTGGTGGAAGAAGCCTACGCCGCTGACCCGGAAATGATCGCCTCTGCGGCCTGTGATATTCAGGCGGTGCGTACCCGCGACCCGGCAGTCGATAAATACTCAACCCCGTTGTTATACCTGAAGGGTTTTCATGCCTTGCAGGCCTATCGCATCGGTCACTGGTTGTGGAATCAGGGGCGTCGCGCATTGGCAATCTTTCTGCAAAACCAGGTTTCTGTGACGTTCCAGGTCGATATTCACCCGGCAGCAAAAATTGGCCGTGGCATTATGCTCGACCACGCCACGGGCATCGTTGTGGGTGAAACGGCGGTAATTGAAAACGACGTATCGATTCTGCAATCTGTGACGCTTGGCGGTACGGGTAAATCTGGTGGTGACCGTCACCCGAAAATTCGTGAAGGTGTGATGATTGGCGCGGGCGCGAAAATCCTCGGCAATATTGAAGTTGGTCGCGGCGCGAAGATTGGCGCAGGTTCCGTGGTGCTGCAACCGGTGCCGCCGCATACAACCGCCGCTGGCGTTCCGGCTCGTATTGTCGGTAAACCAGACAGCGATAAGCCATCAATGGATATGGACCAGCATTTCAACGGTATTAACCATACATTTGAGTATGGGGATGGGATCTAATGTCCTGTGATCGTGCCGGATGCGATGTAATCATCTATCCGGCATACAGTAACTAATCTCTCAACAACGCTCCCGGATATCCCAGCTGCCGCCAGGCTTCATACACCACAACTGACACCGCATTGGACAGGTTCATGCTGCGGCTGTCCGGCACCATCGGAATGCGAATTTTTTGTTCAGCGGGCAGGGCATCAAGAATGCTCGCTGGCAGGCCGCGTGTTTCCGGGCCGAACATCAGATAATCGCCATCCTGATAGTTTACGGCGCTGTGAGCAGGCGTACCTTTCGTGGTGAGGGCAAACAGGCGCTGGGGATTTTCTGCTTCGAGGAACGCGCGAAAGTCATGATGACGCGTAACGGCGGTAAACTCGTGATAGTCCAGCCCCGCGCGGCGCAGGCGCTTATCGTCCCAGGCAAATCCCATCGGTTCGATGATATGCAGACGAAAGCCGGTATTAGCGCAAAGACGGATGATATTGCCAGTATTTGGCGGAATTTCTGGTTCGTAAAGTACGATGTTTAGCATACTGCCCCCTTAGTGCGGGGGCAGGATAGCAGAAAATTGGTGAGCAGTGCGGCCTTTTCCCCTCACCCCGGAGGGGCGAGGGAGAAAAAAAGAGTGCGGTGTCGTTTCAGAGTGAGGGAGTACATACAGCGCCGAACGGTCCCCACTCCCTGAGGGAGAGGGTTAGGGTGAGGGGGCTCAAACGACTATGCCGCATTCCCTTTCGCCATCGGAGCCAGTGCCGTAGGCAACTCTTTACCCAGCCCCTGCACCAGCGAATCTTGCGTAATTTCACTGATCGATTTCGCGCCAGTCAGCGTCATTGCCACTTTCATCTCTTTCTCGATCAGATTTAGCAGGTTAGCTACACCCGCCTGGCCCGCTGTTGCCAGCGCATACAGGAAAGCACGACCCAGCAGTACGGTGTCGGCACCGAGCGCAATCATACGCACGACATCAAGCCCGTTACGAATTCCGCTATCCGCCAGAATGGCGATATCACCTTTCACCGCATCTGCAATAGCGGGCAACGCACGAGCGGAAGAGAGTACACCGTCCAGCTGGCGGCCACCGTGGTTAGAAACCACAATTCCATCAGCACCAAAACGTACTGCATCGCGCGCATCTTCCGGATCGAGGATCCCTTTGATCACCATCGGGCCATCCCAGAAATCGCGGATCCACTCAAGGTCTTTCCATGAGATGGACGGATCGAAGTTATTCCCCAGCCAGCCGATGTAATCTTCCAGTCCGGTCGGTTTGCCGAGATAAGCTGAGATATTACCTAAATCATGTGGACGACCGTTCAGGCCCACATCCCACGCCCATTGCGGATGCGTCACCGCCTGCAAGTAGCGGCGCATTGCCGCATTTGGGCCGCTCATACCTGAATGCGCATCACGGTAGCGTGCGCCCGGTGTCGGCATATCCACGGTGAAAACCAGCGTCGAACAACCCGCTGCTTTTGCTCGCTCCAGCGCGTTACGCATAAAGCCGCGATCGCGCAGTACATAAAGCTGGAACCACATTGGGCGCTTGATGGCTGGCGCGACTTCTTCAATCGGGCAAACGGAAACCGTCGAGAGAGTAAACGGAATGCCATGCGCGTCCGCCGCTTTGGCTGCCTGAACTTCGCCACGACGCGCATACATGCCACACAAACCCACCGGTGCCAGTGCTACCGGCATCGACAATTTCTCATTAAACAGCGTCGTTTCCAGGCTTAAGTCAGACATGTTTTTCAGAATACGCTGGCGCAGTGCCACTTCTGACAAATCTTCCACGTTGCGGCGCAGCGTGTATTCAGAATATGCACCACCATCCATATAGTGGAACAGGAACGGCGGCAGAATGCGTTGCGCTGCGGCGCGATAATCGCTGGCTGCGGAAATAATCATGCGTTTTTCTCCCTCGAATGCTCATTATGCTCACCGGGCAGGCGGGTAATCCGTGCGTGGCGAGCCTGATCTTCATCGAATCGTTTCATGGTGGTGTGAACAAAACTAAGGTGCGCCATCATTGCTTTACGCGCCCCGTCGGCATCACCAGCAAAAATGGCGTCAATGACAGCCTGATGTTGTTCGGTCAGTTGTGAAAAAACCGGTGGCACCAGATACATCCGCTGACGGCTATGCTTCACTGAGGATTGCAGGACATCGAAGAAACCGCGCATGGTTTGCAGCAGCACGATGTTATGTGAGGCTTCGGCAATCGCCAGATGAAAACGAACGTCCGCTTGTGAGGCGATATCCGGGTCTTCACTTAGCGTTGCTTCAAAGCAAAGCTGAATCTTTTCTTTGTCGCCAGGTGTGGCGCGCATTGCCGCATGCCATGCGGTGCTGGCTTCAATGGCGTAGCGGGCTTCCAGAATATCGAAACTGTAATCCGGATCATCGGCCATCAGCGTTTTTAGCGGCTGGACGATGTTTTGCTCCGACCATGTGTCATGACGCCAGCGAATAAACGTCCCGCCGCCGCGTCGACTGAGCAGCACGCCTTCGCTCACCAGTTTTGCCAGCGCCTCGCGTAGTGAATTACGTGATACGCCGAGTTGCATCGCCAGTTGGCGCTCAGCGGGCAACTTCATGCCCGCTTCCAGGTTTTTTTCATCAATCAGCGCCCGCACACGATCGGCAACCTCGTCTGACAGGCGTCTGGGTAAAACAATCATTAAGGAATCATCCACGTTAAGACATAAGCCTGAAGCGTGGTGATCACGCCCACCATACAGGTGAAGATCAGGCTGTGTTTGACAGTAAAGCGGAACAAATCAGACTCTTTGCCCACCAGGCCTACCGCCGCACAGGCGATAGCGATAGATTGCGGGGAGATCATCTTACCGGTGACGCCACCGGTGGTATTGGCGGCAACCAGCAACAGATCAGAGACGCCAATTTGTTGTGCTGCGGTGGCTTGCAGCGCGGCGAACAGGGCGTTAGATGAGGTATCCGACCCGGTCAGGAATACCCCCAGCCAGCCGAGGAACGGCGAGAAGAAGGTGAATGCATGACCGGTGTGCGCCAGTGCCAGTGCCAGTGTTGATGACAGTCCGGAATAGTTCGAGATAAAGGCGAACGCCAGCACCATGCCGATGGAGTAGATGGGTAGAGCCAGTTCTTTCAGCGTGCTGCCGAAGGTGCTGATAGCGTCAGACGGTTTCATCTTCAGCCAGACAATCGAGAGCAGTGCAGCAAACAGAATGGCGGTGCCGGTGGCAGAGAACCAGTCAAACTTAAACACGGCGGCATAGGCTGTAGCCTCGCTGACCACTGGCGGCATACGGGCAACCAGTTTATCGAGGTACGGCACCGGAATGTTGATCACCCACTCATACAGCGCGCCACCCGATGCGAACAGGGCTTTAAACGGCGGGATACTCCACAGTGTTACGGTAGCTGTCAGGAACAGGAACGGTGTCCAGGCACGTAACACCTGACCCGCAGTGTAACCGGTGTGGGCCAGCGTCATATCAACCTGTGACGCCCCCAAATCACCAAAACGGAATACGCGCACTGGCTGCCAGCGTTTGAGGAACAGCGTCAGGCAGAGCAGTGATACCAGCGAAGAGATAATGTCCGGCAGCTCCGGCCCAATGAAGTTAGAGCTAAGGTACTGAGCGATGGCAAACGAGCCGCCCGCAACCACGACCGCAGGCCACGTCTCCTTGATACCGCGCCAGCCGTCCATAATCGCCATGATCCAGAACAGCACGATAATGGTCATAAACGGTAGCTGCCGCCCCACCATCTGGCCAATCTCAAAGCTGTCGATGCCTGTTACTTGTCCGGCAACCAGGATTGGAATGCCCATCGCGCCAAATGCCACTGGCGCGGTGTTAACAATCAGGCACAGTCCGGCGGCGTACAGCGGTTTAAAACCCAGGCCGACCAGCAATGCGGCGGTAATTGCTACCGGTGCGCCAAAGCCTGCGGCTCCTTCAAGGAAAGCGCCGAAACAGAAACCGACGATCAGCATTTGCAGACGCTGGTCAGGGGTTATCGAAAGAATAGACGAGCGAATGATGTCAAACTGCCCGGTTTTCACCGAGATCTTATAGACGAACACTGCTGCAATAATGATCCACGCGATGGGCCACAAACCATAGAAGAAGCCATAAACCACCGAGGCCAGCGCGTTAGCGACCGGCATTTTATAGAACAGCAAAGCCACGGCAAGGGCGATTGCTACCGTCCATGAGGCGGCGACGTATCCTTTCAGTTTGAGCTTAATCAGCGCAAAGAAGAAAAACAGGATGGGAAGCGATGCTATCAGACTGGAAAGCCAGATATTCCCGGCGGGATCGTAGTTTTGTTGCCAGAGATTCATTGCAGGTCTCCTGGAGTCCACGCACATCGTGTAATGAGTCTGTTGCTCATCTCCTTGTCACACGTTGTGTAAAAGTGGCACTGCCAATTGTGTTGTGTAGGGATAATGACAATGAATGGTTAACTAAATGTTATGTATTGGCAATATTGATGTGAGTTTTAATTGGGGAATTGTGAACCAGAGGTCAGATAAGCGAAGAATTGGTAGGGCCAATTCTTGTGGGGGGAGATGTCTGGTAAAGAAAAGGGCAATCCTCATCAGAGAATTGCCCTTAGATTGTTGACCCGGAGCGCCTTATCTTGCCTGATGCGCGTAACGCATCAGGCAATTTGGCGTTTGCCCTTAGTCACACTAACTTAATGGATCATTACCACTGAATACCGGCACCGAGTGCGGCGGAGTATTCACCCTGGCTATTGGTACTACCTTGTAATTTGTAGACCCAACGACCATTGGCGCTCACCATCGATACACCTAAAGCAACTGCCGATTCACCGTTGTAAGTACCGCCACCAATAGAAGCCATGCTGGCACCCGGTGTATAAGCCTGCGGCAGACCGGTCATTGCCATTGCAGAAGCGATACCACCGCTCAACTTGCTTTCAGTTTTAGACAGTTTGTTATCCATCTCAACCATCCGCTGATCGGTGTATTGCTTCGTTTCCTGCACGCTTTGCTTCAACTGCGCGTAGTTCACCGCGTCGTTGTTGTTGACGCCAGCGGAGACGTTGCTGATACGAGTCGTACTGCCGTTGCCACCACCGAGGGTGATATTGCTATAGTCGATAGAACCATCAGCTTTGGTGTCGTAGCGCACGCCGCCTGCTTCAGAAGATTTCAGCTGCGACACGTTAACCGCATCGGTGGCATTAACACCGGCAGCTACGTTGGTGATACGGCGTTGGTTAGTAGAAGAACCTACAGAGATTGTATTTTCTTCCTCTGCAACGGAACCGGTACCCAGTGCGACGCTGTTGTCAGCGGCAGCAATGGAACCAGAACCAATAGCAACGCTATCTTTACCCTGGGCGTTGGCATCTACGCCATCGGTGTTGGTCTTGAAGTACTTGGTGCTACCGGTGGTGACAATGTCGCCAATACCGTTTTCGATATTAGTAACGCGAGTATCCAGATTAGTGACCTGATTGTTCAGGTTAGTAATGCTCTGGGTATTTTGCGCTACGCGCTCATCAGTGACTTTCAACTGACCCACGTTAACCGCATCGGTATCCGCTGAACCAGCTGCGACGTTTGTGATCTGACGTTGACCATCCGCACTACCGACTGAGAATTCACCGACAGAGTTCTGCGGTGCGTCCATGTTGTAGGCGGTATAATTGGTTTGAGCGCCACGAGTGGTCGTAGAACCATTACCTATCGCAATACTGTTGACATGAATGACTTGCGCATTGCTACCAATGGCAATGCCGTTAAGTGCATTCGCGTCCACGTAGGCACCATAACCGATACCAATACCTTTATCGCCATTCACGATGGTTTTCGCACCCATTGCCAGCGAGTCAGTTCCCACTGCCAGTGAATCTTCTTCCGTTGAATTAGCGTGGAAGTATTTAGTCGGCGTGGTTGCGACCGCACCAATCGCATTCTGCAATTGACGAACCGTAACGGCGTCATGGGCTTCGGAACCATCGGCTACGTTGATGATTTGACGATATTTACCGTCATCACCGATAGACAATGCACCGAGCAGTTCGCCATCCGTGGTGTCGTAACCAATAACAACGCCATTTTCCGTTATGCTGGTGTCACGGGAGCCTTTGGCAATCACTCGGCTGGAAACAGAGCTGCTACCCAGGGCGATACCCGTATCAACGTCGCTGTAGCTGCCCTGACCAATAGCTACGCTGCTATCGCCTTTGGCGACAGAGTTATAACCTATAGCTGTAGCGCCAACACCCTGTGCGCTGGCGTCGTTGAACGCTAAGCCGTCGTCGTTAGTACGCACATAGTTAATACCCGCACCGTTTTCTTGGATATAGGTTGCGTCGGTGTTACCAGCGAGCTGATTGATAATTTGGGTGTTCTGCTCAATCATCATATTCGTCGCATTCAACTGAGAACCGTTCACTGCATCGGTACTGTCCTCACTAATACTGCCATTAGCGACATTAGTGATGATGCTGGCTTTACCGTCATGGCTGGCATTGTAGGCTCCAGCACCGCCATTGGCAGTCTCATCCCACAGCAGGGCGTTATCATCAAGCGCATCCAGGGCGTCACCGACGTTGTTGTACTCGGCGTTCGCAATGGTGTAAGTCGGTGCGGTGATGGTGCCGTCAGCGTTGACTTCTGCGTCACCACCCAGCGCATCAGCGATGTACTTATTGGTGGTATAGAGTTGTGAGCCGTTAATCGCGTCGCTGCTGGCAGCAGAGATTGCACCGTTAGCGACGTTAGTGATTACACTGGCAGTTTTATCTTTTCCGTGAGCGGCGCTAAATGCACCATTTTCACCGGCGTCCGCATCCCAGAGCAGAGCGTCGTCAAGAGTGGTATCGATAGCATTCAGGGCATCACCGACATTATCGTAATCAGCATTAGCAATGGTGTACGTCGGCGCAGTGATGGTGCCGTCTGCATTGACTTCGGCACCACCCCCCAGCGCATCAACAACATAACTGCTCACGCCGTGGAGTTGTGAGCCGTTTACTGCGTCAGAACTGGAGTCTGAAATTTCACCATCTGCGACATCAGTGATCACGCTTGCGTCACCATTAGTACCGTGTTTGGCACTGAATTTACCTGCGGTGGCATCCCAAAGCAGAGCATCGCCGAGAGACGTGCTAAATGAGGAGTTAATCGCAGCCAGTGCATCGCCGACGTTATAATAATTTGTTTCACCGATTTTGTAGGTTGGACCGGTAAACACACCGTCAGTATTCACAGAAGCATTGCCGCCGAAGTAGGTGGCGATATTGCTGCTTAAGTCATAAAGCTGGCTACCGTTAATGGCATCGGAACTGGTTGCAGTGACTGTGCCGTCCAGGATATTGGTGATTTTGCTGGCGGTATTGTTGCCATGAGCTGCAGTGAAGACACCATTGTCCTTATCCCATTTCAGCGCATCCTCACCAAGATTAGTCACCGTCTCAGTCAGATTAGAGATGTTGGTGGTGTTAGTGGCGATATTGGTGGTATTCGTCGCCACGGCATCGTTGGTGGTTTTCAGCTGAGAGCCGTTAACGGCATCGGTGCTGCCAGTCGTCAGGTCGCCATCTTTAACGTTGGTGATTTTGCTGGTGGTCTCGGTGCCATGAGCTGCCGTGAATACACCATTGTCCTTATCCCATTTCAGCGCATCCTCACCAAGATTAGTCACCGTCTCAGTCAGGTTAGAGATGTTGGTGGTGTTAGTGGCAATATTGGAAGTGTTATTGGCGATATTGGTGGTATTCGTCGCCACAGCATCGTTGGTGGTTTTCAGCTGAGAGCCGTTAACAGCATCAGTGCTGTCAGCCGTCAGGTCGGCATCTTTAACGTTGGTGATTTTGCTGGTGGTATCCTGGCCGTGAGCTGCACTGAATGCCTTTTTAGTTTCGTTCCAGAGCAGGGCATCAGCCTGAAGGTCACCAACGGAATCCGTCAGGTTGGTGATATTGGTGGTATTGGTGGCAATATTTGCCGTATTCGTGGCAATGTTGCTGGTATTAGTAGCGATATTGGCGGTGTTGGCTTCGACATCGTCATTGGTAGCTTTCAGTTGGGAACCGTTAACCGCATCCTTACTGGAGGCTGAAATCGTGCCATCCGCAACATCGGTGATTACGCTGGCAGTTGGGCTACTAGTACCATGAGCAGCGCTGTATTTGCCTTTGGTTTGGTCCCATTGCAGGGTGTTTTCATCAAGTACAGCGAGCGCAGCCCCTACGTTATTTTTGCTACCATTTTTTAAATTGTAGGTTGGTGCTGTAACAGTACCGTCATCAACATCTACTGCAGCCCCTCCTCCAAGCCTTTTTGCTACCGAGTCGCTAATGGCATAAAGCTGTGAACCATTAATGGCATCGTAACTGTCAGACTTGATCGCGCCATTTTTCACATTAACGATCTTGCGTTTTAATGAACTATTGCCGACAGAGACGGTATTGTCTAAATCCGCAATGGAATCTGCGCCCAGCGCGACAGAGTTAATACCGTTGGCACTGCTATTACTACCAAGCGCAAGACTCTTATCACCAGTTGCATTACTGGCTGTGCCTAAGGCAATGGTGTTTAAGCCTCTCGACTGGCTACCATTACCCAGAGCGATGGCATCCACGCCATCAGCTTTGTTGCCCTGGCCTATGGCGATTGCATTATCTGCCAGAGCCTGGCTGCCATTTCCTAATGCGATAGTATTGACTTTATCGGCAAGGCTTCCGAACCCCATTGCCATGCTATTAGTCCCTTTTGCCTTCGCATTATTGCCAATAGCAGTTGCATTTTCAGCGGCTTCGGTCTCAGCACCTATCGCAATAGCGTTCGCTGCGCTGGCAAGTGATTGTCTGCCAAATGCGAGGCTGTCAGTACCGCTAGCTACACTGCTACGCCCCAGGGCAATTGCGTTTTCTTCAGATGCGACGCTACTTGCTCCCAGCGCCATTGAATACGCTTTTGACGCATTGGCGGTGTCGCCAAGAGCAATACTCATAATCTCAGTAGCTTTAGTGGCATTTCCCAGGGCAATGGCGTTTGCTCCTTCCGCTTTGGAAGAGTCCCCCATAGCAATAGACAATTTACCCAATGCTTTTGAATAACGGCCGAGGGCCATTGAGTATTGGCCCAATGAATACGAAGAGGCACCCAGTGCTATACTTCTATCGCCTTCTGATATTGCACTAACCCCAAAGGCCATTGATGCACCACCAATCGCATGGGTTTTTGACCCGATGGCAGAGCTATATTGGCCTTCAGCTATAGCGTCATAACCCACAGCAGTACTGGAACCACTGGTGTTCATAAAAGTATTTGCTTTCGCCCCTTTGCCTATAGCAACCCAGCCGTCGCCAGCTGATCCACTACCGTAATCAACACCCTGACCGTTGTCATTCCCGGCATTCGCCAATGCCCCAAACGACGACAACATTCCACCCGCAACCAGCGCAGAAATTAACAGCTTACTGCGCCCAGATTTCTTGCCACGGCTTTTTGCCGTTTCGCTGGTAACAGTATAATTCCCTGTCGCAGGGTTCCAGATAACTTTAAATATTTTGTTCATTAATGATGCTCGCTATTCCTTGTTATAAGCGTACTAACTGCATTTATTTTTTGCTTCTTTTCTGCCGATTTTCAGCAGAGGGAAGATTGTCGAACTGAATATTTTCCATGTTGATGGCTAACTTCAGATATCCCAGGTTATTGGGCGATACACCCTTCAGGGTCAAATTAATGTCTTGCCATTGACCTGGTAATAATTTCAATGTGGATTTCATTGATGTGTTGAAAAGTAATTGTTGCCACCGAGCAAACTCTTTGGCATCGACAGGTTTTTCACCACCCCATGTCGCATTAAAACCAATGTTTGAGATAGGTGTACTTAATAAGTTGCCCAGTGAGATATGAATAACACTACCATTCTCTGTGGCGTCAATGGATAACACTCGACCCGCTAAAGCCACCGAACCGTTGTTCAGGATGAAATACTTCGTTTTTGCTGGGTTAAACTCGGTAAAAATAAAAGTATTTTGTTGGTCTTTAACGGATTTAATTACGTGAGTTAAAGTCTTTGTACTGTTTATTATGCCAGTTTGTTGTTTTTGAATAGTTTCGAGTTGACTCTTTAGCTGTGCTTGTTGTTTTTCAAGTAGCACAATTTTATTATTATGTTCTTCTTGTTGTTTCAGTAAACTACTTTCTGGCTTGCCTTCTTCAATGTAGTCACATCCCGTTAATGCGCAGAGAACTGAAACAGTGACAGCACTGAAAAAAATCTTCTTCAAGTTCATGTAAAAATCCTTATTTCCTCCGACCAGTGATCAATGCCGGTAGAGTTGTCCATTGTATTATTGGTGAGCTATGTTGCTTTACATTAATGACAGTGATGTGTGTCGATTAAATATTGTTTTAAGCATTCATCATAAAAATGTATCATTCGTTTCAAAAGATGTCTGTGTTTGTATGAATATATTATTTTTCGTGGATTCTAATGATGATTATTAATAAATGTCAAATATGAAAGAAACCATGTCTGGGAAAAATTTTACAGATAATTGATTTTGTGAATATGATGATTAAAATTTCACAATTAAATCCGAAAAAAAGAGACGTAAATGCTTGTTAATTAACAAATGATATCTTCTATATATTTTTATTGTTTATAGATGGCTATTTCGGTAAAAATGCATTTTCAGAATATCAACCAGCGGTAAATCGAAGTAAAGGGAGTGAATTGTTTGGTAATTAGGCGAGTAGACAGGAGAGTCCCCGCATTGACCAGCTAAGGCAAGCCAGATGCGGGTTGATACGATCGAACCAGTCGTCTGAGGGGCTTAAAACGTAGTCTTAGAAAATCCAGTCATCTCTTCCAGGCCCATTTCGCGCCCCAGCGCGGTCATTGGGTGCACAACCACCAGTCCGCGAACACTTTTCTTCAGCTTGCCCATATCAGCCTGCTCTTTTTTGGTAATTGCGCGCTGGAACGGCATCTTCATCAGCTTCTGTGCTTCTTTACTCAGTTTTTGGCTATGAACCTCACGCAGGCGAGCAATTTCTGCTTCCAGCGTGGCTTTCTCTTTTTCCAGCTCGGCATATTTGTCTGCGGCTTCAACCAGCGACAGATCGGCCTGCTGGTGGCGGATGGCGTCCAGACGATCGCTGAGACGTTTGATTTCGTTTTTTTCGACTTCTTTCATGTGATGGCTTCTGATAAAGATAAATTTATAGCCCCTAGTATGCGCGACCAGGTGCTTTGTTCACAACTGATGACATTGCAATAGTTCTGTAACGTAATCATTAACATGCTTAAAAACTACGTAATTTATTGATTAATTAAGAAATCTATAGAAAAAAGATAATAAACAGCAGCGGATGATTATTGAGGATTCAGCACGTTTTCCTTAATGTCATCTTTACCGGGAACCTAAACTAAAATTGGCGGCCGCGCATTCCCGGCGCGGGGTAATACGGAGATATCATCATGGGCAAATTAGGTGAAAACGTTCCGCTTCTTATCGATAAAGCCGTAGATTTCATGGCATCAAGCCAGGCGTTCCGGGAGTATCTGAAAAAACTTCCTCCCCGTAACGCGATTCCGTCCGGAATACCCGATGAAAGCGTGCCGTTATATCTACAACGTCTGGAGTATTATCGTCGGCTTTATCGGCCGAAGCAGGTAGAGGGGCAGTAAGCAGACGTTGCTTACTTTTGAAAGGCTTTTTTTAAGCTGATTCTGGAAATCAGCTCAGTCAGTGAAAGGACCATTGTTGATCGCACAGCCTGTTGATAGCGCTGAATTTGCATTGCATACAAACTGGAGTCTGCTGGTTCAAACTGTGGCGGCGGTGGTAACGCCGCCACGCAGTGCAGTTCACCAAAGGGTCCAAGGATCTCGTCGTCGGTAAAGGCGTACTCGTTGCCGTCGTGATTTAGTTCTTCACGCAATGCCATCAGCAGCTCCGCATCTTCGTATTCCTGGCGGTTAATGACGCCCAACCCGTAAATGAGTTTTAAACGCACAGAAAGATCGCCCAGCGGACCGTCGCCGTCGAGTAACGGTTCTACAGCATACTTCACCGCGTAATCGTCTTTGCGGAATACCTGAAGCACCAGAAGATTTACCGCCTCGGTCAAAAGCTCGACGGCGGTGATCAGAAAGCTTCGCACGGTTTTGCCAGCATTCAGACGCTCAAGCACACGGTTTTCAAAGGCCTGGGTTTGTTCCATTGTTGCCTGCATATCTGACAATCTGTTATTCGGGCGCAGGGTGTCCTGCGCCTGGTCCACCATTATTGCATTGCTTTATAAGCGGTTACCGCCTCGGATACAACCTCGCTGTTGGCATCAAGACCGGAAATCTGTGCCAGCGCCGCCTGCGGACCTTTGTCAGCGATCAGTGCTGCCAGTTCCTGAGCCTGCGGATCATCTTCACTGCGGAAGTGCATTGCACCAGCAATCCCCTGAATCAGATTCTTGTGCGGAAGGCTGTATTCCAGCGTACCGAGCAGTGGCTTGATCAGACGGTCGCCAGCACTCAGTTTACGCAGCGGCTGACGGCCTACGCGCTCTACATCATCTTTCAGATACGGGTTCTCAAAACGACCGAGGATTTTCTGGATGTACGCCGCATGTTTGTCTGCGTCAAAGCCGTAGCGCTTGATCAGTACCGCACCACTTTCTTCCATCGCACCTTTTACCACCGCGCGGATTTTCTCGTCGAGAATAGCGTCACGAATGGTCTGATGACCAGCCAGTTTTCCGAGGTACGCGGTTATAGCATGACCCGTGTTCAGGGTGAAGAGTTTACGTTCGACAAATGCCATCAGGTTGTCGGTTAACTCCATGCCTGGGATGTTCGGCAGTGCGCCTTTGAACTGCGTTTTATCGACAATCCATTCGCTGAAAGTTTCTACCGTCACTTCCAGCGGATCGTTAGTTGCCGAAGCCGAAGGCGGTACGATGCGGTCAACGGCGGAATCGACAAAGCCAACGTGTTCTTCTACCCACGCTTTGGCGTCTTCCGGCAGGGCGTTCATCACATGGCCTTTCAGCTGCGTGGTACCGCGTACCATGTTTTCACAGGCGATGATGTTCAGCGGGGATTCATTACCTTGTTCTTTGCGTTTCACCAGCCCTTTGGCGATAGCCGGAGCAATACGTTCCAGCACAACCGGGCCAACGGCGGTAGTGACTAAATCGACCTGAGCAATCAGATCAACGACATCATCACCAATGCTGCTGACAGCATTGACGCCGGAAACGGTATCTACCTGCTCGGTTTCACCAACCACATGAACCTGATAGCTATGACGGGCATTCAGGGCATCAAGTACCACCTGATTGACATCGGCAAACGTCAGTTGGATACCCGCGTCTGCCAGCAGTTTACCGATAAAGCCACGACCGATATTACCTGCGCCAAAATGTAATGCTTTCATAGTATTAACCTTCATCAATGTTTTTACCCGAGAGGGCTGGGGTGAGGCTTTTCCCTCACCCAAACCCTCTCCGTGAGGAGAGGGGCAGCGCCGGATGCGGCGTAAGCGCCTTATCCGGCCTACAAGAACGTGCAAATTCAACAAATCGTGATGCATCCTGTAGGCCTGATAAGCGTAGCGCATCAGGCAATTAACCCCACCTTCTCCATGTGGAGAGGGTGGGATTGGATTACTTACGACCTGCCAACAGTTCCAGCACTTCATCCACGCTGGTGGTGTGTGCCAGACGCTCGATGACGGACTCATCATCCAGTGCATTGGTCAGGCTGGTGATAACCTGAATGTGCTCGTTGTTACGGGCTGCAATACCAATCACCAGACGGGCAATGTCATCTTCTTCTTCACCGAAGCGCACGCCTTCCGGGTACTGGCAGAACACCACGCCCGTTTTCAGTACGCGATCTTTCGCTTCAACCGTACCGTGTGGCACCGCGATAGACTCACCCAGATAAGTCGGGGTCAGTTTTTCACGATCCAGCATCGCCTGAACGTATTCCGGCTCAACGTAACCGCCTTTCACCAGCTGCTCGCCAGCAAAACGAATCGCTTCTTCTTTGGTTGCTGCTTTGCGACCGAGGAAGATGTTCTCCGCGCCCAGTTTGAACAGGTTAGCACTGGAATCGTCAAAGCTGTCTTTCAGACTGTCTTTCACTTTCACTTCGTTTTCAGTATGGCGCTGGGCAGCAACCAGACGTTCGGTTAGGCTGGTGTACAGGCCGCTGTCGAGGAAGTTGGTCAGCGAAATATGCTGCGCCTGCGGAACCTGGCGCATAGCGCGTTCGGTCAGGTCACGGTGAGTGATGACGAGGTCCACATCTGGCGGCAGGTTGTTGATCGCGCTGTTAGTGACCGAAATCTGTGACAGACCTGCATCCTGAATTTTCTTACGCAGCACGCCTGCGCCCATCGCACTGGAACCCATACCGGCGTCACAGGCAACGATGATTTTACGTACGTGGCTCAGGTCGTTAGTCACATCGCCCGCAGACAGCGGAGATGTGCCTTTAGACTCAGCTTTCATGTCCTGCATACGACGAGTTGCTGCTTCAATATCATCTTCTTCTTTCACTTTGCTGGTTTTCAGCAAAATAGCAGAGACAACGAAGGAGACAGCCATCGCCGCACACACACCCGCGATGTTAGCGAAATAAGCACCTTTTGGTGTCATCGCCAGTACAGCAAGGATAGAACCCGGAGATGCCGGAGAAACCAGACCACCGCCCAGGATAGTCAGCGTGAACACGCCAGTCATACCGCCGAGGATGACTGCGAGGATCAGACGCGGATTCATCAGCACATACGGGAAGTAGATTTCGTGGATACCCCCCAGGAAGTGGATGATTGCCGCACCGCCCGCAGACTGTTTAGCGCTACCACGACCAAAGAACATGTACGCCAGCAGCACGCCCATACCTGGACCTGGGTTAGCTTCAATCAGGAAGAAGATTGATTTACCCAGTTCATGGGACTGCTGAATACCCAGCGGCGAGAAGATACCGTGGTTAATGGCGTTGTTGAGGAACAGGATTTTCGCCGGTTCAACAAAGATAGACGCCAGCGGCAGCATGTCATGGACAACCATGAAGTTAACGCCCGCAGCCAGCATTTTGGACAGGGCTTCAACAATCGGGCCAATGCCGAGGAATGCCAGAATAGCGAGGATCATCCCGATGATGCCTGCGGAGAAGTTATTCACCAGCATCTCAAAACCGGATTTGATCTTACCGTCTACCCAGCGGTCGAAGTGCTTAATGCACCAGCCGCCCAGCGGACCTGCAATCATAGAACCGAGGAACATCGGCATGTCTGCGCCGACGATAACGCCCATGGTGGTAATGGCACCGACTACGCCGCCACGTTCGCCGCCTACCAGCTTACCACCGGTATAACCGATCAGCAGCGGCAGGAGATAAGTGATCATCGGCCCGACCAGCTTCGCCAGCGTCTCGTTCGGTAACCACCCTGTTGGAATAAATAACGCGGTGATGATACCCCACGCGATAAACGCGCCGATATTTGGCATCACCATGTTGCTGAGGAAACGACCAAAGCTTTGCACTTTGATCTTAATATCGGATGACATAAAAACACCCCTTCTTATGTTTGCTGTCGCGCAGGCTGGAAGCCCGAGGTTTTTTGTTAATGTGGCGGCAGAGGTAGCCGGACCTTGTAGATACTGCGAAATCTGGCACTGAATCGGTTAACTGTCCAGTCGACGGCCTTTTGTGTGATATCAATCACATAAATATAGGGGGTAGAGAGGTAATTGACGTGACGTTCATCACAAAACGCTTGTGTAAAAAAGCAACAAGGCGGCGATTTTCGCTAAAAATGGCATTTAAATGTGAGTAGTGTCACATTTTTGTTTTGATGGTTTGTTGAATCTTTGTGATCTGAATCACAAGATATTTTCTTACGGCGTTCACCTGATGTGATCTACAGCATGTTATGCCTTCGTCATACAATCGTTATGTAACTAAGCAACTCATCACCTCTAAAAATTATTCTTTGGTGTTATGGCGAGAATCGCGAACCCGGATTATTGTCAAAATATCAGCCTGACTCCCTTCTGGCTGCCAGCCCAAAAACAACACTGATAAACGTGAATCCGAGGCAGATATGTTTCTAAACTATTTCGCGTTGGGAGTGCTGATCTTCGTCTTTCTGGTGATTTTTTATGGAATCATCGCGATACATGACATCCCTTATCTGATTGCCAAAAAGCGCAATCACCCCCATGCCGACGCTATTCATACGGCGGGCTGGGTGAGCCTGTTTACTCTGCATGTTATCTGGCCGTTTCTGTGGATCTGGGCGACGCTCTATCAACCGGAGCGTGGCTGGGGTATGCAGTCACATGTTGCGTCGCAGGAGAAAGCGACTGACCCGGAAATCGCCTCACTTTCTGACCGAATTTCCCGGCTGGAGCATCAACTCGCCGCCGAGAAAAAGACTGACTATTCCACGTTCCCGGAGATCTAATTATGGATCTATTGATTGTTTTAACTTACGTGGCGCTGGCGTGGGCGGTCTTTAAAATCTTCCGCATTCCGGTAAATCAGTGGACGCTGGCGACGGCGGCGCTGGGAGGCGTGTTTCTGGTGAGTGGTTTAATTTTGTTGATGAACTACAACCACCCTTACACTTTTACCGCGCAAAAGGCAGTGATAGCGATCCCTATCACGCCACAGGTGACGGGAATTGTTACTGAAGTCACTGACAAGAATAATCAGCTTATTCAAAAGGGCGAGGTGCTTTTTAAGCTCGACCCGGTTCGTTACCAGGCGCGAGTTGACAGACTTCAGGCTGACCTGATGACGGCGACGCATAATATAAAGACGCTGCGTGCGCAGCTCACTGAAGCGCAGGCCAACACCACCCAGGTTTCAGCGGAGCGCGACCGTCTGTTTAAAAATTATCAACGTTACTTGAAAGGCAGCCAGGCGGCGGTGAATCCGTTCTCGGAACGTGACATCGACGATGCGCGGCAAAATTTCCTCGCGCAGGATGCGCTGGTGAAAGGCTCGGTGGCGGAGCAGGCGCAGATCCAGAGCCAGCTCGACAGTATGGTTAACGGCGAGCAATCGCAGATTGTGAGCTTAAGAGCGCAACTTACTGAAGCAAAATATAACCTTGAGCAGACTGTCATTCGCGCGCCGAGCAATGGCTACGTTACTCAGGTACTGATCCGCCCAGGTACATACGCAGCTGCCTTGCCGCTGCGTCCGGTGATGGTCTTCATCCCCGAGCAAAAACGGCAAATTGTCGCCCAATTTCGGCAAAACTCGCTGTTACGTCTGAAACCCGGCGATGATGCGGAAGTGGTGTTTAACGCGCTACCTGGGCAGGTGTTTCACGGCAAACTGACTAGTATTTTACCTGTCGTGCCAGGCGGTTCTTATCAGGCGCAGGGGGTATTGCAATCATTAACGGTCGTGCCCGGCACGGACGGTGTGCTGGGAACCATTGAACTGGACCCTAACGATGATATCGATGCCTTACCCGACGGCATCTACGCCCAGGTGGCGGTTTACTCCGACCATTTCAGCCATGTTTCGATGATGCGGAAAGTGCTGCTAAGAATGACCAGCTGGATGCATTATCTTTATTTGGATCATTGAGGGGGAGGGGGGAGATTATGGAACTTTGCTCCTTGTAAGGACTAATTATTTTTGCATATTACTTCATTAGCTGCGATGATTTTTCTTTAATATTCATTATGTTAATAAGTTCTGGATGAGTGTGCTCTCATTGGATTTTTTATCCGTCTTGTTCTGCCGCAGGATGAGACTATACATCGTCGAGATCGCAATGATGATATGAGTTGTTCCTCCTGCGACGGCTCTAATCAAAAAAGAGCAGGAGTGCTTTTCCATCTATTGCGATGATGGCTTTATTATCTGAAGGATGACAGTCACATTTAAAAAATATTTAATCTATAGATCACAATGTAGGGTCATGGAATATATGTATACAACTATTTTCTTCTTCACTTTTAATTATCGTATTCATTATAAAACTAAGTTAAAAAAACTCCTGGAGAGTGAGTTATTAATATATTTTTAAATAAAATTAAGTTATCATTCATCGATGCATTTTATAGAATCATCAATGGCCATAATAGTACTATTAACTCTCAATTTTATATTTTTATCATCACTACAAATATTAACTGAATTTATATCAATGATTTTTTTATTCTTATCTTTTATTTTATTTACTGTTTCAATGCAATCAGCGGCAAGTTGGAGTGGATTTAGATTTTTCAGATATGGTCTTATGATCTTTCCCTTACTTAATAAATAGCATGTATAGGATTCGGAAAGTCCAGCATCTATTTTGTACCTCATTATATTAGATAAGGATGTGAGAAATTCCTTGTTATCATTCGCAGCCATATATGCCAGTCCGAGTTCAGCCTCTGCGGCCTTACAGGCAAAATAGCTTAGTGAACACGCTTTTCGTCCCTCTTTAGTACTGGCTGATATTAGTGCCAATAATATTGCTTTGTCTGCCAAATCTAACTCTCTCTGAAATTGTCTTGCAGTAACTGCACTCGCAGAAATAGAGAAAAAAATACAATTGTTAATAACCTTGCCATATTTTTTAGTCCGTAACTGTTAATGTGCTATCTGGCTCTGAAAATATTAACTCATTTAATTTTTGCATGTCATTAGATAAACCAGTTATACAACCCTCGGAACAGAATCGAGGTCCTAAAGACGGACCAAAAGCGTTTAAACAACTATGTATTGAAAATCCATTGCGATTATAAGTTCCTGTATTAACTGACGGTACTAATCGTATGCCGTCAGGTTTTCTATTGCTTGCTCCCGGGTCATTAACATTCCAACTCCATAGGCCTTGAGGTATTGGCCATCTATTTATAAATGTGTACAACGGGGATTATTTTTACATTGCATATTATTACCAGAAGCGACTGGAATACTAAGCACATCATAAAAATTATCATCACATGGTATATCTGAAACACACGAAAGCATACCTAAAGTTATGCTGTATAAACAGGTGGCTAATCCCAAGGGGATCGATTCCAGAAATCGGGTTCAACGGATACTGATAAAAATTCCACCTACCTTCCAGCCCAATCGGAGCCTGAGTGTTATACCGCCCCTGCTGCGGTTAATGTTACCGATAATAGTTATAGTACAGCCCTGATTCATCATCATACTACTGCTGCGGCAGTCTGATGAACTATTGCTTTTACGGATTCTCCTTATTCTTCCTTCTATCCATTCGCTTTAGCTTTTTGAGCTCTTGAAGTTTGCTCTTTGCATCAATATTACCGTTATTTACAGCGAATTCCATCCAATAAATAGCTCTATTCAAATTATAATATCCTGATAATGTTGGATTTGTATCTGATAAAAAGACCCCATAATTAAACTGCGCTGTAACATTCCCCTGAGATGCTGATCTTTCCAAGAATCGCAATTGTTTATCAATATTATTTTTAGTAAAGCAGTAATATTGATATAGTCGAAATGATGCCTCTGAATCACCATGTTGTGATTTATACTTCAGTTTCATCAGCTTTTCTTCACTTAAATCATAGGTCATTGCTGTAGATCCCATCACACTTTCGTTTTCTTTTATTTTCACATCAGCACCATGCAATTGACCAATAAGAGAAAAATAAAAAAATAGTAACAAGCATGCTTTCATACATCTACAACCTATCTTATATCACTGGGTTTTTCTGGCGTACCTTGCATATTAGAAATGGGGTGCCCAGATGGCCCATATGTTATCCAATTACCAAGGTCTTTTGTTGTTATAGCCATTAGATCCTTATTTGAATTAAGGTTCGTTGGTGCTGTTAGCACTGTATCCATTTTTAACTTACCATTAGTTCCTCGCCCCCACCACGTCCATAGCGTGTCAGGTCCTATTACATTTGTATGTAACTCTTTAGCTAATTGGCTAGCAAATGAATTTTGTCCTTTACCTGTATTACAAGAAAATAACCAAACTGTCATCCCATCTTTATAATTCCCATCAAATTTAATTAGATATGCTAGATCTTTAGCTGTCATGATACTGCGCGTTGCGGATTCAATAGATGTGGGGGTACCATGCCCCCCGATTGTGAAAACGCCTGGGATATTAATCTCATCAGCTACAGAATGGATAAGATCACTTTCGGGGTATAAATTTATATCAACCAAACCTTGCGGATCTACATTTATGACCGGATTCAACGGATACTGATAAAAATTCCATCCCCCCTTCAGCCCAATCGGATCCTGAGTGATATACCGCCCCTGCAGCGGGTCATAATAGCGGTGGCGGTTGTAATACAGGCCGGACTCCT